>Ga0129306_1003796_pt1 | contig 10717 bp, 8 predicted proteins | sample P827metagenome_FD_94438 | JGI IMG/M metagenome (GOLD analysis project Ga0129306, IMG submission 94438) | Capybara group fecal microbial communities from Wisconsin, USA - P827 metagenome | ecosystem: Host-associated > Mammals > Digestive system > Large intestine > Fecal | place: USA: Wisconsin...
AAGAAGTACACTTTGCAGCGCTCGAAGGGCCTCGGCGAGAACTCGGCGGAGATGATGGCGAAAACGACGATGAATCCGGCGACGCGGCGTCTGATCCGGGTGACGCCCTCGGATGCGGCGGCGACGGCACGGATGTTCGATTTGATGCTGGGAGACGACCTCGCGGGCCGCAAGCGGTACATCGCGGATCACGGCGCGGAATTTTTGAAGGAAGCAGATATCTAGCGGGGAAGCCCCCGCTGGGCGCCTCGTGACCGGGCTGTGCCCGCTCACGTATGACGAACTCGCCTGAAGGCAAGTTCGTTCACCAATACAGAAAGTGCGTACCTGCGAGGGTGCGTACTTTTTTATGCGGCGAAAGCGTTCCCACTTTATTATCCCCCACCCAAAACGCGTTCCGCAACACAAATCCGGCGCTATCCTTTCCCAACATGAAAATTCATGTTGATTTCCCTCCCGCTTTGATGTATAATAAAGGCGAATCCGGGCGCAACCTGCCGCCCACACGAAAGCGAGGTCTCCTGTCCGTGAAAAAACAGCGTATTCTTGTGATTTCCAGCGCCAATATCGATTTTGTCCAGCGGATGCGCCGCGTCCCCTATTCCGGGGAGACCGTCGTGGAAACCGACCTCGGCTATTCCTATGTCCCCGGCGGGAAGGGCGCGAATTCCGCCGTCGCCTTTGCGCGGTTCGGCGCGGACACCGTCTTCGCCTGCAAGCTCGGGCAGGACGCCAACGCCCGCCGCCTCGTCTCCCTCTACCAGCGCGAGGGTATCGACACCCGCTACATCCTCGAGGACGCCGACACCCCGACGGGGCTTGCCTCCATCCTCGTGGAGGACAACGGCAAAAACCGGATCATCGTCTACCCCGGCGCGAACATGACCCTGACGACGGAGGACATCGAGGCCGCGTTCACGTGCTATCCCGACGCCCTCTATCTCCAGCTCGAGATCCCCGACGAGGCCGTGATCGACGCCACGCGCCGCGCGAACGAAGCCGGCATCCCCGTCTTCCTCGACGCAGGTCCCGCCCGCCTCGATTTCCCGCTCGATCGGCTGGGCAAGCTCGAGATCTTCTCCCCCAACGAGAACGAGACCCGCATCTTCACAGGCATCTCCCCCACCTCCGAGGACAACTGCCTCCGCGCCGCCATCAAGCTTTCCACCCTGGTGGACGCGAAATACATCGTTCTGAAGCTCGGCGAGCGCGGATCCTTCGTCTACGACGGCCGCGTGTATGAGACCGTCCCCGCGGAGCCCGTCGAGGCTGTCGACACCACCGCCGCCGGCGACGTCTTCACCGCCGTCATGACCTATGTGTACCTGCAGAACGGCAGCATCCTCTCCGCCGTCAAGTACGCGACCTGCGCCGCCGCCCTGTCCGTTACCCGCCTCGGCGCGTCCACGTCGATCCCCACCCTCGACGAGGTGATCGCCTACGCGAAGAACAAGGTCGCGCAGGAGCAGGAGCAGCCGGATGCAGCGCCGGACACGGCAGACGGAGGGGACGCCTGATGGTGATCGTGGGGCTGGACTTCGGCGACGCGAGGACCGGCGTCGCGGTCTGCGATAAATACGAGATGATGGCTTCCGACGCGGGCTGTGTCGCGGCCGAATCCTATAAAAAGGCCCTCGAGCGGGTCGGCGCGCGGGTGAAGGAGCTCGGCGCGGAGCTGATCGTCGTCGGCAACCCGGTGAACATGAACGGCACGGCAGGTCCCCGCAGCGAGAAGTGCAAAGCGTTCGCCAGGGAGCTCAGTGAAGCCACGGGTATCCCCGCGGTGATGTACGATGAGCGGCTCACGACCGTGTCGGCGCACCGGATCCTCTCCGAGAACAACGTCCGCGGCAAAAAAAGAAAAGCCACGGTCGACACGCTGTCGGCAAGGCTGATTCTGGAAGATTATTTGAAGTTCCGGAAAAATACGGCAACGGAGTGACGGATTACGAATTGACGGGATCGATTCTGTATTCTGCGTTCCTTCATGCCGCCAAACCATTTCACCCCCTTCCGGCTCACGGATTTGCAGGCAAATCGTTCGCCACCTCCCCCAAGGGGGAGGCAACAGTGTGCAGTCTCCCGCCGCACTCTGTAATTCTTCATTCTTAATTCTTAATTCTTCATTCTTAATTGACTCTGATTTTCCGAAAGGAGTTTATCCAAATATGAAAAACGCAACCCCAATCACCTGCTGTGAGCTCAAGGCATTCAACGAGTATCACGCGAACGACGCGGTCCGCCAGGCCATGACCTCCGTCTTCTCGAAGACCGGCATGGGAAACATGACCTTCCTCACGGACAAGGCGAAGAAGATGCAGTTCTTCTTCAACCACGAGGTCAAGACGATGGGCGCGACGAACCAGAAGTCCTCCGGGCGCTGCTGGCTCTTCGCCGCGACGAACGTGCTCCGCGAGCAGATCGCCAAGAAGCTGAACGTGGAGTCGTTCGAGCTCTCGCAGTCCTATCTCGCGTTCTGGGACAAGTTCGAGCGCGTGAACTACTACATCGAAGCGATCGTGGATTCCGCCGCCGAGGCCTCGAATTCCCGCATCGTGGATTACATCGTCGAGACCGGCGTGCATGACGGCGGTCAGTGGGACATGTTCGTCAATATCGTGAAAAAATACGGCGTGGTGCCGAAGGTCGCGTATCCCGAGACGTTCCAGTCCTCGAACACCGGCTCGCTCAACCGCCATATCAACAACTACCTCCGCGCGAAGACCGGCGTGATCCGCACCCTTGCCCGGGAAGGTAAGACCGACGAGCTGGCAGCCCTCCGGACCGAGATCCTCGAAAAGGTGTATTCCTTCCTCTGCGCATGCTACGACGTCCCGCCGGCAGAATTCGATTTTGAATACAAGGACAAGGACGACAAGATCCACCTCGAGTGCGGCCTGACGCCGAAGAGCTTCTGCGAGAAGTACGTCGGGAACTACCTCGACGACTATGTCTCCATCGTGCACGCGCCGACGGCGGACAAGCCCTTCGGCAAGATGTACACGGTGAAGTACCTCGGCAACGTGGTGGGCGGCGATCCCGTGAAGCATCTCAACCTCGAAATGGACGAGTTCAAGGCCCTCGCGGCGGAGCAGATCAAGGACGGCGAGATCGTCTGGTTCGGCTCGGATTGCGGCAAGTTCTCGGACGGCGACCGCGCCTGCTGGGACAACGAGCAGTTCAACGAGGACCGGATCACCGGGCTTGACACGGCGATCTCGAAGGCGGACATGCTCGACTATCACGTCAGCGCGATGAACCACGCGATGTGCCTCACCGGCGTGAACATCGACGAGGACGGCCGTCCGAACCGCTGGAAGATCGAGAACAGCTGGGGCGACGGCGGCGCGCAGAAGGGCTATCACATGGCCTCCGACGCGTGGTTTGACGCCTATGTGTTCCAGGCGGTCGTGAACAAGAAGTACCTCGGCGACCGCGCGGCGCTCCTCGATCAGGAGCTGATCGAGCTCGAGCCGTGGGATCCGATGGGATCTTTGGCTGACTGATTGAATGCAGCTTCACGGTCGTTGTTCTTAGAGAATAACGAAAAGTGAATAGTGAATAAGTGTGGTAGAAATCCGTAAACGGATTTCAAAGGAATCAAACGGTCGTGCGGCTGTACGGAAAATACAGCTTCACGGCCGTTTACTACCTCATCCGGAAGATATTTGAATTACGAGTGCTTGAAGGGATCCGGTTCGCCGGATTCCTTTTTTGCCCTCGAAACGCCGGAATTCTTCTTGCTTTCCGCCGCCGGATGTGCTATAATTTCCTCGGAAACCCAAACACCTTATCATTCGTAATTCGTAATTCCCGAAAGGATGCCTGCCATGAAAACGCTCATCACCGCGCATTCCGGGTGCGAGAACACCCCGCCGAACTCGCGCGCATTCATCGAAACCGCCCTTTCCACGGGCTGCGACATGCTGGAGATCGACCTCAACCGGGACGGCGACCGTCTCTATCTCTCCCACGACCGCGCCGATCCGGCCGAATGCCTCTCTTTCGAGGATTTCCTCGACCTGCTCGAGCCGCATCCGGGAGTCCGCGTGAATTGCGACATGAAGGAGGACGGCTGCTGCGGCATGGTGATGCGGGCGGCGAACCGTCGCGGAATGGCCCCGCAGATCGTATTCACGGGCAGCGCGCACACCGAAGAGGCCGAGATCCGCTCAGCGGGCGGGGAATTCTGGTACGGGATCTGGGATCCGGACCACCTCGAGCGCGCGATCGCGTCCTGCCTCCGAACCGGCGCGAAGATCATCAACCTCCAGTCGAAGATCGTAACCGAGGAAACCAAGGCGCGCCTCGACGGGCTGGGGCTGGGGTTCTCCTGCTGGACGATCGACAAGGAGCCGGAGATGCGCCGCCTGCTCACGCTGGGGATCTACAACATCACGACCCGCAAGCCGATCCTGGCGATGAAGCTCCGGGACGAGATCCAAGGCGGCGCCGGGCAGTGCCCGGGGACACATGACGAACTCGGCGGGGAAGCCCCCGCGGGCAATTGACGAACTCGGCGGGGAAGCCCCCGCGGGCAATTGACGAACTCGCCTGAAGGCAAGTTCGTTCACCAATATAGAAAGTGCGCATCTGTTGAGGGTGCGTGCTTTTGTTATGCGTTTTTGTTTGCGCGCTGACGCTTGCGGATTTGGGATATACGAAGTCGTATGTTCTTTTCGCCTACGCGGCTGGCGGACAATGAGGCCGCGGTTTCAACGAGTTGAAACCGGGTGGCCAGGCCTCTTGCCAATCACCGCCACCAAAGGAGAGGGAGGAGCGCTCTCCCTTCGGTTTCAGCGTTGCTGAAACCGGCTGGACTCTGCTTCTACCCCTTCAGGTACAACCTCCCTTTTGAATGGGAAGCGTTGTTCAAGTTCGGCTAAGCCGGTGTCATTTCAGGATTACATGGCCGCACCAATATAGAAAAGCGAAAACTCACGGCCTTCATAAAGTGCGATAGTGGGGGTTCCGGTTCAAGTCAAACACTCACCGCTGCACCCTATGCCTCGACGGAGTCGAAAAGTCTGACACGGACAAGCTGCATCTCTGGCGTTGAGCGAGCTATTCTGATTCCGTGCCACTCATCTTGGAGATGGCCCCTGTTAATCCTCCGTGCGGTTTGGCGATAAACTCGTTTATCGCCAAACAAAACAGGCCGAACCTCATTGAGCAACGCTTCAGAAAACTCGAAGATGCACGTTGAGGGGTGGAGTCCAGAGGCGGGGAAAGCGCCTCTGGGGCCGGGAGCCCCCGGGAGGGTCCGGCCTGAGGATCCTCCCGGGTCCCGTCCGGAAGGACAAAAAAGCAAGCGATTTGCACAATCCCAAATCCGCAAGGCTCTGCCGCGCAGACAAGAGAATAATGTCAGCGCGCAGAAACGCAAACCGCACAAAAAGACCGCGCGATCTCTCACGCGGTCTTTGCGGATATCTGAAAATTTTTAGTTATGCCCGTACGCGTCGACGTCCAGGCCGTCGAGGACGCGGGAGGTATCGTTGACCACCTTGTCCACGAGGTCGTTCGTCGTGTAGAATTCGCCGACGCCGTTCACGACAACGAAGATCTTGCCTCCGCTGATGTGCCCGGTGGATGCGGCGTAATACTGATAGAACTTGAATTCCGTGACCTCGCCCGATGCGTTTTCATACGTCATCACGAGCCGGACCCGTCCCTCGTCCGCGAGGAGCGCTTCTTTGTCCTCCTCCGTCAGCGAGACGTATTCCTGATTCGTGATGTTCAGCATCGTCTTGTAGTACTGCCGGAAGTTGTTCACCTCGGCATTCGGGATATAGACCCCGGAATTGACCTCCGTCACGTCGAGCGTCGGGTTCCCGTTCGCGTCCGTGCCGTGCGTCAGGCGGTAGTCCACGTCGACGTCCGCGCCCTTGAGCGTGATCCGCTGCACGTCCACGATGTTCTCGAAGAACGGCGTCGGGAAGATCCACGCGAAGGCGTCGTATTCCAGCCAGCCGAGCTTGTCCGCGCCGACCTTCACCACCGTGGAGTACCCGTAGAGGTTCGAGACCGCGTAGTAGGAGCCGTCCGGCTGCTTTTCGGAGACGAAGATGATGAACTCATACACCGGACCCGACTCTTCCGCGTTCTCGTGGAAGTTGTACATGATCGTGTGCGCCGGATCCGTGAGGCCGAAGGTTTCCAGCTCCTCGTCCGTCGGCATGAACGCCACGACTTCCTCGCCCTCGAGGGCCATGAAGTTGTAGAGGATCTGGAAGTACAAATCGTCGTTGATCTCATAGACTTCGCCGTTGGCGGTGTTCTCCGGCCGCGGCCAGGTCAGCTTCACCTCGACGATCGAAGTGTCGGGGTTCTTCATCTGGTCCTGTTTCAGGCGGGTCACATGCACGAAGAGGTCTTCGCCGTGCATCACCGTGAATTCATCCACGAAGAAGTAGGTGTTGGTCGAGAGGCCCGCCGTGAGCAGCGGGGAAAGGAGCTTGTACGCGGGCTGCAGGATCGTGTCCGCGAGAGTTTCGGACATAATGTAGACCGCGCCCGGGCGTCCTTCATACATCACGTAGTAGCCGCCCTCGGTGAGCAGCTGGTCGCCGACGTACATTGTATATTTCTCCCCGATCGTAGATGTCACGGTCCAGGAGGCCTGCGGCTTGTCGAGGCCGTATTCCGCAAGCCCCGCCTCGTCGAGATCCTGCGCCACGCGCATCATCGCCGTGGGCTTAATCGCCGTGACGACGAGGGAGGAGAAGAGCTCCTGGTTGAAGGAGAGGCCCGGGAAGCCCTCGAGCTGGAAGGCATCCGCCGCGTCGCGGTAGACACGGTAGCCGCCGAATTCGTTGTCCACGTCGATGGACTGGACGTTCGAGCGGTCCTCCAGGGGCTGGAAGATATAGAAGTTCGTCAGCCGGGACGTGATCATGACTTCCCCGTCGAGGAGGTCGAGATCGACGTCCTTGTTTTCCTCCACCGTCGTGAGCGGCTTGAGAACGGCAAACCACGCGATGAGGAGGACGAGGAAGAGGCTCCCGAGGATGATGATCAGACGCTTCTGATTCCGGATTTTCATGAATGCTTTCTCCTCGTGATGACGACAAGTCCGACGATGGCAAATATCGCGGGGATGACCGTCGTCATGGCGACCGTCCAGCGGTTTGCCTCCGCCGTGGTGACGGTGATCTCATCCTTGTCGAAGGGCTTGAGGGTGAGAGCGGCGAGAACGCGCTCGCGGCCCACGGCCTTCATGGCGGCGGAGAGGACGTCGTCGTTCGCGTAGGCGTTGGAGTCGAGGTTCGACTTCGACGCGAAGGTCGGGGAGCCCGCCGCGATGACGTAGGAGTAATAGTACTCGTTGTCCACGATGCGGCTCTCGCGCGAGACGACCATGAGGTTGTAGGAGCCCTGCTCGCCCACCATGCCGTCCTTGACGAGCACGGAAGTGTCATAGGATTTGAGGACCGGGGAGACGTCGCGCGTACCGGAGAGGCCGCCGCCCTGCTCCCAGAGGATGTCGATCGGGGCGGACTTGTAGATGACGGTCTTCGGCGGGGTCGCGAGGTCGTTGAGATCGGAGTAGATCGAGCCGCCGAGCGTATCGCGCTGATATTCCGCGACGATCTTGTAGCCGTCGACGGACATGGCGTGGTCCTCGTCCTTGATCATGGTGTCCGGGACGTAGGCGATGCCCCATTCCTCGAGGAATTCGCCAAGGTTCGTGAGCTTCGAGACGGAGGAGGGGTCCGCGAAGACGAGGAGGCAGCCGTACCGGTCGAGGAATTTGTCGATCTTTTCGATCTCGTTGTATTCGGCGGAGTCCGCTTCGGCGCCGAGGAAGTCGTAGAGGGGATTGAAGATCACGAGGATGCGGCAGTCGTCGTCGATCGTATCGTGCGAGAGGTCGACCGCCGTGACGGTGAAGCCGTTGTCCGCGAAGAGCTCGGCCAGAGTCGTCGCGCCGCCGATGTCCTCGCCGTGCTGCGTGGTGAAGGAGACGATCGGGGTCTCGGTCTGGGTGACCTGCATGATGCTCGAGATCATGCGCTTTTCACCGGAGTACGCCCACACGGTCGAGAGATCGTTCGGGTCGTTGAAGGTGAAGAACGCCTGCGCCCGGACGACGCGGGTCTCCTTTTCCGTGGTGATGACGACGGAGGTCGTGTCGATGTCGGTCGCGGTGGTGTTGTAGTATTCCCGGAAATAGGAGGGATTCTTCAAAACCGAGACGGCGTCGACGTGGACGTTCGGGAATTCCTCCTCGAGCTGGAGGGCCGTCGTGTAGATATAGCGGGTATAGGAGGAGTTCGTGCCGTTCATGAGCTCGTCGGGCTCGGACGCGAAATGGATCCACACGTCCTCGGTGATATCGGACATGATCTCCTTCGCCTCTTCGGAGAGGGTGTAGACCTGCTGCTCGGTCATGTCGATATACCACATGTAGCGGTTCGCGAGGGCCGTGAAGATGATGTTGAAGATGATGACGATGGCGACGAAGGCGACGGTGAAGACCGTGGCGACGGAGCCGTACTTGAACTGGCGGGAATTGAAGAAACTGTTTCTGTTCATGTCAGGTCCTCCCGCTCAGGCGTATCTTCTGCGCTCGTACACGCGGACGGCGAGGAAGAGGAAGACCGCGGTGATCGAGGCGTAATAGACGACGGCGGCGATGTCGAAGATGCCGTAGGTGAAGTTGACATAGCGCGCGTAGACGGAGATCCAGGAGAGGATCGCCCGGATGACGTAGGCGTCGATGAGGTTGTTGAAGATCGCCGCCACGACGAAGAGGAGCAGGATCGCCATGGTGCCGATGGAGGCGGTGACGGTGCTCTCGGTCAGGGTGGAGACGAAGATGCCGACGGCGATGAAGCACATGCCGAGGAGCAGCATGGCGATGAGGCAGCCGAAGGCCTTGCCCACGTTGGGGCCGGATTCGCTGTACCGGAAGAGGGGCAGGTAGTAGACGCAGGAGAGGAGCACGGTGCCGGCGAACATGGTGAACGCGGCGAGGAACTTCGCCATGATCATCGCGGGGATGGAGACCGGGGAGGTCATGAGAAGCTGTTCCGTGCGGGTGCGGCGCTCCTCCGCGAAGGACCGCATGGTGAGGAGCGGGACGATGACGATGTATCCGAAGATCATGAGCTGGAAGTAGCCCGAGATGTCGGAGGTCTGCGTCTGGAAGGTGGAAAAGGCGAACACAAAGCCGGATACCGCGAGGAACACGGCGATGAACACATACCCGAGCGGCGTCGTGAAGTACGTGCGCATTTCTTTCTTGTAGATGGCTGACATTTTGACTCCTTGAATAGTGAAGAGTGAAAAGCGAAGAGTGAAGAGCGGAGGAAGAAATCTGCTGCGCAGATTTCCATTCAATCCGAAACCGTGCAGCGGTTTCGCACCTCACGTATTCCCTATTACTTCTTACTTATTACCTCGATTGTCCGCGCGGTCGATGATCCGTGTGAACACCTCTTCGAGGTTCATGCCGACGGTCTCGAGTCCGGTGATCGGCCAGTTATTCTCCGCCATGGCGTAGAACACGGGCTTGCGGACGTCGACGCCCTTTTCGGCTTCCACGCGGTAGACGTAGCTGTCCAGCTCGCGCTCGCCGGTGACTTCGACGGAGAGCACGCCGGGGATTGACCGCAGGGCTGCCGCGACTTCGCGCTGCGGACCCGCGATCTTGACGGCGTAGCGGCGGTGATCCTCGACGACCTGGGTGATGTTTTCGGTCTTCTCGTCGGCGATGATCTTCCCCTCGTTGATGATGACGATGCGGTCGCACACGGACTGCACCTCGGAGAGGATGTGCGTCGAGAGGATGACGGTGTGGTTCTTGCCGAGCGAGCGGATGAGGTTGCGGATCTCGATGATCTGCTTCGGGTCGAGGCCGACCGTGGGCTCGTCGAAGATGATGACGGGCGGATTGCCGACGAGGGCCTGGGCGATGCCGACGCGCTGCCGGTAGCCCTTCGAGAGGTTGCGGATGAGGCGGTTCTTGACGTCGTCGATCTTCGTAACCTTGCGGATCTCTTCGAGGTGACGCTCGCGGTTGAGCCGGCACGCCTTGATGTCGTAGACGAAGTTCAGGTATTCCTGCACCGTCATGTCGACGTAGAGGGGCGGCTGCTCGGGGAGGAAGCCGATGAGCTTCTTCGCCTCGTCCGGGTTTTCGAGGATGTCGATGCCGCCGACCTTGGCCTCGCCGGACGTGGAGGAGAGGTAGCCGGTGAGGATGTTCATCGTGGTGGATTTCCCCGCGCCGTTGGGGCCGAGGAATCCGACGATCTCGCCCTCGCGGACCGTGAAGGAGATATCGTCGACGGCGAATTTGGAGCCGTAGTTTTTCACGAGGTGGTTGATTTCGATCATGGAAGTGTGTTTGATCCTCCGATCTGCCGATCTGCCGATTGCGGACTGCGCGGGCAGACTGCGTACATCATGGGGCCTTTCAAGAGAGTTAGAAACATTATAACACAGATTTATAAATAAATCTTGAACTTTGGGGAGAGATTTTTCCGTGAATGTGTGTTTTTTTGCTTTTTCGGCTTTTTCCGGTTTTTTTCCTGCGCGCTGACGCTTGCGGATTTGGAATCGTGCGGATCGATTGTTTTTTTGTCTTCGCAGACGGCGCCCGGGAGGACCCTCCACGGCCGGGTCCTCCTGGGAGGCTCCAGGCCGCCCAAGGCCGTTCCCGCCTTGGGAATCCACCCTTCAACGTGCGTACCTTGGATCATCCGCACCT
>Ga0129306_1003797_pt1 | contig 10717 bp, 8 predicted proteins | sample P827metagenome_FD_94438 | JGI IMG/M metagenome (GOLD analysis project Ga0129306, IMG submission 94438) | Capybara group fecal microbial communities from Wisconsin, USA - P827 metagenome | ecosystem: Host-associated > Mammals > Digestive system > Large intestine > Fecal | place: USA: Wisconsin...
CTGCATGATGCCCACCATGCCGCTCATGACGATGCAGGTCATGACGATGCGCGCGCCCCACGGGTCGCCCAGCGAGTTCCAGATCTGCTCAATGGCCTTGCCAAAGCCCAAAATGGGGTTCCAGCCGCACACCATGGTGCCGGCGATCCAGCTGCCCACAAACAGCGAGGGGATGACCTCGCGCGTGGTCAAGCACAGCGCGATGGCCGCAAACGGCGGCAGCAGCGACAACGCGCCGAAGTCGGGCGCCGGCGCCTCACCCTCGGCAGCCAGCGCGGCCGAAGCGGCGCACGCCAGCAGCGTCAGCGCGAACGCGAAAACAGTACGAAAACGACGGAATGACATGATACGACCTCCTTAAAAATGGTTCAGATAGGGCGCGCCCAAACGCAGCTTCGGCCTCGAGTGCGCCCGTTATTCACACTCCATACCTGCCGGCAGCACAAAACGCGCCTGCTCCGAGAAACGCTTTTTTCAGACAAACGTCTTTCTTTGTGCCTTTGTGCCTTTGTGTTGAGCTTTTGGATCAAAATGGCCCTTTCACGCTCAAACCTGCCCGCTCAGCAGGTCGTCGAGCGTCTGCCGGCGTACGGCCACGCGCGCGGCGCCGTTGTGCGCAAAGACCACGGCGGGACGCAGCGCGCCGTTGTAGGTGGAAAACATCGAGTAGTTGTACGCGCCCGTCCGCGGCACGGCCAGAACCTCGCCGATCTCAAGCTCGGGCACGGGCGTGTCGAGCGTCAGCACGTCGCCCGATTCACAGCACGGTCCGGCGATCGCGGCACGTTTTGCGGCGGGACGCGCCGTGTCATTGGCCAGGATGACGGGGTACTCGGCCCCGTACAGCTGCGGACGCGGGTTGTCGGTCATGCCGCCGTCCACGGCCACATAGGTGCGCACTCCCGGGATCTCCTTGATGCCCAGCACCGTGTAGAGCGTGATGCCAGCCTCGCCCACGATCCAGCGGCCGGGCTCGAACACCACCTCCGGCCGGTCCAGGCCCAGCGCCTCGCACGTGGAATCGACGCGGTCCAGGATCGCGCCGACCAGCTCCGCCGCCGGCGTGGAAGCGTCGCCCTCGTGCTCGGGGATGCCGAAGCCGCCGCCCAGGTCAAGCTCGCGCGCCGCAAAGCCCAGCGAGCCGCGCAGTTCGCACAGCAGCTGCAGCATCCGCGACACGGCGGCAAAATGCGCCTCGGCGTCGTGCAGCTGCGAGCCCACATGCACGTGCAGTCCAGCCAGGTCGAGGTGCGGCGAGCTCATCGCCGCTTTCACAGCCCGTTCCAGATGCGCCAGCGGCACGCCAAACTTGCAGTCCTTCTGCGCCGTTTGGATGGCCTTGTGAGTGTGCGCGTCGATGCCAGGCGACACGCGGATGAGGATCTTCTGGCACGCGCCGCGTTCGGCGCACAGGCAGTCAAGCAGCGCCAGCTCGTCTTCGCTGTCAACCACCACCATGCCCACGCCGTAGTCGAGGCCGGCGTTCAAAAAGGCCTCCGTCTTGGCGTTGCCGTGCAGCGTCAGCTTTTCGGCCGGGAAAGCGGCCGCGCGCGCGATCGCCAGTTCGCCCTCCGACACCGTGTCGAGGCACAGCCCCTCTTCGTTTGCCAGTCGCGCCATCGCTACGCACGTAAACGCCTTGCCGGCGTAGCACACGCGGGCGTTGCGCCCTTTCACGGCCGACATCAACTGGCGGCAGCGATCGCGCATCATGCCCTCGTCCATCACATAAAGCGGCGTGCCGTATTGACGTGCCAGTTCCACCGTGTCGCAGCCGCCCCAGATCAATCGATCACTCATTCTCATTTCCTCCCTCAACATATAAAAACGCGCCCTCATGCCTTAAAAAAGACACAGGGACGCGCGAAACATTCCGCACGCGGTACCACCCCGCTTGGGCGCCTGTTCAAGCAGACAGCGGCGAAACCGTAACAAAAAACTCGTCCCCACACGCTGTAGGGACGAGCCTGGATTCCAGTCTCGCGGTACCACCCTGCTTGGACGCGCAAACGCCCCGCTTTGGACCCGATAACGAGGGTCAGTCCGGGAAGCGTACTCCGGCGCCGCGCGCCTTTCCGCCCCAGCTCCCCGGGCCTTGCCGACGTGTGCGTTCACGCGAAAGCCCTTTCAGCCTGGGGAGCTTTCTCTCTGGCAGCATGAAGAAAATGCAGCGCGCGGGTCCCGGTTCATCGCCTTTATCCGCGTATTCGATTTAGACGAGATTATAAACCGAAATTTTACATTGTCAAGGCACGCGCTGAAATTTTTTCATCCATACGCCAAAATATCAAGGGGAACGCTCACACGGAATGCAAAAAAATTTTCCCTGGAAATCGGCGAACGATTGTAGTATCATAATCCAAAGTTGCAATTCTCGTGCAAAATCTTACCACAGCCGAAGAACAATAGTTCGGGCTTGGATCATTTCGGGAGGTTTTTCTCATGACAGCGCGCATCATCACCATCAGCCGCGAGTACGGCAGCGGCGGACGCACCATCGGCGAACTGGTCGCCAAGGAGTTAGGCTACGGCTTTTACGACAAGGTCCTCATCGATCTGGCAGCCAAGAAGAGCGGCTTTGCCATCGACTACATCAAGAACACCGAAGAGCAGGTCACTCCCAACTTCCTGTTCAACCTGGCCGCCAACGGCTATTACGCCAACACCGTGTTCGTCAACGACGGCTTGCCCGCTTCCGACAGCCTGTTCATCATGCAGAGCAAGATCATCCGCGAGCTGGCCGACAAGGGGCCCTGCGTGATCGTTGGCCGCTGCGCCGACTACATTTTGCGCGAGCGCAACGACTGCCTCAACGTGTTCGTGCACGCGCCTCTGGCCGACCGCGTGGCCCGCGCCATCAAAGACTACGGTCTGGAGGCCGACGGCGCCGAAAAGACGGTGGAGCGCAACGACAAGATCCGTGCCAAGCACTACCAGTATTACGCCGGGGCCAAGTGGGGCGAGTCGCGCCGCTACCACCTCACCGTCAACTCAAGCGCCTTCGGCGTGGAAGCTGTCGCCCGGTCGATCGCCGGTGCGGCGCGCAGCTTTATCTAGCTGCCTGAAAGATGTCAAACGCGCGGGACATTCGCGGCGTTTGAAGCGTTTGTTTTTATCATGGACACAAAAAGAGTTTTGATGGAACATTACCTGAACGGACTGAAATTTGGGCTGCTGCTGCAATTTGCCGTAGGCCCCGTGTGCCTGCTCGTCTTCAACACAGCGCAGAACGGCGGACTGCAGCCGGCGCTCATGCTCGTCAGCGCAGTCGCGCTCGTTGACGCGTTCTACATCTTTCTGGCCTTCGCTGGCGTCAGCCGTCTGCTGGAAAAAACGGGCGCCGGACGCGCGCTGAAAATCCTGAGCGCCGCCGTGCTCGTGCTCTTTGGGCTGAACATTATTCTGAGCGTCTTCGGACGCGGTTTTATCCCCGGCTTCGCAGTAACGGCCCACGTCGGAAGCGTTTTTCTCCAGGGGCTCGTCCTGACGCTGTCAAATCCGCTGACGATCGTATTCTGGGGCGGCGTTCTCACCGCCGAGATGGCGGAGAAACAGTACGGCAGAAGGTATTTTCCCGTTTTCGCCGCTGGGCTCGTCTCGGCCACCGTGCTTTTTCTGAGCAGCGTCGCCGCACTCGGGACCGCGCTGTCCGGGTTCATCCCGCTGCGTGCCGCCAACGTCCTCAATGTTGCCGTCGGCGCTGTCGTCACGTTCTTTGGCGTGCGCATCCTCATAAAATAGACTGCGCCCTCATGCCTCGAAGTAAAAAAAGGAGCGGAAAGCCTAAACAGGTTTTCCGCTCCCTTTTTTACGCTATGATTCGTAGATCAGGCAAAAGCAGTTACGGCAACACGCCAGCAGGAAGGCTCATCGTGACGCCAGGTCCGATGGGGACACCGAGGTAGGCCCAGATCAGGAAGAAGGCGACCCAGATGATCTGCAGGGCTACGAAGTGCGGCACCAGGTTCGACAGCATCGTGCCGATGTGCGCATCCTTCATGTACTTGGCCTGAACAACGCTGAGCATCATCCAGCAGTAGGCCGAGATGGGCGAGATGCAGTTGGAAGGCGAATCGCCAAGGCGATAGATCAGCTGCGTGAACGCCGGATGGAAGCCCATCAGCATGAACATGGGCACGAACAGCGGGGCGAGGATGGCCCACTTGGCCGCGCTCGAACCGATCATCAGGTTGATGCACGCCGTCAGGAAGATGAAGCACACGCACAGCGGCAGACCGGTGAAGCCGATGTTCTTCAGGAAGTTGGCGCCTTCGATGGCAAGCACCGTGCCCAACTTGGTCCAGTTGAACAGCCCCTGGAACTGGCCGGCGAAGAAGCAGATGACGATGAACGAGCCGACAGCCGCCGTCTGCTTGACCATGGCCTTGTTCACGTCAGACACGTTCTTGAACGTGCCCACCGTGTAACCGTAGGCGATACCGGGAACGGCAAAGAAGAAGAAGAGGATGGGGATCAGGCCGTTGAGGAAAGCCGAGCCGATGAACGCGCGCACGCCCTTCTTGGTCAGGCCGAGCGGGCCCCAGAAGTAGAGCACGAGGATGGCCGCGATGAACAGGAGCGCGCCGATGCCGGCGTTGCGCAGACCCTTCTTTTCCAGGTCGGAGATCTCCATGTGATTTTCACCGGCGCCGGGGCCTTCGTACTTGCCGAAGCGGGGCTCAACGATGTGGGTGGTGACCCAGCCGATGACGATCGAGGCCAGCACCGTAGAGGCCATCATGAAGTACCAGTTGCACGTCACGTCAACGCGGAACGTGGATTCGGCGCCAAGGAAGCCCTTGATCGCGTCGTTCGTCAGGCCGGCGCAGAGCGCGTCGGTGCCGGCGATCAGCATGTTGGCCGTGAATCCGGCGGAGGCGCCCGCATACGAAGCGATCATGCCCGCGACGGGGTGACGGCCCACGCCCATGAAAGCGATAGCGGCCAGAGGCGGCACCACGACATACGCCGTGTTGGAAGCGATGTTGCCCATGACGCCGATGAAGCCGCAGATGTAGGGCATAAGGACAGGCGGCACGTTGCGCAGATACTTCTTGATCATCGCCAAAAGCAGCCCGGACTCGTCGCACAGACCGATCGTCAGCGTCATCGCCATGACCAGGCCCATGGGCGCGTAATTGGTGAAGTTCTTCGTCAGGTTGAGCAGCAGCCACTCAAGCCCCTTCTCGCTGAAGAAATTCTGCGTGCTGACCATCTTGCCCGTAGCCGGGTTGAGCAGCTCGACGCCCGCAAGCGAGAACGCCGAGGCAATGACAGCCGTGATCAAAAACAGCGCCGTGAACAGGATGGCAGGCGGCGGCAGGTGTTTACAGGCGCGCTCGACCGCGTCAAGGAAGCGCATCGTCAACGATTTCTTTTCAACCTTAACTTCGCTCATATAAAAACTCCCCCTCATTTATGAAATGTATAACAGCGATGTGAAAATTATAACATGCATTTTATCGTTGCACAACAAAATTCTTAAATTTTTTTCACTACTGTTCACTAAAAACAATCGACATAAAATCATTAAGGAATCGACGATCGTGCAAAAAAAGGCGGACGAGAGGCGCTCCTCCCGTCCGCTTTGCTTTATCCAAAAAAGTTTTTCTTTCAGCGATCTGCTGCCGTTTACACGTCCAAATTGCTGACTTCGTGCGCGTGCTGTTCGATGAAGGCGCGGCGGGGTTCGACGCGGTCGCCCATGAGGATATCGAAATACTCGTCGGCCCCTTGCAGGTCGTCGAGGGCGATCTGTTTGAGCAGCCGTGTGGCCGGGTCCATCGTCGTTTCCCACAACTGTTCCGGATTCATCTCACCAAGGCCCTTGTAGCGCTGCACGGCAGCTTTTTTGCCCTCAGCGTTGAGGCTGTCCATCATCGTTCTCAGTTCCTTGTCGCTGTACAGGTAATCCACCTTTTTGCCCACCTGCACGCGGTAGAGCGGCGGCACGGCCAGATACACGTGCCCCTCAGCGATCAGCGCCTGCATGTGGCGGAAGAAGAACGTCAAAAGCAGCGTGCTGATGTGCGCGCCGTCAACGTCGGCATCCGTCATGATGATGATCTTGTCGTAGCGCAGACGGCTGATGTCGAAGTCTTCGCCAATGCCGGTGCCCAGCGCGGTGATGATAGTGCGAATTTCCTTGCTGCCGAGGATCTTGTCCATGCGGGCTTTTTCCACGTTGAGGATCTTGCCGCGCAGCGAGAGGATAGCCTGGAACTTACGGTCGCGCCCCTGCTTGGCGCTGCCGCCTGCCGAGTCTCCCTCGACGATGTAAATTTCGCAGTTTTCGGCCGTGCGGCTGGAGCAGTCAGCCAGCTTGCCGGGCAGCACGCCGCCGGAAAGCGGCGATTTGCGCACCAATTCGCGCGCCTTGCGGGCAGCCTCGCGCGCCCGGCGAGCCTGAATGGCCTTTTCGATGATCGGCTTGATCACGGCGGGCTGTTCTTCCAAGGCCGTCAGCAGGCCCTCGTAGAGGATAGAATCGACGATACCTTTCACTTCGCCGTTGCCCAGCTTGGTCTTGGTCTGTCCCTCAAACTGGGGAGTGCCCAGCTTGACCGACAGCACGCACGTCAGCCCCTCGCGCAGGTCGTCGCCGGAGAGGTTTTCGTCCTTCTCCTTGAGTACGCCGGCGCGCCGGGCAGCCTCGTTGATGCCGCGCGTCATAGCGCTGCGCAGGCCGGCCACGTGTGTGCCGCCCTCCACCGTGTTGATCAGGTTGGCAAACGAAAGCAGGCGCTCGTTATAGTCGTTGGTATACTGAAAGCCCATCTCCACCGCCACGTTGTCTTTTTGCCCCTTGACGATAAGCGGCGCGGGCATCAGCAGCTCTTTGCCGTTGTTGAGATAGGCGACGAACTCGCGCACGCCGCCTTCGTAGTGGTAGGTCCACGTTTTGCCATCGGCTTCGTCCACGAACACGAACTTGAGGCCGGGCAGCAGAAACGCCATCTCGCGGAAGCGGTTGGACAGCGTCTCGGCACTGAACGTCACCTCATTGAAGATGGTCGCGTCCGGCTTGAACGTGACGGTGGTGCCGCGCTTGGTCGTGGGCGTGCCGCCGGTGAGGTCGGTGACGGGGACGCCGCGCTCGAATCGCTCGTGCCACTCTTTGCCGTCGCGGCAGACGGTCACTTCCAGCCACTCCGAAAGCGCGTTGACGACCGACACACCGACGCCGTGCAGACCGCCGGAGTACTGGTAGTTGCTGTTGTCAAACTTGCCGCCGGCGTGCAGCACTGTCAGCACCACTTCCACCGCCGGGCGGCCGTTTGAGGGGTGCGGATCGACGGGGATGCCGCGGCCGTTATCGGTTACGCTGATGCTCTGATCGGGGTGCAGCGTCACGGTGATCTCCGTGCAGAAGCCCGCCAGCGCCTCGTCGACTGAGTTGTCGACGATCTCGTACACGCAGTGGTGCAGACCGCGAACGGTCGTGTCGCCGATATACATTCCCGGCCGCAGACGGACGGGTTCAAGTCCTTCCAGTACCTGTATGTCGTCAGCTGTGTAATTTCCCTTTTCGTCGACTTGGACGCTCATGGTCATTCAACCTCCTGCTGGTTGGCGGGGATCTGCGGGTGCAGGGCCCCCTTCATCAATTCCTGATAGCGGCGGACAAGCGTGACGGGACGAAAACCTGTGACGCTCTGCCGCCCGCTGCCATAATAGACGGTAGTCGTGCGGTCGTCGTGCACGAGCGCGATCACGTCGTGAAGAAAAATGCAGTCCTCGCCCTCAATGGGGATAAACATGCGCGCCGCCTCCTCTTCTTCGTAAAAGTCCGTTTCATGCGCATAAGCGCGTTTGAACTTTATTATTATACCAGATGCGTCATCGTTTTGCACAAAAATCCCGACCGCACAGGAACGCACAAACTGTGGTATAGTAAATTCAGGGGAATATCCATACAAAAGGGGGACTTTTCATGGACAAAATCCGTCTCGGTCGTACCGGGCTGATGGTCAGCGCCTGCGCGTTCGGCGCGCTGCCCATCCAGCGCATCTCGGTGAAGGACGCCGGTTACCTGCTGCGCAAGGCTTACGACAACGGCGTCAACTATTTTGACACGGCCAACGCCTACAGCGACAGCGAGGAGAAGATCGGCGCGGCACTTTCCGACGTGCGCGACAAGATCATCATCTCCACCAAAAGCGGCGGCAAGGACTACGACACGGTGCTTGAGCACATCCAGCTCAGCCTCAAGCGGCTGCGCACCGACTACATCGACCTTATTCAGCTGCACAACCCTTCCGTGCTGCCCGATCCGGCCGACCCGCACGGCACCTATGCCGCCTGCGTGGAGGCCAAGCGCCGCGGCTACGTGCGCTTCATCGGCATCACCAACCACGGCCGCGAGCGCGCGCGTACTGCCGTGCTGTCGGGCGCGTATGACACGCTGCAGTTTCCGCTCACCTGCATCGCTCCGCAGGAGGACGTTGACCTGGCCTGCCTGGCGCATGAGCGCGGCATGGGCTTCATCGCCATGAAGGGCATGGCCGGCGGTCTGCTCAAGCACGCGGAAACGGCGTTCGTGTTCATGAAAAAGCACCCGTTCGTGGTGCCCATCTGGGGCGTACAGCGCGAGTGCGAGCTTGATCAGTTCCTGGCCATGGAGAAAAAACCGCCCAAATATGAGGACTGGGCAGACGAGATCGAAAAGGAAAAGGCCGAATTGGCGGGCAACTTCTGCCACGGCTGCGGCTACTGCCAGCCCTGCGCCGCCGGCATCGAGATCCAGACGGTGGCGCGCATGTCGCTGTTCCTGCGCCGCTCGCCCGTGGGGCCGTGGATGAGCGACAAAAGCTATGCCATGATGATGCAGGCCGAGAAGTGCATCCACTGCAACGCCTGCAAGAGCCGCTGCCCCTATGGCCTGGACACGCCCAAGCTGATCGAGCGCAACCTGGCCGATTACAAGAGCTTCCGCGACGGCTGGCTGGCCGCGCAGCTGCGCAAAGACGAGCAGTAAAGGACAAACCAAATTTTGGGGGAGCGCCCGCGGGCGTTTCCCCTTTTTTCGTCGCGCGTGCTAAAATTGGTGAAAAGAACAATTTTAAATAAACGCGGTCTCGTTTATCATCGCGTTCAAACAGGAGGAAACGCAAAAATGGCCTTGATGTTCACCAAAAAATTCGTCGTGCCGCTGTCGGAAGTGACGCCGTGCTACGCGCTCAAGCCCTTCCACATGCTCAACATGTTCCAGGACGCCGCCGACGGCGCCGTGGAAGCGCTGGAGCCGCCCGCCGATTACTGGACCAACGGCTGCGGCTGGATGCTTTTGCAGTACACCATCCGCCTGAACAAGCCGTTGATGGCCGGCGACGCCGTGACGATCAACACGGGACACCGCCCGCTGCGCGACCTCTACTCGTGCCGCCGCTTCCGTTTTTTAAACGATGACGGCGCGCAGTTCGGCCTGGCCGACAGCAAGTGGTGCTACGTCGATCTGGCCAAGCGCCGCCCGCTGCGCATGAGCCGCGTGCTGCCGCAGGTGTTCATGGACCGCGCCGAAGAAGCCTTCGAGCCCAACTTTGTCGATCCGCCCGAGCTTGAGCGCGTGGACACCAGCACGAACTTGCGCGTGCGGCTTGGCGAGCTGGACGTGAACGGCCATGTGAACAACGCCTATTACCTGAGCTGGGCCGCCGAGGCCGTGCCGCAGGACGTGTACTTAAGCTGCGGCATCGTCGAGGCCGACATCGTCTACAAGCACGAGGCGCTCAGCGGCATGGAGCTGCTTGTCGAGACGCAGCAGGACGGCCTGAGCTTCCGCCACCGTATCACCAGCAGCGGCACGCTGATCGCCAGCTTTGCCACGCGCTGGGAAAAAGTGCCGGAGCGGCGCGCATGATCGCCGCGGCCGACATCGGCGGGCACACGCTCACCGTCGGAGCGGTCGAAAACGGCGCCGTGCTCGCCAAACGCACCGTCGCCACGCCGAACGAACGCACCCCGCAGGCCGTGTGCGCGCGCATTGCCGAACTGATGGCCGAGCTAAGCTGCCCCGCCGAAGCCCCCCTGGCGCTTGGCGTGCCCGGCTTTGTGATCGACGGCGAGCGTGTCGGCGCGTGCCCCAACCTGAACGACTGGGAAGGCGCGTCGGCGCATGAGCTGAGCACGCTGTGCGGACGCGCCGTGACGATTGCCAACGACTGCGATCTGTTCGCCCTGGGCGAGATGGAACGCGGCGCGGCGCGCGACCTGAGCGACTTCGTCTTCATCACGCTGGGTACGGGCGTAGGCGGTTCGGTCGTGATCGGCCGCAAGCTGGTACGCGGCGCGCACGGCAGAACGGGCGAGATCGGACACTTCCCGCTGCTCGACGACCGCGGCTGCGGCTGCAGCGGGCGCGGGCATCTGGAAAGCTTCTTCTCAGCCAACGTCTTTGAGCGCGCCGGAGAGCGCTTCGGCTACGGCAGCGATATGCGCGTCCTCTGGGAACAGCGCGAGAACCGCTGGCTGGCACGCACGTTCGCCGAAGGGCTGCGGGCGCTGGCCTGCGCCGTCAGTTCGCTGGCCTGCCTGCTCGATCCGCAGGCGGTGGTGTTCGGCGGCGGCCTGTCACACCTCGACGGACTGCTCGACGACCTGGCCGACTACCTGTTCCCGCTGCTGCCGCCGACTTACCGCCCCGGCCCCGAGCTGAGGCTGGCGCAGTTGGAGACCGACGCGCCGCTGCTGGGCGCAGAAGTGCTGATAAAAAATCGCC
>Ga0129306_1003799_pt1 | contig 10704 bp, 6 predicted proteins | sample P827metagenome_FD_94438 | JGI IMG/M metagenome (GOLD analysis project Ga0129306, IMG submission 94438) | Capybara group fecal microbial communities from Wisconsin, USA - P827 metagenome | ecosystem: Host-associated > Mammals > Digestive system > Large intestine > Fecal | place: USA: Wisconsin...
CCTGACTGGAATGCTTCGATTATTTCTACCTTTTTTTCTGCTGTGAATTTTAGTCTGGACATAAATATATCCTCCCAAAGTAGATTGGATATTTCCATGGTCTACTTTGGGAGGATCATATCAAAGTCCCGGCGGCTCACATTTTTTTGCGCGGTGCCTTGTGTGCCCATTGCGGCGCGGACAAAAAAGCCCCCATGTTCCGGCGGGACCGGATCATGGGGGCTTCTTGCATGATGGGCAGTGTGTTTTAGCGGGTGGGGACGTGCCAGATATTCTTGGCGTACTCGGCGATGGAGCGGTCGGCGGCGAAGATGCCGGACCGGGCGATGTTGATGAGAGACATCTGGTTCCAGCGCTGCTGGTCGGCGTAAGTCTCCAGAGCGCGCTGGTGGGCGGCGCAGTAGCTGTCGAAGTCGGCCAGGAGCATGTATTCGTCGGCCATGCTGCCGCCGGCGCCGAAGAGGAGCCGGTTGGTCAGGTCGCTGTAGGACACATGGTCGCTGAAACCGGCGGAGATCTGGTCGATGACCCGCTTCAGGGCCTGGTTCTGCTGGTAGTAGTCCAGAGAGCGGCAGCCCTGGCGCTTGCGCTCGGCCACCTGGTCGGCGGTGAGGCCGAAGAGGAAGATGTTCTCGTCGCCCACCTGCTGGTGCATCTCCACATTGGCGCCGTCCAGCGTGCCGATGGTCAGCGCGCCGTTCATCATGAACTTCATGTTGCCGGTGCCGCTGGCCTCCTTGCCGGCGGTGGAGATCTGCTCGGACAGCTCGGAGGCGGGCATCAGCTTTTCGGCCAGGGAGACCCGGTAGTTCTCCAGGAACACCACCTGGAGCCTGTCCTTGCACACGGGATCGTTGTTGATCTGGGTGGACAGGGAGTTAATGAGCTGGATGATCTCCTTGGCCACATGGTAGCCGGGGGCCGCCTTGGCGCCGAAGAGGAAGGTCTGGGGGATGAAGTCCATGTTGGGATTATCCCGCAGCTGGTTGTACAGGTGGATGATGTGCAGCACGTTGAGCAGCTGGCGCTTATACTCGTGCAGACGCTTCACCTGGACGTCGAAGATAGCGTCGGTGTTCAGAATGACGCCGGACTCCCGGGCGATGTAGCTGGCGAAACGGCGCTTGTTCTCGTCCTTGATCTTGGCCAGCTGGAGCAGGACGGACTTGTCGTCCTTGTACTTTTCCAGACCCTGGATGGCCTCGGGATGGAGGAGGTACTGGTCGCCGCCGGTGCACTCCCGGATCAGGGCGTCCAGCTTGGGGTTGATCTGGGACAGCCAGCGGCGGTGGTCGATGCCGTTGGTCACGTTCTGGAATTTGTCGGGGTGAGCCAGATAGGCGTCGTGGAACACGTCCCGCTTCAGAATGTCGGAGTGGAGGGCGGACACGCCGTTGATGGCCTGGCAGGCGCAGACGCACAGGTTGGCCATGCGGACCTCGCCGCCCCAGATGATGGCCATCTGGCCCACCTTGTTCATATCGCCGCCGTAGCGGTACTGGAGCTGCTGCTGGTAGCGGCCGGAGATCTCCTTCAGGATCTGCCAGATCCGGGGCAGCAGGGTCTCGATCAAAGTCTGGGGCCAGCGCTCCAGCGCCTCGGCCAAAATGGTGTGGTTGGTATAGCAGACGCTGCGGGTGACGATATGCCAGGCCTCATCCCAGGAGTAGCCCTCCACATCCAGCAGGATCCGCATCAGCTCCGGGATGACCAGAGTGGGATGGGTGTCGTTGATCTGGATGACGTGCTTCTCATGGAAATTACGCAGGGTGCCGTACTGGGAGCGGTGCTTGCGGACGATGGACTGGACGGTGGCGGAGACGAAGAAGTACTGCTGCTTCAGACGCAGGGACTTGCCCTCGTAGTGGTTGTCATCGGGGTAGAGGACCTTGGCGATGACCTCAGCCATGGCCTGCTGCTCCACCGCCTTCAGATACTCGCCCCGGGAATACAGGGACATGTCCACAGGGACAGGGCTCTTGGCGTCCCAGAGGCGCAGAATGTTGGTGTGCCGGGTCTTGTAGCCGGCGATCTCCATGTCCCGGGGGATGGCCAGCACGGTGGTGTAGCCCACATGCTCGGGATGGTTGTGGCCGTTCTCGTCCCAGTGGTCCACGATCTTGCCGCCGAAACGGACCTCCTCAGCCTCGTCCAGCTTGGGGATGAGCCAGGCGTCGCCCAGACCCAGCCAGTTGTCGGCCAACTCCACCTGCTTGCCGTCGATGATCTTCTGCTTGAAGATGCCCAGCTCATAGCAGATAGAGTAGCCCGTGGCGGGGATCTCTAGGGTAGTCATGGAGTCCAGATAGCAGGCGGCCAGACGGCCCAGGCCGCCATTGCCCAGACCGGCGTCGGGCTCCTTCTCGAACAGATCGGAGGCGGAGAAGCCCAGGCCCTCCAGCGCATCCTTCAAGGTGTCCAGCAGGCCCAGATTGTAGGCGTTCTTCTCCAGAGAACGGCCCATGAGGAACTCCAGGGACAGGTAGTGGACCTGGCGCTGCTGGCCCTCCCACACACGGTTGTCCGTCTCCATCTGGCGGCGGGACATGATGTCCCGGAGCACCAGGGCGCAGGCCTTGAACATGTGGTCCTTGGTGGCCTCCTCCACAGTGCGGCCAAAGTTGCGCTGAAGTTTTCCTATGATCATATCGGTAAGCTGGGCCTTGGTATATTCAGCCATAACGCTGCCTCCCGTTTTACAGTAATATAGAAAGAAATCGGTGGAAAATCTTGATTCCTACGGCGATACATTTTATCAGATTTTCCCAAGAGCGTCAATCGGCAGAAAGAAACAAAACGGGAGCACAAGAAGAGTTTTCTATCCGTTTTGTACAATTATGTAATTATGTAATAAAAATAGGGAAAATGAACATAAAACCGGCCCCCGTTGGGAAACGGGGGCCGGTGAGACGCGGGAAAACGGATCAGCCCTGGATACGCTGGTAGATGTCCAGGTACTGCTTGGCGGAGTTGGTCCAGGAGAAGTCGGCGGTCATGCCGGCGCGCTGAAGGCCGCGCCAGGCTTCCTTGTTGGAGTGGTACAGGTCCACGGCCTCCCGCAGGACCCACACCATGTCGCCGGCATTGATGTTGGAGAAGGTAAAGCCACGGCCCTCGCCGGTGAACTTGTTATACGGGGTGACAGTGTCCTTCAGACCGCCGGTCTCCCGCACCACGGGGACGGTGCCGAAACGCATGGCGATGATCTGGCTCAGGCCGCAGGGCTCGGAGATGGAGGGCATGAGGAACAGGTCGGCGCCGGCGTAGATCATGGTGGAAAGGGGAGCGGAGTAGGTCAGCTGGGCGGCGAAACGGCCGGGATACTGGCTCTGGGCGTGGCGGAAGGCCTCCTCATACTGCCAGTCGCCGGTGCCCAGCACCACCATCTGCACGTTCATGCCCATGATCTCGTGGAGAACGTCGGTGACCAGAGAGAAGCCCTTGTGGCCCACCAGACGGGAGATGCAGGCGATGATGGGCACGTCCGGGTTCTCCTGGAGCCCCACCGCCTTCTGAAGAGCCAGCTTGCACTGCTTTTTGCCCTTGACCAGGGACTTGGTGGTGAAGTTGGCGGCCAGACCGGGGTTGGTGGCGGGATCATAGAGTTCCATGTCGATGCCGTTGAGAATGCCCTCGATCTTGCCGGCCTGCTGGTTGATGACGCCGTCCAGGCCCTTGGCGTAGAAGGGAGTGCGCAGCTCCTGCGCGTAGGTGGGGGAGACGGTGGTGACGAAGTTGGAGGCCATAATGGCGCCCTTCATCAGGTTCACGTCCCCGAAGTAGGCCAGCATCCCCTCGTTGAAGTATCCGGCGTCCAGACCGATGACGTCCTTCAGCACCTGCTCGCCGTAGCGGCCCTGATACTCGATGTTGTGGATGGTGAAGACGGACTTGGCGTTAGCCAGCTGCGGGGTGCGGTATTTCTCCTCCAGCAGATAGACGGGGACCAGAGCGGTCTGCCAGTCGTTGCAGTGGATGATGTCAGGGGCCCAGTCCAGCTGGCCCGGGGTCTCGATGACGGCGCGGGAGAAGTAGGCGAACCGCTCGCAGTCGTCGAAGTGGCCGTAGATCTGCCAGCGCTTGAAGTAATACTCGTTGTCCACGAACCAGTAGGTGACGCCGTCACGCTCCAGCTGGAAGACGCCGCAGTAGACCTGACGCCAGGACAGGGTGACGTTGAAATACTTCAGGAAGGTCATCTGGCTGCGCCATTCCTGGCCGATTCCCTCATACAGGGGGAGGATGACCTTGACCTCGTGGCCTTCCTTGGCCAGAGCCTGGGGCAGAGAGCCGGCCACATCGGCCAGACCGCCGGTCTTGATAAAGGGAGCGACCTCGGGAGAAGCAAATAAAATTTTCATAATAATCCCCTTTCTTGAAAAGTGCCAGAGAGATGGGATATTAAGGGGCTCCATCGCCGGAGAGAGGGGTAGCCTCCTGCCTCCGTGCGATGGAGCCGCTGTTGACGTTGGATATTACACCACGGAGCCCTTGGCAATGGCAAGAGGATAGGTGGAATGGCCCATGAGCATACGGTCAGCGTTGATGGTGACATTCTTGTCCGCGATGACATAGGCCAGGGAAGCGCCGGCCTTGACCACGGTGCCCTGCATCAGAACGCTGTTGACCACCTTGGCACCCTTCTCCACAATGACGCCGCGGGAGAGGATGGAGTTCTCCACCTCGCCCTCGATGTAGCAGCCGTCGGCCACCAGGGAGCGCTTGGAGACAGAGTTGGGGCCGTAGTAGCTGGAGGGGTTGGACATGTCCTTGGTGCGGATGGGACGGGCGGGGTTGAACAGGTCGTCCCGGACGGCGGGCTCCAGCAGATCCATGGAGCGCTGGAAATAGTCGCCCACGGACTGGAAACGGCCCGCATAGCCCTGGTGGACGTAGGGTATCAGCTTCAGGGATTTCAGTCTGGGCTGGAGGACGCCCCGGCTGAAGCTATGTACGTCGTGGGCGGCGCAGTACTCCACCATGTCCATCAGCAGCTGCTTGGACATGATATAGATCTCCAGAGACTCCAGAGCCTTGTCCGCGGAGGTGGGGTGGACGGACAGGTCGGTGACCCGGCCGTCGGCGCTGACCTCCACATACTCGGAGAAACGGGGCGCGCCGTTCAGCGTGGGGGTGCACACCACGGTGATATCGGCGCCGGAAGCGATGTGCTGGTCATAGACAGCCTCCACGTCCAGGTTGAGGGCCACGTCGCCCCAGCCCATGATGACATAGTCCTGACGGATGTTCTTCAGATACCCGGCCACACCGGCCAGGGCCTCCATGTTGCCGCGGTACTCGCCGTGGCCCTGCTCACCGTAGCCGAAGGGGGGCAGAATCCGCAGACCGCCGTGCTTGCGGCTCAGATCCCAGTCCTTGCCGGAGCCCAGGTGGTCCAGAAGGGACTGATAGCTCTCATGGACGATGACGCCCACGTCGGTGATGCCGGCGTTGACATAGTTGGACAGCATGAAGTCGATCAGACGATACCGGCCGCCGAAGGCCAGAGAACAGGTGTTGCGCGGGCGAGTCAGCTCGCCCAGATTAGCGTCGGAGCGGTAGGCAAAGAGAATTCCATGGAGATCGTTCATGCCCGCTCACCTCCCTTCACGTCTTCCCGGATCATGGCGCTGGGGGAAATCACAGCCTTTTCGCCCACGGTGACACCGCTGGCCACCACGGCGATGCCCCACTCGGGGCTGTCATCGGGGGCGGAGCCCACAACGGCCTCCGACTCGACCACGGCGTTCTCCGCCACGATGGCGTAGGACACCTTGGCGCCGGCCTTGACCACGGCGCCGGGCATCAGGATGGAATACTGGACGTCGGCGCCCTGCTCCACCGTGACCGAGTGGAACAGCACCGAGTTTTCCACCGTGCCGTCCACCTGGCAGCCGCCGGTGACCAGGGAGTGGGAGATATTGGCGTTGGGGCCGGTGACATGGGGAGGCTTGATGGGAGTGCGGGCGTAGATGGGCCAGCTGGGATCGTACAGGTCGATGCTGCTCCGGGGGGCCAGCATGTCCATGTTGGCGTCCCACAGGGAGTTGATGGTGCCCACGTCCTTCCAGTAGCCCTGGAACCGGTAGGCCATCATCTTCTCACCGGCGGCCAGCATGTTGGGAATGATGTTCTTGCCGAAGTCGTTGGAGGAATTGGGGTCGGCCTCGTCGTCGATGAGGTACTGGCGCAGCTTGGACCAGGTGAACACATAGATGCCCATGGAGGCCAGGTTGCTCTTGGGATGGGCGGGCTTCTCCTCAAACTCGAAGATCCGGTCCTCGGCGTCCACGTTCATGATGCCGAAGCGGGTGGCCTCCTCCATGGTGACCTCCAGAACGGAGATGGTGCAGGCGGCGCCGGTCTTCTTGTGCAGGTCCACCATGTCGGCATAGTCCATCTTATAGATGTGGTCGCCGGACAGGATGACCACATACTCGGGGTCGTACAGGTCCAGGAAGCCGATGTTCTGGTAGATGGCGTTAGCGGTGCCCTTGTACCAGGTGCCCTGGTCACCCTCCCGCATGTAGGGGGGCAGGATGTGGACGCCGCCGTCGGAGCGGTCCAGGTCCCAGGGCTGGCCGTTGCCCAGGTAGCTGTTCAGCTCCAGGGGACGGTACTGGGTCAGGACGCCCACGGTGTCGATGCCGGAGTTGACGCAGTTGGACAGGGGGAAGTCAATGATGCGGTACTTTCCGCCGAAGGGAACTGCGGGCTTTGCCACGTGGCTGGTCAGGGCGTAGAGGCGGCTGCCCTGTCCGCCGGCCAGCAACATGGCCACAACTTCTTTTTTCATACTGTCACCTCTTGTATGTTTCAGGGAAGCTATATGGAAACAGGCGCTCGCCTGGGGCGCGCCCTGTTATTCCCGGGATCACTCCTGGGCGGCCTTTTTGGCCTTGGCGCTCTTCTTGGCAGGCGCTTTTTCCACCTTCGCCTTGGGCGCGGCAGCCTTTTTCGTCTTGGGCGCGGCGGTTTTCTTGGCCTTTGCGGGAGCCTTGGCCGGCGCGGCGGCGGCCTTGTCCGCCTTGGGCTTGCGGATAGGGTTCTTCCGGATGCAGCGGTAGATCATGGCCGACATGGGAGGCAGGTCGATGACCATAGACTGCTGCTGGTCGTGGCAGGGGACCTTTTCCGTCTTGATGGGGGCGGTGTCGCCCAGACCCTGGCCGCCGAACTCGGCGGAGTCGGTGTTCAGGATGGGGGCCCAGGTGCCGCCGAAGGGGGCGCCCACCCGGTAGCCCTTCCGGTGCTCGGGGGAGAAGTTGCAGACCACGATCAGAGGCTTGCCAGCCTTGTCCCAGCGCAGGAAGGCCACGGTGTTGGCGTTGTTGTCGTCGGCGCACAGCCACTGGAAGCCCTGCCAGGAGTTGTCCTGCTCCCAGAGGGCAGGCTGCTCCAGATAGAGGGCGTTCATGGCCTTGAAAAAGGTCTGGGTCTGGCGGTGGGGCTCGTACTGGAGCAGGTGCCAGTCCAGAGAGTATTCAAAGTGCCACTCGTTCCACTGGCCCAGCTCGGCGCCCATGAAGGTGAGCTTTTTGCCCGGGTGGGTCATCATATAAGTATAGAAGGCGCGCACGCCGGCAAACTTCATGGGGTTGTCACCGGGCATTTTGCCGAAGAAGGAGCCCTTCATGTGGACGACCTCGTCGTGGGACAGAGGCAGGATGTAATTCTCCGAGAAGGCGTACATCAGGGAGAAGGTGATGTCCCGGTGGTTGAACTGGCGGAAGTAGGGGTCCATCTTGATGTAGTGGCAGATGTCGTTCATCCAGCCCATGTTCCACTTGAAGTTGAAGCCCAGACCGCCGTCGCTCACCGGGTAGGTGACCTTGGGCCAAGCGGTGGATTCCTCGGCGATCATCAGTACGTCGGGGTGGCGGGAGAAGATGGCGGTATTCAGCTTCTGGAGGAACTCGATGGCCTCCAAATTCTCGTGGCCGCCGTTCACGTTGGGCATCCAGGCCCCGTCCTGCCGGCCATAGTCCAGATACAGCATGGAGGACACGGCGTCCACCCGCAGGCCGTCCATATGGTATTCCTCCAGCCAGAACATGGCGGAAGAGAACAGGAAGGAACGGACCTCGTTGCGTCCGTAATCAAAGACGTTGGTGCCCCAGTCGGCGTGCTCGCCCTTCCGGGGATCGGCGTACTCATAGGTGGGGGTGCCGTCGAAGTTGTACAGGCCGAAGGCGTCCCGGGGGAAGTGGGCGGGGACCCAGTCCATGATGACGCCGATACCGGCCTGGTGGAGCTGGTCGATGAGGTACTTCAGGTCATCGGGGGTGCCGAAACGGCTGGTGGCGGCGAAGTAGCCGGTACACTGATACCCCCAGGAGGCGTCCAGAGGATGCTCGGTGACGGGGAGCAGCTCCACATGGGTGAAGCCCATCTCCTTCACATAGGGAACTAAGTAGGAGGCGGTGTCCCGGTAGCTGAGGAACTCGCCCTCGCCGGTGCGCCGCCAGGAGCCTAGGTGGCACTCGTAGATGTTCATGGGGCTGGTGTAGGGGACCTGCTTGGAGCGGTACTCCATCCAGTTCTGGTCGCCCCACTGGTAGCCGGTATCCAGATCGTAGATCTTGCTGGATACGTTGGGACGGGTGGCGGCGTGGAACGCATAGGGGTCGGCTTTGCCCACGAAAGATCCGTCCGCTTTGTGGACGGCGTACTGGTAGGCGTCATAGCGCTCCAGACCGGGGACAAAGGCCTCCCAGATCCCGCCTTCCAGCTTGTTCATGGGGGTGGCGTTGGCGTCCCAGTTGTTGAAATCGCCGATGATGGAAACTAAGGGGGCGTTAGGCGCCCATACCCGGAAGAGATACCCCTCGGTCCCGTTTTCATCCTTGGCGGGATGGGCGCCGAAACAGCGCCAGGCATGGGTGGAACGGCCTTCGGAGAAGGCTTCCAGCTCAAAAAACAGGTCGTGAGAGGAGAGATTTTCCTGAAATTTGGACAAAGTGATCACCTCTGCTATGAGATAATACCAGGAATTGGGATAAAAAGCACAATTGACCATCAAAACAATCCCTGGATATTTATATAAATTATACAACAAGCCTTTTGCGCAGTCAAGTTAAATAGAGGGAAACATCCTTTTTACGAGAAAAAACAGGGAAATTGAGTAAATATGTACCCGCCGGAAAACGGCGGGATCAGTCTGCCATGAGCAGCTGCCGGAGCATCCGGCCGAAAATACCGGGGACGGTGAGCCGGTCTACCTGCTGGGCAGAGACGATGGGGACGGTATCTCGAAGCTCTCCGTCCACATAGACCTCCAGTTGTCCCAGAGTCTGGCCCTGGTCCACCGGGGCCTCCACGTCCTCCGCGATGGTCAGGTTGGTGGTCACCGTGCCTCCTTCCCCGCGGCGAACCAGCAGGCGGCAGTCCCGCTGAAGCTGGGGCTGGACCTGGGAGACGGAACCCAGCAGGACCTCCACCGGGGCCAGAGGGGCATCAGGGTAGACGTTGACCAGAGCGTAGTTGGCAAAGCCATAGTCCAGAAGGGCCTTGGCGTCCTCAAACCGCTCCGGACTGGTAGGAGATCTCATGACGACAGCGATGAGCTCCATGCCGTCCCGCTCGGCAGTGGCCGAGATACAGAAGCCGGCGCCGTCGGTGGAGCCAGTCTTCAGACCGGTGGTCCCCTGGTAGAACCGGACCAGACGGTTGGTGTTGGTCAGGCCGAAGGCCCCGTCCCGAATGGAGTCCATCCAGATGGTGGTGTACTGGCGGATGTCAGGATGGTTCAGAATCAGTTCCCGGGACATCAGGGCGATGTCGTAGGCGGAGGTCATATGGCCCTGAGCGGGCAGGCCAGTGCAGTTGAGGAACGTGGTGTCCGCCATGCCCAGTTCCTGGGCCCGCTGGTTCATCTGGGTGACAAAGGCGGTCTCGCTGCCTGCCAGGTGCTCCGCCAGGGCCACGGCGCAGTCGTTGCCCGACACCACGGTGACACATTTTATCATCTCAGAGACGGGCAGCTGCTCCCCCTCCTTCAGATAGACCTGGGAACCGCCCATTCCGGCGGCGTGGGTGGAGACGGTGACCATGTCATCCAGGGAGATCCGCCCGCTGTCCACCGCCTCCATCACCAGCAGCAGGGTCATGACCTTGGTGACGCTGGCGGGCTCCAGCTTGGCGTGGGCGTCCTGCTCGTACAGGACGGTCCCCGTCTCCTTTTCCATCAGAATGGAGGAGGCGCAGGACAGGGACAGATCGCCGTTTTCCCCCGCGGCGAACGAGGACGGCATGGCGGCGGCCAGCATCAGAACCGCCAGAAACACAGCGGAAAGTCGCTTCATAAAGGGTTCCTCCTGATCCATCATTTGTCGGTATGGTCAGGATGTGGAGCGGGACGGCGTTCTATGCGGAACAAAAAACGGTATTTTTTTCTGGACACGCTCTCCCATACCATAATCCATCTGCGCCGTGAGATATGCCGAAAGCAGGCGAATGAGGGACGATAAATTTTAGTTTATGGATGTATTATGGGGCGTCGGGGACGCCGCCCCCTACGCACGGTTTACAATATGGCTTCGTAGGGGGCGGTCTCTGGACGCCCCGCCCGTAGGGCGGCCTCTTGGGGCCGCCGCCAAAATGGCAGCCGTCGGACGGCGGGGGACGATTCCCCCCGTCGGGGGGAAATGGCCGAAGGCCAAAAGGGGGAGGGATAAGCCCCCGCCCTACCAAGCCCTCACCCTA
>Ga0129306_1003803_pt1 | contig 10701 bp, 7 predicted proteins | sample P827metagenome_FD_94438 | JGI IMG/M metagenome (GOLD analysis project Ga0129306, IMG submission 94438) | Capybara group fecal microbial communities from Wisconsin, USA - P827 metagenome | ecosystem: Host-associated > Mammals > Digestive system > Large intestine > Fecal | place: USA: Wisconsin...
CTAAATCTTTTACATAAATTTGTCCATTCTTATCTGTCTTCAATCCTATTTTTATATCTTTTCCACTCTTGCTTTGAAGACTAAATTCTGCCCCTTCTAATACCTTTTTACCACTGCTATCTATTTTGGTTAATATTACATTTCCGGGTATTGCTGTATTCTCCTTATTTACTCTAATATCTCCAATTTGCCCATCTTTTATAGTAAACTTTATTGGTGTTTTATCTAATTTATATCCATTAGGAGCTTTTGTTTCCACAAACTGGTACTCCCCTGACACTAACCCTTTTACATGAATTTGTCCATTCTCATCTGTCTTTAGACCTATTTTTATGTCTATACCCATTTTATTTTGAAGGCTAAATTCCGCATCTTTTAATACTTCTTTAGTATCACTATCTACTTTAGTTAATATTACAGAAGGATCATTAATCCCTGCAGCTTTTCCTCCACCTTCTGATGATTTTGCCTCCACTTTTGTAAACTTCTCTTCAATATTATCTCCATATAATCTTACAGTATTAGGAAATATTATTTGATTAGAATTTGTTATTTTTGAATTAAATTTAATAATATATCCTTTATTTATATTACCTAAATCTATATTAAATCCTGTATTATTTTCATTCATATTAAATTTATCTGTAACATCTATACATTCATCATAATTACCTGTATTGTGATTAAATGTAACTTGTGAAATCTTCACACTGCCTTTTATATAATTTTGTCCTTCACCTAATTCTTCCTTTATAATAGCATTATTTATTTTAGCTTGAGCATAATTTACTCTTATAACCCATTTTATAATACCATCATCTTTATTAACAGTTCCCCATTTATAAATTTTTTCATCTTTATTTGGTAAATACTCTGGAATAATTTCTATTGGTTCAGTACTTATATTATTGTCTAAACTAATTGGATACTTTCCTGGTTCATTTATTATGTCTTTGTTAAATTTAGTAGTAAAATACATATTACCATGAATATTTTCATGCGTTTCTATGTAATTTGTAGGATCCACAAGTTCAACCTTAACATGACCATTTTTATCTGCATGAACTTTTTGGATTAATACACCTTCATTTGTCTTAATATTGAAATCCAAACCATTTTCTAATTGAAATTCCTTAGGTAAATCGAATTCTTCTACGTCTCCTTTTTTATGATCTTTAAGTGACCATTCATAATTTAAATTTACTCTTTCCCATGTATACCACTGGTTCTTATCACTGCCATCCTCGTGCGTAATATTTAAATTATCTAATATGCTTGAATTCTTTTGGTCTTCTGGTGTCTCTGCATTAACTGAATAAGAATTAAAAAAAATATTAGTGATCATAAAAATTACTACAAAAAATTTCATTAGTTTGTTCATGTTGTCATCTCCTTACAATTATAATAGTTCTGTTAAGCTATATAAACATTGATTTCTAGCATCTTATCCATCAGTATAACGTTTTCATTTCTAAATGTTATCTATGCAATAAAATATAGAATCAATGTGTAAAACTACTAAAACTTCTTGTCTAGATGTCGCAGTAATACTTTTTATAAGTTGAGCAAGAATACAAACAGTAATAACAAATATCTATATAAAAGTTGATATTTAAAATAATGTTATTGCTCTTCTTAATTAAAACCATATTTATATATCTATATCCAATTTTTCGATTTTATTGATTTCATAATAAAATTTATATTTTTTTCAAAGATTACCCATAAAAAACTTTTTTTATTATAATACCTTAAAAGTGTCTACTTTGTCAATTGTAATTTACAAAATTTTATGTACTTTTGTAATTATTTAGATTTTTCAGACTTCTTATGTGAAAACAAAGCATATATTTCATATATACATCTATATTTTTTTAATAATATAGATATAAAAATTAGAATTTAACTTTTTTAGTCATACTAAAAACTAAAAAACTTTACTTTAAAATATATACTACTAAAGTTTTAATATTAATTTTATGAACATAAAAAACTACACCTTTTTAAGTGTAGTTTTTATATGAAAATTGAATCAAATGTAGTTAGTACAATGGCTGTATTTATTTAGCATGAAGAATTTCCTCTTATTTTCAGCTCTATATATTCATTAAATTTAATAAAATCTATAGCTAAAAACTTCTAGAAGACATCTAAAACTTTTGTTTCTTTTTACATATACTTTAATTTTATTACTATCATTTTAGAACAAGTTTTTTCTTTTACTTCTGAATTTATTATAAAAATTTTTAAACCTTTAATAATTAATTTTTTATACTTTTTACAATTTTTTTGTTGTTTTTTATTTTAAGATAATCTTTTTTAATATATGATATTCTAAAAGCACCATTTTTTTCACTATTTTAACATCTTTAAATCTTATATAGTATATACAATTTATTTTTAATTACCAACTTATTTTTATTTTCTTCCTATAAAATTCAGTTATTATTTTATGAAATTAAATCAAGTTTTACTATAAATCTTTCAGGTGCAGATCCTATATATCTAAATGGATAACATGTAACTAATGTAATGCTTGATTTATTTTCTTGTTCTAGTATTGACTTATCCTCTGGATTTGTAATATATATTTTTTTTACTTTAAATTCATAAATTTCATTTAAACTTTCTATGTTAACTTTATCTCCAATATGTATATTTTCTAAAAAACCAAAAGTTGTTTCTCTATGTCCTAAAATTACTGAAGTCCCATAATCCCCAGGATATATTCCATTATCATATAGGGTAGCTCCACCCTTTAAATTTTCTTCTGTAGCCCCCTTTAATATAGGAATCTTATCACCAGTTTTAGGAAAAATAATCTTGCCTATTATACTTTTACCTTTAATCCTAACTTCAGGAAATTTTTTTTGATTATCTTTAATATTTTCTGATTTATTATCTTTTAATTTATTATTTAGTGATTTATTACTTTTATTATTTTCCAATTTATCATTATAAACTATGACTCTTTCTTTATCCCACTTATTTAAATTTTCAGATATTGTTCTTTTATCCAAATATATTTGGATAAAAGGATAACTAATAAATAATAAACCAACTATTATTGTTATAATGACTAAAAAAGTAATAATCCTATGCCTCTTCTTATTCTCTAAATTCATTTAAAGCACCTTCCTATAATTTAATTATTATAAACTAAATAATTTATTTTCCTTACACCTTTGTTAATACTCAAAACTGCTGAATTGCAGTATCAACAATGCTATAGCTTTTACCTTTATCATTAATTTTTTTAATACAAGGTTTATAATATCAAAAAACAAAGATAAATAAAATATATATTTTATTTATAATTTACATTAGTTTATACACTGAAATGCCCCTAAGCCTTAGAGAATATGATTACTCGCTCTAATACTACCATCTTCTCTAAAGTCGCAACTACGTCCCTAGATTCGTTCAACTAAGAATCAAGTGTAGTTAGCTCCATCTGATTCAAATTTCACTTCATAGACTTTGTTAACTAATTAATGTTTATTTAATGATTGATATGAAAAGAAGTATTAGAATTGATCAATGCTGAGATGAACTTCAAGATATTCAATTCTGTGAAGTTCATCTCAGCTTATTATAGAAATTTCAAAAAATATATTAGTAGAAAAACTTTTTCTTTGAAAAGCTATTATTGACTCAATAATAGATAGTTTTATTGCTTCGCTCTCTTGTTACATCAAGGGAAAACTAGTGTTTTGGTCCTGGGAAAGCTGAATAAATTACTTACTTAAATATTCATCTATAGCGTTAGCAGCCTGTTTTCCAGCTCCCATAGCAAGTATTACAGTGGCAGCACCTGTTACTGCATCTCCTCCTGCATATACTCCTTCTCTTGTAGTTAATCCTGTTTCTTCTTCTGCTATTATACATTTTCTTTTATTTGTTTCTAATCCCTTTGTAGTAGAGGATATTAGTGGATTTGGAGAAGTTCCTACAGACATTATTACTGTGTCTACATTCATTACATATTCTGAGCCTTCTATCTCTACTGGTCTTCTTCTTCCAGATTCATCTGGCTCTCCTAGTTCCATCTTAATGCATTTCATTCCTTTTACCCAACCCTTTTCATCCTCTAATATTTCTACTGGATTAGTTAAAAGGTTAAATATTATTCCTTCTTCCTTTGCATGGTGCACTTCTTCTACCCTTGCAGGAAGTTCCTCTTCTGATCTTCTATATACTATATGAACCTCAGCTCCAAGTCTTAGAGCTGTTCTAGCAGCATCCATAGCAACATTTCCACCACCTACTACGGCTACCTTTTGTCCTACTTTTATAGGTGTATCATATTCATCTTTAAAGGCTTTCATTAAGTTATTTCTTGTTAAAAATTCATTTGCTGAGAATACTCCATTAGCATTTTCTCCTGGTATTCCCATAAATCTTGGAAGTCCTGCTCCAGATCCTATAAATACTGCATCAAATTTTTCTTCTTCTATAAGCTCATCTATAGTTACAGTTCTCCCTATGATTACATTAGTTTCTATTTTAACACCTAATTTTTTTACATTCTCTATTTCATGTTTTACTACACTATCCTTTGGCAATCTAAATTCTGGTATACCATATACTAAAACTCCACCTGGTTCATGAAGAGCTTCAAATATAGTTACATCATATCCTTTTTTAGTTAAATCTCCTGCACAGGTAAGTCCTGCTGGACCACTTCCTATTACTGCTACCTTTTTATTTTTGCTCTCTTCCCTCTCAGATAAATCTACATTATGTTCTCTTGACCAGTCTGCAACAAATCTTTCAAGCTTTCCTATAGCTACCGGTTCCCCTTTTATACCAAGGACACATTTTCCTTCACATTGGCTTTCTTGGGGGCAGACTCTTCCACAGACTGCTGGTAATGCACTATATTTAGCTATGGTTTTTGCAGCATTTTCAAATTCTCTGTTCTTTACCTGTTTTATAAATTCTGGTATTCCTATTGAAACTGGACACTTTGTTACACACATTGGTTTTTTACAATTTAAGCACCTACTAGCTTCTTTAACAGCTTCTTCTTCATTGTATCCTAGGCATACTTCTTCAAAATTAGTAGCTCTTATCTTTGGATCCTGTTCTCTAACTGGTGTTTTTTTCATTCTATCCATTAAATTTTCCTCCTACTATCCGAAACTTTTTAAATTAATTATTGCTACATCCACAACCACAGCCACCTTCATGGGAATGGCTTTTTCTAAATGCTTCTTTTGCTTCTTCTGTTTTATACATAGCTTGTCTTCTCATAGCCTCTTCAAAATCTATAAGATGACCATCAAACTCTGGTCCATCTACACAGGCAAATTTAGTTTCTCCTCCTACAGTAACCCTGCAAGCTCCACACATTCCTGTTCCATCTACCATTATTGGATTTAAGCTTACAACTGTTTTTATCCTTAGCTCTTTAGTAAGTTTAGCTACAAATTTCATCATTATCATAGGTCCTATGGCAATAACAAGATCATAATTTTTCCCTTCCTTATGAACCAAATCTTTTAAAAGATTTGTTACTAACCCTTTATATCCATAAGAACCATCATCTGTAGATATGTATAAATTTTCCGCTACTTTTTTCATTTTTTCTTCTAATATCACATAATTCTTTGATTTTGATCCAACTATAACATCTGCTTTCACTCCATTTTTGTAAAGCCATTTAATCTGTGGATATACTGGAGCTGTTCCTACTCCACCTGCTATAAACATAATCTTTTTATTTTTTAACTCCTCAATACTTTCATTTACTAATTCTGAAGGTTGTCCTAAAGGACCTACAAAGTCACTAAAAGAATCCCCTACTTCATAATTAAGCATTTGTTTTGTAGATTTTCCTAAAGTTTGAAACACTATAGTCACTGTACCTTTTTCTTTATCATAATCACAAATTGTAAGGGGTATTCTCTCACCCTTTTCATCAATTTTAACTATAACAAATTGTCCTGGTTTAGCTGATTTAGCCACTCTTGGTGCTTCTATATCCATTAAATATATTTGATGTGCTAAACATTCTTTCCTTACTATTTTATACATATGTACCCTCCGCAATTTAACATAATTTTAGTATATTGAATATTGTATCTGAAAATAGATTTAATTTTAATATATAAAACAAAGTATTTTTTATCTTATCCTTATTAAAATTAAATCTATTTCATTTTAAAATGCTCTATTGAAATAATTTATTATAAAAGCGATTTATCTGGAGTTACAAGAATTTTTACATGTTTTTTCTTTTCTGGTCCAGTTAAAGCACCAAATCCTTCTTCTACTATATCATCTAAAGCTATTTTCTTTGTAATATATCCCTCTGTTTTTATTCTTCCATCCTTCATTAATGCCATAGTTGCTGGAAATTCATGTCTATATGCTAAAGTTCCTACAATTTTCTTTTCAGTAAATACTAACACATTTGGATTAAAGTTTGTATCCTTTTCCCATATACTAGTTATAACCATTGTACCTTCATATTTTAAACTTTCAAGACCAGTATCAAATCCTATCTTAGCTCCTGTAGTTTCAAAAGCAGCATCTACACCTACTCCACCTGTAAGTTTTTTAATTTCTTCTGGTATATTAACTTCATTAGGATCTAAAACCACATCTGCCCCTGCTCTTTTTGCATATTTTTGTCTTATAGATTTTCTTTGTAAAACTACTATGAGTCTTGCTCCAGCTGCCTTTAAACATTCTATTGTAGCAAGGCCTATTGGTCCTGCACCTAACACTAAAGCTGTGTCTCCTGTATTAAAATTAGCCATTCTTACAGAGTGGAGGCCTACTGCCATTGGTTCTACTAGGGCTGCATCCTCATAGGACATTTCATCCGGGATTTTATGAACAAAATCCTCTGGGAATACAGTATATTCTGCAAGTCCACCACCACTTCCACAAAGTCCATGGAAACCTAAAGACGAACAAAGATTATATTTTCCTTCCATACATGCTGGACATTTTCCACAAGCTACTATAGGTTCAACAATTACTCTATCTCCAATATTAAATTTTGTTACACCTTCTCCTAATTCTACTATTTCTCCTGAAAATTCGTGTCCTAAAACTACTGGTGCTGTTGTTCCACTCAATGCATGAGGTTGTCCTACTGGAATAAATATAGGACCCCCTAAGTATTCATGTAAATCTGAACCACATATTCCACACCATTTCACTTTAATTTTTACGGATCCTTTTACTACATTTGGTTCTTCAATTTCTTCCACTCTTACATCTTTTTTTTCATACCATAATGCTGCTTTCATAATAGCCCTCCTAGAGTTTTATTTTTAACATAGTTGTTAATTAATTAACATTATTTAAAGCAATTATAATGCCAAAGCTTTAATTCCCCTAAATTTGTAGTTTTATTTATCAATTGTGCCAATATGATACAAATTTTGCCGTATCATATTGGCACATAAATATTAAAATTCTTATTTTGGCACACTTTTTTTTTACATTAAGCATCTTTTCAGCTATAACTATGTTAAAGTTATGTATATTTAATATTTGCTATTAAAAAATCTAAGTTTATAAAATTTACTTTACAATATAAATATTAAACAAAATGAGGATATAATATATATTCATGAATAAATTCATTTTATACACAAAGAATAGTTTTTTATACAAATATAATTTTTTAATACAGATAAGGGGCTGTTGCACTAATAATAAATCCTACAATATATTGTGTTAACTTTAAATTTGCAAAACAATATATTGTATGTAAATTTTTTAATGCGACACCCCCTAAATTAATCTGAATTTATTTAGCTTAAACCTAATTTATTTCTCTTACCTACAATATGTGCTTCTATATTATTTGCCACCTCTACTGGATCATCTCCAAGGGCAACCTTTCCTCCAGTTATACCTTCTACATCTTCTGTTAATAATTTTACAAGCTCAGGTGCTCCAGTCATAAATGGCACTGGTGATAAATGAGTATATGCGCCATAAGCCACTGCAAATATTCCATCAATAGTTGCCTTTTGCTCCATCCACTCTGGAGCAGTAACAGCTATTGGAAGATCAGATACATCTAAATTCATATGGTCTGCAAGAGCAGTTACAAGCATTGATATTCTTCCTGTATCTGTGCAAGTTCCGAAACTTAGTACTGGAGGAATCTTTAAAAGATTGCAAACCTCTTTTAATCCTTCTCCAGCTATAGTATTAGCGGCTTCTAGTGTACAAAGGCCTGCTACCTCTAAGGCATGATTTCCACAGCCTCCAGACACTACTAATATATCTTTTTTAATTAGTTCTTTTGTAAGATTTACTGTGTTCCAATCCTGTGGTCCATTTCTTAGAGTTGAACAGTTTGCAAGGGCAACTACTCCTTTAATTTTTCCTGCAGCAATTACATCTACTAAAGGATCAAGTTTATTTCCAAGAGCTCCTAAAACTGCCTCTGTAGAAAACCCAGCAATAGCCTTTTGAGTAATCTTAGGCACCATAGGTTTAACTTTATCTTTACGATTTTTAAAGTTTTCTATGGCCAAATCTATTAAACTATCTGCCATGGCATCTACTTTTTCAGGATCATAAGGAATCTTATGTTGCAGTCCTGGTATATCTATAATAGTACTTATACTTACCAAAGTTGCTCCATATTTTTCAGCATAATGGTCTATAGCTGGTGGTGAACAGTTTTCCTCCATAGCCATAACGTCCACTGTACCTGTAGCTAAAAGAGGCTCTATAGCTAACCAGTTACCCATTAAACCTACAAAAACATCATCTACTTCAAACCTTTGAAGTAATTCCTGACCTGTTTCAATAGAACCAACTACTCTAAGCCCTTTTGCACCTGCCGCCTTAGCCTTTTGTTGAACTTCTGCCATTTTTGCCTTTTGTATTGTGGCAACTCCTCCCCAAGGTTGATGTCCATTAAATACTATATTTACATACTCTGGATCCATAATACCTAAATCCACATCTACTTCATGAGGCATAGGTGTTCCAAATAAAATATCCTGAACCATTTCAAGTCCAATCTGAGAATTATATATAGTAGCTATACCTAGACGTAAAGCCTTTGCTGCTAAAGACTTATAATTACCATCTACATTAGTTAAACAACTAGCTACACAGTTTTGCTCTTCATGAACAGTTCCAGCAGGATAAATATTTAATTTTCTCCAAAGCTCTTTTCTCTTTTTTGGTGCAAAGGCTTCTACCATAAGGTTTTTATCCTCTACATCAATTTTCTGTTGTTGTTCTAATAAATCTGCCAATTCTATAGCCATTTGATTTGTATCTTTATTTGTGTCAATACCTAATTTTTCACACATCCATTTTAATTTATTTACATCTTTAATAGTAAAAGGAGTTTTTCCTTCTGCTGTAGCTTTTAATGTACGAAAAGCTTCATAGGCATGATGGCTATATGTACCTGCACCCATTATATTTTTGAGCAAGAAATTTCTCATTGCCATAGCATCCGGTCCAATGCCGCATACACCTTTTTTTTGTGGTCCCTTTTCGTTTATTCTACAAGGTCCTTGAGAACAAAGTTGACAGCTTAAGCCTTGAAGACAAAACTTACAACGAATTTTTTCTTGTTCTATCCATCTGTCAAATACATTAGACATTCCATCTTCTCTTATACGCTTTAACATTTCCTCTACTGAATCATGATAACTTACACGCCCTTCAGCTTTTTCTAATATACTTTCACCCATAACACTTAGCTTTATAAAATCTATAAAGCTATTATAGATTTTATTCATACAATTACTAGTTTAATTTAGTATTATACTGCTAGTAATGTACATAATAGCATATCTCTATAATGCTATACCATAAGCTAATGGTATTTTTGTCACTTCCTTCCTAAAAATAAAATAACTAATTTTTATTTTAAAATATAGAGTAGTTATTCTATTTATATTTTTATAATTTAACTACATTTTTTATTAATATGTGAATAAAACAGTATCAATTTTATTTTGTACCTTAAAAGGTTTTTTATACAATAATTTGCCTTTTAAACATTATTATTTAAACTATACTTATTACCTTTCATATATACAAAAATATTTTAATTTACCAGAAAAAGCTTGTATTGAAATTGATAATTTCCCAAAACAAATAGGTTTATCAACTATGTTTTTAAAAGCTCATTATAAAGGAAGCATAAAAGATGAAAGTAAATGCATAGGATATAATAGATGAAAAAATATGAAATTTAAGGTGGCAACATAATATGCATGAAACAGCTGTAATTTGCGAAGTTGTAGATATTGTTTTAAAGACAGCAAAAGATAACGCTTTAGAAAAAATTACAAAGGTTATACTGCGTATAGGAGAGTTTTCTTGTGTTCAAGAGGATCAACTGAAATTTAGTTATGAAATAATTTGTAGGGATACTCTACTTGAAGGTTCAGATTTAGTTATTGAATGGGTACAACCTCTGGCCTACTGTAGCCATTGTAATGAAAACTTTCCCGTATCCTTTACTCATAAAGAATGTCCAATTTGTCATAAAGTTAGTGAAAAAATTGTATCTGGGTATGATACCTATGTATACAGTATAGAAGGTGATTAAAAATAAAAACCATAGAAATCAATGAAAGTGTTTATAAGAAAAATAAATCTATTGCCTACGACTTAAAAGATAAACTTCATAAAAAAAACATAAAAATGATTAATTTATTAGGTTCACCGGGATCAGGAAAAACCACTTTACTA
>Ga0129306_1003806_pt1 | contig 10690 bp, 8 predicted proteins | sample P827metagenome_FD_94438 | JGI IMG/M metagenome (GOLD analysis project Ga0129306, IMG submission 94438) | Capybara group fecal microbial communities from Wisconsin, USA - P827 metagenome | ecosystem: Host-associated > Mammals > Digestive system > Large intestine > Fecal | place: USA: Wisconsin...
GCATTTCCAAGTACAAAATCGCATCTCGCCTTGCTATTCAGCCGTTTTACATCAGTTTTTCTCAATTCTTTATGTCTTTCGGTAAGGATATCTCGAAATTCACAAAATAATTATCGTATCACAATAAATAATTATTGACTTTTGCATTTCGCTGGGTTATACTCGCTGTAGATGGAGGTGGATAATTATGAAAAAACAACAGGCACAGGCTACATCATACAGCCTATCTAAAAAACTGAAGGCAGTAGTGATCGTACTTGGCATCTTAGGTGCTATGATCACAGTAGGCATAGTATGCTATCGGTTGCTGGCTCCGGATGTATTTGAAACGGTATATGTGTATAGCACTGTCGAAGGCGGAGGGATAGACTATGTCCCGGATCAAAAATTAGCAAAGACATTGATGGGATTTTCTGTATTCACAGTGATCACCGCCGGACTTTGCTACAAGATTCTCTGGCATTTCTGGCATGTTTGCACGGAGATCGGAAGAGACAATTCTTTTTCGCCTGAGAATGAGAGTTCCTTTCACAAAATGGCTAATACTGCCTTTTTCATTGCCGGTTTATATATTGTAAGGGTGGCAATTTATGGTGGAAGAAGCGTTTTTTACGGCAACGAGATTTACTCGACGATAATCTTGTGTGGAGTGATGGTGGTATTATTGGTCCTGTTCGTTCTCTTTGGAGTTATCTGTGAGGCCTTGTCCAGACTTATCAATAATGCTTATGAGATTAAGGCCGAGAATGATCTGACCATATAGGAGGTGAGCACATGATCGTGATCAATATCGACGTGATGCTCGCAAAACGCAAAATGAGCGTCACAGAATTGTCGGAGAAAGTGGGTATTACCCTGGCTAATATGTCGGTGCTAAAAACCGGTAAGGCCAAGGCGTTGAAACTGACAACTCTGAATGAGATATGTAAAGCCTTGGAGTGTCAGCCCGGCGATATCTTAGAATACCGTCCGGACGAGGGCGAGGCTAAGTAAACGGAGGCTGATGAGTATGGAGGAAATGAGAGAAACAATCATGCCTGTCCCGGATCCCGTATCGGAACAGGGGGTAAGTGAACAGTCTAAAATTGAAGATGGTAAACGTTTGAAGCGTTTTGAGATTCTGGCGATCCCGACCGTGATATATGCAGTATTTTTCACATTTTGTATGTATGACAATCCGGCTGGGATCCTGCAGATTTTCCTGGCATTTTCAACAATCGTGTACTGCCGCATGATGGAGGCAAAATTTGAAATTACACCTAAAAAGGATACAATCTTTTTGGAATTGATGATGGTGTTGCTTGGAATATCTACAGGAACCACCGGCAATGGCATGATCATTATTTTTAACCTGCTTGGTATGTTTTTGCTTACGGTGGTGCGCCTTCTTCACAATGCTCATGATGATGAAAAGTGGGATCTGGGAAAATATGCAGCATCTATTTGCGTGACCACTATATATGCACTGGAACATGTAGTCTCGCCTATTGTGGATGCGACTGTTTTTTTTAAGGCGGAGAAAAATGAACGGACGAAGACTATATCGGCCGTAGTGATCGGCTTATTGCTGGCGATTCCGTTGCTCGCAGTTGCTATCTCCTTATTGATGTCTGCGGATGTGGTGTTTGAGGAAGTATGGCACCGGATTTTTCGACTGGACATGACCGAGTGGTTCCTGATCACCTGTACATTCCTGTTCGGACTTTTTGCTTCTTATGGCGGCATAGCAGCTGTTTCAGAACATCGTGTTAAGGATGCGGTGGCGGAGAAAAAGAAGTTATCTGCAATTATTGCGATTACCACTTTGTCCCTGACGATGGTAGTGTATTTTGTGTTTTCTGTGATTCAGATCGTGTATCTGTTTATTGGTAAGATGGCACTGCCCCAGGGTTATACATATGCTGAGTATGCAAGAGAAGGATTCTTTCAGCTGTTAACGGTCTGTATACTCAATGTGATAATCGTCCTTGCGGTGCAGAAGCATTTTTGCAAGCATCCGGTGCTTAATGGACTGTTGGCTGCAATCTCTGCCTGTACTTATGTCATGGGAGCTTCCGCATTTCTTCGAATGCTGATGTACATTGACGTGTATTACCTGACCAGAAAGCGTATCCTGGTGCTTTGGGCACTTATAACCATTGGATTTTTGCTGGCAGGGATCGTTATTCAGATTTTCCGGGAGCAGTTCCCGCTGCTTCGCTATGGAATGTGCGTATTCTGCGCCTGCTATCTGGTGCTGGCTTTTTCTCATATGGATTACTTCATTGCTGATTACAACATCATTCAGATGCAGAATGAGGGGACGCTGTATTCCGGAGATAACTATGATGATCTCGTTGTGGGATACGGTGTGGCCAAGATGAATTATCTGAACACATTGTCTTCCGATGCAGCAGGGGCATTTGCGGGAATTGAGCCGTCATATTATAAAGATTATAAAAGTGCAGTCATAAACTCCTATAAGAAGGAGTCATTGCGTCAGTGGAATCTTTCTCATTACCTGGCATGGAAGCGATTTCAATAGTTGCAGTTAAGGATCATATTTGGAAGTGGGACATTAACAAAATTTTACAAAAATAAAAGAAAAATAGTTTAATTTTAAAGAAAAAGATATAACAGCTGAAGTATAATGGTCTCATGAGAATTATTGCCCTGTGCGATACAGATAAAACAAGATCATTATCAAAGGAGAATGAGAAAAATGGATTTTACCAAACTTACCGAGTATATGGATGCTCTTGATAAGAACTACGGCGTATACAATGCCGATATTATCATCAAAAAAGATCACAAAGTTGTTTACAGACATATGGTGGGACATTCCGACTATGAGAAGAAAGTTCCGGTAAACGAAAAAGATATGTACTTTTTCTATTCCGCAAGTAAAGTGGTTCTTTCAGCTGCGGTTTATAAGACTATGGAACTTGGACTGCTTAAGTTTGAAGACACTGTAGACAAATATCTTCCTGAATTTGCTGATATGAAGGTGATCGACAGAAAGGTAGAGCCGGGTGACTTCAGAGCACCTATGCCTTCTCTTAGCGAGCCTTCTCATCCTGCTAAGGCTAAGATCACCATCGAAAATCTCCTTATGATGGAGGGCGGCCTTACATACGATCTTCACAGCGAGGCTATTAAAGAAGAACAGGAAAGAGCCGGCGGAAAATCTTCTACAAGAGATATAGTAAAGGCTATCGCCAAGATGCCTCTTATGTATGAGCCGGGATATATCTGGTCATACTCCCTTGCACATGACGTGCTTGCCGCAGTTCTTGAAGTTGTTTCAGGTATGAGCTACGGAGAGTTTTTAAGAAAATACTTCTTTGATCCTCTCGGAATAAAGGATCTCTATTTTACAGAGCCTGAAGGAACTGAGGTTTCAGCTCTTTACGTAAATGACTGGCAGACAGGAGAAAAAAAACCTGCACCAAAGAAGCTTGAATATAAGCTTTCTGAAAACTACGAGAGCGGCGGAGCAGGCCTTATGGGTACTGTTGATGCTTACAGCAAATTTATCGATGCTCTTGCAAACGGCGGAGTAGGTGAAAACGGCATAAGAGTACTTAACGAAGACTTTACTGAAAAGATCCTTTCACATCTTACAAAGGGCTTTGCTGATGAAGCTTTCAAAAAGGGCGGAAAGGGCTCATACAGCTACGGCCCGGGCGTAAGAGTAAAGACAGATACCGAAAAAGGCCTTTCACCAATAGGTGAGTTTGGATGGGATTCTGCTGCAGGCGCATATGTACTTGTAGACCCTGCAAATAAGATCAGCCTTTTCTACTCGCAGCATGTACTTATGCATATGCAGTCATATTTTGAGATACATCCTGCTATCCGTGACCTTGCCTACGAGGCTATGGGAAGCGAGGTTATCACCTGCAGCGGTGTGCATGGTGATATGCCGGGAGATAAGATCGTTATAAATGCCGAGCATGTAAGCAAGGCAGCTGTCATTTTACCTGAGCTTGTTAAGAAGATAAACGAAAAGCAGGCAGCAGGAAGCAAGAAAGTAACCGTATGTGTATGCGGCGGTTCAGGCGTTGGAAAGAGCGAGATCGCATCAGTGCTTGCACAGCTCCTTCCTGCAAGAGGCCACAAGGCTTATATTCTCTCAGGAGACAACTACCCTAGAAGGATCCCTATGTACAACGATGCCGAGCGTCTTAGCGTTTTCCGTAACGGCGGCGTACAGGGGCTTATGAAAGACGGCGTATACACCCTTGAAAGAATGAATGAAGTACGTAAGTGGCAGGCAGAAGAAACAGATGCCGACAAGAGCCACGTAAATGATAACCCTTGGTTTGAAAGCTATATCAAGGGCGGAAGAGAAGCTCTTTGCGGATACCTTGGAACTGCAAACGAGCAGAATTTTGATGAGCTAAACAGTATACTTTTGGCATTTCATGAGGGCAAAGATCACATTTTCCTTAAGAGAATGGGGCGAACCGACACTGAACTTTGGTATGAGGATGTGGACTTTTCCGCTACAGATGTTATGATAGTAGAGTGGACACATGGTAATAACGATCTTCTAAACGGTATCGACATTCCTGTGCTTTTAAACTCAACTCCTGAAGAAACTCTTGCCCACAGAAGAGCAAGAAACCGTGACGGTAAGACCGACAGTGCGTTTACCACAATGGTTCTTGAGATAGAACAGAACCTTCTTAAGAGCCAGGCACATAAGGCACAGATCATCATCGCAAAGAGCGGCGAGCTTCTTTCCTTTGATGACTACAAAAAGTTAATGGGAGAATAGTATGAGTAAAGAATTTGATATCAGACCTATGCTTAACGCTTACCCTGACTCTATGGGCGGCAGGCTTTCAGACATTGCAAAGGTGCTTGAAAAAGAGGAAGTAAACGGTGCATTTTCATCATTTTACATACTTCCTTCCGTATTTTGCTCGGATCTTGACAGAGGTTTTTCTGTTATAAGCTACGATCTTAATCCGGAGCTTGCAAACCGCGACGACATTGAAAAGATCAAGAGTCTTGGTATAAACCTTAAGCTTGATTTTGTACTTAACCACATTTCCGTGCAGTCTCCTGAGTTTAAGGATATCCTTGAACACGGAGAGGAATCAAAGTACGCAGATTTCTTTATTAACTGGAATAAATTCTGGGAAGGACACGGAACTATGACTGAAGAGGGCTATATTCAGCCTGACCCTGAAGTCATAAAAGACATGTTCTTTAGAAAACCGGGACTTCCACTTCTTATGGTAGAGCTTCCCGGCGGAAAGAAAGTGCCTTACTGGAATACATTCTACCAGGAGGTAACTGAAAATCCTGACGGCACAAAGAAATATCTTGGTCAGATGGACCTTAACATAAAGTCTCCTCTTGTATGGGAGTATTACGAAGAAGTGCTTAGCAAGCTTGCTTCTTATGGTACAAAGATCGTAAGACTTGACGCTTTCGGTTATGCGCCAAAGGAAGTCGGCAAGCGTAACTTTATGAACGAGCCTGATACCTGGGATTTCCTTAAAAAGATCGCAGATATGGCCGAAAAACATGACCTTATGGTGCTTCCTGAGGTACATGATTCCTACGATAAGCACAGCTATGAAGCAATTTGCGAAAAAGGCTATGTTACATACGATTTCTTTATGCCGGGTCTTATTCTTGATGCCATTGAAAATGAGGATGCAACATACCTTGCAGCCTGGGCAAGCGAGATCATAAGAAAAGGCCTTAAGACCGTAAATATGCTTGGATGCCACGACGGCATACCTCTTCTTGATCTTAGAGGTCTCCTTCCTGAAGAAAGGATACAGGGCCTTATTGACACTGTAGTCGGAAGAGGCGGCTTTGTAAAAGATCTCCACGGCAACAAGAACATGTACTATCAGGTAAATGCCACATATTACAGCGCTCTTGGCGAGGATGACAAGAAGATGGAGCTTGCAAGAGCACTCCAGCTCTTTATGCCGGGTAAGCCTCAGGTATGGTACCTTGACCTCTTTGAAGGAAAGAATGATCACGAGGCAGTAGCAAGAGCAGGCGCCGGCGGACACAAAGAGATCAACAGAACAAATCTTACCTGGGATATGATAGAAAGCGGACTTAAGAAAGAAACTGTACTTAAGCAGCTTGATCTTCTTAAGTACAGAAATTTCCATCCTGCTTTTGCAGAGGATTCTGCCATAGCTGTTGCGAGCGAAGGAAGCAAGATCTCCATCACATGGCAGAAGGGTAAGTATATGGCAAGCATTGAGGCTGATCTGAAGACAAAAGAGTATTCTGTTTACAGAACCTCTACTCCGTCAGATGAAGAGTAATATTGCAAACCTTAATCCCCTAAGCTTTTTAGCTTAGGGGATTATTTGATTATTTTAAGAAAAGTGTAAGATTTTTGTAAAAAAATATTAAGGCGAAATGCGGTATTTTATGGTATAATCGTGAGGTGTGAAATTTACTACAGAAAAAGGAAGGAAACAACATGAAAAAAATTATCGCACTAATATGTATCATGGCGCTTACACTTAGTGTTCTTGCGGCATGTGGAAAGAAGGCAGATGCACCTGCCACTACAGAGCCTGTAGAAGCTGTACAGGACAATACAGAGGTTAAAAACGAAGAGCCTGCTGCTGAGAATGATACTCAGACAGAGGCGGCTCCTGATGCACAGCCTGAAGATGAGACTCCTGCAGATGAGACCGCAGAGGGCGAGGCTCATCCTGAGATCAAGGGTTATAAGAGAAACTATCTCCCTATCCTTGACCGCGCTGCATATATCCTGGCAGAAAGCGATATCAACAGCGGAAACGAAGAAATGGGCGAAGGCGAGACAGCTCTTTTTGAGTCAACAATGTACAGAGAGTATTCTGTATACGGAAACCCTCTTTACGATTTTGGTTATACATTCAGCGATCTTAATGCAGACGGATATGACGAGCTTCTTATTATGTTCAACACATTTGAAGATGCAAACTATGACGGAACAACACCGGGCAAGGGTTCTCTCATTGCTGCAGCTTACGGCCTTGTAGATGATCAGCCAAAGCTTCTCTTTGAAGGCTGGTCACGCAACACATATCAGCTTCGTATCGACAAAAAGCTTGCAAACCGCGGTTCAGCAGGGGCAGCTTATGCCATAACAGGTCTTTACGAGCTTGATGCAGACCTTAACCTTAAATGTGATGATTATTACTTCACTCATGAGATTGACGGAGATGTGGAAAACATCGGTCTTTATCACAACACAACCGGCACAGACGATGTAGACGCTTCAGAACTTATAGAAGGCGACGCGTTTGAAGAGTTTGAGAAGCAGTTTAACAAGATCCACGCTATGATCATGGATCTGCCACTTACCACATTTGCAAACTACTACGACCCTACTATGGCAGGCCATGCAGCTTCAGCCGGATCAGAGGAAGAGGACCTTCTTAACGTATTTGTCGCTTCTTACTACGAGCAGGGCGTTCCATACGAGTTTATAACACTTGATGAGTCAGAGTACAGCCAGGACGTTATGTTCCAGATCTGGGACGGTTCTGTTTCTGATTTTAAGATCTCAAAGCTCAGCCTTAAAGATGTAGAAGATGACGGAAATCCAATCTTTGACGAAGAGGTTGTTTACGAGCTTCCTTCTTACGGCGCAGGCGATTCACAGGTTGTAGCTACAATGTCATTCCCGGGCGACACACCAAGCTACGGATACAGCTACAAAACAGCATCAGGCGAGGAGAAAAAGTTTTCTCTTTCACTTAGCGGTCTTGATGGAAGTCTTGTTACTTCATCATACAGATAAATAAAAAAAACACCTTATGGAGGGGAAAATGAAAACAGAATGGAATTTAAATGTCCTCTACTCAGGTCTTGATGACCCTAAGTATGAGGCAGACATTAAAAAGCTTGAAGAGGCTTTTAAGGAAACAGAGGAGATCGTAGCAAATGCAGACAAGATGGATGATCTGACAAGAGCTGAAAAGATCCTTAAAGTTTCAGAGACAAAGGAAAGTCTTCTTATTAAGCTTTACAATTTTATAAGCCTTCTTGAGTCTACAGACAGCAAGAACGGCGACTATATGGCACAGGAAAGCAGACTTGACAGACTTATGTCTAAAAGTGCTGCAAATGAGGTTGCCTGCGACAGACTTCTTGCAGAGCTTCCTGATGTTGAGGCTCTTGCAGCAAAGAGTGAGCTTGTAAATACCTACAAGGCATACATTAACCGCATAAAAGAAAAGGCTAAACATTTCCTTTCCAACGAGGAAGAGGCTGTATATTCTCTTATGAATATGACAGGCGGAAGTGCATGGGGAAGCCTTCACAGTTTCCTTACATCTACTCTTAAGGTAGATTACGAAGGAAAGCAGGTTACTCTTTCAGAGATCAGAAACCTTGCATACAGCCCTGATGCAAATGTCAGAAAGGCTGCATATGAGGCAGAGATCGCTGCATACGATAAAGTAAAGGACTCCATAGCATTTGCATTAAATAACATCAAGAATCAGAACAGAGAAGTAGGAAAGAAGAGAAACTATACATCTCCTCTTGATGAGGCTCTCTTTAAGTCAAAGATGAGCAAAGCTACTCTTGATGCCATGTTCTCAGCCATAGACGACTATCTTCCTGACTTTAGAAGATACCTTAAGGCAAAGGGAAAGATCCTTGGCCATAACAACGGACTTCCTTTCTACGATCTTTTCGCTCCACTTGGAAAGAACGATAAGAAGTACAGCATTGAAGAGTGTAAAGAGACCCTTCTTGAGTGCTTTGGCAACCTTTCTCCAGATATGGCTGCCCTTATGAAAGAGGCTTTTGAAAACGAGTGGATCGATTTTTATCCACGTGACGGAAAGGTTGGAGGCGCATTTGACTGCGGTCTTGGCAATGAGATAAAGCAGAGCCGTGTACTTACAAACTACGACGGTTCCTTTAGCTCAGTAGATACTCTTGCACATGAACTTGGACATGCTTTCCACGACAGACAGCTTGCAAATGAGGCAACCTTAAACCAGGATTATCCAATGCCTATCGCTGAGACAGCATCTACATTTAACGAGACCTTCCTTGGGGCCTATATGTTAAAGAAGGCAACCGGCGATGAGGAAAAGCTTGCTCTTCTTGATTCTGAGCTTATTGAGCAGACTCAGTGTATGGTAGATATTTACTCAAGATACCTTTTTGAGACAGCTGTATTTGAGCAGACAGAAGATAAATTCCTTATGGCAGACGATCTTAGCAAGATCATGCTTGATGCACAGGATAAGACCTACGGCGATGGCCTTGACCCTGAAGTAAAGCACCAGTATATGTGGGTATGTAAGGGCCACTACTACAGCAGCTCTTTAAGTTTTTATAACTTCCCATACGCTTTCGGTAATCTTTTTGCAGGAGGTCTTTACGCTCTTTTCCTTAAAGACGGTGACAAATTCTTTGCAAGATACAAAGAAATGCTTCGTCTTACTCCTGTTCACTCAATCGAAGAGGACGGTGCCGAGCTTGGCATCGACCTTACCAAGAAGGAATTCTGGGTAGCAAGCCTTGAAACCATAAAGGGAGAGATCGACGAGTTCTGCGAGATAGTAGATAATCTTTGTAAATAAGACTAATAATCAGAACTTTAAATAAAAAGTCCCGGAAACGATCTGTGGTCGTTTCCGGGACTTTTGTGTGATAAAAAACTTACTGAAAATCAAATACATTTACCCAGCTGTCGAGTAGTTCTTTTTCTTCAGGGATATTATTGGTGCTTTGCTGGCAGGCAACTATAGGCATCCATTGCCAGATAAGCTGCATTGGGATGTCAGCTTTCTTGGAGAAAAGCTTTAAGTATTTCTTTGCAAGGTCTTCCTGACCGTTAAGCGAGAATACAAGGTAGGTTCTTGCTGCATCAGCAGAGGCGTTGCCCTGGGTTGCGTGAGCCCAGTCAACTACATAAGGCTTGCCCTCGGGAGTTATGATAACGTTTGAAGGGATGAAATCTCCGTGAAGCACTTTGTTGTGGTCTTTCATGCCCTCAAGCCTGTTGTGAAGGTCGTAGCGAACAGTTGCCTCATAGCCTGAGGAAGAAATCTTAGCATGAAGCTTTTCCTTAAGCTTATTAAGGTGCGGAGCACGCTGCGTAAAGATCTTAAGCTGAAGATCTACAAACTGCTCAAGGTATTCGTCTTCCTTTTCAGGGTGCTCTTTCATAAGTTCTTCAAGGGTTTTGCCCTCAATAAAAGTCGTGATGATAGCCCAGCCTTCGGGAGTCTTCTCAACGTCAAGAAGTTCCGGTGTGTTAATGTCTGTTTCTTCGATCCTTGCAAGATTTAAGGCTTCGTTAAGTACGTCTGCCTTTGAAAATGTGCTGTCAAAAACCTTAACCAGCTTGTCGCCGTCTCTATAGATTTTTTTATTGCTTCTTTTAACAAGTGTTTTCATATGTTACCCCATTTCTGCGCCCTGCGCTAAACTGTTGATACATTTACCTATTTTCCGTAATAAGCCTTAAGGTACATCTCTTTGATCTCGCTCATAAGAGGATGACGTGGATTTGCTCCGGTACACTGATCATCGTAAGCATTTTCAACCATTTCATCAAGAGTGGCCATAAAGTCCTTTTCACTGATGCCGTAATCTTTGATGGATTTCTTGATACCAATATGCTCTTTAAGTTCTTCTATTTTCTTAATAAGACCTTTAAGCTTGGCTTTATCGTCTTTTCCGCTTATACCAAGGCTTTCTGCTA
>Ga0129306_1003807_pt1 | contig 10688 bp, 7 predicted proteins | sample P827metagenome_FD_94438 | JGI IMG/M metagenome (GOLD analysis project Ga0129306, IMG submission 94438) | Capybara group fecal microbial communities from Wisconsin, USA - P827 metagenome | ecosystem: Host-associated > Mammals > Digestive system > Large intestine > Fecal | place: USA: Wisconsin...
ATCGGCTGGTCTTCAAATAATTGAACTTTGTCATTTGTCATCTGCATCTCTTCCCCCAATCGGCTCTTCATCTTTTATTTGCGCGTTTTCCTCAAGCAGCATAAAAGGTATCAAAAAGGTATCAAAATTCTAATCTTGTGATACCTGCCGGTTCTTTCCTCTCCATCGAGAAAGTATGACCATTATACCAATTATTTAGCTGATATTCTATTTCATATCTAGTAAATTCATCACCAGCTTAACCATGATATCCTTTTCGTCCGGATTCGATTCCGCAATCATAAGCGTAATAGCTACCAATTCACCGTCGCCAATACGTTTGCTACCATCTTTAAACAAAGCTCGGTTCCTCTCCAAGAATTCCAGGAACAAGGAAGCTGCGATTCTTTTGCAACCATCTGCAAACGGATGATCCTTGATCATAAAATAAAGTAAATTAGCCGCCTTTTCTTCAATAGTCGGGTAGGCATCTTCGCCAAATACACTTTGGTATATTGCAGAAATAATCCCATTCACTTTTCCAGCTTCTTTTTCTACACCGAAGACATCCGTATCAAAAGAATCCCTCATATGAGAAACCATCGTCATACAGTCATCATAAGTAATCCTATATACAGGAGCCCTTCCATTAGGTTTTACTATTGCTTGATGATCATACTGATCCAGCAACGTCAATGCGTCCGTATACAGATTTACAGCTCTTAGGATATCCTTTTCTTCAACATTTAATGCATCTGCTAACATTCGTGTTTGGATATCCACTGTCTTTTGTAATGCATGTAAGCGTTTCTCATTTATTGCATAGCCATCAATCATGTACTGCTTTAAGATTTTACTTGCCCACTGTCGGAACTCGATACCTCGTTTTGATTTGATGCGGTAGCCTACAGATATGATGACATCTAGATTATAATATTTTGTTTTATAATTTTTACCATCAGATGCAGTTGTCAAGAAATCCTTGACAACTGACTTCATATCTAACTCCCCTTCTTTGAAACAATTATTTGCATGTAAACTCACATTTTGTTTTGTTGTATTAAACAACTCTGCCATCTGTGCCTGCGTCAGCCACACCGTATCTCCATCCATCGGAACTGACAACGTTACTTCTTTATCATCAGTTTCAAATAAAATAATCTCATTAATACTTCCCATATTGCATCCTTTCCAAATCTATCCGCTCTATTTTCCAAACGAATCCTTTATCCTTTGAAGTTCTATTACTTTACAATACCGCGTATATTCCATCCCGGCATCATAGAATGCTCTTTTCTTTTCGTTCTCCTCTGGGTATTCTTCCATAATTCATATGCATATAAAGGAAGATTCTCAAGCTCCTCCGTACCCATTAATTCATCTGCGTGAATTAGTCCTACCACCTCACCTAACATAATATCATGCGTTTGCGATTTATACACTAATAATATTCCCTGCTTTTCCGGACTAGCTTCTCTCCTCGATTATACCATTGGTATATTGATAATAACATATTCCAATGGTATAATCAATATGGTTTTTGATAACCCTTATATAATGATTATTTTGAAGGAGTTACTTACTATGAATGTTTCATTAAATATATCCAGATTAAAAGAATGCAGAGAAAAACTTGGCATCAGCAAATTAGAAGCAGCCAAAAGAATGCAGCTTTCGCAACCGGCATATTTGCGATACGAAGCGGGCACCAGAATACCCTCTATTCAAACAATAACAGTCATTGCAGATGTTCTAAATACATCTGTTGAGTACTTGACAGACCAGTCTGATGATCCTATGCCTGTTTCATATACCATATCTAAAACAGCCGATCCGGAATTATTTGAAATAATCAATATTTGTAAAATGTCAAATGATAACATGATCAAAATATTATCCACCTATGCTGCCAAGTTGTCTGAACAAAAATCAATCAAATGAAGTACGCTCACAAGATGCATGAAAAAGCAGGTATCCAAGTGAATACCTGCCAAAAGTAATTATATAATTTGTTCTTTTCTTTGCACTTTATTTCGTTTTTGCCTTTTTGGTTTTTGTTACTACTCCTTTTTTATCGCAATAAACCTTCTTTCCATCCTCAAGAGTTACCCACTGAGACTTAGCAAGTTTTCCGGATTCTAATGCCACATATTTCTTGCTCTTATATGTGATCATCTTGTTAACGACCACTTTTCCGGTACCCTTTGTGGTATAGTATTCTGCATTGCCAATCTTGGTAATCTTTCCCTTTATCAAGGCGCCGTTTTTTCCAGCTATATACATGGATCCGTTCTTAATCTTTACTATGGTGTCTTTGAATTTTTCACCTTTTTTGTTTAAAATAAAGCTGTCACCTTTTGGCGTATTAACTATGGCATTGGTTACCTTGGTTCCGTCTGCTTTATAAAAGAATCCGTTTTTCTTTTCTGAAGCCGTCACCTTATTCTTGATATTTGTCTTAACCGTTGTTGTTTTTGATGCAGTTTTCTCTGAAGCAGGTGTTTTTTCCGGTTCGATCACTTTCTCAGGTTCTATCTGCTTTTCAGACTCTCCTGCTTTTTCAGGCTCAACCTGCTCACTTGGCGTAGGAGTTAAAACAGGTAATCCGGAATAATCTTGTCTATCAGGCTCCGTTGGCTGGCTTGGCTGAGCTGGTTGACTCGGCTCTGTTGGCTGCTCAGGCTCAGTTGGCTGCTCAGGCTCTGTTGGCTGCTCAGGCTCGTCCGGTTCCTCCGGCTGAATATCTTTAACATATTCGCCATATACACTAACTTCGTATGTGCTTATACCGTAATTCTTTCCGCTTACTTTTTTGGTGAGAGAAGAATTAATCTTCACATAGCGTCCTGTTGGTCTCTCAGGGAGTATTATAGTATTGATCAGCTCCTGATCTGCTGACAGTTCTGATCTAACAGGCGCAAATGTATCATTATCATCAGATACTTCAATGGCATATCTTGACGAAGCACCTGCTTCCCAGTAAACCTTAACTGCGTCAATACAGGAATTTTCCCCAAGGCCTATGGTTATCCATTCCTCATCGGAATTGCGAAGTGATGCCCAACGTGTAGCAAGATCACCATCTACTGCAAGACCTCCAACAAAGGTTGGAGCCTGTGTTGAAACAGAACTTGTATAGGTTGTCTTATTTAACGAAATAATGCTGCTTTCTTTAATAGAGAGTTCTTTTATCTGATAGCTATCTCCTGAAGATGACTTTAAAACTATCTTTATGCATTTACACATAGCAGAAAGTTCTATACTTTCCCTTCTTCCATGTCCGTCAGTTACTTCTTTGCATTTTACAAAGCTGCTGCCATCTTCCGACAGATAAACATCGTAATCTGTCGCGTAATTATCTCCCCAATTTATTGTCATCTTTTGCAGGAACGCATTAGGATCCTGATAAAGAAGTATGTATTCCTCACCGTTTCCTGCGCTCTCCCAGTATGTCTCTGCTTTAGCGTCGGATAATTTGTCAATTTCTCTTCCTGCTGCTTCACTGCTTGCCTTGCGCTTATCTGTCTGCCCTTCAAACCTTGTCATTGGCTGTCCCGCATAAGGAAGGTCTCCTGAGATAAAGCATGTGTTAGTGGTATCCTCCCCATGAGTTATCTTAACGTTAACTTCTTTGTTACTCTCATGGTCATTAACCGCCAGGCTGATTTTTCTTGTTTCATCTGTTTCATCAATGATCAGGCTGCAAGGAGCATCAACCTTAACCACATAACCCGGCTTATACTCAAGTGAACCGCTCTTATAAAAGTTGATCTCTGTTATCTTCAATCCATCATGCCTGACCGCCTGAACTTTAGGTGTGTTAGAAACAATTACCACCGGAATATTCTCTGCATACTCTGCCACTTGCTCCTGAGTTTTATTGGGAACAACGATATACGCATAAGAACCATCTGTTGGTTTAACACCATGTTCAACGTAAGCTGTAAATACATTTGCTGCCGCATCCTTCATATTATCAGGCCATAGACTTGGCATATCTTTTTGTGCTCTGTTTGACACTCTTACAGCTGTTTCCTCCGGGAATACATAACCTATCTTGTTGTTATATACGTATTTGGCAGTAAACTCTGCGTCTTCTGTACCAAAAGGAACATTCTGACCGCCAACAACAACATTTTCAGCCTTAGCCTGATTAAGAGTAGTACATATATTACTTGTAGCAGTTGATTTAATACTGTTTCCAAGGGCTACAAACTCATCATCAAAAAAGAAATACCCTTTTAGTCCGCTTGTATAACTCTTATTAAACTTATATGCTGTTGCACCGTATGTTCCGTCATTTACACCAATATCAAACAATTCGCTGTTTTCAAAATCAAACTTTCCACTTATATAACTGGTGGATGTTGCACCGGGTACTCGAGTCCAGTCAAACACTGGATATACCGATGTGTATTCATCTCCGTCTACCGTTATAGCTGATGAAGCTGTCGATGTCCAGAAAATAAGCTGCTGATTTGTCTTATTAGGCTCATTCCAAGGTCCCCTCCATTCACCGCCTTTTAAGATTTTGGAGTCCATTTTAATGTTTACGCCATATCCTTCTCTCATATGAGAGTCATAACCTGAACGCCACATATAGTAATGACCATTCTTTCCGTTAAGGCTTTCCGGATTCTCAATATTGTTTAAGATAGCCTGATATTCCGCCGCACGGACAGGATCAGACTCAATCATACGTTTCAAAGGCTCCACATATTCTTTTGCGTAATTAGTATAACCTACCTCGTACTTGTATGGACGATAGCCTAAATACAGTTCCATGATATCCCCACGAACTGTCCATGAAGTTCCATTTATCATGTAATTGCCCATTCTTGTGATAACTTCATTGCTGACAGCAAATCTTGTGCCTCGAAGGATATAGATCCAAAAGCTCATGTCGCGGAACATTGACATTCCATAACCGTTAGAATAAAACTGTCTGCCATGCATATAAAAACTGTTATCAACCTGAACTGCCTCTGATGTAGTGTCGTCAAGCTGAGTAGAAAGACAGTAATCCAGATAATTATGCACCATATCAAGAAGTTCCGCCTCGTCTTCTTTTATGATGGCATGATATACATAATTTTGATCAAACCAAAGATTGTTCTGTCCGGTACCATACTTTACAGGAGTCTTTTCTTTAAGCTTTGTTAGCAATATATCCTGTGCATCCTCAGTTAATAAACCTTCCATGAACAGAGCGATCCTTGAAAATCGGAGCTGTACACCAACCTGATTCTCCCACCAGTTAGCGGATCTTGGATTTTTAATACCCCAGTACTCTACCGCCTTGCTAAGCTTGCCCGGAACCTCAGGATCATGATACAAAGTATTTCCTTCTTTGTGGTATGCAATAGCGATTGCCTGCATGCGGTCAAGTGCCAGATATGGCGACCAAGCTGCGCCATTTGCAGCGTTATTTGTTGCCTCATAGTCTACATCTGCAAATGAACCATCATCTTCGATCAGGCTAAGATAATATTCTCCGTGACTGACATAACATGCCTCCACTTTTGAACCATCATCTATAGTATCTAAATTTATAAAGTACTCTTTTAAGCGACTTTTGATAATTGAAAACTCATTTATATCCTGCGCCTGCACTCTTGGCAAAAGCCCGATCACAAGGCCTAAAGCCAGTAAAACCAACACGATACATCTCATTTTTCCACGTAACATTTCATAAACCCTCCCAGATTATTACATCTTTTTCATTTTCCAAATTTCCCCCGGTTTAAGATCATACCGAGTCCCTCTCAACAATTTCCACATCCATTATTATCTTTTCCACGTCATCGTTTCTATGCCCCATTCGATACAAAAGACGCTGCATTGCTTTTTCTCCCATCAGCTTCTTTTGCACATGGACTGTGGTAAGCGCCGGAGTTATCATTCTGCTTAGCTCGATATCGTCAAATCCTGCTATTCCTATGTCTTTCGGAATTGAGTAGCCCTTTTCCTGCAATGTTCTCATAAGGAAGATTGCCAACTCATCGTTAGAGCAAATAAGCACCTCAGGCTTAGTCGGGATCTTTTCAAAGGCCTCGTAAATCCCTTTCGCATCCTGTTTAATAACAAATTCTTCCACATTCTCCAGCGCGGAAAACTGTTCAACATACGCCATACTTTCTTTGAAAGTGTTAAAATTCATATACTGCTGCACAGCATCCTGAAAGCCCAGAAATCTATCCCTTGTGCTTGGGGTATACTCTATATCTCCAAAATAGCCAATCTTTTTCTTTCCTTTTCCGATAAGATAAGCCGTCATCTTATAAGCGCCGAGACGGTTATCCGATATAACGCTGTCAGTAGATTCTTCAAAGGAGATATAATCAACAAGAACCACAGGGATCTTATACTTCTTTATGCGGTTTAAAAAAGCATCTTCTATTTTGCCTACCACGATAATTCCGGATACTTTTCTACATTCTATACAAGAAGGAACCTCTTCCTTTTCGTAGGAAGTAATGAATACGTCATAACCGGACTTTTTCGCCTTTTCTTCTATACCGAGAAGTATTCTGCCGTAAAACCTGAAATCTCTAAAATACCGGTCCTTTAACAATACGCATATATTCTTGTTTGAATAGGCTTGCAAATACTTTGTAGACTGATCGATGTACCCCAGTTTCTCAGCCATATCAAGTACCAGCTTTCTTGTTTCTTCGCCCACTCCATCTTTGTTGTTTAGAACTATAGAAACCGCATTAACAGAGAGATTTAGTTTTTCAGCTATATCTTTCATTGTTACACTTTTTCTCTTCATCCACACGCCTCCGATCCTTTTTACTATCTGCTCACTTCCATCGCTTCAAAAATGTCTTTTAAAGATATATCTGCCCTACATATCTTATCATCTGCAGCTCCGTAATAGATCCTGACAATGTCATCTTTTAAAACGCATCCGCAAGTAAACACCACATTCCCGAAAAAGCCGTCTAATTCATAATCTTCTTCCGGCTCTAAGATTGGACGTTTTGTTTTTGCAAGAATAATAGACGGATTGCCTGCATCTAAAAGCATTGCTCCAAGGCAGTACCTGTCAGTCCTGTCAGCAGCATGATAAATCTTAAGCCAGCCATATTCTGTCATAAACGGAACTGCGCCTCCGCCGATACGTCCGTTTTCCCACGCATCTTCCGAATCTGTTAAGCCACAGAAATGTTCCTGTTCACCCCAGTGGGTAAGATCTGTGGACTTTGCGATCCAGATTTCAGGATTCCCAAAGCTCTTTGGCACGGGCCTGTTTAATGCAACATATTTGCCGTCAATCTTAGCAGGAAAGATTGTAACATCCTTATTTTCAGGGGCAAAGATTATGCCACATCTTTCGTAAGTTTTGAAATCTTTTGTTTTTATAAGCGAAGTTGCCGCTCCGTGCTCAGACACAGAAGTACATGTGATATAGTAAACATCCTTTATCTGAGTGATCCTTGGGTCTTCCATTCCCCAGCTGTCGTATTTTGCTGTAAGTGAAATGAATGGTTTCCTGTCTACCTCGAAGTTTATTCCATCCTTACTCCTTGCAATGCGTAAATGCGACAAAGAAGTAAGGTTTAATACATTAAGATCATTCCCAATCTTTCTTGCCACCCTTCTGCTATCTGTAAAATCCAGTTCAGGATGTTCTTTTTTGTTGTAGGTAATTATTTCAATCACATCATGCCCATCTCTATTGGCAACAATCGGTATTTTTATTTCATCCTCATTATCGCATACCACAGATTCAGCCACTCTGCAAAGAAGGATGGTCTCACCCTTATATTCAGCAACACCGCAGTTAAATATACCGTCAACCTTGAAATCCGTGCGGCTCGGAACCACATCCTTTTGCGTGAGAAGCGGGTTTTTTATGCATCTGTCTACTTTCATATAATTGCTATATCTCCCTAGTCAATTTTGATCATTCTTCTTTCTTCATCTAACCGAATAATAACACCCATTTTACTTGAATTAAACCCTTATTTACTTGAATTATAAATTTTCTTTTCTCCTTTCCAAATCACGAATCATTTTTTCTCTTTCCAAAGCAGTCAAAGGGTACTTTCCATAAACAAAATATGCGAAAACCCCACAAATAATCGGAAGCACAGCCGTCAAATATCCAAAGCACTGAAGCATTCCCTGTAAGGAATCCGGACTTCCCAAATACTTACTTGCCTCCACCCTCATTTCATATCCAAAAATAACCCAGAGGGCTCCAATAAAAGCCAAACCTAATGATTTTTGTAACTCTGATAATAGTCTTGTAAAAGATTCTATAGTCGCATTCGCCGGCTTACCGGTCTTCCAAAGCGCATAATCCATCGTCTCCACAGCTAAAAGATTTCCCGGTAAAAATGCCATTCCACATCCAAACAGCAAAAACGCCAACATAGCAAAATACAGATTTGAATTAAAAGCAAATTGACCACAAATCTGTAGAATTTCCATAACAACTCCCATAAATACCGTAATTGCAATGGAAATCTTCATCCCTTTAACAGGACTATTTTCCTTCCTACACATGGCAGCTGATACCAAAGTACCAACCACAAAAGGTACGAACTCTACAATTCCAAGTATCATAGACAAATACGCAAACTTGCCCGAGTCTAGATATCCCGTTTCAAACCCATAGCAATAATTCCATTTCACATAGTACATAGCAATTAAAGTAATCGTCACATAGATAAATCCCACAAAAAAATTTCCAATCTGATAGATTGCAAAGGGTTTGTTCTTCTTTACCATACGGAAAATGTCCAATACGTGGAAGGTGACATGATTTCTGGTCTGTTTTAACACCCTATTTTCGTTTACCAGTGCTACTCCTATCAAAGAAAGAAACATGGAAACCAGAATCATCACCACAACGTACTTCCCAATTCCATCACTTTGATTTTTAAAATAGCCCTTATGATTCTCTACAAATTGAAACATAAACACAAACGGAACAATAGCCACAAACCCAACTAGTCTTGGCCACAGAATATAAGATATTCTCCGATTATAATCCATCGTCATAGTTTGAATCAGAGCACCGTTTACAAAAAACGAAGACCCAAAATCGTAGATTAAATAAAAACAAATAATATATGCAACCAGGGACTTCAGATCACTACATAAGGCTTTCGGAATATGAAAAATCATAATGGAAGCAAAAGATACCATTCCTACGCCAAGAGCACAGAAAAATCTATATTGTTTTTTCCCTTTGGATACCACCCAGTCAATTAACCAACCTTGTATCAGATTTGTTGCCGCATCCAAAAGATGTAGAAAAGGAAGAAGCGTCGCCGTAGTAAAAACACTACCAAGAATACCTTCAACCGGAAAATAATCCGTCAGATAAAATGCCAAAAAAGACGAAATCAAAACTTCACCTATCGTCTTTGTCAAAGACATCATGGATATTCCAACTATATTTTTCACTTCATTTTTCATGCCTTATTCCTTCGATATCACTTTCATCAAAAAATGGGTTACATATAATTCATTGGGTTTTAAACGATACTTATCATAAAAAGATTCCATTCCCGGCAGGTCACCACCAACACCACTCATTTTTCCATAGATGTTTAACGTTGTTTCCTCGCCTCTTTGAAGTTCATAAATATGCTTTGCGTTCTCAAGATTTTTTTTGGAATAATCCCAAACTGAAAACTCCATTCCATCTTCGGACAAATTCCACACAAAAATATCGTATTGTTTTCCCTCCAAAGACAAAAAGCGCACATCACAATGATTTCCATTTTCTTGCGGTCGCAAATACATATGACTCATATCCGAAAGTCCTTTTTCATACAAACCCAAAAGTGCACTTTCTTTCCGGTCTATATAATTTTCATGGGGTCCACGACCATACCACCGGCAACGTTCAAATGTCTCTTGAAAAGAAAAAGAAACTCCCGTTGCTACAACATCTTTTCTTTTGGTTTTTACTTTTACCAAAACTTCATAATATCCATTTTTATAGTCCGTAATCTCTGTTTCCAATTTATTGCAAAAAGGATGTCCATAAATCGTTTGAATGCTTCGTTTTCCGACTTCATTTTTTGTTATTTGATTCAGAATACAGAGTCTTTTATTAGCAGCATCCCACTTTCTTACCAAAACAGTGTTTTCCAGCTGAGGTACAAAATGACCCAGATCAATGTTATTGTCTGTTGCCACTCTGGACAGCTCCAGATTCATAACTCCATTTGCCATTTGAAAGCCGAAGTCTTTATGTACCAAAGTCGCTTCCCGGTCACTTTTTACAACATCCGGTTTAACCAAGTGAAATGGGCGAATCACAAACTGTGACACAGCCACAGCACTTCCTTCCAATCCGTTTTCATCTTTTGGGGAAAAATAAAAATTGACAATGATTTCCCCAGCTTTGGGAAACTCCTGTCTTCTTATTTCTTCCAAAATAATCGTCTTCTGTTTTCCCGGCAATATTCCCTGTAACTTCTCTTCTTCTATTTTTTTCTTCAAAACCGGAACTCCGTTGCAACATAGTTCCCAGATCAAATCATAGAACGGCAAGACAGAACAAAACATTTGATGATTACAAATATGAAAACATCCGCTTTCGGGATGAGTGCTTCTAACATCCAGCCACTGATAGCATTTTTTTACCTCATAGGCGGCCGGATGAAAACTTCTGTCTGCAAACAATATTCCGTTGCCACAAAAAGCTCCATCACTCTTCTTATCCTTCTTTTTCTTAAATC
>Ga0129306_1003808_pt1 | contig 10678 bp, 12 predicted proteins | sample P827metagenome_FD_94438 | JGI IMG/M metagenome (GOLD analysis project Ga0129306, IMG submission 94438) | Capybara group fecal microbial communities from Wisconsin, USA - P827 metagenome | ecosystem: Host-associated > Mammals > Digestive system > Large intestine > Fecal | place: USA: Wisconsin...
CCTCGCTGATCTGAACGAACAGGCGCAGAAGCGTTTATCCTTGATTGTTGAACAGATGAAGGCATCCGAGGGCGTGAGCGAGAAACTGAAAGCAACTGACCAGATGGCGTGGGTTGTAGCCATGAACAGCATCCGCAACCGAGCCGAGGAAATCATCCTCCGAGAAATGATCTACGGGGAGGATGTGGCATGAGACTACTGGAAGAATTTTGGTACGGCAATATCGAGCCTACGGAATATGATACTTCTTCCTGCAAGGAGCATAAAAAGCTGCTGGAGCTGATTTGCAGGAACGAAGAAAAACTCCGTGCCACCATGACGGATGAGCAGAAAGAGTTGTTTGAGAAATACACCGAATGTGTGCGAGAGCATCAAACCATCACTGATTGCCTGATTTTTCAGAATAGCTTTAAGCTGGGTGCCAGGATGATGCTGGAGGTCATGGAAGAATAACTGAATATTAAGAACAGCCCACCGATCAGCAATGATCAGTGGGCTGTGTTCGTGTAATAATGTCTATATCCATATTTTCACTCGTAAGGGTGAATATTCACTTTTTGTTCACTCTGCAATGTGAATTATCTCTGTATGCGTGGTATCTGTCAAATCATACTAATTCGCATAAGGCAGACGTGCTGATAAAATTAATATTTATAGCTATAGGATCGTCCATCTTCCGAACGGTTAAGTAATATGCCAAATACTTGTGTTATTGTATTTTGCCCGCAGATCTGCTCCGGAGCATCATCACTAAGGATTGCTCCCTCGTTCATAAGTATGATTTTGTCTGAAAAGGAGAAAGCCATTGGAAGATCGTGCATTACCGTAATAACTCCCTTGCCTCCGTCCGCAAGATGTCTCAATGTTTTCATCAGTTCAAGCTGATGAGAAATATCGAGGTAGGTTGTTGGTTCGTCCAGAAATACATAATCCGTGTTTTGCGCAAGAGCCATAGCAATATAGGCCGTTTGACGCATTCCTCCGGATAAGCTATGCAATGATCTTCTGGCGTGTTTTGCGATACCCGTCTGCTCCATTGCTGAAAATGCAATTTCGTAGTCTTTTTGCGTATAGCGTCTCGGATAATTTAAGTAAGGAAATCTACCGTGAAGCACCAACTGTTCTACTGTCATATCGGGTGTGCTTTTTCCTTGAGAAAGGTAAGCGACCTTGCGGGCAATGTCATTTCTGCTCATTTTCCCGAGAGAATGGCCGTCTATGTTGATACAGCCCCCGCTGATAGGGACTATGCCGAGGGTCGCTTTTAACAAGGTGCTTTTGCCACATCCATTCACGCCAATGATACTTGTCAGTTTTCCCTTTTCAAATATTACAGACACATCATTTAAGACAGTCTGCCTGCCATATCCGGCAGATATATGTTGCAATTCAATCACGCCCGTGCCCTCCTTTCCCTCTGACAAGGATGAACACAAAGAATGGAGCACCAAGATACGCCATAATGATTCCAACAGGGATTTCATAAGGTGCAAATACTGTTCTTGCCAAAGTATCGCAAAGGCATACAAAGCCTGCGCCATATATTGCACACAGTCCAATCAAATCAGAGGACTTGCTTCCTGCAACACGGCGGATTGCATGGGGAACCAACAGACCCACAAAAGACAAAAGACCTGCAAGACTGACGGCACACCCGGAAAGAAGTGCCGCAAACAGCAGAAACAGTGTTCTCATGACCGATGTGTTCAAGCCAAGCCCCTGTGCATTTTCTTCTCCCAAAGTCAGCACATCCAGTTCGTTATGCAAGGTGGATAGAATGACAATCACGATCAATATCGTTACCGTGGCAGGGATGAGTTTTGGGTATGTAATCGAAGAAAATTCACCAATCTTAAAATCATTGCTCATCACACTGACTTCGGGGATAAAGGTAATAATGGTGTCCGAAATGGCTCCCAGCAGGCTGTTCATAGCGACACCAATCAATATAACGGTACCACGGGATGCACCCCAATGCTTTGCACCAAAACTAACGAGCATCACCGCTGCAAAAGCACCGATAAAGGAAAAGAACGACAACTGCCATCCTCCATAGATTCCAAGCGCTGTGCATACAGTCACGGCAAGACCTGCACCGGCATTTACACCAATGATGCTTGGGGAAGCAAGGCGGTTCGCCAGAACACCCTGAATCACCGCACCGGATACAGCAAGTGCCGCACCGCACACTAAGGAGGCCAGCGTTCTTGGCAGTCTGGAATAGGCAAAAATCCGTGTTCCAGCAGATGCGTTAAATCCTTTTTGAAAAGCTTCCGCTATTTCAGAGATAGAAAGAGAGGTACTGCCAAGGATAATCCCCAGCACTGCCGAAACGCCAAGAAATACGATTCCAACAATGTACAGCCATCTTATTCTGTTATTCTGTGAGTAATATTTCACTGAGTTTTTCATATGATTCTGCCCAATCTGCATTCGGTTTTATATTAAACAGTTTTCTCTCCATAAGATGAAGCCTGCCTTCTGCGACAGCATCCAGAGTTCCCCATGCAGGATTCTCATTCATCATCTGATTGAGGTTATCTATCGCTTTTTCTGTATCATCACCCATAGTAACAACAAAAATTCTGTAAGGTTCCTGCCGTATGATACTTTCCACACTCAAAGTTTCAAGAAGGGATGTATCGCTGTCGGCAATATTGATGCAGCCAAGGTCAGCAAGCATTTCGCCGAGAATCGTTCCTTTGCTGCCCTTTGCCTTAACTGAACTGGAATGGGCCCGGAGCAATAAAACTGTTCGCTGTTCCTCCGGCAGTGCCCGTTCTTCGATGGCCTGTTTTATATCTTCGATCTGAGACTGAATTGCCAAACCATTGCATTCGTACAAGTCTTTTCTTTCGGTAATATCCGTGCAGATATCCAGCATTGCCAAATAATCCGAAAAATTATCCACATCAAAATAGGCGACTGCAATTCCAGCGGCTTCCAGCGTTTCTTTCATCTCTACATTTGAGGAGGTAGATGCGCTTGCAATCACAAAATCAGGGTTTACAGAAAAAATCAATTCCAGATTTGGTGAGTGCGCACCGCCGATATTTACTGCATCCGGCAACGCCAATCCAAAATCGTCCCAGGCATCTTCTGCTGTAGCACACACGGAACCACCGGCAAGCATCCACACATCTGCGAAGCTGCCAATGAGTGCTGCTACCCGTTCCGGCTCTTTTGGAACCGATACTTCTCTGCCGAGGGCATCCGTAAATATTACAGCACTTTGATCGTATTCGTTCTGTTCAGAGCTGCAAGCTGTAAGCAGACTGGACAGTACAGAAAAACAGATGATTATTGCGATAATCTTAAAACATTTTCTCATATATGATCGTGGAAACCTCTCAGTAATTATTGACATATGCTCTATTTATTGATAAAATATAAATGGCATATGCCACTTATGATTATAAAGGATTGGTGGTCGGATGTCAATTACTATAGAAAGGAAAAGAGTATGCCCCGACCGAAACGATGCAGAAAAGTGTGTTCCATGCCCAGAGTTTCAGAGTTTCTTCCAACCGGTGAAAGTGCTGACTTCATTGTGCTGACGGTAGATGAGTATGAAAGTATTCGTCTGATCGACAAACAGGGCTTTTCTCAAGAAGAGTGCGCTGCCTATATGCAGGTAGCAAGAACAACTGCACAGCAGATTTATAACTCAGCGAGGAAAAAAATTGCGTCCGCTTTGGTGGATGGAAAAGGACTTCGCATCGAAGGCGGAGACTATCGTTTGTGTGACGGAAATGAAGCCTTTTGCGGTTGCGGAGGTTGTTCCCGACATTGCTTGGAAAATCAATAACGAAAAGGAAGGTATATATAATGAGTCTTTCAAAAGAACAAATTACGAGTGTTAAGGGCAGAGGCTTTTTGCTGAACAGAGGGACAGAATGCTTCTCAGGCAGAATCGTCACTGTTGGCGGCCTGTTCACACCAGATGAACTCCATGCCATTGCGGAGTGTACGGAAAAGTTTGGTAATGGTAAAGTAATATTCACATCCCGCCTTGCTGCTGAGATCGTAGGCATTCCCTTTGAGATGATTCCGGAAGCGGAAGTCTTTATGGCAGAGCGTGGTCTTTACTTTGGCGGCACCGGTGCAAAAGTTCGTCCCATCACCGCCTGCAAGGGTACGACCTGTGTATATGGAAATATTGATACGCAGGCACTTGCCAAAGTAATCTATGATCGGTTCTATATCGGCATGAAGGATGTAAAGCTTCCTCATAAGTTCAAAATAGGCGTTGGCGGATGCCCAAACAGCTGCATGAAGCCCAGTTTGAATGATGTAGGTATCGAAGGCTGCAAGAAATTCTCCTTTGATCCGGATATTTGTCGTGGCTGCAAGAAGTGTGCTGTGGCTGAAAGCTGCCCTTCCAGGGCTGTGTCTGTGGTGGATGGAAAGGCAGTGATCGACGGAAGCAAATGTACAAGTTGCGGTGTTTGTGTCGGCAAATGTCCTTTTGGTGCCGTTCCTAAGGAAGCGGAATCTGTCTGCCGTATCTATGTGGGCGGAACCTGGGGCAAGAAGCAGAGAATGGGCACCCTCCTGTCCGGTACTTATTCGGAAGCCGAAGTTCCCGATATGATCGAAAAAGTTATGCTGTGGTTCAAGGAAAATGCCTATGCCAAGGAGCGCCTTGGTGCTGCCATTGATCGCCTTGGAACTGAAAAACTGGAAGCGGATCTGTCCACGGATGATCTGCTTAAGAGAAAAGAAGAAATTCTGACAAAGGATATTCTTGCATGATAGGAGAATACACAAAATGAGAATTGCAGTTACTTATGCGAACGAAGAAATATTCCAGCACTTCGGTCACACAGAACAATTCAAGGTCTATGATGTGGAAAACGGCGCAATTGTTGCTTCTCAGGTTATTGACACCAACGGCAACGGTCACGGTGCACTGGCCGGTGTCCTTTCTGCGCTGAATGCAGATGTGTTGATCTGCGGCGGCATCGGCGGCGGTGCGCAGATGGCGCTGGCAGCTGCCGGTATTAAGCTGTACGGCGGCGTATCCGGCAATGCGGATGTTGTTGTTAAGGCTTTTCTTGATGGGAAGTTAGATTACAATCCCAATGTACAGTGCAATCATCACGATCACCATCACGGTGAGGATCACGTATGCAGCGATCATGGGTGTGGTAGCCATAACTGTGGAGATCATCACTGCCACGACTAAATAACGTTTCAAAGCAAAGTCAAGGAGCCGTAGTCCTGTAATTTGGACTGCGGCTCTAATCTTTTATGCGTGTTAACCCAACAGGAAACAGTAAGTGACGAACCGACTGCTTGGCAAACAAAACTATTGAAGATATTTCACGATGCTCCAATGACAACTTTGAAGACAGAATAAATTCCTCGTAACCCTTTGATTGTACGAAAAACCGCTGCAATTTTCATCCCCTTGCAGGATAGAAATTGCAGCGGTTTTTGTTTTTTATAATCCAGTATTATTTGCGTTTTCTTTTTCCCTTGCCATGAGTCATGCTGCCTTTTCCTCTCTGACTGATAGGGCTGCTCATGTGCTTGGACAGCTTCAGCACTTCAATCAGATTTGCAAATTGTTCCATGGTAAGCGCATCGTAGTCGATACCAAGGTTGGCGAGGAACAGACGGGCTTTCTTTTCTTCGGGGCTACCCTTATAGTCCATGGCATCCTGTAATTGTTTCTGCACTTCCAGAGCAGCGCAGCTCTCATCCGCCGTAGTTGCGTCCTTGCGGTGCGTATCACGAATGTCACGGAGGATGCCGGTCAGATCCTTTGAGATCACATGGCCGAAATACTCATCTTCCTGCACCTGGGCCAGCTCCAACGTGCGCAGATACAAGTCCTCCTGATCATTTCCTTTTTTCTTAATCACAGACTGCCGGACGGCTTCCATGGCGGCGTTCATGTTGGTGATCCGCATATCCGCAATGCGATCAACATAGATCTCCGCATCCAGCATCATGCGCTGAAAATCTTTGTGGCAGATCGTTTCAGAAAGCAACCGGTGATTGAAGTTCCCGGTGGTTAATACAGTAATTGCATCATCACTCAAATGCAGAGCGTTCAGCTCCGTGTTTGGGTGATTTTTATTTTCTGTCAGACCCAGCAAATAGTCCGTAGACACACCATAGAACTTGGCGAGTGTCTGGATTGCAAAGGGGCTGATGTCTTTTGCTGTTTCGTCAGCTTCGTATTTTCCAAGTGCGGCACGGGACAGGCCGGTGCGCTCCGCCAATTCTTCCAGCGTTAACTTAAAATCCACGACACGCAGATCTTTCAATCTTTCCTGAACAGTGAGCTTCGGTTGCATATTTCATCTCCATTTCTATAAGCGTGGAAATCCACGCATTTTTACGCTCTTTTCCAACCTTTTGGATATACGGGAAAGGGCGTCTTTTTTCGCTAAACTGTGCTTGTAAGTCACCGATGCACCTTGAAAACTGAATGACCGTCCGAATGGGATATGTCCCCCAGCGAAGTATCGCCACGACTGCGAAAAGCACGAGCGTACCAACGGGGAGAAAACGCCGGGAAGATCTCCGGGCAGGAACGACATTCGGGCAGAACGGCACTTAAAAACCACAGGTTAAATTCAAACCATGTGAAATCAGCGAAAAACCCATCCATTTTGTGTTGTTATCCATACCGATGGGTGATGCACTCAACAGCGTACATGGTACGGCATAGAATGAAGGTTTTCGTTATTTCACAAAAAACCAAGTTAAACAGAGAAAAGGAATACTGTCCATTATGGACAGGACATCGTTACAGAAATTCTTGGCGAAAAGATGATTTGCCGTTTTCGTTACGAAGGACTGTACGGCATTTACTGTTTAACAAGCAAATTATACCATATCACGAACAAAAAAGAATGGAGGAAATGTGAATATGAAGAAGAAAAAGTCTGAAATGTATCGAAACGAAATCAAGTCCTACATCGTCCGGGCAGGCATGACCATGAGCGAAGTGGTGGACTATCTGGCAGACGAGTACGGATGGAGCAGCAGTGTTCCCAATTTATCCGGTAAGTTGAAGCGTGGGAGTCTGCGCTACGGCGAAGCGGTGGAACTGGCCGATGCTCTGGGTTATGACATTGTTTGGGTCAAGAGGGGGTGATGCGATTGCCGAATGAGCAGTTGGAAAAATTGAAGCAGCAGAAGTATGTAGCTGAGAAAAAACTGACCGCAGCCAAGCACAAGGAAAAGCGACTGGAAAGCGAAATCAAGCGACTGACACGAAGCGAGAGAACCCACCGCCTTTGCACTCGTGCCGGAATGTTGGAAACCTTTTTGAGAGAGCCGACCATCCTGACCGATGATGATGTGATGGAGCTTTTGACTTTCATCTTCCACAGCGAAGCGGTTCAAAAGAAGCTGGATATGCTGATTGAGAACCGAAAGGAAACAGAGCAACCGAACGGGAGCTAAAACCCTATTCTTGAATAGGGCGCAATTATACACCACCTGAAGATGGTGATTGCGTCCTGCCGGAAGCCCCTTACAGGGAGTTTGATGATTTCTGCAAAAGTCCTTTGCAGAAATCATCCAGAGGAAGCTACACTTCCCCTGCGCTGGCTTTGCCAGCTACCCCTTTGTGGACTTGCCGCCAGAAACGATTGCAGAAGCAATCATTTCCCGGCCACAAGTTGATATTTCGCCGAAAGGAGGTTCAAATGAAATGCCGGTTCCCCATCTGGAAATACGAATTGTTCAGAGAAGTAAAGGCAAGTCGGCGGTTGCCGGAGCTGCCTACCAAGCCGGAGAAAAACTATTTTCTGAGTACGACCAGAAATGGAAAAATTACACCTACAAAAAAGAAGTGGTTTACTTGGAAATCATGCTGCCGCCCAACGCTCCACCCGAATATGCAGATCGAGCAACACTCTGGAACTCCGCAGAGGAAGTGGAGAAGCAATGGAACTCGCAGCTTGCAAGGCGATTTGTCGTTGCCCTGCCAAGAGAAGTTCCGCTTGATATGTGTCCGCAGATGATGCAGGAATACTGCCGAGAGCATTTTGTGTCAAAAGGTATGTGTTGCGATTTTGCAATCCATGATCCCGACCCACCGGGGCACAATCCCCATTGTCATATCATGCTGACCATGCGAGCCATTGACGAAAACGGAAAGTGGATGCCCAAGACCAGAAAGGTTTATGACCTTGACGAGAGCGGCGAGCGCATCAAACTCCCGTCCGGCAGATGGAAAAGCCACAAGGAAGATACTGTTGATTGGAACGAACAGTATCATGCCGAAGAGTGGAGACACGGATGGGAAGTCATTCAGAATAAATATCTGGAGCTTGCCGGAAGTCCTGAGCGAGTGGATATGCGCTCCTATGAACGGCAGGGAGTTGATATGATCCCGACAGTACACATGGGAGCCGCCGTTTGCGCTCTGGAACGCAAAGGCATTGAAACCAACATTGGCAATCTCAACCGGGATATCAAGGCCGCTAACCGCATGATGAACGCTATCCGCAGCACCATCAAAAATTTGCGAAACTGGATTGCGGATATTCTGGAAGCTACCAAGGAAGCCATTGCAGAAATGCAGGCAGAAAAAGAAAATGCTTCGCCAGACCTCTCCACTCTGCTCCGTGATTATATGAATCTGCGAAAGGCAGAGCGTAGCGAATGGTCGAGGTACGGACAGCAGAAAGGCGCAGCGGATGATCTGAAAGCGGTCTCCAAGGCTGTGGTCTATTTGAAGGAGCATGAACTTTTCACTCTGGAAGATTTGGACACTGCCCTGCAAGGCGTGAACGAAAAAGCCAGAGCCATCAACGCCGATATGAAGAAGGCATCTGCCCGTATGAAAGTCATTACTGGTATTCAGAACGCAGTGGCTGACTGCCAGACCCACAAGGCAGTCCATGACAAGTATATCAAAATCGGTTGGAAAGTCCGACAGGCTGCTTTTGCAGAAAGTCACAAGGACGAACTGGACAGCTTCAATAAGGCATACCGCTATTTGAAAAAGCAAGGTGTAGATTTGAATGTAAATCTGGATGCTCTGCAAGCTGAGTATGACGGTCTGCAAGAAACCCACACCGAGCTTGCCAGACAGCTTACTACTGTCAAAGAAGAATTGCAACCGATGAAAGATATTCGCTACTGGGTCGGAAAAGTCCTCACACCGGAACAGTCCGAGGTTCAGAAAAAGCCTGAACCGAAGCATTCGCCGTCCGAGCAAATCAAGTTCTATCAGGAACAGGAAAAGCAAAAGCAGGAGCAGAAATCTCCGCAACACAAAAAACAGAATATGGAACTTTAACAGGCACTGGCCGTTTTCTCTGCGAAAATGTCGGGTGCCATTGTTGTTCCCCGAAAGGAGGATGCAATGAATGTATTTGAAGCGGTCAAACAGACCGTCACAACCCGACAGGCGGCAGAGAGCTATGGCATTCATGTCAACCAGGCAGGAAAAGCCAACTGTCCTTTTCACAATGATCGGACACCCAGCATGAAAGTGGACAAGCGGTTCCATTGCTTCGGCTGCGGTGCTGATGGAGATGTGATTGATTTTACTGCACAGCTATATGGGTTAGATGCAAAGTCCGCCGCCGAAAAACTGGCTGCGGACTTTCAAATCCCCTATACACATCACAAAAGAAAGGAAACGGTGAAAAAGACCATCAGAGAGAAATCGGAGGAGCAAATGTACCGGGAACTGGAAGCCAGATGCTTCCGGGTATTATCAGATTATTTTCATCTGCTCCGGCATTGGGAACAGGCATACGCCCCAAAATCGGAAGATGAAACATGGCATCCATTGTTCGTGGAAGCCCTGCAAAAGAAGGACCACATCGAGTATTTACTGGATGTGCTGCTGTACGATTCCATTGAGGATCGTGCGGTGCTTATCAAAGATTACGGAAAGGAAGTGATGAAACTTGAACGGCGATTATCAGAGCTTGGCACCGGAGCTAAAAGAGAACTTGAAGATGCTGGCAGAGAACCGGCTCTGCCAGACCCCGGAGGAAGTCAGGGAGCTTCTGGAGGTGAACGATAAAGGGCAGGTGAAAAACACCATGCAGAATGTGTATCAGGTCTTTCTATCTGACCCGGTACTGCATGGAGCTATCGGCTACAACATCCTCACCGGACGTATTGATCTCTGCAAGCCCCTTTGGTGGGAGCGCACCACCTCTACCATGAGCGACACAGATTTTAACTATCTCATGCTGTATCTGGAAAAACGATACGGATTGAACAACGAAAACCGCATCCGCAGAGCGCTGACGGTAGTTGCGCACCAGAACCAGTATCACCCGATCCGGGAGTATCTGAACCGCTTGGAATGGGATGGTACAGAGCGCATCCCCTATGTGCTTCATCACTTCCTGGGTGCAGAAATATGTGCGTATGGTACCGAAGTCATGCGGCTGTTTTTGTTGGGAGCCATTCACCGGGTATTCAGACCGGGCTGCAAGTTTGAATTGATGCTCTGTCTGGTAGGAGGACAGGGAGCCGGTAAATCGACCTTCTTTCGCTTTCTGGCCTGCAAGGACGAATGGTTCTCTGATGACCTGAAGAAGATTGATGACGACAATGTGTTCCGCAAGATGCAGGGACACTGGATTATAGAAATGTCGGAGATGATTGCCACAGCCAATGCCCGGAGCATTGAGGACATTAAATCGTTTCTGAGCCGCTCCAAGGAGACCTACAAAGTTCCCTA
>Ga0129306_1003809_pt1 | contig 10675 bp, 10 predicted proteins | sample P827metagenome_FD_94438 | JGI IMG/M metagenome (GOLD analysis project Ga0129306, IMG submission 94438) | Capybara group fecal microbial communities from Wisconsin, USA - P827 metagenome | ecosystem: Host-associated > Mammals > Digestive system > Large intestine > Fecal | place: USA: Wisconsin...
CCCCAGCTCCCCGGGGTTATACCCCGTCATCTCCGTGTTGCTTCCAGCTTTTCCCGCAATCGTTCCACCGGTTCCGAGTATCACAACTTTCGGTTTACGCATTTTTTCCTCCTTTACCCTGAAAGGGTACACACACATAGCATCTGCGTTTTAACAGCTTGCAGGCAGGCGCGCCCTGCGCCGCAATCCGGGAATTACCAACAGGCACCGCCCCGTCCTTTCGTCCGGTTTCCTTAGCAGTTCAACACCGGGCATATATTTTTAATGTGGTGGCACTATTATTTTATCATATTTTTGCCAATGTTTGCATAGTGCAACGTATATTGACGAATAAACCGGTTTTTGTACGGGATTATGAATTATAATGCTTTGCAGCAGATGCGTCAAACCCTTTCCGGTTTCGCATCTTTGAAAGCGTTGGAGAAACCGGGATGCACGAAGTCGAATTAAATAATTTAATGAATACAAACAAAAGATAAAACCGAAAAGTAATGGTAAATTGCAAAAAATAAACAATAAAACAAATAAAAAATATTAATTACAAAATAAATACTTGACAAAATAAAAAACAATTGCTATAATCACCATAGTGAGATTCATAAAGGCACGAACAGCAATATTCCATATACATTTGGAATGTCACGGTAATGTGTCTGCGGACCGGCCCTGATACCTTGGACGGTGCCTTGTGGAATGTCACTGTATGTAAAGGCGCTAACAGCAATCATTGCCTATATCTGGCCCTGTTTTTCAGAGGAATCGGTTCGGCGTTCTCCGGAGCGCTTGCAAATACGCGCCTTGTAAAAAGTGCGGGCGGGTTTCCTCCCGCACTTTTCTTTCTCCGGAACCTTTGGGGAAACGCATTTAATTCGTGTTTCCTTTAGCTATGATGTTGAATAAAATCCTTGCTCTCCATGGAATAAACGTTTGATGTAATCAGGAGGTAAATCATGGACTTCGTTCATGCCATCGAAGATGCTGCCAATAAAACCCATACCGAAAACGGAGCCGTGACCCTGGAAACGACGGGGGACTGCTGCCTGGACCTGTTCGCCACGGTCGGTGCCCTGCGCCATGTGTCCGAAGAGGAAGTCTGCCTGCGCTTCCAGCGCGCCTGGGCGGAAGATCGGGATATCGCCATGAAGATCCTCTTCTTCGCCCGCGACGTGCGGGGCGGGCTGGGGGAACGCCGCGCCTTCCGGGTTATCACCCGCTGGCTGGCGGACTACGCCCATACCTCCGTTGTCAAAAACATCGGCAACATTCCGGAATACGGCCGCTACGACGACCTGCTGAGCCTGCTGTCCACCTCCTGCGAAGCCGATGTGCTGCGCTTCATCGCGGTACAGTGGAAGAAGGACATGGAAGCGCTGCAGACCGGGGAACCTGTGTCCCTGCTGGGCAAATGGCTGCCCTCTGTCAATGCGTCCGGCGCAAAAACCGTCGCGCTGGCGAAAAAAGTTGCAAAGCACCTGAAACTCCGCCCTGCGGAATATCGCAAGGCGTTGACCGCGCTGCGCGAACGCATCCACCTCCTGGAAAACGATTTGCGGGTCAAAGACTACAGTTTCGACTACGCAAAACTTCCCTCTAAGGCCATGTACAAATACCGCGCGGCTTTCCAGCGGAACGACGAAGCGCGGTATCAGGAGTTCCTGGGCAAAGTGGAAAAAGGCGAAGCGCAGATGCATACGGACAGCCTGACCCCGTACGACATCGTTGCGTCCGTGCTTGACAATTCCTCCCGCTGGAAACCGGACGTCAAGGCAGCGAATAAAAAAGAACGCAAAGCGCTGGACGTAACGTGGAAGGCGCTGCCGGATTACACCTGCGGGGAAAACGCGCTGGTAGTGGTGGACGGTTCCGGTTCCATGTACGGTTACGGCAACCCCGTGCCCGCAGCCGTGGCCCTGTCCCTGGGCATCTACTACGCGGAACGCAACCGGGGCCAGTTCCGCAACCACTTCATCACGTTCTCCGAACGTCCGCGGTTGGTTCAAATCAAAGGAAAGGACATCGTTGACAAAGTCATGTACTGCGAAAGCTACAACGAATGTGCCAATACGGACATCGAAGCAGTCTTCCGCCTGATCCTTACCGTTGCAAAAAAACATCAGGTGCCGCAGGATGAGATGCCCACCCGCATCTACATCGTCTCAGACATGGAGTTCGACTGCTGTGCGGAAAACGCAAGCCTGACGAACTTCCAGAACATGGAGCAGATGTACCGGAAGGCCGGATACAAACTGCCGGAAGTGGTGTTCTGGAACGTAGCCAGCCGCAATCAGCAGCAGCCGGTGAAGAAAAACCAGCAGGGCGTGGCCCTGGTTAGCGGGTGCACGCCGCGTCTCTTCGAGATGCTGGCAGGGGGCAACCTGTCGCCCTACGCCTGTATGATGGACGTCCTGAACCGGGACCGGTACAAGGACATCGTAGCGTAAAAGAAACAAGGGCATCGTAACAAAAACAACGCCGGCCGGGAAAAGAATCCGCAAAACTGTTCCCATTGTTTTGCTACGTTCTTTCCCTGACCGGCACTTTGTTATGCGTTGACGTATTTTTCTCACAGCCGCAGATCACACTGCGGCATTTTTAATTTTACTTCTACGCCCGCGTCAATATCTGCTGCGATTATTATTTTGCCTCTTCGCCCGCATTTATATCCGCGGCAATTTTTATTTTATTTCCACACCCGCGTTAATATCCGCGGCGATTTTATCAATGATGCGTACAGCCCGCACCGGATTGAAGACGCCGCAATGGCAGAGGCCCGCAAGCTTTTCGGCGGCCTGTTGGGAGGTCATCCGTTTCTTCGCCACTTTTTGGGCCAGGTCCTTGATCAGGTTAAAGGAAAGCATCCCGTGTCCGCACATCGTGCTGACCCGCAGAACATCCTCGGAAGGAAGACGGTCTGTTTTCCCCCAGATGCCCATGGAGTGTTCCACCGTATGGGGAGCGATGCCCGCGCCGTGACAGCAGGCTGCCGTATGGTCCGTCAGGCCGGAGACCACGATGGAAAGATCCAGGTTGGCCTCATACAGGTCTTTCAATACTTTGGTCACCGTCGCCTCATCGGTAAACACCGCGTGGACGATGCTGTTGTCGTGGTAACTGCTGCCCACGGTTTCCATGCCCACGTTGAACTTGTTGCCTGTGCGCATATCGCCGTAGTTCACGGGATTGTATTTCATAACGATTTTCTCGAATTCACGGAACTGGGGATGGATGCCCTTCGCGTTGACCGTTTGCGCCGCAATGGCAAAGACCACATAATCATCCTGCAAGTCTGCTTCGTTGATGCCGTAGCGATGTAACGTGTGAGACATGATCTATTCCTCCTTTGCAAGCGGTTTTCCGAGTCCGACGTTGGTTTTTCCATTTGGTGACAGCTTGTAACCGGCCTTTTGGGCAACAATTTTGGTCGGGAAGCTTTCATCGCGTTCAAGCCGCCCGGCAAAATCCACACTGAACACCGTGTCGACATCTTTCTGGACCTTGCTGATGGCGTCCAGTACCGCGCCGATATCCTTCTGGTCCACTTCGATTTCCACAATGGCGGACAAGGTTTTTTCCTGCAGCACGTCTTCCCGGAGTTTGCCGGTCGCGTCCACCATCAGCGCCGTGACGGGATTATGGGGTTCAAACCCGTATTTGGCGTAAGGGGCCACCGCCATGGCAACGGTCTGCACATCTTTCAGTCTCGTGCCGGTGCCCGGCCGTCCCAGTTCGATGCAGACGCCGGCCCGTCCTCTCTTGAAGCGGCCCGTCACATCGTTTGTCTTCATTTCCTCGGTGCCGCGTCCCGGGACGCCGGTCTTCGGATGGGTGATGAGGGGATTGGAAAACTGGCTGCGCAGGATGCGGGTTCCTTCCAGCTTCTGCATGTACAGGGCGTCTCGCGGGCAGACGCGGGCGTTCCGGCAGGCTTCGCATTCCACGCATTCGTCAAGATCAATCTGAACGATGCCGTCTTTTTTCTGAATGCAGGCCATGGGGCAGTACGGAATGCACTGGCCGCAGTTGACGCATTTGGTTTTGTCGATCAGCATGATGGAAATCCTCCTCTTTTATAATTATTTTTCTTAATTATATCATAATTATATTGCGATGCTTTAATTTTTGCGGGAAGATTTCCTGTGTTGTTTAATTCAGGGATAAATGACTTAAATCCTGTATCCGTACTTTCAAAAGTCAATTTCCTGACATTGCCTGCAGCGTTTTTCCAGGTCCGTACAAATGTACATATAAATATGATAAAATTAATCTGGCAGAACAGTTAAATGCTTTAAATGAAAAAGCTATTGCAACAAAACAGTTAAATGCAATCGTAACACAGTGTCCGGCTTACCTGAAATCACAGCAATTTGTCGCCCGGGATTCGACCACTATTTTTGTAAAATCTACTATAATAATATTGGAAATAAAAACTTAAAAATCAGTTTGCAGATAATAAGGAGGAATACACTATGTTAGGCGCAATTATCGGTGATATGTCCGGATCCCGGTTTGAATGGGACAATATAAAAACTAAAAATTTCGAACTGCTCAACGAAGAATGCTTTCCGACAGACGACAGCATCATGACACTGGCGATTGCCAAAACAATTCTTGAATGCAACGGAGATTATGCAGCGTTAGAAGAAAAAGTCATAGAGAATATGCAGCTGTTAGGGCGTCTGTATCCGTTGGCCGGATACGGCGCACGGTTTTACGACTGGCTTTTTGAAGAAAATCCGAAACCTTACCGCAGCTTCGGCAACGGCGCGGCCATGCGGGTAAGCCCCTGCGGTTTTGCGGCCGGAACGATGGAAGAGGCCATCGCTTTAGCAAAGGCGGTCACCAAAGTCACCCACAACCACCGTGAAGGAATGAAAGCGGCCGAGGCGGTGACGGTGGCGATCTTTATGGCGAGAAGCGGCAAAAAACTGGCCGAAATCAGGGAACATATCGAAAAAACCTACTATAAAATAGATTTTACTTTGGACCAGATCCGCCCGACCTATACGTTTGACGTAACCTGTCAGGGAAGCGTTCCTCAGGCCTTCGAAGCCTTTTTCGAATCCACCGGTTTTGAAGATGCCATCCGCAACGCCGTTTCCATCGGCGGGGACAGCGATACCATTGCGGCCATTACGGGCAGCATGGCCGAAGCGTATTACGGCATACCGTCCGGGATCCTGGAACGGGCACTGGCGTTTTTGGACGACAATCTACTTATAATAGCGGAAAAATTTGAAAAGAGATTCGGGCAGAGAACAGGGATAAAATTATAGACATAATTAATAGTATAAAATAAGAAAAACCTGTTTTGTAACTCGAAACAAATCCTTTCAGCGGAGGGGTACGATGTCAGCGTTAAAGAAAAAAGATTTGTTTGTCAAGGAACTGAAGATAAACTGGGACGACATTGCGCCCGGCAGTTATCTGCGAAGCATTAAAACCATTGCCGGCATAGACCGCCTGGCGTTTCATTCCCCTATCACGTTCTTCGTGGGGGAAAACGGCACCGGCAAGTCTACATTATTGGAAGCGATGGCGGTGGCGTACGGGTTCAACCCGGAGGGGGGGACTGTCAATTACAGCTTTTCTACCTACGATTCCCACAGCGAGTTGTGGGATGCGGTCACCCTGTCCAAAAGTTTTAAGAAAGTACACTGCGGTTACTTCCTCCGGGCGGAGAGTTTTTATAATGTGGCCACAAAAGAAGACGAGTACGGAAAAATGCCGGGCGGTGTTCCCTTAAACCTGCATAAAAAATCCCACGGTGAAAGTTTTCTTACCATAATAAACGAATATTTTAAAGCGGACGGCCTCTTCTTTCTCGATGAACCGGAAGCGGCCCTGTCGCCTCAGCGCCAGATGACCCTGCTCCTGAAAATCGCGGAAAGCGTCAGAGAAAATTCGCAGTTTTTTATCGTGACCCATTCGCCGGTATTGCTGACGCTGCCCGGGGCGGAAATTTTAAGCTTTGACAACGGACGCCTGCACAAAATCGAATATGAAGACACGGAAAGCTACCGCATATCGGAGATGTTTATCAATCACAGGGAACAGGTGTTGAAACGGTTGTTGGAGACCTGATGTGTGGCGAAAATCGTGGCACATAATTAAGAAGAGAACAATAATGAAGCATGAGGATGACAGCATTCAGTATGGCGAAATGAAGTATAGTAAAGCTGACAATTCCATATTTGATTTCACGGCTGCAGAATTTATTTTCTGCGGCTGTTTTGTTATAATTAAAAAAAGATGCAGGGTTCTTTTGCCCCAAACTTGCAGAAAATTAATCAAAAGCAGGAGGAAATTATGAAACGGTCAAAAATTTTTATGGTATTGCTGGTGGGGATCATGTTGTTGGCGGCAACTGCGACAGCATTTGCAGCCACGATAGAGGAACAGCGGCAGGAAACCCGGCAAAAGGTTGCGGAAACCTTAAACAAATTGTACGAACGGAAACCGTCTGCCCGGACGGCGCTGAAAAATGCGGAAGGCTATGCCGTTTTTGCCAGTTCCGGCGTAAAACTGGGGATCTTGGGCGCTTCCCACGGACGTGGACTTGCGCACAACAATAAAACCGGGGAAGAAATCTTCATGCGAATGAAAGAATATCAGGCCGGCCTGGGCATCGGCGCCAAAGAATACGCCCTGGTGTTTGCTTTTATTGACGACACGGCATGGGAGGAGTTTACATCTTCTGACTGGTCTTTTGGCGGGCAGGCGGATGCAACAGCGGATGACGGTGTCAGCGGGGGTTCCTTTGAAGGCGCGGTCCAGGCGGCGCCCGGCATTTTCGTCTATCAGATGACAACAAAAGGCCTTGCTGTGGAACTATCCCTGAAGGGAACAAACTATTACCGGGATAAAAAGCTGAATTCCAGGAAGTGATGAAACGAGTAAGAAAATTATAAAGAAGTATTGCAATTTCTTAAGGTAAGTGCTATTATATGAGGCGGTTTTGCGTGTCCGGCAGGTTCTTGCCGGTACGGCAAAGAAAGATACTTTATTAAGGGAGTTGAAAGAAAGTGAAAGAAGCTATGTTACTGAAAAAAAGCCGTCTTATAGGTGCAAAGGTTAAATACTACCGGAACATTTCAGGAATGCACCAGACAGAACTGGCCGATAAGCTTGGCATATCTTTTCAATATCTTAGCCGAATTGAAACCGGGAAACAGACGCCCAGTCTTCCTTTGCTGATGGATATTGCCGATAAGCTGAAAGTAAGTTTAGCTAAACTGGTCCGCGATGCCTGATAGTTGTTTTCAGGAGTAAGCGGAAAATAAAAAGATGAATACCCGATTACGTGCATACTGACGTAACCGGGTATTTTTATTTGCCCTGCGTTTTCATTTTAACAACCATCGCCCGGATCCCGCATGAACAGTGACTTGCAGCATCCCTCCAAGTCCAGACAAACGGACATATAAATATGGTAAAATTTATATGGTGAAAGACGGCAAAAACCCTCAATTGTCGCTTCCCGGGCGACCGCTTTAATTGAATTTCTTATATAATTAAAGTAGAGAGAACAGTGTGTTTAAAACGTAAAACAACCGGAATCAAACAGATGCCAGAACGGAGGTGACGGAATTGGATATCAATGAAAAATGCCGGAAACTGCCCATGATAAAAACACAGCGTAGTCCGTGGGGAGGCGGGTTGCAGCCGGACGGCACATCACAGTTTCCTTATCCGGTCTATTCACAAGAAGTCACTGAATGGATTGAAGCGATGTATAATCTGGAACTGACGGATAAAAATTATTTTGAAAATATGGAGAAAATCAAAGAAAAACCGGTTTCGGAACTGACCCGGGATGAAATCCTGACGCGGATGACATTTCTGATCAGGGCAGAAAGGTTCTGTGACGGAACGATAGAAGAAGCGTTGAACGACGGAACGCTGGAAGCATTAAGCGCACGGCTGTATGAGATTACCAAATAAAGATAATTTTATGTGTTATGAATAACAGACGAAAATGGCGGAGTGACGTTGGAGGTGGCTGCAATTGAAAATCGTAGAAAGAGCCAAGAAGTCAGGACTGGATATCATTGCGTCTATGAATGAAACAGCAGGTAAGCTGAATGAAAAAGGTAATTACAAAGAGGAGATAAAAGTAAGAAAAGAGATTATTACAAAAGCTGTAGAACTGATTGAGCAGTCCGGCGAGGGTAAATTAGAAATGCTGCAGGCGATGAGTGACCTGGCAGCTGCGTATGAGAATCTGTATCAGTATGACAAGGCACTTGCAACCAGAAAAGATGTGCTGGAACAAGGTATGAAATGGTTTGATGAGTATGATGCAGAAACAACCCTGGCCATGTCTATGTTGTCAAACACATTAAACAGCATGGGAAAAAAACGCGAAGCATTAGCGTATGATTACGAAGTATACATGAGAAGGTTGAGCCTGTACGGACCCGATGGCGAAGAAACGCTGAGCGCGGTAATGAATTATGCGGGCTCTTTTGCCGACGTAGGTGAGTATAACACAGCATTGTTCTTTTACAAACAGAATTATGAAGACATCGTCAGGATTTACGGGAAAAACAGTCCGGAAGCGTATGAAAGGCTGGAATGTATCGCTACAGTTCTGAATGATTTGGAACGTTATGAAGAGGCGCTGCCATTATGGGAAAAGGTTGAAGATTACAACAGGCAGCGATTTGGCAAAAAGGCGGAAGAAACCTTCGATGCGATGCGAAAAGTCGCGCTGACTCTGAATTGTCTCGGGCAGCATGAAGAAGCAAAGCGCAGACTGGAAAAAGTTTTAGAGAAAGAAACGCGTGAATTCGGTCACGAAAGGCTTATTACGAAATCAGCCCTGGCGAGGGTTTTGTTGAAAACAGGTAACTGTAACAGAGCTATCAATCTTTTGGAAGAGTTACTGAAAAAGCGCAAGCTGACCGTCGGTGAAAAACATCCGGCGTTCGCTCTCATTCTTAACCGGCTGGCGTATGCATATCATCTGAAAGGGGATATGGAAAAGGAAAGAGGCTGTGTTGGGAAGCTGGAGCAGATTCTGGAAGATGAGCTGATCGAAAACGCAGAATATGAAATTAGAACACAAGATACGCTGGTCCGACTGTACGTTGACTTAAGGGAATACGAAAAAGCAACAACGCTGGTCGTGAAAATGGTTGACGCAGCAGAATATCATTACTTTTATAAAAAATGTTTTCTGGCCAACTGTTACGACACGGCAAAGCTGGCGTTTGAAAAAGCAGGAGATTCGGAGAAAGCAAAAGAATATGAATATAAAAAGATTCACATGAACGAACTGATTCATAGTGGAAAACCTTTGTGTGGTATGAAACTGAAAGCCAAAGAAGATGAAGGAATCAGCCTGACCAAAGGGAAAATATACGAACTGCTTGGCACGGAAGAACAATTTGGGGAAACCTTATATTCCATTATTGACGACGAGGAATTCGTGCCCTATCTGTATTCGCCGGAGCAGTTCGAGGTTGTAGAAGATGGGGAAAAAGAACCTTTTGTGCTGTACAGAGACACAGAAAAGGTTGTGGAATTTCAGCAGATTCCGTTATGCGACTATAACGATATGAAAGCTACTATTTTGGAAGATGGAACATTCCATATTTCAGGAGTTGACGAAACTTGGAAAGGTCTGGCTTTTATGACGTTTGATGATGACGGATATGATAACGACGATTATGATTTTGCCTATGAGTTCACGAAAAAGGCGACCAAAGAATTATTTGCCCTGTTGCTGGGTAAAGACCCGGATGAAGTGAAAACAGACGCTGATTTAAAAGAACTGCTGAATTTGGATGTGATACAGAAACGCTTTGCCAGCGAAGAAGGCGTGGATAAACTGTTTGTATTTTGTCGTCATTATGGTATTCAATACACAAGAAGAAATTATTAAAACGGACGAAACAGGGGGGCATACCAATGATTTATACAGACAAAACCAAGAAAGCCATGAAACTTTGCTATGAAGCACACAAGGGCCAGGTGGACAAGAGCGGGCTGCCTTATGTTTTTCATCCTGCCCATGTGGCGGAACAGATGACGGATGAAGCGACCACGATCGTTGCGTTGCTGCATGACGTGGTGGAAGACACGGATTACACGCTGGAAGATCTTGCTACCGAAGGGTTCGGGGAAGACATTCTGGAAGCCGTGGCGCTGATGACCCACGAAGATGGCGTACCGTATCTGGATTATGTGGCGAAGCTCAAAGATAACCCTATCGCGAGAGCAGTAAAACTGGCTGACCTGGCCCACAATTCTGATTTGTCCCGGATTGGTGAGGTTGATGACGAAACGAAACAAAGGCTGGAGAAATATAAAAAGGCGAAGGCTTTACTAGAGAGAAATTCATTACGGTAATTCATGTTCGTGAAAAGGAGAGGATACAGATGTTGGGAGCAATCGTTGGCGATATCGTCGGTTCCGTATACGAATGGAACAACATAAAAACAAAAGATTTCCCTTTGTTCCGGAAGGACTGTTTTTTCACGGATGATACCGTCATGACCTGTGCGGTTGCGGAAGCGGTCATGAATGGCGGAAAGAAAGATGATTTTATCGATGCCATGAAAAAATACGGCGAAATGTACCCGGATGCCGGTTATGGCGGAAGATTCTATACCTGGCTGTTCAACGATGACAGGGAACCTTATAACAGCTTTGGCAACGGCTCGGCCATGCG
>Ga0129306_1003810_pt1 | contig 10664 bp, 13 predicted proteins | sample P827metagenome_FD_94438 | JGI IMG/M metagenome (GOLD analysis project Ga0129306, IMG submission 94438) | Capybara group fecal microbial communities from Wisconsin, USA - P827 metagenome | ecosystem: Host-associated > Mammals > Digestive system > Large intestine > Fecal | place: USA: Wisconsin...
CCTCTCTGTCATGTGAACAGCCCTCGTATAGCTTCTCTTGTTCCTTGTTTAGCTTATTATAAAATACATACGAACCTTTCTGAAGCATCTTACCAACCTCAAGAACTACGGTTCCTTTTGGATGGATATTGTCAAGACCATAAAACTATCACTTGCAAAATGTTATGCGCTCGATTTATTAGCGTTATCACCTACTTTTATGGCTCTCAGGGCTTTTTCCTGCATAGTCATACCTTCATCTTTGAAGTTTAAGACAACCTCATACTGTGTCCTGCCGATCGTAGTTTCAAATGTTCCTCCGGCATTATATTTATTCTCATCTTTCTCCATAAAACTCCTCTCCGAAAAGAAAAGGCACGATTACCAATATGATAACCATGCCCTTCCCTCTCTATGTGTCTGCTTTTAAAGAACGGGATCCCTGTTTCTTGCAATCTCCCTCGTCCTATTGTGGCTCTCATTTTCAAGCATTCTTTCAAGGTCACGCTTGTTGTAACTAAGCACTTCCATCTTAGCAAGATCGACAATCGCATCCGCAAAGGGTTGTTCCGTTTTCTGATACTTTTCCCGCAATCCTTTAAGTTCTTTTTCCCAAGCCTTCGGGGTAATCTTCTTGTCCGGCTCCTCAATCATATCTTTGAGGATATTCTTGTGCATCTTGAAAGTATTAAGCTCTGTCTGGTGCTGTTGCTTGTATTCTTCAGCCTTGCTCTTTTTGAAGAACCCAAGAGGCTTGCCGTTTTTCTCTTCCGCTTTTCTCAACTTCCAATACTCTTCATTGATCTTGTGATAAGGCTCATACCTGTATTTATGATAATCAAGAAGTTTTTCGAGATAAGCTATACGATCATCCATATCATCCCTGCTCTTATCAAGCCCGTCATATTTAACCTGCAATGCTTTCCTATCTGCCTGCATTTCGTCAAAGGTAGTCCACCCCTTGCTCTGCACATAGGCTTCCATTTTCGACTTATCCTGCAAGGCGGCACGATCAGAAACGGAACCGATATACTTGCCCTTCACTATCGGAAGCGTCAAACGGTTGTTATTGCGCTCACACATTTTGCGGATCATATCAATAATCTCGCTCTTGAATGTTTTAACGATGGTGACAGGAATAGCCATAGCTTCGGCAAGTTCCTCTTTGGCTTTCTCGACAGCCATACGGGCAGCATTGATGATTGCATTTTGCTTAATGATGTCTCGATTGATGTTGCCTCGGATGGTCTGTATTCCGGCACGCTCCATAGCACTCGCTTTTTCTCCAAGATGTATCTGCGGTATAATATCAAGCCCCTGTTCCTTGAATGAACGATGCTCCCAATGATCCTGCGTCAATCCAAGTTCAGCATTCGCTTTATTGATAGCGTCAGCCAATTCCTTTCTCCATATTTTTCCGTACTTCTGATCGTCCCAATCATTGGTCTTGATCGTGGTACATTTCCATTGTTTGCGGCTACGCTTATCAACCTTCTGCTGACCTGTCTTTTTATCAATAACGGGGATGCGCTCGCCCTTCTCATCCGTGAGATAAACCTTCTTCTGTTTCGGCATCCAATGTCCCTGCTCGTCAAGGCTCCTCATGGTGAGCATGATATGAGCGTGAAGATTGCGCTGTCCTTTATCATTTTCAGAATCATGGATAGCAAACTGAACGCACATACCTTTCGACACAAAGAGCCGCTCGCATAACTCTCTCACGAACATAATCGCAAACGCATAAGTCCAAAGATTCGGTAGCTCTATTCGCCAAGTTCTCGCAAGCTGGGCATCATCTTTCTTCTCATTCATTTCGACCGAGTTCCACAACACTTTCGGATCCTTAAATTCTTCGGGTGCGTTTTCCGGTGTCAACACTTCGGAATGTACCAAGTCCTCGGCATACTTCGGATAATATGTCTTGCCGTCATACTCGGAATACATCGTTTCTCGACAGATATAGCCGGACTGCTCGACAGCGGAATGACCGCCGGTACACTTCTCCGTCCTGCCGCATATCTTCATGCGGGTACTTATGTTTTTAACTGCCATGCCTGCACCTCTCTTTCGGTCGTTGCGGTAGCACACGATCCTGACGGTGCGACAGGGCAGACTTTGTGGATGGTGAAGCTCTGCTCTTTAGATCTTCATCAGACGCAAAGTACACAATAGGGTAGGTGTGCCTTGCACACCGAAGGGGAAGTGTAGCTTCCCCTTTTGGCTGTCGGAGACAGACAACTGCTGTCCGCAGGACGCCTCCGGCAGGACGCGCAGTACCACCTCTGGTGGTATATCTGTGCGCACCGAGAAAATCTCGGTGAAAGACCTGTTTAGGAATCGCCCTCGGCATCGTCCTCCTCCTCGGCATCAATATCATCACTTTCAGCATCATCATCGGCAACCTCCTCTTCTTCAATTTCTGCATCGGGATCAGGTCTCTCTTTGATAACCGTGTTGATCATGTTTTGCACATCCTTAAGACTGAACGCACACGATATGATCCGGTTCATTTCAAGCTCGTTGAAGTCAAACACGCTAAGACCTTCGGGAAAGTATTTCTGCACGCATCCACCCATCATATACTTGTGACGATCTTGTGCCTTTCGCTCCTTGTCCTTCTGCTCACGGACTGCCTCTCGGTACTCCGCCTTTGCCCGCTTAACCTTCTCGGCTGCACGGTCAACCTTTGTCTTTTTTTCCTGTTCTGTCATTTTAAAAATCTCCTTTCATTTGATTGCCGTTTCCGGCGATTTATGGATAAAAAAAGACGGGAACGATAATCTTTTAAAGAAAATCGCCACCGTCTGTGGTAACTTTATTTTGTTCTATTATTGTTACATTTCCTTAAACAAATGAAACTCGGTCTTTGTTAATCCTGCATCCAATGCCTTGTATAGATACCTTGCCGCAATAGATGTATATGGTTTCCATTTTTTACACTTTTTTTCAATCGATTTCTTAGATAAGTCTGATGTTTTATACATCCATGAATATGATTGCAGGAACGCCATATCTTCATACGGCAGAACATCTTTCCGATCAAGAACAAATATCAAATACATTTTAGCTGTCCATAATCCTATGCCCTTATATTGGGTTAATTCTTTGATTACAGAAGCATCATCCATTTGATCTATTTCAGCAAATGATATCTCTTCATTTTCAACAGCTAACGCAAGATTCTTAATATTCTGTGCTTTAGGAAGAGACATACCTGTTGACCGCATATCAGCTTCATCAATATTAAGAATCCTTAGTGGTGTGATCCCACCCTCACATAATTTTTCCAAGCGTTCAGATATTTTTACTGAGACCTTTGCACTAAGCATTTGTCCGATTATTTGATTAGTCAAAAAAGAAAAACTATCATCGTATGGCTTATAGGTATAATCCCCAACAAGGTCTATAACTTTTGATAATCTTTTATCTCTTTGACATAGATACCTAACTGCTTCGTTATCATGTGTAAGTGAAATAACCTCGCTCACTTTTTTGCCCTTTTGCGAATATAGAAATTAGGAGACATAGATTTCAAAGCACCCGAAACCTTTCCACCTGCTCTTGTCTCAAAGCCATCAAGATAATCTTTATTCTCAATAGGCTTTATATCAGATAGTCTAAGCCAAAACACATTGGCTATTTCGAGGTCATTATAGTAAGCCGGAAATTCTTTACCATTTTCAACAACTTCCTTAAGCGTTGCAGCATATAAGGCACCACCATTAACAACACTCTCTTTAATATATATAATATCCCCTGCCTTTAATAATTCTGTTTTCAAGACAGAGTTTCCGACCTTCGCAAAATCAACATATCCACAACGATCAATTACTGCTTTATGATCTGAATAAAAATCCACACCGCTTGGTGATTTGATTTTTAGCAGCAGATACTCCTTTTGCTCATCATTTGTCTTTTTCATGTATCTTCCTCATTTTTGCCGCATATGTTGTCAAACGCTTTATGCGGTTTATGTCTTGTATGTTCTTTATTGGATATCTCTCTGCATAGATATCAACTATTTCCTCTGTAAATGTATCAAACGCAAGCGACGCATATTCAACTGGAAAAGACTTAGAGATTATTCCATCTTTCTTCAATTCATCACTGTTTCTATACAGTTTCGGACTGTCGGGTCTAAAATCTACAACCAGAAGTGTACACCTCTCGTATTTATAGGTTTCTTCAATCTTTTGTCTCTTGTTTATCGCATCAAAAAATGTAATGTATTTTTCAACATTTACATGCTTATTCTTAAATGCGACTTTATGTTTTGCAGCTTCCGCATCATCATATTCATATACAGGAATCAGATAGACTTCACCCAAAACCATGTTTGGATACCTCATATGAAGGTTAAGTGCCTCAGCAAAAGTCCTCTCAAACAAAGTATCCGCATTCTTAGCCAGACTACTCATCTGGCTTCTGACATTTATAACTAAAGTATTAGTGGAATAATCAAACCCATAGGGATCCGTCTCATTTTGAAATGCCATCAGCCCCCAATCAATCGGTGTGCTTTTTTCCTCTATTCCATCCGGAACGACACATACATCTTGATCCTTCTGTTTTAAGAATCCCGCCAATTTAATTTCCGGTTTTGATTCTCCAAGTGGCGGAAAAATGAGTTCCTCCATGATTCCATGATCTATAAGCTCCTGTTTAACTGCATCATGAATCAAATTGATAGGTGCCTGAGTTCTAATACAGGCATTTTTACCTTCTGCTCCGCCCTCGATGATAGCATCCTCAATCATCTTTTTGAATTTTCTTAACTGCTCATCAATATAGCTCATAACCGTCTCCCTAAATGCATACGCCGTATTTTTCTTCCAAAAGCATATCTATCTTTTCTCTATTTCCGATTTTTAATAACAGTTTTTCGTCCTCTGTAAACCAAGGTAATGAAAACCTTTCAATATACTTTTTCTGATAGCAATAGTAACCGCCTTCTATCGAATAGCTTGTATTCGATACATAATACTTCATGATTTTTGAGTTTAAAATCGGCAACAATTCATCCAAGTCCAAATAATCATTTTCAAACACACCATAACCATTGCAGAAAAGAGCATCATCATCATCAACATTCAAGAATTTAGGTGTATCAGCAAATGTAGGGAATAGTAGTTTTCTTCCAAACTTGCTAAGACCTTGTGTTCTTCCATATGCATACCATGCAACAGCGTTCGGTTTGCCCTTATCACGACTGTCTAACTCGCTCTTCATAGCTCTAAGATATGCATATGCGTTGGGATACCGTTTTTGCATAGTCTCTTCATCTATTAACTCATATCCATTGTTCCCTTTTCTGTATGGGAAAATAATATGCCTGCTAACTTCCTTAAGGTTCTTGCAGTTCTTAAGCTCCGGTATTTTGTATATGGTGCGGACAATCTCCGATTCTATCTCATATTTTACTCCATCAGCTTCTTTCCAGAACACGCCATCATCATAAAAAACCATATATACTTCATCTCTTAAAGTAGCGATTCCTGTCCTGATATAGTCCTTAATAGGCTTAAACTGCCCCTCTATCTTTGCAAGATTTATATATGTTTCATGATCAACAAGCTTCCATCCTGCTTTATCAAGATGCTCAAATGGCATTTCATCATAAACTATATTTTCTAAAGCAGTAGGAATATCATCGGTCTTATCCATTACGCAATACTTAAAACCGGATTTATCAAATTTATCCATGACAATAATACAGTTATATGTTCTTACCGGCTTAAATACCATATTATCTGCGAAATCCAAGACACTACATAAGTACCGATTCTTCTGAATATAATTTCTAAGATCGGTGGCAGATTTTATAGTCAAGAAATTGTTTGGGACAATATAACTTAATTTACCTTTTGATGAAAGATAATCCATTCCTCTTTCAACAAAGGCGTAAAAGATATTATATACACCATTTTTTGTGGTCTCAAAGGTCTTTTTAAGAAAAGCTGCCGTATCCTTGCTCATATCATGCGTATTAACATATGGCGGATTCCCGATAACGAAATCAAACTTAGCTATTCCAAAAATATCCGTCCAATCATCCTTAAGACTATCTGCATTTATGATATGGACATCTGCATCATCAATGTCATCTCCCTCTTTCATTACCAATGCCTTGAGAATTCTTTTGCAACGCCTTACATTCTCAGGCATAATATCTATTCCATAGATATTACTTTTGATAATGGTCTTAATTGGGATATTAAACCTCTCATGTATAAAAAGTGTTGCAGCTATAAGAAAAATGCCACATCCACACCCAGGATCTATGAGTTTATAATCATCGTTCCATGTACGGATATCTGAAAGAATGCCATCACAAATGAATGATGCAATGTACTGTGGTGTAAAAACAATCCCATTTTCATTTACATCCTCATAATCCAATAACGCCTCAAAAAGATATGTTAGCGTTTCAATATCAATAGATAAACCATACTTATCTATTGATTCCAAAACAACACTATCTCCATCCTTTTTTTCCAAAAAGGCATTTATCAAAGTATCCTCTATATCCGACTGATTTACTCTTTGTGTATCCCTCAAAAAGTTGGGAATTATAGTTTCTTTTAATTGTTCTCTCATGGATAGCTCCTATAACTTTTATTCCGCAGAGGCACTCTTCTTCCGACCACGGGTATTCTGGTTTGGTTTCGGGGAATCCTTGGGGATTAGCCATATGCTTCCCTTCATAATTGCACCCTCTACTCTTCCCTCATTACAGAGGATTCTAACTCTCCTACTGGACATTCCCCATATCTCCGCTATTTCTGCCGCCGTTAAGTATTCCATAATTACCTCCACCTTATAAATTATATTCCAATACTGGAATAATTTCAAGTTCTATTTGCAAGTTTCATGCGTTCTCTTGCAGCTTCTCTCTGCTCCAGTGATAACCTTCTCGGTTTTCGATAAGTAACGGCAGATTTAGGCATTTCATAGGTCTTGTCGATATCTGTTTCGCCTATGCACTTGAAGATGTCGGGAAACTCGATAACTAACGCATCAACTTTTCTCATAACGGCAGGATCTCGGGTGTAAAGGGTGGCAGTCTGCTCTCCGGCATTGAAATTGATAATGGTTTCCTGCTCATATCGTGTCATTTTCATCGTGGATCATTCTCCTTATCTCTTCAGGTAGCGGCTCCCCCTTCTTAAAGGACTCAATAAGCAAAGCCTTCTTGCGTGCCAACTCCTTATCAAGATACTTCTCGGTGATCTTCGGATAATACAAAGCCTGTGCAATCAAGCTGCTCTCCCTGATGTCTATCAATCCGTCAAGTGAGTCCTTTAAAAGTCTGTTAAAACCGTATTCCGATACCGCAAACTGTAAGCGGTCTCCTTTATTGCCAAGAATAAATTCATCGGAATACACCACCACATCTACAGCATATTTGAAAGCATTGTCATATCTGCAAAGGTCTGTATAACTTACCGTTCTTTCCCTGCTTTTATCGTTCATCGCACAATCCCCTTTCTACGCTCTATGATCTGATTTTTAAGCTCTGCATTGAGCTTATCAGCCTTTACCCGTGCTTTTGACAAGCGTTTGGTTAGGCTGCGATCCTGCTCGACTTCCATCCGTCTTTGTCCGACATGGTACATATCCGTGTAGGACTTATCCGATATCCGTCCCAGCTTATCTATGACGGATTGAGCGTTCCTTTCGGTAGCCTCATCCTTAAATCTCCCAAGCAGGATATCGAGCTTTCCCATAGTAGTCCGGCGATCATAATCTCCGTAGCGTTCAATTATTTTAAGTTCCGCAGGCGTAAACAATATCTGACTGCGACCGCTGACAGACAAACGGACAGCCTCTATCTGCTTGATGCAGGCGTTTTTCACATCATAGTTATCCCATGATACGATAACGCCGTTTTCGTCCGTTAAACGGGCTTGTATGGCGTTCTCGCTCTTACGCTCAAGTACAAGCCATGCGTCGGTTTCGGGGGATGTATAAACCCTTGTGTTGCTTTCGCTGTACCTCTCATTCGGGGAATAACCGCCAAGCCCCATGTAATAATCCGCAATAATGTCCATTTGTATATCTTTCTGCATAAATGCTCCTTTCTGCCACTATTGGCGTTGTTGACTGACGGACTGACCGACAGGACTGTGTTCCACTTTCGGGAACGGATTGATTGATGGATAGGATAGGATGGGATAAGAGTAAAATAATAGGGGTATATCTTTCTTTTATCTTTTCTTTGCTTCTTTCTTTTCGCTTTTCTTTCTAAGGGGGAAGAAGAGAGAGAAAAGGGCAGGAAAGAGAAACCGTGCCTCCGATTCCCGATATGAGAAAAGGCACCGTCTGAACACCGTATCACACGGTATCATTAGATGCCTTTTACTTCGATTTTATTCGATAGTTATCGAATAAAATGAAGCCACATTATTCTCTTGGATATTTTCCCTATCTGTTGTATCGGTTATCACGCATTTGCGATAACTAACGGCTGTGAAGAAGCAGCTACTTTCTTTGCCCTGCGCTCCGCTTTCCCTTTCTCGCTGACACGCTTCTTCCTGTATTCTTTCCTGCGGTCAAGCTCGGCAAGAAGTTCTTTAGCCTGCTCGTCTCCCTGCTCGGCAAGTTCCTTTGTCTTGCGATACTTCTCCTTTTCCAAACGATAACGCTCTTTGAAGTATGCCTTGCTACGCTCCCGCTTTTCCTCTTCATTCCTGCAATGCTCTTCATATTTCGCTATCGCTTCGGTATCCCCACTTTCGGCATCAAGCCTTAACTGCTCAATTCTCATGGCTCTGTTGGCACGATACCTTTCAAGGGTAGCCTTTCTCTTATCTGCACGGATCTGATTCTTTTCCTGCTCGATCTTCCTCTGCTTCTCAGCCTCTTCCTTTATTTCTGCTTTGCTTATCGGGGGAACAAACTGTCCGATAAAGTTGAAATATACCTCTATGGTCTGCTTTCTCCCGAAACCTCTTACCCCGTTTGATTCATGAACAATGATCTTATCAATGAATTCATGTATCATCAGCGGTGTAAGTTCCTCAAAATCAGCGTATTTCTTGACAAGTGCAATAAAAGCATCTGTCGCGCTCTTGGGATTAACCTCATCTTCCTTCGGTGCAAGTTCCTTAACAATGCTGTCAAGCTCCTCATACTCTGCCTCATACTGCCCCATCAAGCGGTCATACTGCTTAACCGGTATCTTTCCAAGTGCGTAAGTTTCATATAATTTCTCGATAAGAGTATCAAGCTCTTCCATGCGGCTCTCGGCGGCTTTGCGCTTTTCTTCTCTTTCCGTATCGTCAATCTCCTGCCTTGTCGATAACGCTTCCATAATCTGCTTACGAAACTCCTTCTCGTTAGTTATCGAGAATTTGGCGGCTCTCTTGATTGATTTATGGATGATATCAAGCATATCGGAGCGCTTAACATAATGCATCTTGCTGCAAGTGTTTCTCAGGTTACGATAATTGGAACAGCAATAGGCACGATCACAATCGCTCTTCTCCCTGTTATTCGGGGTTCCGTCACGCCTTACGAGCTTGCCCCCACACTCTGAACAGAAAAGCAACCCTGTCAAGTTAAACGGATCCTCTTCATACGGTGTCTTTTTCCTATATGCCTTAATCTTATTGGCAAGGTTCCAAGTCTCTTCATCAACGATTGGCTCATGGGTATTCATAAAAACAAGCCTGTCCTCTTCGGCAACATTAAGCCTCTTCTTTGACTTGTAAGATACTCCCTTTGATTTCATCAGAACGGTGTGCCCAAGATACTCCTGCCGATGGATGATATATGACAATGTTGTATTCGTCCATAAATAGGGATCCTGCAACGGAATATGTCTGCAATTCTCCGGATAGTGAATCCTTGCATACTCTGTGGGGATAGGGATTTTTTCATCGTGGAAGATCCTTGCGATCTCCGCATACGAATATCCCTGCACCACCATATCAAAGATACGCCTTACAACCTTTGCCGATTCTTCATCCACATAGAGTGTTTGCTTGTCCCCAGGCTTACGGTAGTAGCCATATGGAACAGAACCGCTACACCTTAATCCTCTCTCCATCCTGTCGGTAAATACCGCATTTATCTTACGGCTCGAATCCCTTGCATACCATTCGTTCATAATGTTCAAGAACGGTGTAAAATCAGAGTCTGTCTGATTTGCGCTATCTATGTTATTATTGATAGCGATGAAGCGCACACCCTTTTCGACAAACATGATCTCGGTATAATAACCGACCTTCAAATAGTCACGACCGAATCTGCTCATGTCTTTTACGATGATCGTAGATATGTTTCCTTCCAAAACTTCGTCGATCATTTCCTTAAAGCCTTTTCGGTCAAAGGTGGTGCCGCTGATTCCATCATCTGTGAAATGACGGAAGGTGTCGAAGCCATGCTTTTGAGCATAATCCTCTAAAAGCTGCTTCTGATTCTTGATACTGTTGCTCTCGCCCTGCAATTCATCATCCCTCGAAAGGCGTTCATACAGGGCAGTGTACTGGTGTTTGTTCATGTGAACCTCCTTTCATTTTTCCAAGTGACACTTATATTGTCCTATATGAGTCTACCCGTTTGGATCAGTGACCACATACGAGCTATGCATCTGCATAAGATTTGGCTTAACAAAGCCCCTCGTCTTGCCTGCACCACTTCCGCCGACTACCATAATATTCTTGTTACGGTCATATTTCGGA
>Ga0129306_1003812_pt1 | contig 10661 bp, 6 predicted proteins | sample P827metagenome_FD_94438 | JGI IMG/M metagenome (GOLD analysis project Ga0129306, IMG submission 94438) | Capybara group fecal microbial communities from Wisconsin, USA - P827 metagenome | ecosystem: Host-associated > Mammals > Digestive system > Large intestine > Fecal | place: USA: Wisconsin...
AAACCCGTCAAGGAGGGTGGCCGTGCATTCTGGACCAACCGTTCCTTTGGTGGCGTGTTCATGAATGTCTACAATATGCCCTTTGGACTCACGGCTCAGGCTATGATTTCTCAGCCAAAGGATATGGACGCCGGTACTCGTGATGGTATTCGCCTCTACGGCGGCCAGCCCGGCGAACAGGAAATGAGCGGTGACTACGACTTCCGTGGTGACGTTTACCATGGTCGTATTGCCAAGAACAAGCTTTTCGGAACAATGACCTTGGGCGCTAACTACATGGGCGTTTTCTATGACAAGGGCCTTATTGACGAAAACGAATTCACCCAGCCCTGGATTAACGGGATGGACGGGAACCCCCATTTTGAGAACAACCAGATTGTTTCTATGGATGTGAAGGGAAATGTTCTCCCGAAACTCTACATTATGGCTGATGTGGGTGTGAGCTGGGATGATTCAACCAACTTCTATAACATAAGTGAGACCGTTAAGAAAAAATATTCGAGGGATTCCCTCTCTAAGGACAGGTCGGATCCTTCTGTGGGCGTGTATGTCAAAATGCAAGACAAGCATTTGGAATGGTTGCCTACCACCGTTGAAATGGTGTATTTCAGCGAGAACTTCTTCTCCCCGTATGGTCTGACGGATCCTTCCCGTTTCCGCAGTTGGCGTAAAGATGAATTCTATATGGGTGCCGGTGCCTTGCGTTATGGCTCCAATATGGCCGGTATCAATTTGAAGTTCGAACCGGAATTCAACCGTGGTCGTTTGGGCGTCCAGTATGGCCAGCATCGTCAGATTAAAGAGGGCAACGATGTGCTTCTATTCAACTATCGCTTGAATGGTCGTAATATGTGGGAAAGCACCAATTCTTGGACCAAGTTCAACGCCCTGTTCTGGGCGGACTCCGGTAACAGTGTCGGTAGTACTTACTTGAACCGTGCCGGTGTTATGACCAATGGTCGTAAAATGGAGCGCCAGCGTGGTGGCCTCTATGGTGGAACTTGGGAACTTTGGGAATCTTTTGTGGCCTACGAAAATGCTGACCAAATCAAGGAAAACAAGGTTCCGCAGCACACCAAGTGGGCCTCTTACCTGGCCATTGACGGTGGTTACGATATTGGTCACTGGCTCCATACCGACAAGAATGTTATGATGAGTGGTTACGCTGCTCTGTCGGGTATCTCCACTACGTTTGCCCCTGTGGCCTATAGCGAAGAACAGTCCGATATGTTGTTGTGGAGTTTCTTCGGGGTGTTTGAACCCACTGTGGGCCTGTTCCCCAGATTCCATCTAGTGGGTCATTTGGGATTTGAAAACTGGAAGTCTGAGTATGGTTATAGGGTGTCTGATAATGCCATGAAAAAGTCTAGCGGAATCCCTGCTACTTCTGATTATTCGACGTTGGTTCCCGCTTCTTATACTTATTACGAGAAAGCGCCCCTTGACTATTATCAGACCGCTTTGGGCATTGGTTTTGATTGGGACTTTGCCGACCGTGCTGGTTTGCACTTCCGCTACAAGTGGGTGACCCATACGGATAACTATGTTTCTGAAAACGATTGGAACGGTCATTTTATTACGGCCGAAACCAAGGTTTGGTTCTAGTAGGGGGTGAGGTAAGATTATGATTTATAAAACGCTGTTATCCCTGCTTGTGGCTGCTTCGGCAACCTTTGCTACAACGGAAGTCCAGAACAAGAATGCTTTGGCGGCTAAGCAAGATTCTCTAGAGTCGAAGCGAGGCTTGACAATTGATGGAAACGTTAAGGGAGTGCTGGTTAACTCTTATATGGATTCCGATCAGGAATCGGATAAGTCCATTAACAGATTGCCTAACGATGAGCGCTCGCAGTTTGTGTCGGCAGACATTGGTTTCCATTTCCGCCCATACGAAAGTGTTCGGGCAAATTTGTTGCTCCGCTTAGAGGCGGGCATGCAGAACTACTTTGCCTCTTCTGCAAAGGAAATTTCTGTTCCATGGTTGAATGTGGAAGGCAATATCTCTAAAAATTTCTACTGGGTGGTGGGTGATTTCCGTCAGCAGTATAGCCCTCTTACTCTTTATGCCCCTACAGGCATAGGGAACCTGCTTTACGAGCCCCTGATTTTCTCTCGCCAGAGGGAAATGGCCCAGAAGGAGGCTCTGATTGAAGGCAACCAGAGGAACCTTCAGGGTGTGAACATGCAGTTCCGCCATGGTTTTGGCGACGCTATCGGGGAACTCCGTGCAGACGCCATGTTCGCCCGCCTCCGCCGAGTTCAGGTGCTGGACTTCTCCGGCGCCAACGGCAACTTGTTGCCTAATGGTGATATGCCGGGTTCTTACCAGTCTGCCAATATGGACAAGTGGTTGGTGGCCGGTAACCTGGAATTGCTGCCCCTGAGCAAGAATGTGTATGTGGGTGCCACGGGCATGTACGTGTTCGATGACAGCACGTCGTTTACCAGGACATATCGCCATGCAAACATGAAGGGCACCGATATGTCTTCTACGGATTACACGAAGGACGATTACGTAGAAACCTTGATTAACCCCTTCGATGTGGATCCCCAGCAGACTGTGGTAGCCAGTGGCCGCGTGGGTGCTGATGTAGGGGGCATTCTCAAGAGCAAGGATCTGAAACTGGATGTGGTCTTTGAAGGAGCTATGTCCAACGACAAGGTTTATACCCATGTGATGGTGGACGACACTACAGAATCCGTTACAGATACAAAGGAAAAAGGACTTGCCTTCATGGGAACCTTGAATGCGGGTTACAAACTGCCTATGGGGCTTAGTCTTGACCTTTCTATCAATGGTGTGATGAATGATAGCGCTTGGTTCAACAACCTGGCTCAATCACCTCAATTCTTTGCTGCCCGTATCCTCAATACCGACAAGGATGGCCAGACTATTCGCTATGGAGTGAATTCTCCGCTGTATTCTACTTTTGGAGCTCTGTATTACTTTGATCCCAAGTTCTCGCCTACGGCAGACCCTAAAACAAATGGTCCGAACTTTTTGATTGCGACTACGGACGATCCTACTTTGAAAGGACAGACGTCCAGTTACAACATAGCGCCTTTCAACAAAAATTCCTGGAGCAACAGGGTCTATACCCGCAGTGAACTCAATCTAATTTCCGCTTTGACTGATCCGGCTCTCCAGCTCTCTATGCCGGGTGGCTATGCCACATCAAACCGCAAGGGTGGCGATCTGGATTTCAAGGTGGGCTTCAAGAACTTTGTGGAATTGAATGCTATCGCATCTATGTATAAGCAGGTCAAGGCCGACATCGGCTTCAAGGAAGCTGAATACATGGAATATGGTGGTGGCCTCAAGTTTGACGTGTTCAAGATGCTTGGTTTCGAAAGGCCTTTGGAACTCTCCGGTAGTTACAAGCATTCCAGCAAAAAGCAGAGCTTGGATGACTCCTTTGCTGGTCAGTTTGCCTCCTTGGATGGCGAGCTAAAGCTGGACTACATTTCTGGCGGCTTGTACTTCCAGTATCTGCCTCGTCTGGGAATCGCCGGCGGAATTCAGATGATTGACATGGAGCTGAATGAGGTTGCCTCGATTACCAAGTCTAGCGCCGCAGTTGGTTATGTGACCCCCTTGATTAAGGGTAAGCAAATGCAGTGGATGGCCGGTTTGGACTACACCATTGCTCCGGGCGTTTTCTTTGCGCTGAACTTCGGCATCATTACGGTTGAAAATACTTACAACACATCGGCAGGTGCGGCTGGTGCAAACATGCCGGATTACGCCGACATCAAGACCTACGATGCCGAAGGGAACGAGACCGGAGTTGTTCCCGAGTTCAAGCATAAGTTCTCCCAAACCGTTGTTGAAGCACTCTTAAATGTGGATTTCTAAGGGAGGGGGTAGAAGATGAAAAGAGATTTTATGAATATGTTGTCTAAGCTCTCCATTGCCCTGTGCGTTTCTGTCGGATTTGCCATGGCCGAAGATTCGACCATCGTGGAACGGCAGCAGGGGCTAATCGAAACTTTGGATTCGATGAATTCTTCTGTTATGGGACTTCGGCTTGGCGGAACGGCCAAGGCGGGGGTGCTTTCCTCTACGGCAAGCTCCGACCAGTTGGCAAACGGTTCTGACCATCGCGAAACGCAAGCCTACACAGATGTGAACTTGAAGGTTACGGCTCGTCCCAGTTCTGAAACAGAGGCCCGCGCAGAAGTTCGCTTGCATAGGGATTGGCAGAGCGCTTACGATGAATCCTGGAATCCGGTTTTAGGCCATTGGTTCTCTTACGATGGCAAGATTTTGGATAAGCATGTGGATTTCAACTTGGGCTATATGCGTGTGGGTTATACTCCGCTTACGCTGTTCGTTCCCCAGACAGAGATTCTCCAGGAACCCGATATCTTTGCCCAGAAGCGTATGGAATCCCTGGCTCTCCGCAACCTGGACACCAGTTCCAATCGGCTGATGCAGGGCTTGAATGCAAGGTTCAATAGCTTTGCTGTTGGCCCGCTTTCCAACATTTATGCCCAAGTTACCGGAGCTAGAATGCGTGCAGTCGGTAAAAAAGTAGACCAGGTGTTTTTCGACTTTGATTGGTCTGACCGCTATTTCGCAGGTGCAAATGCAGGTGTTGAAGCCTTTGGATTTACCTTAGGCGGAAACTTTGTGACCACCTTTGATAGGGAAAAGTCTTCGAAGGCGACGAACACGGGGAGTGACTTGTTCTACGAAGAAAACAAGGTTTATACTGGGATTGTTGGTTTCAATTCCAAAGAATTGATTGATCTTCCTGTTCATTTTGGTATCAATGCTGAAATGGGTCGTTCTCATTGGAATTATGAGATGGATACTCATGTGCCCGATACCGTTCACAATTATGCTGTTTATCCTTTCTTTGCTCCTCATTTTGACGAAAATGGAGCTGTCTACGAAACGGTAATGATTAACGGGGTGCAATCGGTCGTGCCCGTTTCAGATACATCGTTCTATGTCGTAGATTCGTTTACCGTGGACAAAAAGTGGAAACACAAGTTCCTTGACAAGAAAAAAGGGATGGCTTTGAGCATTACCCCATTCGTTGAAGGTGAAATGGCTGGATTCGATTTTAATGTCAAGGGAACGTTCACCAAGAACGATGAGAATTTCTGGTCTGAACAGGCCTCTTCTAACTACCTTGTGGGGGGCAGAGATATTTTTAACGCAGAAGCCTCTATAACGGGTGTCGATGAATCCGTTTTGGAGCATTTCCGTTCTGGTAGCTTGGAAAATATGTATTTCTCTATCTACAACACCAATGTGCTGCAGCAACAGAATCTTATGAACAAGCGCGAAGGCGACCAACTTGTGGAGGCCAACGACTCTAAATTTACATACGGGCGCCTGTTCAACAACTACAAGATTGGCCACTTCTACAAGAATGGCTACCAGGCGTACTCCAGCAAGTATATGGAAATGGCTGTTGCACGGGAGTTTATGGATCCCTCTGTGAATATGGCCATGCCTATGGGGCTTGCTACTCCCGACCGTATGGGATTTGCCGTCAGTGGCGATATTGCTTGGAATGATGCCGTGGTTCTGAATCTGCGGTTTGCTAAGTATAACGAAGACGAAATCGATAATGAATATACCCAGATGGGTGCAGGTTTGATGGTTGATGTTGCCCCCATTATCGGGCTTGATCGCCGTATCAAGTTGCAAGGGTCTTTTGAAAAGGGCGAAGAAGACGCTTACCTAAAGCGCAAGACTTCTCGGATTGTTGGTGGCGCTACTATCGACATCTGGGGGCCCTTCGCTTTGCTCGGTGGAGTTCAACTTCTGAACAAGGAATACGGACGTGGGCTTACCATGGTCGCAACTACAGAAAATTCCGGCACTACCATTCTTGAAGATGACGAAGGAAACAAGGTGGCTCGTCCGTCAACAGAAACAATCACTAACACCGTTTCCGTGAAAAAGACCGAAGAAATGTTGGCTATGGGAGGTTTACAAATCAAGATGGGGGCTGGTGCCTACTTGAATTTGCAGGGAGGACTGTTGACGAATACTGTAAAGTACACCCAGCAGATCACCTCTGAAATGAAATATAATGGCTTGGACAATGAACCGGTTGACGATTTCGTCGAAGGCAAAGAAGAATCCTTTAAGCTGGACGTTGACAAGATGCTCTTGATGGCCGATGTGACTGTCCTGTTCTAGTGGAGGTAATGCAATGAAAATGATAAAGTGCTTGCTTGGTTTGCTCGCTGTTTCAATTATGGCTGGTTGCTCGGCCGACGATATTAGTGGCGCAGAATTGGAAAACTGGCCTTCTGATTTTTCTGTTCAGGAATATGGCGAAGTCAACTTCGATTTGATAAAGGTACAAATGAAGGATTCTATTGCCGCAAGGAACGCCTTGAAGAAAAAAACTTCTGCCGATATGGATGCAAAGGAACTCAATTTGTTCTTTGATAGCGAAGAATCCGTGAAGAAAATCTTCACAAAGTATCAGGGTTTTGATGAATCTATTTGGCCAGGTTACGAAACGCTTAGGGACGGGAAGATTTATATCGATTTCCGTACTCCTCTGTATGATTATCACATTTGGGGTAATACAGCGACTAAGGATTTGCAATATCTAGATTCGTTCAAGCCGAACTATGAAGTAATCAAGATGCAATATGTGCTGGTTGGCAAGATTGAAGGTCGCCCCTACCGCTATTGCAAGGACAAGGAATCCAAGACGTTAAAGGCTGAAAACGAAAGTCAGGCTGTTGCAGTTGCTTCAAAATGGGATTTCTCGGCACATTTCTATTGTAAAAACAAGAAAGATGGTCAAGTATATCTGATTCCGTAGGGGTTTATATGAAAAGGTTTCAATTAGCATTAATTCTTTTCTTTGCCGTCGTGGCTGTTGCCGCTCCTTTTAAGGTAGTGGGTTATTACCCCTATTGGGCCCAATATAGCCAGTTCTATCCTAAAGATGTCCGTTACAATACGGTTACCCATATCCATTATGCGGCCCTTGCCCCTTCGGACGACGGTTCTATTGCCTATGCCGACGAAAATGACGCTCAGAACTTCGAAACCCTGGCAAAAACCGCCAAAGAAAACAACGTGTCTCTGGTGGTTGCTATTGGTGGTTACGAGGCCGAAGGTGCGTTGGCCTCTATCGGGGGTGACCCGTCTTTGCTTTCCAAGTTTTGCGAAAATGCTATGGAATGGGTGAGCAAGTATGATCTGGCTGGTTTGGAGCTGGACTGGCAGAACTTTGAGTCTGGCAATGTAGATGCGCTCAAGGCTATAACGAAGGCTCTTAAAGAAAAACTAGGTGACAAGAGCCTCTCGATAATGGCTTATGCAGCTTCTGCCGATGCCTATGGCGATGCGTTAGCCTCAAATGATGTGGATTATGTAACCATCTCCATTGGCGATCAAATGGACGAATCCTCTGAATCCGTAAAGCCGAATATGTCCAAGCAGGATATTGAGGGTGCTGTCAAGGCGTTTACCGACAAGTCTGTGCCTGCGGCCAAGCTGGTTCCTGTGGTTTTGCTCTACGGCAAAACCTTTGCCAAGGCAAAGGGGCTCGGAACTGCTCACCAGGGTATCGGTAGCGGTAACGAGGGGTACATTGCCTATAAGGAACTTATGGGTAAATTTGACACTCCCGACTACAAGGTGACCTTTGATGAGGCTTCTAGCTCTGAGGTGGCGGTGAGCGAAACGGAAACTATCGTGTTTTCGGGAATTCCGTCTATGAAGGCTGTTGCAAACTTTGTCAAGGATCAAGGGCTTGCTGGCATTGCCATGTATGATTTAAGCCAAGATCACCACGAGCCTATTGTGTCTTTGTTGGTGACAGTCGGCTTGGTTTTACGCCCCGAAGTGGACTATAAGTCCAAGAAAAAGTAAAGAATGACAAAAACCTGCCGAGGTATTCAAAAATTTACGTTTTTTTTGAGCCCTTCCAGGTTTTTTTATGTATATTTACCCCAAACCATTTCCCAATTCCGGGAGATAAAGAGAGAGAATACTATGAAAAAAATCACTATTGCAATGACTCTGGCTGCTGCTGCCGTTGCCGCCCACGCGGCTTGCCCGGATGCAGCGCTGAACAAGTCAATCTGGTGGAATGGCACGAAGGCTCAGGTAAATACTATCGGCTGGATGTACGACTATGGTACTGACGGCACCGATGGTTGCGGTGGCGACAGCCAGCCCGGTAAGGACATGGGCTACTGGTTTGACTACGACGACCGTTCTGGCACCTCTCATGGTGGGTCCTCCATTTCTTACCCGTTCCCTGCCGACGAAAACAACGACATGATTAACCCCATGATTGCCGAACTCGGTTACCTTTCCGTTTTCTTCAACTTGACTGACCCCACTTTGACAGGCCAGCAAGAAGAATGGCCCTTCAACTTTGCTGGTATGGGCTTCAACGTGGTTAACGGCAAGAAGGAAACTTTCGATATCTCTGCTACCAACGGTCTCTGCGTAACCTACACTAGCGATCACCCCGTGACTTGGGAAATCGAAGACCCTGTTGCTGGCGACCATGCCTGCTTCGCTACTTTGGAAGCTGCCACTACTGTCACTCCGGCCAAGAAGGAAATTGGTGACTTTAAGGAACCGGCTGACTGGGGCAAAAATGCTCATGCAGATTGTTCCGAAGCCTTCAAGCAAGCTTCCGGCATCAAGTTCAAGTTCGAAAACAAGGGCGTGCCTGTAAGCGGTAAGTTCCGTCTGTTCGAAATCGGTCCTGCCGGTACCTGCACTGGAGCTGGTGCAATCGGCTCCGAACCTGCCACTTACTCCAACGTGAAGCCCGGTTCTACTCCTGCAGCCATTGCTGCTGTCAAGGCTCCTGCTGCTATGAAGGCTGTGCTTTCTGGCCGCACCCTCTCCTTCAGCGGTATCGCTACTGGTGCTAAGTACGAAATCGTGAGCCTCCAGGGTCAGGTCGTGAAGAGCGGCGTCGTCTCCTCTTCCGTGAGCCTCTCCAGCCTCAACGCCGGTATCTACATGGTCCGCGTGTCTGGCAAGGCTGTTAACATGAACCAGAAGATTATTCTCAAGTAATCTCTGTCACGTTCAGTGTAAAAAAAAGATTCTAGGGTTACCTAGAGTCTTTTTTTTTATATATTATGAGAGTTAGACCAAACAAATGAGGAATTTATGAATATTTGCAAAGGCTTGGCTTTTGTCCCTTTGGCGCTTTTGATTGCCTGTAGTGGCGATGACAGTTCGCCGACAACGCCTTCAACAGAGAGTAGTTCTTCTGAAGGAACTCCAGGAATACCCGATGGCGGTAATCCCGGTGATGGTGGAAACGCTCCTGCCGCGGTGTCTTTGCCCTCTACCGCTAATGGGGCCATTCCTGATGCCCAATACCCGATTTGGAAAAGCCGTTGGGTTATTTCTATGGCTCAGGAGGTTGCTGGCGGCTCTACCATGGATTATTCTTTTTATTCGACCAAGTACCCCAATGCAATTCGAGTTCGTTGGGATACCTCAGATGATAACTGCTTAGTTGACGGTTTAACGTCTATTGATGGTAAAAATCTGACTGAGATGATGAATAAGCAGACCGGGTGTTCTGTGTCAGAGGGCATCGGCTATGGAATGCTTATTTCCTTGTTCAACAACGATCAGACCGTATTCGACGGTTTGTGGGCATACAACCAGGGCGCCAGAGGCTTTTCTGGTGGAAATTTGATGCCGTGGAGGCTTGCCTCTTTCAGTAGGGTTCTTGACGCAACTTCGGCTCTAGATGCCGACTTGGATATAGCATCTGCCTTGATTTTGGCTTACTACAAGTGGGGAAATCAAGCTTACCTGGACGATGCCAAAAACATTGTCAATACTATCTATGAACTGGGCATTCATCCAGACACCAAACTTTTGTTGCCGGGCCCGAACTGGAAACTCAAGGATACCTATAACTTGAGCTATTTCTCCCCGGTGGCGTTCCGCTTGTTTGCAAAGGTAGACCAGGCGCATCCGTGGAACGAGGTGCTTGATGCTCACTATGCTTATATGCAAAAAGTGCAGGATGCGGGTGCTACCAAGGCCGTGTTCCCAGACTGGAGTAATGCCGCTGGCGAAGCGTATTATGCAGGTTCTTCGGGAATAGCAAAGAAGACCTACATGCTCTATTTCCAGGAATCTGTGCGTATTCCCTGGCGCATAGCATGGGATTACTACTGGTTTGCCGATGAAAGGGCTGGCGCTATTCTGAAAAAACTGGGTGATTTTGTTGCAGCAAAGTCAAATAACGACCCTGCACAGTTGCCCCAGTACGCGGTCAATTATTTGGATGGTACCGATGCGATCAATCCCACCAAGGGTGAACATTACTTAGGAGCTGCATGCTTGTCTGGATTGGGCGTGAATGCGGCTTGGGCAGATGCCTGTACGTCTTATTTCAATGGGTTTGAAATGTCTACTACAGCTGGCTATAGTGGCAACTACTTTAAGCAAATTTTACAAATGATGTACAGCTCCCTGCTGAACGGCAAGTTTGTTAAACCCAATCTTTAATGTGATTATAGTCACAAAAGTTCCCGGTCCGCATTTTGCGGACCTTTTTTTGTATAAACCGAAAACCACCAGCTAGGCTGGTGGTTCAAGAGAGCCTTCTGGCGTTACGTCCTTGAGGGAATAAAAAACTCTTGGTTAGATTTGAAATGCGGACTGGCATCTGCATAAC
>Ga0129306_1003813_pt1 | contig 10659 bp, 9 predicted proteins | sample P827metagenome_FD_94438 | JGI IMG/M metagenome (GOLD analysis project Ga0129306, IMG submission 94438) | Capybara group fecal microbial communities from Wisconsin, USA - P827 metagenome | ecosystem: Host-associated > Mammals > Digestive system > Large intestine > Fecal | place: USA: Wisconsin...
CGCGGAGGTAGATCGGGGACTGATAGAGCTTGTTGTCGGTCATCATGAACTGGCCTTCGCTGAAAGCGGTCATGATGGCGACGGAGTCATCCGTGCCGACGGGGTTGAGCATGCAGGCCTCATTGTTGAACATGAGGGCATAGTACTTGTCCCAGAACTTGTAGGTCCACTCGTTGTCGAGGGAGATGACGGGATGGCCTTCGTCGTCGCGGGTCGAGAAGTCGACCATGCAGCCCGCTGCCACGCCGTCAGTCAGGTCGTTGGACTGGGTGACGAAGCCGTACTGGTCCTTGCTGTCCCGGGAGCCGTTGGCGTTGAGGTCGATGTAGGCGACGGTGGCGAGTTCGGAGACTTTGTCCATCGTCCAGTCGCCTTCGTCCACAACGGAATAGAGGTTGATGTCCGGATAGTAGTTGTTGAAGATCGTGGAGTTGACGTAGATGACGTACATACCGCCGGTGTAGCGGAGCGCAAGGTCACCGGTCGCCCAGTAGTACTTCTCGCCGTCGTAGCTCATGTTCTTGATGTAGCCGGTGCCCCAGTATTCGCGGTCAAAATCGTTGTAGGGGAAGTTTTCCTTGTTGTTCAGGTTCATCAGCACGCCTTCGGAGCCGAGCACGATGCCGTAGTACTGATACGCGCCGAATACGTCATAGTCGGCCGAACCGGCCTTGACCATATTGCGGATGGTGCCGGCGCTGCCGCTCCAGTCGGTGCTCATTTCCGGCTGGTTGATGGCGATGTTGAGACGGTCGGTGACGACGAGGTTGCGCTGATAAACGGCGGTGTCAACCACTTCGCCCGTGTCTTCTTCCGCCCAGAGGGACAGCTCGGTGATGTTGCCGTTCGAGCCTTCGGTGAGAAGGAAGTTCAGGCCGCGGCCGCCGAAGTCCATGGTCTCGGGCATGGAGTCGAGGAAGCGCGCGGTTTCTTCAGCCTCTTCCGTCAGATCGGCGGTCGGGGTCTGGGTGTTCGTCGTATTCTTCGCATCGTTGTCTGCGTTCGCACTGTTGTTGGAGCAGGCTGCGACGGAGGCCAGGAGGAAGAGAGCGGCGAGGATGCAGGACAGGATTCTCTTCATGATGGGTTCCTTTCGGTGAATGTTTTTCGGAAAACAAACGTTTCCCTATTTGGATAAACAAAATTATACCACACGGCGTGTCGGATTGCAATGAGTCTGACGCAAAAAATCAACGGAAAATTGTAAACTTCCTTTGAAAAAGGGCGCCGCGTCCGGGACTCTCCGATGCCGCCGCGCAAAACGCACAAATCTCTTTGGTCAAAACCGACGAAAATCCGCCGGACCGCTTGCAATCCTGCCCGAGACCGGGTATAATGAAACCGGAATCAAAAGAAAGGACAACCGAACCATGATCGACTCCATCGGCCTCCAGCTTTTCACCATCCGCCCCACCATGGACACGGCGGAAAACATCCGCATGAGCTTCCGCCGCATCCGCGAGATGGGCTATACGTACGGACAGACGGCGGGCTGCGCGATCCCGTATGAGGAATTCGGCAGGATCGCCCGCGAGGAGGGCATCGAAATCTGCGGCACGCACGACGACTTCGGCCTGATGCTCCGTCATCCGGATGAAGCCATGAAGAACCACGAAGCCCTCGGCACGCACCTCATGGGCATCGGCGGCTTCCACGCGACCGATCCCGACGAGGTTTCCCGCTTCATCGAACAGGCGAACACCGTCGCCGCGAACATCCGCCCCCACGGCTTCAAATTCACCTATCACAACCACAGCAACGAGTTCATCCGGCTGAAAAACGGAAAGACCGTCATGGACATGCTCGTCGAGGGACTCGATCCCGTCGGAACCTCCTTCGTGCTCGATACCTACTGGGTCCAGCACGGCGGCGGCGACGTCCGGTATTGGATCGAAAAGCTCGCGGGACGCATCGACATTCTGCACCTCAAGGACATGGGAAGAAATGAGAACGGTCCTTATATCACCGAGATCGGCAACGGCAATCTCTGGTGGGAGGGCATCCTCGCCGCGGCGAAGAAGGCCGGCGTGAAGTATTACGTCGTCGAGCAGGACAGCTGGCCGGGCGACCCGTTCGATTCCGTCCGCCAGTCCGCCGCATATCTCAAGGCGAATTTCGTAGATTGACCGTGAACCGCCGCATTTCCGCCGCCTCAACCGACGGCGGATTTTTGCGGAAGAGAAGGAGTACACCGTGAACCATCCCGATCCAATCCCGATGGAACTCGCAGCCGGCGGATCCATCGACACCGACCGCCTCTTCGAGGATTACCGCGAGCTCGCGGAGATGGAGCATCTCTACAATGCCGCCATCCGCCAGCTCACCATCAAATTCGAGATCCTGAACGACGAGTTCCGGGTCAAATACGAGCGTTCGCCGATCCACCACATCGAGTCCCGCGTCAAATCCACGGCGAGCATCGTGAACAAGCTTCTCGCGCGCGGCAAGGAAGTCACCCCGGAATCCGCACGGGAGAACGTCAACGACATCGCGGGCGTGCGGGTCGTCTGCTGCTACATCGACGACGTCTATTCCGTCGCGGACATGCTTCTCAGACAGACGGACATCCGCCTGATCCGCGAACAGGACTACATCCGCGAGCCGAACTACAACGGCTACCGCAGCCTGCACCTCGACATTGAACTCCCGATCTATCTCTCCGAGCGCACGGAGATGGTCAAGGCCGAGGTCCAGCTCCGCACCGTGGCGATGGACTTCTGGGCGAGCCTCGAACACGATCTGCGCTACAAGAACGCCAAGACCATCCCGGCGGGCATCGGCGACCGCATGCTGGCCTGCGCGGACGAGATCGCCGCCATCGATCGGGAGATGCAGGAGATCTACAAGGAAATACAGGCATTATGAACGAAAGAAGCATCACCGAAGTTGTCGCCGCCCTGATCTGGCAGGGGGACCGCTTTCTCGTCTGCCAGCGTCCCGCGGATAAGCGGCGCGGCCTCCTCTGGGAATTCGCCGGGGGAAAGGTCGAGGAAGGAGAGACAAAGCGGGAAGCCCTCGCGCGGGAATGCCGGGAGGAGCTCGCCGTGACCCTCGACGTCGGGGACGAATTCATGGACGTGACGCACGAGTACCCCGACCTCACGGTGCACCTGACGCTTTTCGAGGCGCGCATCCGCTCCGGGGAGCCCACCCTCGTCGAGCATGCGGCGATGAAGTGGATCACGGCGGAGGAGACGGATTCCCTCGATTTCTGCCCGGCGGACACCGTCATCCTCGAACGGCTCCGCGCTTTTGCCGGTCACACGGACACCTTCCGCTTCGGAGAGACGACCGTGCGGGTCCTGCATCCCGCAGAAGGGGAGGCTGACTCGATCGTCTACGCGCACGAGGATTTCGTCACGGCGTGCCATGTGCGTGAGCTGCTCGCTTCGGAGGGCTTGTCCGCGGATCTCGCTGCCGTCGGCGGGATCGATTGGGACGATGCGCTCTCCCCGTGGCCCGCGCCGAAGGTGTTCCGCGGCGGACGCGATTTCGGCGGTCATGCGGAAGAGCACCTCGAGCTGCTCCGTGGGACGGTCATCCCGGCAGTAGAAGTGGGAAAGACATACCGCCGCCGGATGATCGCGGGGTATTCGCTCGCCGGGCTCTTCGCGCTCTGGGCGGCATGCGGGAGCGATCTCTTCACCGCCTGCGCGTCCGTGTCCGGATCCCTCTGGTATGAGGGCTTCTGCGGCTGGCTGCGCGGGCAGTCCCCGCATCTCGCAGGGGTTTATCTCTCCGTCGGGGATCGCGAGAAGATCACCAAGAACGCCCGGATGTCCGCAGTCGAGGACGAGACGCGCCGCGCCGCCCGAATCCTTGCGGACAAAGGGATCCCCGCTGTCTTCGAACTCAATCCCGGCGGCCATTTCCAGGACGTACCGGCCCGGATCGCGCGCGGGATCGGCCGGATCATGAAAGGAGTCTGACATGCTGTTCATCGAATATCCGAAGTGCACGACCTGCCAGAAGGCAAAGAAGTGGCTCGATGCGCACGGCGCGGTCTACCGGGACCGGCACATCAAGGAAGAACCCCCGACGGCGGAGGAGATCGTGCGCTGGCAGAAGGCGAGCGGTCTCGAACTCAGGAAGTTCTTCAATACGAGCGGGCTGCTCTATAAGTCCCTCTGTCTCAAGGACCGTCTTCCGTCGATGAGCGAGGAGGAGCAGATCGCCCTGCTTTCCTCCGACGGGATGCTCGTGAAGCGCCCGATCCTCGTGACGGACGACGCGGTCCTCGTCGGCTTCCGCGAGGCGGAGTGGGAACGCGTTCTCTGACGGCGCAGACCCAGGCAAAGTTTTGCAAAAAAGCGGATAAAAATACATTGAAAAATTCTCCCGTCTGTGATACAATACAGAGGAAGGCGATTCCTCTGCATCGGGATCGCATAGCGAGGAGATTTTTTCATGGAAAAACTGCCTTACCGGAATATCATATCCGTCGCCGGACACCGCGGCAACGCAAAATACTGCCCCGAAAACACGATGGCATCCTTCCGCTCGGCCGTCGCGCTGAATCCCGACATGATCGAGCTCGATGTCCACATGACGAAGGACGGGGAACTCGTCGTGATGCATGACCATAAGGTCGACCGCACCACCGACGGGCAGGGGTATCTGCACGACCTCACGCTCGAAGAGATCAAGGCCCTCGACGCTGGCGCGTGGAAGGGCGAAGAATTCCGCGGCGAGCGGGTCCCGACTTTTGAGGAATTCCTCACGTTCATGGCGGAACACCCTGACGTCATGCTCAACGTGGAGCTGAAGGACTATCCCGCGATGTGGGGTTCCTTCGCCTACGAATCCGCCGAGCGCGCGATCGCGATGATGGACCGCTTCGGCGTCACGGAGCGCAGCGTCGTCAATACGTGGAGCGGCGAGCTCAACGAATGGATCGCGGAAAAGTACGGCGAGCGCGTCCGCATCCACGCCTACCATCCGCAGGAGCTGATGGGGAAGGGCCAGAAGCGCCTGGTCTATGACTACGCCTACTGCGTCTGTCTGTTCAGCACGTGGAAGGGCGCCGAGGTCGTTCCGAAGCAGATGTTCGATTTCGCGCGGGCGTACGGCGTCGAGCCCTGGGTCTTCTATCCGAAGGACACGCCCGAGGCCTATGACGAATCCATCGCGAACGGCGCGGTCCTCTTCACCTCGAACGATCCCGCGTGGGCGATGGACTACCTCCGGCAGAAGGGTCTGCACGACTGAGGCGGAGGAGGGTTCCATGGCGACTGTAACGATCATCGGCTCCGGCATGATGGGATCCGCGCTCGCGTTCCCGGCAAGGGAAAACGGGCATGAGGTCCGCCTCGTCGGCACGCATCTCGACCGCGAGATCATCGACGCCTGCCGCAAAACGGGCCGGCACTCGAAATTCACGAAGGATTTCCCCGCCGGGGTCCGGTATTATCAGATCGAGGAGATGGAGGAGGCGGTCCGGGGCGCGGATCTCGTCATCGGCGGGGTCTCGAGCTTCGGCGTCGACTGGTTCGGCGAATTCGTCCTTCCGAAGATCCCCGAAGAGGTCCCGATCCTCACCGTGACGAAGGGCCTTCTCGATACCCCGGACGGACGGCTGCTCCCGTATCCCATGGTGTGGACGGAGCGGCTCGCGGCGATGGGGCGGCACCCCAACCTCAACGCGGTGGGCGGTCCCTGCACAAGCTACGAGCTCGTCGCGCACGATCAGACCGAGGTGGCGTTCTGCGGACACGACAGGGAAACGCTCCGGCGGCTCCGTGAGATCATGCAGACGGACTACTACCACATCAGCCTCTCCACCGACGTCGTGGGCATCGAGAGCGCGGTCGCCCTGAAAAACGGCTATGCCCTCGGGATCGCGCTGACGATCGGGCTGAACCAGCGCGCCTTCGGGATCGACTCGGAGCTGCACTACAATTCGCAGGCGGCGGTCTTCGGACAGGCCGTGCGGGAGATGGCGAAGCTGCTTGAGCTCCAGGGCGCGGGGACGCTCGACAACCTGTGCGTCGGCGCGGGCGACCTCTACGTCACGGTCTACGGCGGGCGAACCCGCCTTGTCGGGATCCTGCTCGGGCGGGGACTCGACATCGACGAGGCGAAGGCGGAGCTCGCGGGCGTGACGCTCGAATCCCTTGTCGTCGCCGTCCGGGTGGCGCGCGCGGTCCGGATAAGGGCGGAGCGGGGTGAGATCGATCCGGATGCGTTCCCGCTCCTCATGCACGTCGACCGGATCCTCACGGAAAAGGCCCCGGCCGATCTTCCATGGGAGCGCTTCACGTTCGAGGCGTGACGTCAGGACTTCGCCGGACGCTCGAAGCCGTGGATGAAGCCCGTCACGTCGGAGGAACAGATATCCCCGCCGACGGCGCGGTTATGCCAGACGATGACATTGGCCATGACGTCCCCCTTGTAATCCGGGTAATTCGTCACCCGGAAGGTGTAGCGCGTGACCTCCTTGCCCCGGTATTTCGCGAGATCGAGGCCCTGTCCCCGCTGGAGCTCGTTGTAGGACTTCATGACTTTGTCGAACTCCTCCGGGATGCGGATCTTCGTGACCTCGAGCGGCTCGGGATCGACTTCCCAGCCGAACTGCGCGAGGAAGGAGACGGCGTCGTCCTTGGACTTGAGTCCTTTGTAGCGGTATTGCTCCGCCGCGGCCGTGACGGCTTTGGTGGAGACGGGGACGTATTCCGGGACCGAGAGGACCACGGCGCAGAGAATGGCGAGCGAGACGGCGATCACCCCGAAGAATTTCAGCGTGCTCGCGCGGACGGTACAGACGAACATACGGACCTCCTACTCAAATCGGGATTGTATTTCGCTCCATTCCTATGCGCCGCATCGCGCACATAGAACCACAGACCTCTTCTAAGCGAGGAAGACACCCATGTTTGAACACGTCCTGAAAATCATGCAGTCCTGCCCTTGCGGACGCCGCCACACGCTCCTCACCGAGGAATGCGTCGTCGCGCCGGACGCGGAAGAGCAGATGAAGGAATACATCGCCCGGAAGGGCTGGCAGAATCCCCTCGTCATTGCGGATGAGAACACGGAGAAGTTCATCTCCCGGCTCCCGTTCACGGTGAAGCGCGCGGTGGTCGACGGTCACGCGCACGCCACGGAGATCTGGTGCGCGAAGATCGGCGAGGCCGTATCGGCAGATAGGCCGGATGTGCTCATCGCATGCGGATCGGGCTCGGTGCACGACATCACGCGCTACGTCGCCCATGAACGCGGCCTGCCGTTCCTCTCCTATCCCACCGCGGCGTCGGTCGACGGATTCGTGTCCGGCGTCGCCGCGATGACGTGGCACGGACAGAAGCTGACCTTCCCGTCCTCCCCGCCCGCCGCGTCGTTTGCGAATCCGGCGGTCTTTGCCTCTGCCCCCGCACGGCTGACAGCGTCCGGCGTCGGGGATGTGCTCGGGAAGTACACCTCGCTCTTCGACTGGCGCGTCGGGCAGATCCTCACCGGGGAATACCTCTGCGAGGAGCTCGCCGCGCTCGAGACCGAAGCGATCGAGGCGCTCGTGGAGGCGATCGGGAACCGGGCAGCAATCGGCGAGGAGGCGTACTGCACGAAGGTGATGAACGCCCTGCAGATCTCCGGCCTCGCGATCCAGCTCTCCGGCAATTCCCGGCCCGCTTCCGGCGCGGAGCATCACATGTCCCATCTCTGGGAGATGCACCGCCTCAATGAGACGAACGACGGCCTGCACGGGGAACAGGTGGCGGTGGGGCTGCTCGCCGTCGCCCGGACGTATCACCGCGCGCTCGCAGACGGACTGGATTATGAGAAGATCGCGGCCATCGATCCCGTTCGGGTCATGGACCGCGCCGCGCTCGCGCCGGTGTTCCGGGATCTCACGGACGGCATCCTGCGCGAGAATCTTCCGGACGGCACGCCCTCTTCGTCCAGTCTGACAAGGATCCGGCTGACGGCGGACACGGACCGCGCCCTGCATGAGGCGGAAAAGCTGCTGCCGTCCGCGGAGGCGATCGAGGACCTCCTGCGCCGCGCGGGAACGCCGCTCACCCCTGGCGAGATCGGACTGGACGATTCGCCCGCATTCCTCGCACAGTCGCTCCGGTACGCGCCGTATGTCCGGGACCGCCTGACACTCCTCAAGGTCCTCGCGGCGGCGGAGCGTTCGGCGAATCCGTAATAAAGAATTTTAGAAGCAGAGAAGCAATCGACGACGACCGACGGAAGGAGAGACGATGAAAACGAAACTGCGGCTTGCGGCGGCCCTTTTGGCGGGGCTCATGCTCGCGGCCTGCGCAAAAAAGCTCGCGGCGGATCAGCCCTCTGAAACGGGCGGCGTCGGGCGCGTCCGGCAGACCGATGCGGAGACCGACGCCGGGACCGAGCCGGCTGTCACCGACACGACGCCGGTCTTTCTGCCGCTTGAAAATCCCGATTCCCAATCGCCGTTCGGCAAGCTCGTCTGGACGGTCGTGAACGGGTATTATGTCTACGAGATCCCCGCGCGGAATACCTCCGGCATGGATACGCTGATCGAAGCGGATCAGATCCCGAAGGAGCGCTTCGCCGACAGCAATCAGCCGCCGGATGCGGATAACTGGTTCCCCGGCCGCGTGAGTTATGACGAGGCGACGGGCTACGTCACCTATCACTGGGCGGCGGAGGGATCCACGGCGGACCGCGCGAAATCGACCCTCGAGACGCTCGCGGAATACGGCGCGATCTACCGCGGAGACGAGAACCGGAAGGTCATTTACCTGACCTTCGACTGCGGCTATGAAACCGGCGCGACCGCGGGCATCCTCGACGCGCTGCGCGACAAAAAAGCGCCCGGCACGTTCTTCATCACGGGCACCTATGTCGAGAACAACCCCGAACTGGTGGGCCGGATGCTCGACGAAGGACACCTCGTCGGGAACCACACCTATCACCACTACGACATGACGTCCCTCACGATCGCCGAGGTGGTCGGGGAGATGCAGCTCTGCGAGGACGCATACAAAGCCGCGTTCCCGGACGCTCCGGACATGCTCTATTTCCGTCCGCCGGAGGGATCGGTCAACGAATGGCTCCTGGCGATCGAGGCGAAGCTCGGCTACCGCACGGTGATGTGGTCCTTTGCCTACGACGACTACAACCCGGAAGCCCAGCCCTCCTATGAGGACGGCATCGCGGCGGTGAAGGGCTTCCTGCATCCCGGGGCGGTCTACCTGCTTCACGGGGAATCCGTGACCAACGCCGCGATCCTCGCTGAGTTCATCGACTGGGTCCGCGCCGTGGGCTATGAGATCCTCCCGCTCTGCGACATCGGGGCATGAGGGCCGGCAGATCCCGTTATTTCGCGCATCCGCGCATTCATTTTGAGGAAAGGAAAGGTTCTACCATGAAGATCAGAAGACTGTCAGCGTTCATGCTCGCCGTGCTCCTGCTCCTCGTCTCCTGCAGTGCGCCTCAGGCGGAGGAAGGCACGGACGGACCGGGAACAGCGGATGCCGTCACGGCGGAGGCTCCCGCGGCGGAGACCGAGGAAGCCCAGAAGGAGGACCGCACAAAATACGATCCGCAGCTCGAAGCCGTCGATTACGAGGGCGCGGCGTTCACCGTCCTCTATAACTACGGCAACGACCTCGAGCCGAACAAGGATTTCACCTGCGAAGAGCTGACCGGCGAGATCGTCAACGACGCGAAATTCAACCGCAACGTCGCGCTCTGCGAGAAGTACAACATCACCACGCAGTACATCGACGGCGGCGGGGACAGCTCCGTATCGTCGGCGGTCATCGCGTCCGTCTCGGCGGGAGACAACGCGTATTCCTATGTCGACAACAACGCGCAGTACTGCGTTCAGATGGCGTCGAAGGGCGGACTGCTCGAAATCTCGGAGCTTCCGGTCGTCGACATGAGCGCGCCGTACTGGAATTCCCTGATGCTCGAGGGGAGCTCCATCCATCATAAGAACTACTTCGTCTTCTCGGACATCAACATCCATGCCTACGGCGCGACGCCCTGCATGATCTTCAATAAGGTGGTCCACCAGAACTACGGTCTCGAGGACCTCTACGAGATCGTTCTGAACGGGAACTGGACCTTCGACAAGGCCTGTGAGATGATCAACGTCATCACCCACGACCTCGACGGCGACGGCAAGATCACGAAGGACGACGCCCTCGGGCTCATCGCGAACAACTTCTGCATCGACTGCTTCATCAGCGGCACGGGTTATCAGCTCATCACGAAGGATGAGGACGACATGCCGGTTCTGAACGTATATACCGAACAGATGGCGGACATCATGGACGGTATCAAGCGCGTCTGCTCCGAACAGACCGGGACTTTCCTCGTCGACCGGACGTCCACCGCCACCGAAGCCCGCGAATACTGGACCGAGCACGCGATCACGGAAGACCGCGCCCTCTTCTGGGTCGGGAACATCAAGTGCGTGGAGCGCATGCGCGCGTCCGAATCCGATTTCGGCGTCGTGCCCATGCCGAAGTACAACGACGCGCAGGAGAACTACGCCGTTCACGTCCAGGCGAACATCGGCTCCATGTCCTGCTTCCCGCTCACCGTGGCGGAGAACGCGGAGATGGTCGGTCGGATCACCGAGGAGATGGCGTACCTCTCCTTCCGCGATGTGATGCCCGCCTACATGGACGTGTGTATCGACGGCAAGACGATCCGCGACGAGGAATC
>Ga0129306_1003814_pt1 | contig 10659 bp, 8 predicted proteins | sample P827metagenome_FD_94438 | JGI IMG/M metagenome (GOLD analysis project Ga0129306, IMG submission 94438) | Capybara group fecal microbial communities from Wisconsin, USA - P827 metagenome | ecosystem: Host-associated > Mammals > Digestive system > Large intestine > Fecal | place: USA: Wisconsin...
AGGGCTCTGTAAGCACCCTCGAGACGCTGCTGGGTATGTATGTTATTTACTTCTCCGGCCGAGATGGTGATATTACGATGGCCCTTATCTATCAGATATCTGACAGCCTTAAAAGCAGACACGTCATCATCCAGCATGACCGAAGGAACTGCCGGATTCATCTCGTTGGAATAAATCATGACCACCGGGATAGGATAGTTCTCGGGGATCTTCGTGACATTCCTGGCATGTGCTGCAACATATATAAGGCCGGCTACCTTCTGCTCCTTCAGTTCCTCGAGATACGTTACAAGGAGCTCATCCATCATCGCCTCGTTGTCGAACCACTTATCCGACCATCTGGAGTACAGCCTCAGGTCGGTTATCAGAGCTCTGTATCCGAAATCCTCAAGCCTGCAGACTATTCCCTCAACTATGTCGGGAGAGGTGAACTGAGCCAGTTCCTCCACTATAATACCTATCACCCCGGCGGGTTTGTTTACCACATCCATATATGCAAATGTACCCTTCCACTACATTAGTTTAACAGAATTGAACTTCCTGTCTATTATGTTTTTCATCAGGCGTTCACTGATGTGTGACAGTTCCGAGATCACATCCTGTGAGACGTTGAATGTATAAAGATCATGAATCGAACTCTCCGCTATCCTCTCTACGGTATACACCGCAGTATCGGAGTACTTACGGTCCGTGGGGATGCCGGGAAACTCTCCGGCGATAACAAGAGATCTGATCTCATATATGCACCTGATCAGTTCGGGATCGAAGTTACCGCTGATCAGTGCGAGGATAGAGGCATATATCAGATTCAGTTCTTCATAAGCCTCCATGTTCTCTCTGGTATAATAATCCGCTATCTCCAGAAAATATGATGCCATGACGGTCGCATCATAATCGGTACGCAGTTCCTCGAAGTGCCTGGTTATATTGGCATCTGTCAGAGTATATGCGTCTCTGCCTTCTATGAGTTTAAACTTTCCGAAACAGAAGCTCTCGGTCGATCCCATGAACTTGCTGCCCTGTCTGCGCGCCCCTCTTGCAAAAGCGGTGATCTTACCGGCCTCGGCCGTGAGTATCACAAGGCGCTTGTTATAATCTCCGACAGGCGAAGTCTTAAGTATCATGCCGGTGAGTTCAATATAATCACTCATTTATACTCTTTTGATCGTATCCGAAATTCTTAAGGAGCATATCCGAATCGCGCCAGTCCTTTCTGACTTTGACCCAGAGCTTAAGATTGACCTGCCCCTCAACCATCTCCTCGATGTCACGCCGTGCTGCGGATCCGATCTTCTTAAGCATACTTCCCTGCTTACCGATGATCATGCCCTTGTGCGATTCCTTCTCACAGACGATCGTTGCATCGATGTCAACGATATGCTGTCTGAATTCCATCCTGTCTATAACGACTGCGACTCCGTGAGGCACCTCATCCGACATGGACCTGAGGACCTTCTCACGGATGATCTCGGCTGTGATCTGACGCATCGGCTGATCCGTCACGGTATCCTCGTCGTAGAACATCTCGCCCTCGGGAAGATACTTGTAGATGGTATCCAGCAGATCCTGACATCCGCGTCCCTTCATGGCAGACACGGGGATGATCTCGCAAAACTCCATCTCTGATGAGTAGGCCGCTATCACAGGCAGCACCTCATCACGGGAGAGCTTGTCGATCTTATTGATGCACAGTATGACCGGAGTCTTAACGCCCGCGAGAGCCTCCATGATATGACGGTCTCCGGGGCCGATCTTCGCATCGGGTTCCACAAGCCACAGTATCAGATCGGCGTCACCCAGCGTCTTCTCTGCCACGTTCACCATATAGTCGCCAAGCTTATTGTGCGCCTTATGTATGCCCGGGGTATCCAGAAAGACTATCTGGCCGCGTTCATCGGTATATACGGTTCGTATCCTGTTTCTTGTAGTCTGCGGCTTATGGCTCGTGATGGCTATCTTCTGACCGATCAGCCGGTTCATCAATGTAGACTTGCCGACATTCGGTCTGCCTATCAGAGCCACAAAGCCTGACTTGATCTCACTCATTATTTATCTGACTGATCGTCTCCCGGTACATTAGCCCCGGGTGCCTGCACAGGTGCGCCGGGCTGCTGAACAAATGTCTGTACCGGCTGGTTCATCTGCATGGGAGCCATGGGCGGCTGCTTGGGATGCTTAGCTCTGTGCTTACGTGTTATACCGGTGATCAGCTTCACGATCAGGAACACGATCAGTACGATCACGGCTATCACTGCCAGATAAGGCAGAGCAACCACTATGAATACAAGCAGGTTCCCGAGGAATTCGCCTATGTTCTCAAATGCCTCCTTCAGTCCGCGGCTGATACGTGCGCCGACCGAGTTATCAACGGGTTCGGGCTCGGTATACTCTACTACCTCGCTCACATACAGATATATGGTCGTGTAGTCAACCAGATTATCATAGCTGCGAAGCTGAGCCTCGATAGACTCGATCTCATATCTTACTTCACTTAATCTGTTCTCAATATAGATGAGTTCCTCTATACCATCGGCATCCTTAAGGAGTTCTTCGAGTCTGTCATACTCTACCTGAAGTGAACCCTTGCGGCTCTTGATGTCCACATACTTGAGAGTCACGTCTTCCATACTCTCGGTCTGATGTGTGATATTGGAGCTGTCACCTATGGTAGCTATGAAACCGTCAGCCTTGGCTGCGGGAATACGTATCGTATAGTCTGCGGATCTGCCGCTGTAGGTAGTGGAACCGTCAACGGAGCTTGACTCGATATATCCGCCGAGTGCATTGACGCGCGTCGGTACGGTAGCCGTCACGGAATCAAAATCATTGGTCTCCACATTCAGGTTAACGGTACGGATCAGCTTACGGCTGCTCTGAGCTCCGCCTTCAGTAACCTCGACATCTTCAGCCTGTCCGCTTCCGCTGTCAAAGCCTTCCTCGGCATATTCAGCATCTTCATACGCATAATCGTCATAGGCATATGATTCCGTCGCCATCGCATTGCCTTCAGCATAATCACTGTCGTATTTTGCCGACGAAGCGCTGTCGCCGCATCCTGAAAGTGTCGCGATCATGATCAGGGCAGCGGATGACATGGCGATCAGTCTGCCCATCCTCGTTTGTGTAGTCTTTTTCATAATAATCCCTCCGTAACTTAAATACCGGCCTACGCTGTAAACAGCGGTTCTATGGAATCAAAGTCATCGGCGCACTCATGTATGGCTTCCTCACCGCCGACAACACAGTACGCACCTGTATCCATTATAGCATCTATATAGTCTGCCAGCGACCTGATAGTCTCAGGTGTGGCATCAAGTAACTCGTCTCTCTCCCGCTGAAGAATCTCCATCGTCAGATCGGTCATGTAAGCCGACAGTCCGAATGCCCCCTTGCTCTGTGGAGTCATGGGGACGTCCAGCTCAGCTACGGCACCAATGATGAACTGGGTCATGGTACGCTCGTCGGCATCAAATGATCTCACATAATCTGCGGCACCCTCGAACACGCCTACAGTACGTCTTAAGTTGGGATCCCTGTATGATACGAAATAACCCTTACCGGAAGTACCGAATGCATTCATGCATCCGTATGCTCCGCCGCGTACACGCACCTGTATCCAGAGATAGTCATACCCCATCATGACCTTCAGCGCTCTGAGAGCACCGTGGAACTTTAGGCCCGCTTTCGAGAAGTCACCGACCCTGGCCACATACTGTACCTGAGCTGCGGATGTGTATGCCCTGCTTCCCGGCATGGGAGCGACCTTACCGCCCTCACCATCCAGCGGATCCGTATAGAGCTGCGACTTAAGATCTGCCGTCAACTCTCTGAACTTCTCAAACGATTCCTCCGATCCGGTGTAGTCGAGGATCAGATTCTCGGGACGGAAAACAGACACACACAGTTGCTTAAGCTTGGCAGCAACAAACTCAAAGTGGCCGTCGTAATCGGCGATCAGACTCTCCAGCGTACGCAGGAAAGGCACACCGTTCATCGCATTCATCGTGGCATCTGCCTCTGAGAACTGCGATGCGGCGCTCGCAGCTGCCAGCGAGTGCCCTCCGGACATCATGGATGACTGCATGTGTGAGAGAATCTCATCGAGCAGCTCATGAAGTCTCTGTTTATCGTCGAATACCGTCGTCAGCATCATCTCCTTCATGAGACTGATCGCAGCGGGCATCTCGTCATAGAGAGTCTTGGCCTTGATCTCATATGTGATCCTGTATCTGCCGGTATCGACAGCATTATTATAAAGATTGATAACGGGTACTATACCGCCGGTCTTGAGGCTTATATCCCTGAACAGTTCGGCATATGTATGATCGGCCGTATCCATCAGTCCCATCACGGACTTTAAAAGGCCCATGAATATCCAGTCCTCCGGCTTCACATTATCCGTGCCGAAAATGAATCTGATGTAACCGATACCGTTAGTACGGATATCATGATATACGCACTCGGTATCACCGATATCGCGTCGCTCCCATATGAACCTGTTGGCAGCCCTGCGCAGATCCGTGCGCTTAAGCATCGGAATGGTCGCGAGTGCTTCCGGTGAATCCTCCGACTCCTGGTACTTTGCCAGAGCAGCTGTCTCTTCGACCAGCCGCTCGATCTCTTCAGCGCTCAGAGAATCCTTATATGTCTTAAGCTTATCCGCCAGCTGTTTATCCTTGATCGTTGTCAGCCCCTTGACGGGATACACGCTCAGTATGACCTTGTGCGTGTTGTTCAGAAGACGGTCACGTATCAGGCTCTCATAGTAACCTGTAGAGACCTTTGCCTTCAGTGATGCATACACATCATTGGACTCAATATGTATGAAGGGCTTCGTATCGTCATAGAGCCAGCTGTCCAGCATCTGTATGCCCAGCATCAGGCCTTTGGGATATGAGCCGTAATCAGCTTCTCTGTACTTGAACTCAAACAGATTTAATGCAGCCATCAGAGACTCGTGGTCGAGGCCTCCGTCTGCCTGTTCTGCAAGCGTCTTCTCAATGATGGATACAAACTCGTCCTGTCTGTCACGGTCGGTATCCTTTGCTATAAAAGAAAAATACGGCTGGCATATGCTATTGGAATAATCACTGTATACATCCTTGCCTATGCCGGCGTCTATCAGTGCCTTCTTAACGGGTGCACCCGGTGTGGAACACAGTGCGTAATCCAGCACGTCAAAAGCGATATACTCCTCGGGATCCAGGTTATCATCCGATACGACCATGGAGTAAGTCAGGAAGGTATGCTCATCCTCAGAGTCAGTCTCTGCGACCGGATACTCCCTGCTGTCCGTCCTGACCGAATCGAACGGTTTCTGCCGCCTGATACTTGAATCGATCTTCGTACTGTCATATGCGGACAGATACTCTCTGTCCATGTACTCCAGTTTCTCAGCCATATCGCAATCTCCGTAGAGATAGATATAGCTGTTGGACGGATGATAGAAGCGTCTGTGGAAGTTCAGGAACTCCTCATAAGTAAGTTCGGGAATATGATCGGGATGACCGCCGGATTCCACACCGTAAGGTGTCTCCGGGAAGAGGCAGTTGATTATCTCACGGCCCACCACATCATCGGGTGAAGAGAACGCACCCTTCATCTCGTTGTATACGACACCGTTGATCTTGATCTCATCGTCTGCATCCTCAAGCTCATAATGCCATCCTTCCTGCTTGAATATCTTCTCCTCCTTGTAGATATTAGGATGGAAGACTGCATCCAGATAGACATCAACGAGATTCTCAAAGTCCTTATCATTACAGCTGGCCACAGGATATATGGTCTTATCCGAGAATGTCATTGCATTAAGGAACGTATTGAGACTGCCCTTTGCGAGTTCGATAAAGGGATCCTTGACCGGGTATCTGTCCGATCCGCACAGAACGGTATGCTCGATGATGTGGGCAACACCGGTGGAATTCTCCGGGGGAGTCCTGAATCCTATGCAGAACACTTTGTTGTCATCATCATTGATGAGAAGGACCACTCTGGCACCTGTCTTATCATGGCGTGCGATCACGCCGTAAGAATCCAGATCGGATATCTCGCGTTCCTCGATTATCGTATATCCTTTTGTTTTCTTCAGTTTTTCCAGTTGCTCTGATCTGTTCATCTTTTCCTTTCAGACCGAAAAGCTCATAAGTGCGAGTTTGGGTATTATGAGCTCCATGATCGCTACATTTCTTTTCTGTTTGGTATCCGCATCCATCTCCATGAGTTCCTCAACGGACATGACGCGCACCTTATATGCACTGCCTTTTTGTCTACCGAATAATGACTTGACCGGCTCTGTGATCCCGATCTTGACCCTGCCTTTAAGCTCGGTAAGAGTCCTGGCCGAGAACATGTCAGGAGTCATGTAGTAGAGGTGGCTCTCTATCGATGTTGAAGGGTCCGTATCCTTGGCGATATAATGCTCTATCACAGCCTTGAACTTAAAAGGAGCATTGATATCCTCTATCAGTTCCGCATAGGTATATCTGCCCCCGAAGCTGTAACTTCCGGAGTCCTGCATGACATATTTATAGTCGGCATATGTGGTTTTATCCGAGAGTGTATCTAAGAATCTGGGCATTACCGGTTATCCTGACCTGATCCGTCAACAGATGACATATCTATATCTTCGATCTTACCGCCGCTGAATGTGATCGCACGCTGTATGGCATTACGGGACAGCCCCGTCTCTCTCATCAGCTCTTCAACGGTCACTTTGCGTCTTAGTTCCTCAGCCAGTTCGGCAGCCTTGGCAGCCACTTCATTGACTGACCTCAGAGTCTTCTCATCCTGTTTGCTCTGCTCGGCACAGGTTGCGATATACTCCTCCATGCCGTCCATGATCATACGTGTGAGCATACCGTCGGCTTCGCTCTGATGCTCTAGGGCGCCCAGCATGGTCACGCCGAGACTGAGCGCTACGTTACCCTCACCTATCAGATCCTCCAGGAATACTCCCTGTCCGGCATAGAGCTTCGCGATCTCCACCACATTAGGCAGATGCATCTCAACAAGTTTGCCCTGTGCGCCGGTGTCTCCTGCCATGGCTGACAGTGTCACCGCTTCCTTCTCACCCTCACTGTATTCCGGAAGACTGCCGAGCTCCTCGAGGTACATATTGAGGTAGTCTATCTCCTCGGGTTCCAGGTAATCCTCATCGCTTAAGGGTTCACCCACACCGATGTGACTCTTACGCAGATAGTCATAGACCATCTCCATCTGGTCGGGAGTCATCTCCAGCGGCGCCAGCGCGGCATCCACGATGTCCGAATCCAGGAATCCGCCGTTATCACGGCCCTGCTCTATCAGGCCCTTAAGTATCGCAGTAAACTTGGCTTCTCTGTCCATCAGCTCATCCTCACATGAGTATGTGTATAGAGATGCTCCTCACAATACTCATAGTTGCCTTCGCACTTGGTGCAGAATCTAAACTGCATATCGGGCGCATCTTCTTCGGTACGTCCGCATATCGCGCACTTATGTCTGGTCACACGTCCGGAGGATCTGCTCAAATCCCTGCCCGTTGTCCGAGCAGTCTGTCTCCTGTGCATCTGAACCGGTCTGACACCGAGGCCTCTTCTGTTTCTGAAATAAAATATGGCAAAGTTAAGCAGGGCCATACCGAGTGCCACTCTGACAAACAGTCCGCCGGTGATAAACTGTATCATCAGGATCACGAGATAAAGGATCGCCATCCATTTTGCCTTGACCGGAATAAAGAACATAAACAGGAACATCGCATCCGGAAACGTCAGGGCAAAAGCCAGCAAAATGGACATATTGATATAGTACGTACTGAATACTGCAGCGACCATCTGAGAGTAGATGGCAGCCACCAGTTCACCGCCTGCTATATAGGCAATGATCATGGTCAGGAATGCACCCAGCAGAGTGAGTCCTATACCCGAGAATATGTAGACATTATACTTATAGGTACCCCATGTCCTCTCCAGGCTCACACCTATGGAATAGTAGCAGAACAGCATGATGATGACCCAGAAGATATTATTATCATTCGGGGGTACAAGAAGCCATGTGACTATGCGCCATACCTGTCCGTGTATGACCTTAAACGGGTCCAGATTCAGATACATCAGAAAATCCGGATTGATGTATCTGATCGCATAACCGACTGCATAACATATGATCATTATCAACGGCAGATTCCTGAGTGCATACCTGCCGAATCTTTTCTCAAACTCGCTCATATCCTGATACTCCATGGCAAAAAACGCATAAAGATATGATACCAAAAAGGAGCCCGTCCCACAAGGACGGACTCCCTTAACATTCTATTAAATACCTGAATAAAGGATTAAATCTTGAAGAACTCAACTGCTGACTGAAGCTCATCCGAACGTGACTTCGTACTTGAAGTCTCATTCTGGATCATAGCTATGTTGGCAGCCATCTCCTGCATGGAAGCATTGGTCTCCTGAGTGGATGCTGCATTCTCTTCGGAGATCGATGACAGAGTAGATATCTCATCAAGCACCTGATCCTTAACTCTGTTGATAGCCTCAACCTTATCGGTAACCTGCTGCATCGCATCAGTAGACTGCTCAATGGAGAGTTCAACCTGATTGAATCCGTCGGTAACCTCGGTAAGCACGGTACCCTCGTTGGATACTGCTTCCTTGATCTGCTCTGCAAGAGATACGTTGCGTGCGGACTTGGTTATGATATCAGCGATGACTGTCTGGATCTCTCCGGCTGATTCATCTGACTGTGCTGCCAGATTCTTGATGTTATCAGCAACTACGGCGAATCCCTTACCTGCCTCGCCGGCTCTGGCTGCCTCTATGGAAGCGTTCAGAGCAAGCAGATTGGTCTGGCTCGCTATAGATGCGATGGTCTCGGCAGCTGTACGAATATTCTCAACTGCTTCGTTGGACTCCGTGATGCCTCTTGCGACGTCATCGGATATCTCAACTGTCCTGGAGTTGGCAGTCATCAGATCATTGAGCTTGGTCTTGGCCTGAGCAGATACATCCTTAGCTGCACTTACTACTTCGCTGGTATTGAGGGCAAGCTCTGCTACTTCATCGATATTCTCACCCATATCGGTCATGCTGCCGGCAATGTTCTGAACGGACTCTGCCATCTCCATGCTGCCCTTGGAGAGCTCGGTAATGGCGCCGGTGATGCCGTCTGCAGCGGAATTACATGTATCGGTAGCCTCGGTAACCTCGCCCATGGCGGAGTTGATGGTGCCGGCTCCGTTGGTCACACGTCCGATGACCTCGGTCATATTACCCTGAAGCTTATTAACCGAAGCGATAACATCGGCCACCTCGGTTATCTTTGACTCTGCCTGAAGAGGCTTGGTCAGATCACCGTTAGCCATATGATCGGATGTCTCTGCAATGGCAGCGATGGGCTTCTTGATCTTGCTTGCCACCAGGATTACCAGAGCTGCACATACGAGAACGATGATAACTGCTACTATTACTACTATAGTGACAACCTTATTGATCGCACTCTTAACCTTCTCCTCAGGTTCACCGGAGAATGACATACCTACAACCTGTCCCGACGCATCTCTGAGCGGAACATAGTATACGTAGTAATCCTTACCGCCTATGTTCACTCCGTCTGCATGATATTCATTACCGGCCTTAACGCTGGCCCAGATATCGGCTGCTGCCTGTGATCCTTCGTTACGTTCTCCGTTATCCTTACGAAGAGATGTCATGAGACGTGTATCGCCCTCGAACAAAGTGAGCTCCACGCCGTCTGACTGGAGAGAGTCAACGTATTCATGACTCTCGTCATACTCGAGAAACCCCTCATGTATAAGGTCATACTCGAAGTACTGTCTCATACCCTCTGCGGCAACTCTCAGTTCCTTGAACACGTCCTCTTCCATGTTAGCTGAGAGCTCCTTGCAGGCAATAATACCTATTACAAGTGATGCTACGATGAGCGGTGCCAGGCCGAGTGTCAGAAGCACCGGCAATAAGCCTAATCCTTTCCCTTTTTCCATCATTCTTCATCTCCTTTATTCCGGGTCAACAGTTACAGTAATATAATTTGGAGAAAAGTTACAAATATAATTATATCACGCGCAATTGATTTATACAAGTTCAACAAATGCAAAAAAACCACATGTTGCGGTGCGAAAATGCACCCACAACATGTGGTTAATTGTTGTTTAACTATGGCTGTCCGAAGGATCAGATCTTGAAGAAGCTGATCTCCTCCTCAAGCTTCTTAGCCAGATCGTTCAGATCGCTGGCTGACTGAGACAGAACGTTAACCGTAGCATTGAGCTCTTCCATGGAAGCGGAAGTCTGCTGGGTAGATGCTGCGTTCTGCTCGGATATGGCTGACAGTGAATCCATAGCATCCACGATGATGGACTTGCTTGCGGCACTCTCCTGTGAAAGACCGGATATAGTCGTTACACCATCCACGGTGCTGCCTACTCCGCCGATCAGCTCGTTGATCTGAGCAACGGTGTTCTGCAGTACGGTGTTGACGTTCTCTGTGATATCCGTAACTTCCTTGGTCTTGCCGATAGCGTTCTGTGACTGCTTGAGCAGTTTCTCCATCTCTGCACGGATCTCATCTGCTGTCTGGGCAGACTCGGTAGCCAGCTTGCCGATCTCCTCGGCAACGACTGCGAAACCGCGGCCTGCTTCACCGGCTCTTGCTGCCTCG
>Ga0129306_1003815_pt1 | contig 10658 bp, 7 predicted proteins | sample P827metagenome_FD_94438 | JGI IMG/M metagenome (GOLD analysis project Ga0129306, IMG submission 94438) | Capybara group fecal microbial communities from Wisconsin, USA - P827 metagenome | ecosystem: Host-associated > Mammals > Digestive system > Large intestine > Fecal | place: USA: Wisconsin...
CCTAATGAAAAAGACTGTTAGATTACTTCCTATTTTTCTGACTGTGTTTGCTTTGTCCGCTTGCCAGGCTCCAAATCCGCCCATTTCTCTGGATTCGGCGCCCGGAGGTACTTCTACGTCTTCAAAGACGCAATCTTCTCCCGGATCCGCACAGACTGCGGCTCCTTCCGTGGGGTATGATTCGCTTATGGCAAGCACAACGGGCCGTGACAACACCCCCGTTTGCCTGATTCCGGAAGCTCCCGGCACTCAGACCGCAGGTAACGAATTTGCCACCATCGACTACTCCAATGCCTCCGACGGCTATATCATGGTAAATTACCTTGGCTCCAATCCCAAGGTTAAGCTTCAGCTCACCGGTCCCAACGCGGTGACCTACACATACAACATCGTCAACGGCTGGGCCGCATTCCCTCTTTCCGCAGGCAGCGGCAACTACGAAGTCTCCGTTTGTGAAAACATCGAAGGAACCAGATACTCGGTTGCTTACAAGGGAACCATATCCTGTTCCGACGTAGCGGAGTTCGGACCCTATCTTCACCCCAATCAATATGTTGACTATACCGATAAATGCAAGGTTGTTACTCTTGCCGCCAACATTGCTTCGTCCTGTAAGGATGACTTAGAGGTTGTCAACGGAGTATACAACTACATCATAAAGCACATCACCTACGACTATCAGAAAGCCGACACCGTAAAGAGCGGATATCTTACCAACGTCGATGAGATCCTTTTAAGCGGTACCGGTATCTGCCTCGACTACTCGGCGGTTATGACTTCCATGCTCAGGAGTCAGCGGATCCCCACCAGACTTGAGGTGGGTTACGCAGGTGAAGTTTATCACGCATGGATAAGCATCTATATCACGGATGTGGGCTGGCTTAACGGTATCATTCAGTTTAACGGCAAAGAATGGGAACTGGTGGACCCCACCTTCGGAGCAAGCACCAATGAAAAACAGCTTAAGTCTTATATCGGCGACGGAAGCAACTACGCTACAAAATACATATACTGATTGAGAGGGAGAATATGAAAAATCAAAGAAAACTGACTAACGAAGAACTGGCTTCTTTCTGTTCCCAGGTTGCGGTAATGTTAAAGGCTGGCATCACTCCCATCGAGGGACTTAGGATCCTCTTGTCGGATACTCAGGATGCCAAAAGCAAGGCACTCCTTCAGGCCATAATCGATCAAATCACCGAAGGTAATTCCTTTGCGGAAAGCCTTACCCGGGTGGGCGTATTCCCCGAATACGTTTTAAACACCTTGAAGCTTGGTGAAGAAGCGGGTTCCATCGACGAAGTTATGAATTCTCTCGCGGAATATTATGACAGGGAGACTCAGATCTCGGAAAACATCAGAAGCGCCGTTACCTATCCCCTTATCATGATAGGCATGATGCTTCTGGTTATCATTATACTCATTACCAAGGTTCTCCCCATTTTCAATCAGGTATTTAAACAGCTGGGTGCCGAAATGACCGGCTTTGCCGCAGGTCTTATGCACTTCGGAAATACTCTCAACTCCTATTCGGTTGTATTCATAGCTATCCTCGTGGTGATCGTTGCAGCCTTTATCTTCTTTTCGAAATCCCAGACGGGCCGCGACTTGTCAAGAAAGCTTTTCATGGGGCTCCCCATCACAAAGAAATTCTTCGATACCATTGCAGCCGGCAGATTTGCCAGCGGTATCGCAATTGCTTTTTCCGCAGGTCTTGATACCTTCGAAAGTCTGGATCTTGTGGGAAAACTTGTAGAAAACGAAAAACTTAACAAAAAGATTGATGTGTGCCGCAATGCGATCCTCGACGGTGACGGTTTTGCCGAAGCCATCAAGACCGCAGAGATCTTTTCAAACGTAAATACCCGTATGGTTGCGGTGGGCTTCAAATCCGGTGAGATTGAGACCGTAATGCGCAAGATTGCGGACGAGTACGAAAGAAAGAGCGAAAAGAAGATCAGCGAGATCATCTCGGTTATCGAGCCTACCCTCGTTATCATCCTTTCCGTGATCGTAGGACTCATTCTTCTTTCCGTAATCCTTCCTTTGATGGGAATAATGTCCACAATCGGCTAAGGAGGCCATTATGTACAGATTCAACCCCGAATCGCGGATAAAGAATATGTTCTCGGGCTTCAGGCTTTCGGTGATCCTCTTTATTGCGATAGTCATTTTCTTCATATATTCCGTGGGAAACATCTCCTCGGATACGGTTGACAGGCAGGAGCAGTCCTTAAGAGACGCCCTTCAGCGCAGCATCGTAAGCTGTTACTGTGTCGAAGGCACCTATCCTCCCAGCCTTTCGTATCTTACGGAGCACTACGGACTTACCTATGACTACACCGTTTTCTTTGTAGACTACCGCCCCATCGGCTCCAACATGTACCCCGATGTGACGATCTTAAGAAGGGATAAATAAGTGTTTAAACAAGCCAAAAACCATACAGTAGACATATTGTTTGTTATCACGCTCTTCTGCGTTTTCGCGGTGTCGGTTGTGATGCTGACCGGCACCGGTGCAAGCGTTTACCAGAACATCGTGGATTCCATGACGGATAACTACGACGGAAGAACTTCTTTTTCCTATGTGATCAACAAGCTTCACCAGAGCGACAAAACCGGCAGCGTGAAGCTGGGAAAATATGAGGGACTCGACTCCATTCTCATTCTGGAAGAGATCGACAACATAACCTACTGCACCTACCTTTACCATTACGACGGAAAACTCAAAGAAATGTTCACGCGCTACGGTCAGGAGTTCGACCCGTCTCTGGGGACCGACATCCTGGCGCTTAAGGAATTTAAGGCAACCGAAGTTTCCGATACCCTTTTCCGCTTTGACATCACGATCCCTAATTCCGAAAAAGAAACACTCTTTGTTCATTTAAATGCCGACTGAGGACCTGCAATGAAAAAATCCAAATCCGCTCTGTTCCTTATGGAACTTATAATTGTCATATTTTTCTTCGCGCTGACAAGTGCGGTGTGCCTCAGGGTTTTTGTTAAGGCTCACGAGGTTGCCGAGGATACCAAGGGCCTTAACCAGGCTATCCTTTGGGCCGAGAACGCAGGTGAATGCTTCTATGAGTACGGAGAGGACGAATCAAAGATACGAGAGCTCCTTGATTCCTCATTCAATCTCACGAAATACGCTTACACTCTTAAGTTCAGTTCGGATGAAGGCTTTATCTACATGGATTACAGCTTTAAAAACACCGCGACTGACAAAGAACTTTATTCCTTCACCTTCAGGAAACACAAAAGGGAGGTTGCAGAATAATGGCTAAGAAACGTAAAGAATTTTCGCTTAATGTGGGAATTTCCTCGATACTGTTCATATTTATCATCCTGTGTCTTGTAAGCTTCGCTATTCTCTCGCTTTCAAGCGCCATGAGCGATTACAAGCTGACAAGCCGTGTCGCAGCCAACAACACAGGCTATTACGAGGCCTGCAACAGCGCCGAGAATCTGCTTGCAAACTTCGACAAAACTCTTTCGGATTTATATAAAACAGGTATTTCGAGAACAGGATTTTTTGAGAAGGTGGGAAAGAAAAAATCTTTTTCCGTCCGCGCCACAGATCTTCAGACTCTGATAATAGAACTTGAGATCAATTATCCCGAGAAACCGGGAGATTCTTTCTACAGGGTCACAAGCTGGAGCCTTGAGACCACGGAAGCGATCGAATATGACGATTCACTTCCGGTCTTCAAATAAGGCTTACTCGGCAATTTTGAAATCACCTTTTTTATTACGTTTGACACTGTACAAAACACCGTCAGCTGTTTCGATGGTGCTTTTTATTGATATTCCGGGCTTAAGGGGAGAAATACCGCCGGATAAGTGCAGCGGAACATCAATATCCACCTTGGCAAGTTTCTTGTTTATGTCTTTAAGCTTATCAAGGGTTTCTTTGGGTTCTCTGTCGGAAAGGATCAGGAACTCGTCACCGCCGTATCTGTAAAGTTCGCGGTCTCTGAAACTCTCTCTTAAACGCGATGTAATGACCAAAAGAGCGTCGTCACCCACCAAATGCCCCTTTGTATCGTTAATACTCTTAAAATCGTCTATATCAAGGATAGCAACGCATTTAACACCGTTTAAGTCTTCGCTCTCGATCCTTGTGTTCAGAGCATTCCTGTTGCACACTGCGGTAAGGCCGTCGCGCTTTGCAAGATTCGTAAGCTTTGCTTCGAGAATGAAAGCGTTGTAGGAAAAGCGAAAATGCCTGTAAATCATGGTGATTGTCACTACGCAGAATATGAAAATATTGAAAAGGGATGTGGTGGGGCCTCCCTCGTAAACTATGGTCACCGCCACAAGTCCCGCCGTATCCAAAAGCACAACTATAGCCTGGAATATGGGATTTAAAACCAGGAAAAAAGAAACCGACATAATGGTGGTAACGGCTACTATGGCAGATCCTTTATGGGTAATATCCATGCCGGAAATGGCTACGCCCCAGCTTGTTATCAGCAGGTAATAAAAATTGGCATAGCCAAGCACCGAGGAATAGCTTTTGTGTTTTTCAACATATGCAAAAAGAATATCACCCACAAGAGAGAAGAAAAAGAGCACGGCATAAAGTCCGAGATAATACTTCGCTCTCGGATTCTTAAGGTTAAAGGCAAACAGGCCCATTATAAATACGCTTAACTCTATAACAGCCACGATCCTTAATATATAGTGAATCGTCCTCTTCGTTTTTTCGAGATTAAGCGCTATAAAATCTTTTGACTTAAGATGCGCATCGGAAAACAGATATTTTTGAACAAAACTATTTCTTTTCATTTAAAAATCCTCTTTTGATCGTGCCTGTAAAGCCTGTACGGGTCACAAACCGGCCTTTCGGCTCTTCAAAAAATAAGGCGTGACAAACGTCACGCCTTAAATCTTTAACTCTTTCGAAACGCTTGGGTTCGAATTATTCTTCTACCGTAACGGCTTCTTCGTCGACAGCAACCTCATCGGCGCCCATCATTTCCTTCATTTCCTCTTTTCTGTCTTCGTCTTCGGCTTCTCTCTGCTCTCTTGCGGCTCTCTGAGCTTCCTTCATGGCTTCAAGCATCTGCTCGTAGCGCTCGTCGGAGCTTAAGCGTACATCGCTGTAACGCTTCATGCCGGTTCCTGCAGGAATAAGCTTACCGAGAATAACGTTTTCCTTAAGACCGATAAGTGGATCGATCTTACCCTTGATCGCTGCTTCCGTAAGAACCTTGGTGGTCTCCTGGAAGGAAGCTGCGGAAAGGAAGGAGCTGGTAGCAAGAGCGGACTTGGTGATACCGAGGATCACTCTGGTACCGGTAGCGGGCTGCTTGCCTTCTGCCGTAAGCTGTTCGTTTATGTCTTCGAAATCGAGGTAGTCGATCATGGCGCCGGGAAGGAAATCCGCGTCACCGTTGTCCTCGATACGAACCTTCTTTAACATCTGACGTACGATAACTTCGATGTGCTTGTCGTTGATATCAACACCCTGTAAGCGGTAAACTCTCTGAACCTCACGAAGAATGTAGTCCTGAACCGCACGAATACCTTTAATCTTAAGTAGATCGTGAGGATTTACGCTACCTTCGGTAAGTTCGTCACCGGCTTCGATTTCCTGGCCGTCAACGATCTTGATACGTGAACCGTAAGGAATGAGGTAAGTCTTGCTTTCCTTGGTCTCGGGATTGTCGATAACAACTTCACGCTTTTTCTTGGTATCACGGATGCTTGCCACACCGCCGAATTCAGCGATGATTGCAAGTCCCTTGGGCTTACGTGCTTCGAACAATTCTTCTACACGGGGAAGACCCTGTGTGATATCGCCGCCGGCAACACCACCGGTATGGAATGTTCTCATGGTAAGCTGTGTACCGGGTTCACCGATGGACTGAGCAGCGATGATTCCGACTGCTTCGCCGACCTGAACGGCTTCACCGGTTGCCATGTTGGCACCGTAACATTTAGCGCAGATACCGTTGTGCGAACGGCAGCAAAGAATGTTACGAACTCTGATCTTTGCGGTAGGACGAACGTTTCCGTCCTCATCCGATACGGGCTTTCCGTTTATATCAATACCGTGCTTAAGGATCCTTTCCGCACGGGCGGGAGTGATCATGTGATTCTTCTTAACGATCAGCTCTCCCTTATCATCATAGATATCTTCACAGGTAAATCTGCCCTGGATACGGTCTCTCAAACCTTCGATGGTTTCCTTACCGTCCATGAACGCATATACGTCCATTCCGGGGATCTCGTCCTTGCCTTCGGCACAGTCCATCTCTCTGATGATGAGTTCCTGTGATACATCGACCATTCGACGGGTAAGGTAACCGGAGTCGGCGGTACGAATAGCAGTATCGGAAAGACCTTTACGGGCACCGTGTGCAGACATGAAGTATTCAAGTACGTCAAGACCTTCACGGAAGTTTGACTTAATGGGAAGCTCAATGGTACGTCCCGTTGTATCTGCCATAAGTCCGCGCATGCCGGCCAGCTGCTTGATCTGCTGGTTACTACCACGGGCACCGGAGTCGGCCATCATGAATATGTTGTTGTATTTATCAAGACCGTCAAGAAGGTCTTTGGTAAGCTTGTTATCCGCTTTGGTCCAGGTTTCAACGACAGCACGGTATCTTTCTTCCTCGGTAACGAGACCGCGGCGATAGTTACGTGTGATCTTGTCGATAACTTCCTGAGCCTCTTCAAGGATTGCAGGCTTGGATGCGGGCACCGTCATATCCGAAATGGAAACGGTCATGGCAGCTCTGGTGGAGTACTTGTAACCCGTTGCCTTGATAAGGTCAAGTACTTCGGCTGTTACGGATGCACCGTGAATATTGATTACGTTGGTAAGAATCTGTCTTAACTGCTTACGTCCTACGTGGAAGTCGATCTCAAGAAGAAGAGCGTTCTCCTTTTTGGTCCTGTCAACGTATCCGAGGTCCTGAGGAATGATCTCATTGAAGAGAAGTCTTCCGAGGGTGGTATCGATGATACCTTCAACGGTCTCGCCTTCGAATTCAGCGGTCCTCTTAACGAAGATGTGCTGATGAAGAGTGATCTCACCGTTCTCGTAAGCGAGCATTGCCTCGTTGGTGGAGTTATAGTATCTGCCGAGGATATCGATGAAACGGCAGGTTACCACACGATTTCTCTCGGGATCTACGCAAACCTTGATAACGGATTCTGCGTCAAGCTTAACGCCCTTAACTGCGTCTGCAGCCTTCTTTGCTTCGTCTCCGGTTTTACCCTTAACGGCCTTGGCAACCTTGTCCTGATACTCGTTGTAAGCAGCCTTTGCTTCATCAATGGAAGCGTATTCTGCAACCGCGCTGTCTGCAAGTTCGGGAAGATCCTGATACTTACGCATGGTAAGGTAATAAATACCGAGAACCATGTCCTGGGTAGGAACTGCAACGGGTGCACCGTCGGAGGGCTTAAGCAGGTTATTGGGAGAAAGCAACAGGAAACGGCACTCAGCCTGTGCTTCTACGCTAAGCGGTATATGTACGGGCATCTGGTCACCGTCGAAGTCGGCGTTGAATGCGGTACAAACAAGGGGATGAAGCTTAATAGCCTTACCTTCTACAAGGATGGGCTCGAATGCCTGAATACCGAGTCTGTGAAGTGTAGGAGCACGGTTAAGCATAACAGGATGCTCAGCGATAACGTCCTCGAGTACGTCCCAAACCTGGTTGTCGAGTCTTTCTACGAGTTTCTTGGCATTCTTAATGTTCTGGGAAATGCCGCGACCAACAAGTTCCTTCATAACGAAGGGCTTGAAAAGTTCGATGGCCATTTCCTTAGGAAGTCCGCACTGATAAATCTTCAGTTCGGGACCAACGACGATAACGGAACGTCCGGAATAGTCTACACGTTTTCCCAGGAGGTTCTGACGGAAACGTCCGCCCTTACCCTTTAACATATCGGAAAGAGACTTAAGAGCTCTGTTTCCGGGGCCTGTTACGGGGCGTCCTCTTCTGCCGTTATCGATAAGCGCATCAACTGCTTCCTGAAGCATTCTCTTCTCGTTACGCACGATGATATCGGGAGTACCGAGCTCAAGAAGTCTCTGAAGACGGTTGTTACGGTTGATGATACGTCTGTAAAGGTCGTTAAGATCGCTGGTAGCGAAACGACCGCCGTCCAGCTGGACCATGGGACGAAGATCCGGAGGGATTACGGGGATAACGTCCATTACCATCCACTCGGGCTTGTTGCCGGATTCCCTGAAGGCTTCCACAACTTCGAGACGCTTGATGATGCGGGCTCTCTTCTGGCCGGTGGATTCTTTGAGTTCTTTCTTTAAAACAGCGGATTCTTCTTCAAGGTCAATGGCCTGAAGGAGTTCCTTGATGGCCTCGGCACCCATTCCTACACGGAACTTGTTGCCGTAGGTCTCTTTTGCATCCTGATATTCTCTCTCGGAAAGAATCTGCTTATATTCAAGATTCGTCTCTCCGGGATTAAGTACGATATAAGAAGCAAAATACAATACCTTTTCAAGAACTCTGGGGGAGATATCAAGGATAAGTCCCATTCTTGAAGGAATTCCCTTGAAATACCAAATGTGAGAAACGGGAGCCGCAAGTTCGATACGACCCATTCTTTCACGGCGAACGCTCGCCTTGGTAATTTCAACGCCGCAGCGGTCACAGATAACGCCTTTGAAGCGCATCTTCTTGTTCTTGTACTTACCGCAGTGGCACTCCCAGTCCTTGCTGGGTCCGAATATTTTTTCACAGAACAAACCGTCACGTTCGGGCTTTAAGGTTCTGTAGTTGATGGTTTCGGGCTTAGTTACAATACCGAAATCCGGGTCATCGCCGCGGCGAGACCATTCCCTGATCTTTTCAGGAGAAGCTAAACCTATCTGAATGGCATCAAATGTCATCGGTTGATATGTATCATTCTTTATTTCCGGCATTATGGCGCTCCTTTACAATTAGTTATCAAATTCTTCGTCGTCAAAGTTTCCGTCTTCTTCGAAGTTATCTTCATCGGAGTCGACATAATCGTCTTCGGCCTCAACAAGGGTTCCGGACTCATCAAATTCCTGAGTCTGATATCCCATGCCGGAGAAATCTTCTCTGCCGTAATTATGACGCTTTTCATCCTCGTTAAGAACCGACTTGAAGTCTGTGTCGCCGTAGTCAACGGACTCGGTCATTTCAACTTCGGTCATGTCCTCACGTAAAACTTTGATATCGAGACCAAGGGACTGTAATTCCTTAAGCAATACCTTGAAGGACTCAGGTATACCGGGCTTGGGAATGTTCTCTCCCTTGATGATTGCTTCATATGTCTTAACACGTCCGACAACATCATCGGACTTAACGGTAAGAATTTCCTGAAGGGTGTAGGATGCGCCGTAGGCTTCGAGAGCCCAAACTTCCATTTCACCGAATCTCTGTCCGCCGAACTGTGCCTTACCGCCGAGAGGCTGCTGGGTAACCAGTGAGTAAGGGCCGGTGGAACGAGCATGAATCTTATCGTCAACCAGGTGATGGAGCTTTAAGTAATGCATGTGACCGATGGTAACGGGGCTGTCGAAGTATTCACCGGTACGACCGTCACGAAGGCGAACCTTACCGTCTCTGGAAATGGGCACGCCCTTCCAAAGAGCCCTGTGATCCCTGTGCTCGGAAAGGTAATCCATAACTTCGGGAAGAAGCTCTTCTTTGTGGAGACTTGTAAAGGTAGGAGCCTTTTTATCGTAGGTCTCACCCTTCTTCTCTGCTTCGGCCTTGGCTTCCGCAGCATCGAAAGGAAGATTTACGTAATCGTTTGCAAGATCCAGCGTATCCATAATGTCGCGCTCGTTTGCGCCGTCGAATACGGGGGTCTCAACGTTAAATCCGAGGGCCTTTGCAGCAAGGGAAAGGTGGATCTCAAGCACCTGACCGATGTTCATACGGGAAGGAACGCCCAGGGGGTTAAGTACTATGTCCAAAGGACGACCGTTGGGAAGATAAGGCATATCTTCTACAGGGAGCACGCGTGAAACGACACCCTTGTTACCGTGACGGCCGGCCATCTTATCGCCGACGCTGATCTTACGCTTCTGAGCGATGTAAACGCGAACGGACTTGTTTACGCCGGGTGAAAGCTCGTCACCGTTCTCTCTGGTAAATACCTTGATATCAACAACGATACCGTATTCACCGTGAGGTACCTTAAGGGAGGTGTCACGAACTTCTCTGGACTTTTCACCGAAGATTGCACGAAGCAGCTTCTCTTCTGCGGTAAGATCGGTTTCTCCCTTGGGAGTAACCTTACCTACAAGAATGTCTCCCGCACGAACTTCGGCACCGATACGTACGATACCTCTGTCGTCAAGATCCTTAAGAGCGTCGTCGCCGACACCGGGAACATCACGGGTGATTTCTTCGGGTCCGAGCTTTGTATCACGGGCTTCTGCTTCATATTCTTCGATATGAATGGAAGTATAAACGTCATCTCTTACAAGACGCTCGCTCAAAAGAACTGCGTCCTCGTAGTTGTAACCTTCCCAAGTCATGAATCCGATAAGAGGGTTCTTACCCAGAGCCAACTCACCGCCGTTGGTGGAAGGACCGTCAGCGATGACTTCGCCCTTCTGTACGCGGTCGCCCTTGAATACGATGGGCTTCTGGTTGTAGCAGTTTGACTGGTTGGATCTTGAAAACTTGGTA
>Ga0129306_1003817_pt1 | contig 10648 bp, 11 predicted proteins | sample P827metagenome_FD_94438 | JGI IMG/M metagenome (GOLD analysis project Ga0129306, IMG submission 94438) | Capybara group fecal microbial communities from Wisconsin, USA - P827 metagenome | ecosystem: Host-associated > Mammals > Digestive system > Large intestine > Fecal | place: USA: Wisconsin...
AATTTATTAGAGTCCACTATTATTTCATCTTTATCTTGTTTTATATTTATTACTCTATCTGATAATATTACTGTATATGAGTTATCACTTTCTTCTTCAAATCTAAATATTTGCCCACAAGTAATTGTATTTTTTAAATTAAAATTATTTACTTTCAGTTTCATATAACCACCAATAAAATTATAACAAAAAAAAGATTACTTTTATAATCTTTTTATTTTTTCTTCTAGTTTTTTTCTATTTTCTTTAGTTATATTTTTAATAAAATCTACTATTTCATCATAACTCTTACTAGATGGACAATGTCCACCAGTACTTTTAGTAGTTTCATCATTAGTTATTATTAATTCTTCATAATAACCATCTAAACAGTCTGTAGAAATATCATCATCTAATAAATATAATTCTTTAGATGAAATTAATTTTCTTAACTTATCTATATTATTTTTAGATTCATAATATATAACTGGTTCAACTTTATATTTATCATTTGAAAGTTTAATAATAACTTTACCATCACTATCAATAATTACTAATCTATCTTGAACATCTAATTCTGTTCCATAAGCACTTGAATATGAATAATTAATAGTAAAATTCTTATATATTTTTTTATTATCATCTATTTTTTTCTTAACACCTATTGTTATTAACAATATTGATATTAATAAACAAAGAATAATAATTATAAACTTCTTCTTCACTATTTTCTTCCTTTTAATTCCATTGCTTTAGTAACAACAGTTTGTATTTGATCAGAAGAGAATGGTTTTAATAGTATTGCTGAAACTGGATATGTTTTAACTTTACCAATTATTTCAGGAGCATCTTCACCAGTTACTATACATACTGGAATTTCATCAAATATATTTTTCTCTCTAAAATAATCTAGCACATCAAATCCATCAACATCTGGCATATTTAAATCAAGAAGTATTGCCATAATTGAATCTTTCATAACATCAACTATATCCATAGCTCCTTGACCATTACTAGCCATCATAACTTTATATTTATCTTTATATATATGTTCTATTAAACCTCTTGTTATACTAGAATCATCAACAACTAAAATTATTTTTTCACTCATTATTGGGTTAAAATTAGTATCCATAATTACCTCCCTAAATATTCTTTAACTACACTTACAATTCTATTTATTTCTTTTATAAATGAATCATAATTATCTTCTATAAATTTCTTATCAGAACCTTTACCTGCCATTTCATGAGACAAAGCTATTTCAGCAAGATCCATAAATCCTAAATATTTAGAATCACTTTTAATAGAATGAGATAATATTCCATAATTTTCAAAATCATCCTCATTCTTATATTTTTCTAATTTTTTTAAATTATCATTTATTCCATCATAGAAAGTACTTAAAGTTTCATTATAAAAATCCATATCTCCAAGTAATTCTAATCCATGATCTACATCTATTTTATTACTAGTTAATATCTTTACATCCATGTTATTACCCTCCTATATTATTATAACATAATTATTTATCTGATTTAGTTATTTTAATTGGATTTACATGTATTATAGTCAAATAGACTTCATCTATTTGTTTAGTTATTTCTTTTTCTAAGGTATCCGCAATATCATGACTTTCAAATGTAGATAAATCTCCATCAACAAATATAGTAAAATTAATTTGATATTTATAACCAACTGGTGTTGAATTAAAATGATTTATTTTCTTTACTTCAGGATGATTTTTAATTATACTTAATACTTCTTCTTTAACTTCTTTTGATATTGCTTTATCCATTAATACATCATAACTTTCTTTAAATAATTTTAATGCTGTATAAAAAATCCAACCAGCAATAATCGCACCTACTATACCATCAATATATTTAACATTTAAACTAGTTAATATTACTGATAATAAAGTTAATAAAGTTAAAAATATATCATTTCTATGATCCATAGAATTAGCTTTTAATAATAAATTATGATATTTTTTTGATAAAAAATTAGTATATATAAATAAACAAAATTTAACAATAATAGTTATTATACAAACTACTATTAACCAAAACGAATAATTATATGTTTTACCATTTATTATAGTTTCTATTGAATCTTTTAATAGTACTAAAGATGTTAACATCAAAACTATACTAATTATTAATGAATATATATATTCTGCTTTTCCATGACCTAAATTATGATCTTCATCACTAGGTTTAGAAGCAATTGTATTTCCAACAAATGTTAATGCAGAATTAAATATATCTGTCGCACTATTAAAGAAATCAGATATCATAGCTTGTGAACCAGTCATAAATCCAATTATACCTTTAATAATAGCTAATATAATATTTCCAAGTATACCAAGAATACTTGCTCTTTTAGTTTTCTTATATCTTTCCATAAGCTTAAAAAAGAAGAAGTTAATCTTCTACTAATTTAGTAGCTACTTTAGTAACATTACCTGCTCCTATAGTAATTATTAAATCTCCTTCTTTTACTCTCTCCTTTAAATTATTTTTTATTTCATCATAATCACTTATATGAATAGCATCTTTTCCCATATCTTTTAATTTGTTAACTATATCCATTGGAGATACATTCCATATATTCTTTTCTCTGGCTGGATATATATCAATTATTATAATATGATCAAAATCTTTTAGAGCATCTGCAAATTCATTTTTAAATTCATATACTCTACTAAATGTATGGGCTTCAAATATTACATAAGATTCATTATGTTTTTCTTTTAATATAGCATTCGCAGTTGATCTAACTTCTGTTGGATGATGTCCATAATCATCATAAACTCTTGCTCCATTAAATAATCCTTTGTATTCCATTCTTCTAGATGCACCTGTAAATTGTTTTAATGATTCTTTTATTATTTCACTATCTATTCCATACCAAGAACATAATGCAAAACATTCAAGAGAATTAAGTACATTATGTAATCCTTTTATTCCAAGTGCAATTATTGTTATAAAATTACCTTTATGATATACATCATAAGAAGCACATCCATAATCATCAAATGAAATATTCTTAGCAACATAATCTGCATCATCACTAATTTTACTAACACTAAGTACATTAGCTTTAGTATGATTTCTTAATTCATAACACCTTTCATCATCTTTATTAACAACTAATAAACCATCTTTAGGTAAATGAGATACATACTCATTAAATGATTTTTGAATATTATCTATATTCTTAAAGAAATCTAAATGATCATTATCTATATTAGTAACAATAGCACTTCTTTGTTTAAAATTTAAATAACTATTAGTATATTCACAAGCTTCTATTATAAAATAATCACTCTTACCAACTCTATAATTACCATCTATCTTATCAACTATAGCTATATTAGCACCTATTTGAACACTTGGATCTAAATCACTATTAATAAAACAATAAGTAACCATAGAAGATGTAGTAGTCTTTCCATGAGTTCCAGCAACACCTATACAATCTTTAAAATTAGTAGTTAATTCTCCTAAAAATTTACCTCTTTCAATTGTTTCAATACCAAGTTTTTTAGCTCTAACTAACTCTGGATTATCTTCTTTAATAGCAGCCGTATAAACAACAGTATCTATATCAGAAGTAATATTATCTTCCTTTTGTCCAATATTAATTTTTATACCATTTTTTCTTAATCTAAGAACCATATCATTTTCAACAGCATCACTACCTAATACTTCATATCCATAATTATGAAGTATCTCAGCAATACCACTCATACTGATTCCACCAATACCTATAAAATATATTTTTTTCTTACTCATTTGTAATCTCCTCAACTAGTTTTTTAAACTCGTCTCCTCTATCTTCAAACTTTTTATATTGATCCCATGAAGCACATGCTGGTGAAAGTAAAACTACATCATTAGATTCCATTATATCTTTAACTTTATACATAGCTTCATTAAGATTATCTACTTTATAACAAGTTATATTTTTATCTTTAGCATATTCTTCTATTCTATCTTTTGTTTCACCAAAACATATTATTGTTTTAACTCTAGAAATTCCTTCATCTAAATCATAAAAAGAATGTCCTCTATCATATCCACCAAGTAATAAAATAATATTTTTTTCAAAAGATTTAATTGCTATTAAAGTTGAAACACAATTTGTAGCTTTTGAATCATTATAAAACTTAATACCATTATATTCTTTAACAAATTCTAATCTATGTTCTACTCCACCAAAAGTACTTAAAACTTTTTTAATTGACTCATTACTAATATCATATTCTTTTACTGCTAGAATAGCACTAGTTATATTTTGATAATTGTGTTCTCCTTTTAAAATGATATCTTTTAATTTTATTACTTCTTCACCATTATAATAAATTGCTTTATCATCATAATAACAATTATCATTAATATTATTACCAAAATATAATTTTTTACTAGGAATATCTTTAGTAATATTAATGCTTTCTTCATTTGTACTATTTATAATAGCTATATCATTTGATGTATGATTATTAAAAATTCTCTTTTTCATTTTTTTATAAGTTTCATATGAATCATGAAAATCTAAATGTGTAGGAGTAATATTTGTTAATACACTAACATTAGTCTTAAAATTATACATATTACATAATTGATGGTCTGATATTTCCATAACTAAATAACTACCAGGTTTTATATTTCTAACAAAATTAGAAAAAGGTATACCAACATTTCCACCTAAGAAAACATTTTCTTTTTCTTCACATAAAAATTTATATATTAAATTAACAGTTGTAGTTTTACCATTACTTCCAGTAACACCAATCACATTTACATCTTTATTTAAGAAAGTATATGCCATTTCAACTTCATTAATAACTTTTATATTTAATTTATTAGCTTTAACTACAACACTGTTATCATACTTAATTCCAGGATTTTTAATAACGTAATCATAACTATCATCAAGCATATCTACTGGGTCATCACATATAACTACTTTAACGCCTAAATCTTCAAGTTCTTTAACTTGATTTTCATCTTGTTCTTTTTGATCTGTTACTAATATTTCATTATTATAATTGCTAAGTAATTTTGCAGCTTCATAACCACTTCTTGCCATACCCAAAATAAATATTTTTTTATTTTCAAACATTACTTATACACCTCTATTTAATTATATCACATAATAAAAAAAGTAGTATAAACTACTTTTATATTTTACCATTCTGTAAACTGATCATGTGTCTCAGAAATTTTTAAATCAGGACCTACAGTAATACGGTATGTATAACCATCAATAATTTCATTAGAACCTTTATCTCTTTTATTAAACTTAACAACAGTTGTACCTTCATCTATAGGAATAATTTTAAATACTACATTATATTCACAAGCTTCGCCCTCATTACATTTTGATGAATCACTATTATCTTTTTTAACTTCAACTACATTAGAAGTAGTTACTTCATAATCCCAAGCGGAATTATTATCTTCTAATATAGTTACATCATATGCATTTTCTTCACTTAAAACTGTCATTTCTTCTATAGAAACTTCAATATCACCATATTCATTTAAATTATTAAAAGTAATAATATATTTTGGATTACCATCATCTACACTAGATGTTGCATTATTAATATAATATTCTCCACTATATTCTTTACCATCAACTGTAATTACATATGGAACTAATATAGTAAATGATACTGTAGTACCCTTTTCATGTTCAGGAACCTTCCATTTAACTGCTTTTGTAACTTCAAATGTATCTTCAGTACCTTTAATTTTATATTCTTTTAATGAATCAATCCAGTTTCTTTTACCTAAAGTTATTTCCTTTACTTTTTTAGTTGATATATTTTGAAGACTATTATAGAATTCTACACCAAATATTTCTATTACTTTACCCTTAACTAAATCACTATTTATTTTTTTATACCTATAAATAACTGATCTATATACAATAGTTCCATCAGTTAATCTAACTCTTACTGGCAATAATAATATAATAAATACTATTACTAATATAACAACAATTATTTTTTTTATTTTATCTTTACTCATATACACACCTCTATTATAATTATAACACAAAAAAACTATATGTTCACATATAGTTTATTTTCTATGGTGTTCCTGGGGAGAGTCGAACTCCCGACCTACCCCTTAGGAGGGGGTTGCTCTATCCAACTGAGCTACAAGAACAAGACTATGTTAATTATAACATAGTTTACTTTCCTTTTTTCATTATTACTATAGATTTATTAGTTGTATCAATTTTTTCTATTATTTTCTTAAATCTATCATAATTCATATTCATTTCTATATCTATATTATCACTTGATACTTTATGAAAGTCTAAATATTCAGATACCATAAAACCCATAATACCTTGTGGCATATTAAATTGATATGATAAATCTGCGATTAATGTTTTCATGTATAAATCAAAATCTTTTTTCTTTATCTTTTTTGATTTAATTTCATTTTCTAATAGTTTAATAAATGTATTAGGTTTATTAGTTAAAGCTATTATATTAATAATAGTATAATCACCATTTTTAGTTTCTTCTGTTGATACTTCAAATTCTATATTATCATTAATAATATCTTTTTTCTTTAGATCTAAATTAAAATCAGATAAACTACCAATACTTGAATTTAAGAATATATTTATATAGTCTTCTATTTCTACTCTTAAAGCATTAAATCTACTAGATTTCATTTTCAAAGAATAACTTACTCTAGTTTCATTTATATTTCCATAAATAACTTCTTTTTTAACTCTTACTTCTTCTTTTTCATCATATTCTTTTTTAACTATTTTAAAGTCTTTATCAAATTTCTTTTTCTTTTGATTATTTTTGACTAATTCTATTACTTCTTTTGCATCTAATTCACTTACAACAAATAAAGCCATATTAGATGGATGATAGAAAGAATTATAACATCTATATAAATCTTCCTTAGTTATAGACTTAATATCTTCTCTTGTACCTATTACTTTATTATAATATGGTATTTCATTAAATAAATTCATATTTATTGTTTGAAAGAATATTCTATTTGGATTATCTCTAGTCATACTTTCTTCTTCTAGTATAATACCTTTTTCTTTTTCTACATTTTGATTAGTAAAGTATGGACTTTGAACATAATCTAATAGAAATAATAAATTATCTTTAAAATTAATACTTGAATCAAATATATATCTAGTAGTTTTATTACTTGTCATAGCATTAACATAACTACCTGATTTCTTATAATATTCATGAACAGTATCTCCTTTTTCTTGTTCAAATAATTTATGTTCAAGAAAATGCGCAATACCTGTTGGCATCTTAACCATTTCTTTTTCTTTTATTGGTATAAATTCTATATCTAATCCACCAAAATTAGTTAAGAAACATGCATAACTTGTATTAAATTCTTTTTTAGATACAACATATACTTCTAAACCATTATCTAATTTTTCATAACAAACATTTTCATTTACTAAATTAAGTTTAATTGTTTTCATGAGTATCCTCCTTTAGTAAATAAATAAAATCTAATTCTAATTTATTAGATAAATCTATTAGCTCTTTTTTAGTTACTTTTTTAACTTTTTCTAAGAATTCTTCATTACTATATTGCTCAAATAATATTTGACCTTCTAAAGTACTTGTTATTGAAGATAAATTATCTTCACTTTTTAATATATTAGCTTCAAAAGCTTTAATAGAATCATTTATTTCTTTATTAGAAATATTTCCTTTCTTTAAATCATCTATTTGTTTTTCTATTACTTTTATAGCTCTATCATAATTTTTATAACTAATACCTGCATTTATATATAAAATTCCATAATGTTTCATCATACTAGAATAAACATAATATGCTAAAGAATTCTTTTCTCTAACATTATTAAATAATTTTGAAGATGCTCCTCCTAAAATATTATTTAATAATGGTAATACAACTTTTCTTTCTTCTATAGTAATATTAGGTATTTTATATGCAATATAAAGAATAGATTGATTAAATTTAGATTTATCTATTTTTTCTTTATATTTAATTTTACCTGGATCATAATAAATCTTAATATTTATATTTGTTTGTTTAACTTTATTTTTTAAATTATTATCAACATAATCAAATATATTATCATCTATATTACCTGTTATAAAGACTATATACTTACTATTATTAAGCTCATCTTTATAATGTTTATATGCTTCTTTAAAATCTATATTTTTTAAATCTTTTTTATTTCCTTTTGGATTATATTTAAATGGGAAATTTCCAGTTAAACTTTTTAATGCTCCTTTATAAGCTTTTTCTCTTGGGTTTTCTTCATATAATAAATAATCACTTTTCATTTGATCTATTACTAATTTTGAATTATTTTTTTCAAAAGAATTATTTACTACATTTGGATTAAAAATAATATCATAATAAAAGTCTATTAATTTTTTATTATTTTCTTGACCCAAATATTTTTCACTTAAAAAAGTCATAGAAAAATATTTTATATGATAATCTCTAAAAACATCATGAATAGATAATTTTGGATTAAATAAATCCATATATTTTTTATTCATAGATATTTCATCTTTATAATTGGCATTAGTTTTTAATAAAAACTCAGAAATATAATTATCCATTGTTATATCTTTAGGATCATAATCATTTATTAACACTGTTTCTATATTAATAGTTTTAAATTTATCTGTTTTATAATAATATATCTCATAATTATCTTTTTTTATCTTTTTATATTTCATGTACCCTCCTAATTATATTATTATCTTTTTTTCTTTTTTCTCTCCTATTATTATAACAAAAAAAAGGAAGAAAATCTTCCTTTATTCAGCATGAGCTTTAACAACAATTCTAGATGTTCCAGGATCTTCACATGTAATTAATGAAATATGGAAACCATCAAAATGATTATAAATTGAAGTATCTCCTGGATCTACATGTCTTAATTTTTCATATACTGTATAAGAAACCTTTCTACCAGATGTATCTGTTATATAAATAACATCACCTGCTTCTAAGTTTTTAATATTATACATGAATAAAGATCTTCCTCTAAAATTATGTCCAGATATTACAGTTCCACCTGGTTCATTTAAACCTACGCCATATGATTTAATAACACCAACACTCATAGCTCTATAAGTATTTTCTTGTATTATAACTGATTTAAATCCTATAGCAGGTATTTCTATAACACCTAAAATAGTATAATCATCATAACTAATTCCACCATCATATGTATTATCATTTTGTACTTCATCTATAGTTTTTTCTTCAACTTTAACAGAATTATCAAATGTATCTAATGCATTAGCTTCAATTGTTTCTAATTTTCTTTGTCTAAAAGTCTCAAATAAAAACATAAAAGATACAGCATACAATGCGAATATAAAAACAAATATTATTACATTAACTATCTTTTTTATCATACTACACCACTAATACCCTAATGCTTTAAATATAGTTTTAATTTCTTTCTTATTTTTCTTAATATTACTAGAACCAATAATTACTGATTTATCAATTTGAATAGCATAAAAATACATATCCTTTGTACATTTAACAGTAATATATTTTTTCTTATCTCTAAAGCTATATTTTTTTCTTCCTTTATAATTATCTTCAATATATTTTTTAGCTTGTTCGGTAGTTTTAAATTCATAATATAAAAATTGATTGTTGTTTCCAACAGCTTCAAGGCATCTTTCAAATTTATCCGCATACTTAGTTGTTTGATTTGAAACCATATAACCTTTTTGTTCATTTAATACTTCATTAAATTTAGTATAAGTAATTGAACTATAATTCTTGGTACAACCAGTAATTATAATAATAGTAAATATAAAGATTAACCCTTTTAATATCTTTTTCATATATGTTACCTACCTTACTATTAAAGTATAACATTATTAACACTTTTTTTCAATAATAAAAGAAAATCTTAAATCATTTGGCATTCTAATTTTAATTTATCTGCGATAGTCGCTATAAATTCACTATTTGTAGGTTTAGCTTTATCAATATCTACACTATGTCCAAATATTTCATCCATTAAATCAATATCCCCTCTATTCCAGCTAACTTCTATCGCATGTCTAATTGCTCTTTCTACTCTTTGTACTGAAGTATCATATCTATCTGCTATTTCAGGATATAATTCTTTTGTTATACCTCCAATTATTTTTGGATCTTTATATAAAAGTATTACGCTATCTCTAATATAATCATAACCCTTTATATGTGATGGTACTCCAAGTTCATGAAGTAATTTTGTTAATCTTATTTTAAGAGTACCATTATTATATTTCTTTTCATTTTTATCTTCAAATAAAGAAATTATTTTATTTTCTAAATCTTCCATAGTAAATGGTTTTAACATAAAATAATTTACACCATAACTACTCATCTTTTTTAATACACTATCTGATGTAAATGATGTCATTAAAATAACATCTTTATATAATGAATTTTTAACCATTTCATCTAGGAAAAATAATCCATCTTTATTTGGCATTACTAAATCTAATAATACCAAATCAATATCATCAAAATTTTCACTGTATTTTTTAAAACCATCTAATCCATTAGAAGAAATATATTTGATATTAATCATCTTATTTTCTTCAAAATAACCCTTAATTATACTACTAAATTTTTCATTATCC
>Ga0129306_1003819_pt1 | contig 10647 bp, 11 predicted proteins | sample P827metagenome_FD_94438 | JGI IMG/M metagenome (GOLD analysis project Ga0129306, IMG submission 94438) | Capybara group fecal microbial communities from Wisconsin, USA - P827 metagenome | ecosystem: Host-associated > Mammals > Digestive system > Large intestine > Fecal | place: USA: Wisconsin...
AGAAGCCGAGCACGACAATGTGATCCTCCTCGACGACGGCGGACGAACCGCGCTTGAGGCTGGTGATCTTCTCCTCGATGCCGCTCGAGATGATGCCGATGAGGACGCTCGTGATGAAGAGCCCCGCGATCGCGGAGAGCGACATCAGGATCAGGTAGCCGATCCCGCCGTCCTCAAAGGAGGGCATCCACGCGTTGATGACGGTCGCCGCGCTGTCCCAGAAGGCGGCGAGAAAACCGTCCTCGCCGTTGAGGTGAAAGAGAAAGATGACGAGCGCGATGAGGAGCACGATGAAGAGCGAAAGCACGGCGAGCAGCCGGATCAGCCCCATGCTCCCGCCGGAGATCCGGTTGTCGAACCAATACAGGAGCTTCTTCTTGAAACTGGCTTTTTTCATACCCATCCTCCCGGGATTTCTCTGAAGCAAGCGGACGGAATGCGGAGGGTTTCCCCGTTTCATTATACACGCTGCCGGAGCGGATTGCAAGATCCCGCGCGAAGATTTGCGCATCATGCCGCATTTTCGTGCCCAGGCGCGGCGGACAACCTGTAAACATACTGTAAACTATGGCAAAACCGCTTTCCTTTCGCGCTTTAATGTGATAAAATGGTAAAAGAGCAAATCGTCCGCCCCGGAAAAAGCAAGACAAATAGGGCGGCGCAAGAATTTCAAAGGAGAAACAAATTTCCATGAAAAAGTATCTCGCACTTCTGATGGCGGCGCTCATGCTGTTTGCCGTGACCGCCTGCTCCTCTTCGGGTTCCTCGGATCCCTCCGTCGCCGGACGCACCGGATTCATCATGGGCATCGACCCGGAATATCCCCCCTTCAGCTATCTCGGAGACGACGGCTCCTACACCGGATTTGACGTGGAGGTCTGCCAGGCCGTCTGCGACTATCTCGGCTGGAAGCTGACGATCTTCGGTGTCAACTGGGACGAAAAGCTCGTTCAGCTCGATTCCATGGAATGCGACTGCGTATGGTCCGGCATGACCATTCTCGACAGCATGAAGGACGCCGGCTACGTGATCTCCGCGCCGTATTACGACAACACGCAGGTGCTGGTCGTGAAGGAAGACAGCGGATTCAATTCCTCCGCGGATCTGGCCGGCAAGCTCGTGGCGGTCCAGCTCGGCACGTCGGGCGAGATCCTTCTCAACGAAGATCTGGCTGATCTCGCCGCGACCTTCGAGAACGTGATCACCTGCGACAGCTTCCTGAAATGCTTCACGGAGCTCGCGGGGAATTCCGTGGACGCGGTGTTCGTGGACCTTCCCGTCGCCGCCAGCTACACCAAGGAACACGAAGGCTTCAAGATCATCGATGAGCAGCTCGGCGCCGAACAGTACGGCATCGCGTTCCGTTCCGGCGATAAAGCCCTCTGCGACGCCGTCGAAAAGGCCATCGCGGCGCTCGTCGAAAACGGCAAATACGCCGAGATCGCCGCAAAGTATCCGGATATCGTCAACAACCTGCTCTTCTTAAACGACTGATTCCAAGTCCCTACCGGACAAATCCATAAGAGACCGGCGCCCGAAAGTGCTTTTCAGCGCTTTCGGGAGCTTGTCTTTTTCCGTATCCGCCATGCCGCCTGCCTGGGACGGGACGCGGCGGATCCGGTCATTCTGTATGCAAGAGGTATGATCCATGTCGTTGATGACGATGATCGTCAAAATGAGCGAGGGGCTCGGAAAGACCTGCGCCATCTTCTTTCTGACGCTGCTCTTCTCCCTCCCGCTGGGAATGCTCGTCGCCCTGCTGCGCATGAGCAAAAACAAGATCCTGTCCTCCGTCGTGCGGTTTTTCATCACGGTGCTGCGCGGAACGCCGCTGATGCTGCAGCTTCTCGCGGTGACGTACGGACCCTATTATCTGTTCGGCGCGAATGTGTCCCGCAACAAGCTGATCCCGGTGGTGATCGCGTTTTCCATCAACTACGCCGCGTATTTCGCCGAGATCTACCGAGGGGGGATCGAATCCATCCCCAAAGGGCAGTATGAGGCCGCGGCCGTCCTCGGGTACAGCCGCTTCCAGACCTTTATGCGGATCATTCTGCCGCAGGTCGTCAAGCGCATCATGCCGAGCGTGACCAACGAAGTGGTGACCCTCGTCAAGGACACCTCGATGGCCTTCACGGTTTCGTATCAGGAGATGTTCACGATCGGCAAGCAGATCGCGAACTCCCAGACGAGCTTCATGCCGTTCATCGTGGCCGGCGTCTTCTATTACCTGTTCAACCTCGTCGTGGACCGGGTGATGGGCCGGATCGAAAAGCATCTGAACTATTACAGCTGAGAAAGGAGGAGTGAGTGCATGTCAGAGAGAACCGAACCGAAACCGTCCGCTCCCATTCTGGAAGTGCGCGGCCTGCGGAAGGCATTTGACCGGGTGCCGGTGCTGCGGGACATCTCGTTTTCCGTCGAGAAGGGAAACGTCATCACCGTCATCGGACCGTCCGGATCTGGAAAATCGACCCTGCTGCGCTGCGCCTCCTTCCTGGAAAGCGCAAACGACGGCGACATCCTGTACGACGGGGAATACGCGCTCAAGAGCGGCGTCTACGCCCAGAAGAAAGATCTGAACCGGTTCCGGACCCTGTTCGGGATGGTGTTCCAGAACTTCAATCTCTTCCCCCATTATTCGGTCATGAGGAACATCTGCGAGCCGCCCATCCTGCGCGGATGCGAGAAAGAGGTCGCGGAAGAACGCGCCGTCGAGCTGCTCAAAAAGATGGGGCTGGAGGGCAAGGAGAAAGCGTATCCCTGCCAGCTCTCCGGCGGTCAGCAGCAGCGAGTGGCGATCGCCCGCGCCCTGGCGCTTGAACCGGAGATCCTGTATTTCGACGAGCCGACCAGCGCGCTCGATCCGGAGCTCACGGGAGAAGTTCTGAAGGTCATCCGTCAGCTCGCGGAGGACCACATGACCATGGTCGTGGTGACGCACGAGATGTCCTTCGCCCACGCGGTGAGCCACCGGGTCATCTTCATGGACGGCGGCTACATCATGGAAGAGGGCACGCCGGCAGAGATTTTCGACAACCCGCGCGAGGAACGGACCAAGCGGTTCCTGAGCAACTACAGAAAATGAGAGACATTCGCTATGCGCTGCTCGATCCGACGGGGAACCGGACCGTGCTGGTGGAATCGGAAGTTCCCCGGGCGGAGCAGCCGCTCGTCGCGAAACAAATCATGGAACGGGAGCCCGACGCGGAACAGGTGGGGTTTGTTTCCCCCTGGGCGGAGGGTGTGGCAATGCGCATGGCCGGCGGGGAATTCTGCGGGAACGCCACAATGAGCACGGCAGTCCTCTTCGCCCTCGATCACGGGATTTCGGAGGGCGTGATCCGCGTCGCGGTCTTGTGTCAGCCGGATCCCGTATCGGTCCGCGTGGCGGCTATGCCGGACGGGTGCATGCGGGGCGAGGTGGACATGCCCCTGCCGCTCTCGATCGGAGAGGAAGCGTTTCCCGACGGGGAGTGCCGTCCGGTCGTGCGGTTTCGCGGCATCGCCCATGTGATTCTGGAAAACCCGCTCTCCCGGGCGGATGCCGAAGCGTGCGCGCCGGAGTGGTGCCGATACCTGGACGCCGCGTCGCTCGGGATCATGACGGTGGACCGCCGGGCAGGGACGCTGATGCCGCTCGTGTACGTTCCCGCGGCGGATACGCTGTGCTGGGAGAACTCCTGCGCGAGCGGGACTACGGCGGTCGGCGCGTATCTGGCGGCATGCGCGGGCATGGACACGGTGTCCCTCCGTCAGCCGGGCGGGACTTTGCGTGTGGACATGCAGGAGGGAAGGCTTCTCCTCACCGGAACGGTACGGCTGCTGTACCGGCGGGTAATGGAGATGGGTTGACATTTTCCTTTATGAAGTGTATAATGCTGTATAGAAACATCCCATACGATAGAATCATGGAGAATGAAAGACATGAAAAAAGATAAACAACAAGTGATTAAGAACAACGATACATATCGCCCGAAAACGGATATGTTGCTTTGTATTTTCCTTGGATGGATGGGCGCGCATAGATTCTACGAAGGCAAAAAGGTTACGGGCGTTCTTTATTTACTATCTTTGGGTTTGTTTGGGATCGGTTGGATTGTTGATATCGTTGTCCGCGTGGGGAGATTGGCTTCTGGCGTCCCTGTGATGATTCAACAGCAAGTGATTCAAAAACAGCCGGCTCAAGTTGCTCCGACTACACAGACCTTTATGTCAAGTAGATATGGCAGTCAAACTGTCGCCAGCACAACTTCATCTGTTGCTTTGGATTCGCTTCAATCTGAATCCCAGAAACTCGAAGCGCAAATCATCACACAGAAAAAGAAATTGGCAAAGATAAAAGAGCTATATAAAGCTGTGGAGTATTCCATTACGGAGAATGCCATTTTACCGCCCGAACAAGCAGCAGATTATGATGACCTATGCCCATCTGTTATACTGAATCTTCATTGTATGGAGATGAAAGACTTGCAGAAAGAATACAGGGCAAATGACAAGAGAATCCAAGACTTGACGGAAAAGTATGCGGCAAGATACACAACAAAAACAAACGCGGCTATATATAAGTTAATGACGCTTGCTCTCCGTGCTGAATTACAGAATATTTTGGTTGCCCTTAAGTATGAAAAACTGGATACAGCAATTGATGCTGTAAAAGAAATGACACAGAAATTCTATACCATCGCCGCGGAAGGGAACCAAACAATAGCTCCGACTTTGAAGGAGTATATCGAAAAACTTGAGTATCTATTTATCGATGCGGTTAAGATCGAGTATAATTATTACGTGAAGAGAGAGCAAGCCAAAGCCGAACAAGCGGCTCTTCGCGAACAGATGCGGCAGGAAGCAGCCGAACGCAAGGCTCTGGAAGAAGAGCGAAAGAAAATTGAAGCGGAAGAAGCCAAGTTCAACGCGGAGATTAACAAGCTCACCGAAATGCTTACATCAGCCGACGATAATGACCGCTCTGCGATTGAAGCACGTATCGCTGAATTGCAAGGCCAGCTTTCTGGTGTCGAGGAAAGAAAAGATGAAATTGCCAAGCTCCAGAACGGCAAGGCGGGGACGGTATATGTCATTTCCAACCTTGGCGCATTCGGCGATGATGTGTTCAAAATCGGCATGACTCGTCGTTTGGAACCTCAGGAGCGAATCGATGAGCTCGGAAGTGCATCCGTTCCGTTCCGTTTCGATGTACATAGCTTCATCTTCTCCGAAGATGCAGTTAGTCTTGAAACGAAACTGCATCAGGCTCTCAATGAAAAACGGATGAACAAAGTCAACCGCCACAAAGAATTCTTCAAAGTTTCTCTGGAAGAATTGGAGAAGCTCGTGCACGATACCGATCCTACTGCCGCATTCAATATGACGATGGCTGCGGAAGAGTATAGACAGTCGTTGTCGTCTGATTCCGTTTATACCGATGATTTCACAGATACAGACGACGAGGAAGAAGATTCTGTGGCATAAAACAAGACTTATATAGTCTCTTCTTGCATTTCTCACTAAAAAAACCTGCGGCCGCAATCCCCCAAAAGGACAGCGGCCGTGTTTTATTGCATTGCTTTGGCGAGATTCTCCTTACCGCAAAAACGTCATCCCGTCCATGCGGGCGGTGAAATCTTCGGCGGCGTAATACCGGACCTCGACCTCCCGGGTCCCGGAAGCCGGACGCTCAAAAGCACCGCGGACCTCCGCATAGGATTCGCACGGCGGGATCTTCGCGCATCCCGCATACTGCCCGTCGAGATAGATCTCCGCCCGGCACGACCCGTTTGCCCGAACGTGCAGGGAGAAGCTCGGGCAGGGCTCCTCAAAGCAGACGGAGCGGAAAAGCGCGCGGTCCCCGTTCCGGATCTCCACAAGCGCCGCGCCGAATGCGGAATTCCCGTCCCCGGCGATCCGGACACTTCCGCCAAGCTCCGCCGCGCGGCATGCCGGGATGATCTCGCCGTCATGCAGGATCCCGGAGCGCATCTTCACCTCGCGGATCGAGCCGTCGTCCTCGAAGAGGATCGGCTCCGCGCAGACATGGCGGGAGGAGACGCTCGCGTGGGTGGAGCGGTGATAGAAGATATACCACTGGCCCCGGAATTCGCACAGGGAGCCGTGGTTGTTCCACGTCGCGGGATCACAGCCGAAATTGTCGATCACGATCCCGCCGTATCGGAATCCGCGATCCGGGAAGTCGGAGACGGCATACCCGAGCGAGGTCGCCCGTCCGCCGTGCCGATGGGTGTCCGTGAAGAGATAGTAGTATTTCCCGCCGATCTTCTTGACGGACGAACCCTCGTGGAATTCATGCTCCGCGACGGAGAGGGGCTGGACCGCCGTCTCCGGGTCGATCTCGGTCATGTTGTCCCGCAGTCTGGCCGCCCGTACCGCGTCGAACTGTCCCCAGTAAAACCACGCCTGCCCGTCGTCGTCGATCAGCACGGCGGGATCGATGCCGTGGACGTGCGCCATCGGACCGCAGTCCTCAAACGGACCGGCGGGGGATTCGCTCACCGCAACGCCGCACCGTCCGTCCGGGACGCAGTAATACAGGTAGTATTTCCCGTCGCGGTACGCGCAGTCGGGGGCATAGAGCGCGCCGAGATCCTTCGCCCAGCCGTCCTTGGTCATGGCAAGGGAGAAGGACACGCCGTGATCGGTCCAGTGGAGAAGGTCGTCCGAGGAATAGACGTGATACACGTCCGAACAATAGCCCCCGTTCCCCGGCAGATCGAAGGAACCGTAGAGGTAGATCCGGCCGTCCGCCCAGACGTGCGCCTCGGCATCGGGGACATACACGTCGAACGGCAGGAGGGGATTCAGCGGAACCGGTGCGCGGCCGGGGAGGGTGCATGCTTCGTTTTTCATGGAAATCCTTTCCTTAGTTATAAATGCATTATTATAGAGGATCCGGCAAGGAGGCCGCGGCCCGGATGCCGGCTCACAGCGTTCTTTTCAAATAAATCTTCCCGTCCGCGCGGTATTCTTCCGTGAATCCGTGGTTCAGAAAGAGGCGGACGGCGGGATTGTCGTCGGCGATGTCGTCCCACAGCACCGCGATCCCGTTTTCCTTCGCGGTGGCGCATAAGAGCTCCAGCGCCTCGCCTCCGTATCCCTTCCCGCGGTGCTGCGCATGGACGATCACATTGGCCAGGCAGTTTCCGCTCTCGCCGTCGAAATGGTACGCGATCTCGCCGATGAAAGCCCCGTTTTCGTCTTTCAGGTAGCGGTAGAAGCGACCGCCCGCGCAGTCACGGACCCAGCGGCGGTGCCAATCCTCCCAGTCCTCTTCCGGAAAGGGGATCGTGCCGCCCCATGCGCGGTTGTAGGCCATGGTCACTTCGTCCGCGAGCAGGGCCTGCCGGAACCACAGGTCCTCCCGCTCCGGTTTATACAGCGTCAGCATGCGCTCTCCTCCTTTTTCAGACAAGCCCGAAATGCTCCTCGATGACGCGGAGCGTGCGCTCGACGGTGTCGTCGTCCGTGCGTTCGAGGTACCGGAACCCGCTGTCGAGATACGCCTGCCGTTCGGCCTCGCCGTCGATGCACAGCGCCTCGATCACGTTGTTTAGCAGTTCCTGCCCGTCGGGGAAGGACAGGATGAACCGGTAGACTTCGTCCTTGTCCGCGCGGTCGAAATAGTGCCTGCGCTTCATCTCCACCGGCGCGAACAGGAGGAATACGCGGTCGTAGTCGCTGATCCGGTGCAGGAGATCGAGCGGGAGGATGCCGTCCACGACGATCTTTCTGTCTTTGGGCAGCCGGAGCAGATCGGCGACGACGAATTCCGCCTCCTCGCGCAGTTCTGCCTGCATCCAGTCCGCGTACTGACGGGGCGGCTGCGCGAAAAAGCCGTGCCAGTCCGCACTGCGGTCCGTGCACATGGCCGGCTGCTCCTCCGGATTGGCCAGCGCGATATACTCCTCGGCGTGATCCCCCTGCCGGTAGCGGAGGAATCCGTGCTTTTCCTCGAGCAGCTTCGCCATGGTCGTCTTGCCGCCGTACGCGCCGCCGGAGAGGAAATAGACGTGCCCAAGGTGCGCTTTGAGAATATTGTCCGCGATCTTCATCGGAATCCTCCTGTCAACTCATGTCCACAGCGACGTGATGAACATCGGGGAGGCGTCCCCGCTCCTCACGAATCCGCAGTTTTCGTAAAAGGTCCGCTCGTCGTCGTAGGCGATCACCGCGATGCGCAGATAGTCCCGGTACTTTTCCTTGATCCTCTCCATCAGCGTCCGCCCGATGGTCCTGCCGTGGTATTCCGGATCGACGAGGAGGTAGTGGACGTAGGCGTTCATGATCCCGTCGTCCATCGCGCAGACCATGCCGACGAGGCGGTCCCCGTCCCACGCGGAGAACACGGTCCGGAAGCCCCGCATCGCCGTGACGAGCATGTCGGGAAAATGCCCGGACGACCAGTTCACCGAAAGGAAGAGCCGTTCGAGCTCCCCGCGGCTGAATGCGTGCGTCTCCCGATAATCGATTGCCATGTTTTCCTCCGTTTTGCGCGATGCGCGAAAGGTTTGTCTGAATTCCATCATAGCATAAATTTGTGACGATTTGATGAACAGGCGAAAGATCCCGCGAACGGGCGGATTGACAACGCCCCGGATCCGGTGTATCATAGGAGTATAAAGATACTTTCGGACGTTTTTCTCAAAAACCGTGACCCGGCGTGCGGATTTGTCGCTATAACAGGTGAGGGCATCGTAAATATAAAAGGAAAGGAGCGACGCGATTTGGAGGACGAGAGAATCATCGGGCTGTATATGGCCCGCGACGAGGAGGCGATCGAGCAGACGGCCGTGAAATACGGCACGCGTCTTTTGGAGATCTCCTCCGACATCACGGAGGACCGGCAGACCGCGGAGGAATGCGAAAACGACACCTATCTCGAAGCGTGGAACACCATCCCGCCGCAGAATCCGGCAGGGTATCTGTTTGCCTATCTCGCCCGGATCATCCGCCACCTCTCCCTCGACGCCTGCCGGTACCGCAGCCGCCTGAAACGCAGCGCGGCTCTCACGGAACTGACGGCGGAGCTGGAAGAATGCATCCCCGCGCCGGACGACACCGCCGCCCGGCTGGAATACCGCGAGCTTGGCGAGGCGATCGGGCGGTATCTGGCGACGCTGTCCGAGGAAAAGCGGACTGTTTTCATCCGCAGATACTGGTATCTGGATCCGGTGAAGACCATCGCCGCACAGAGAGGGATCGGACAGAGCAAGGTCAAGATGACGCTCCTGCGCTGCCGGGAAGGACTGCGGGAATATCTCGAAAAGGAGGGGTACGAACTGTGAGAGGGACGGAACTGTTGGAAGCGATGGCCTATCTGCCGCCGGAGCAGATCGAAGCGGCGGAACGCCGGAACAGAAAAAGAGCCCCCTTCCTGCGGCGCATCTCCGTCGCGGCAGCGGTGCTGTTCTGCCTGACGAGCACGCTCTTCTTCTCCGCATGGGCGTTTCTGCCGGCGCTGAACGTGGAAAACGCGGAGAGGATCGTCCTGTGCCGGGTGGGAGACCGCCTCGCGGAATATGCCGTGACCGATGTCAGCCGGTATCAGGACTGGACCATGGAATCCCGCAAGGGGGAGAGCCTCGGCGCGAATATCTGGCGTATCAAAGATGCCGAGGATCTCGTGCGGGTGATTTGGGACGACGGACAGCATTACCCGGAACTTTTGCGGTTCCGCTCCTTCCGCGCATTCCTCGACGAGGATTCCCCGCTCTTTACGGAGGGCATCCTGACCGAGGAGGATCGGACACTGCTCCGATTCGGGGAGAGCTATCCATTCGGCGAGGTGTTGGAGACCATCTACGGCGTCGCGTCGTGGGAAGACATCCGGAGCGTGACATGGGAAAAAGCGGATTTTGACCGTTCCGCCGCAGGCAAGCGGGTGAAGGCGGAAACCTGCGTGCTGCGCGACGAAGAGTCGTTGATCCGGGTTTATCATATTCTAAAAGACCTTGTCCGTTCCTCCGGAGACGCAGAGGGGCCGCGGCGCGTTTTCGCAGACGATCCGGCGTACCGGAACGGCGAGCTTCCGCTGAGCATCCAGACGGACCGCCGTGTCACGGTCACCCTGAAAAGCGGGGAGACGATCCGGTTCCAGTACGCGCCGGGGGAAGGGATGCTCTATGAGAACCACACGGTTCTGTATGATCCGCTGAACGCGGACGACAACCGCTGGCTGATCGAGCGGATCGGGATCGATCTCACGTGGCACGACTGGGGAGCGAACGCCTCGCCGACGGGGGAGACCGCCTCCGTCCGGGAACCGTGAGGCGGGAAGAATTGCCTGCTTTTCTCTGATGCAGGGATTATTACGGCTGCGATCCCGTGAAAGGGACTGCGGCCGTTTTTCTTCTTCCGAAACCATTTGCATTTTCACCGGCAAAGGAGTATAATGAACACAAGAGAATCTCCATCCGCGAAAGGGAGAAACACGATGAAATTCACGCCTGTTTTCTACGGCTCCAGCCCGGATCTTCCGGCAGTCCCGCCCTTCCCGGCATCGGTCCCGGGCAATATCCAGCTCGACTACGTCACCGCCCATCCGGAGGTCGCCGGGGACCTGAACTTCGGCCTCGAACACCGCAAAATGCTCCCGCTCGAGCCGTACACGTGGTTCTACACGGCGGCGCTCGA
>Ga0129306_1003820_pt1 | contig 10642 bp, 8 predicted proteins | sample P827metagenome_FD_94438 | JGI IMG/M metagenome (GOLD analysis project Ga0129306, IMG submission 94438) | Capybara group fecal microbial communities from Wisconsin, USA - P827 metagenome | ecosystem: Host-associated > Mammals > Digestive system > Large intestine > Fecal | place: USA: Wisconsin...
CGTTTTCAATAAGCTGTTGACGGACGAGGAGCAGACCGCTGTAGCCGACTACCTCAAGGCCAAGTGGTACACCGTTCCCGAGGTTGACATGTCTTTGCTTCCGGCGAACATCGCATTCGAGGGCGAGAACGCGGTCTATGATCTTGGTGGCGGGAACTGGGTATTCGATGGCATCGCAGGCGCAGGAACGATTTCCAACGCCAATGTCATAGTGACCGGTGACATTGTGATTACCGTCAAGGATGACGGCACAGTCGGTCCGCTTGTGATCGACGGGACGCTGACGCTGGGTGAGAATGCGAAACTTGTCATTAATGGAGCGCGGTATCTGCCGCGGAATGCGGCAAGCGCCATCACGGCGGCGGGCGGCATCACGGGCAACTTCGCCTCGGTCGAAACCGACAACGGCAATGTCGCTAAGGTGAAATATGCGGATGGCGTCGTCATGGTCGCCAAGCGCGGCGGCTTCTGCCTCATCGTCCGCTGACACGAACGGCGGTAGGAATGCCGCCGCCCCAAAGCATGAAGACCCTTGCAACGGTGCTTCTGGCGCTTGCGTTTGCGACCTCCGCATCCGGCGATGAGGTCGCGACGACAGCGTGGTTTGAGGCCGGGATAGCCGGTTATGAGTCCTGGCCGGAGGATGGTGGAGAGAAAACCATCCCAGGCACTGGCGTGTGGTCTGGCACGGCCGATGTCCAGTTGGGCGGCGTGGCGGGTGCGCGGCGGCTGGTCTTCGACACCGACAGTGTTGGGGTGTGCCTGGCGCTTGCCGACGAAAGGGATATCGCGACCGATGCGCCGCCGTCGATAACCGCGTCTGCCTCCATTACGATTTCAGACGAACTGCCAGAGGAAACCGACAACACGAAAGGCGGGCTCGCGGCTTGTCTGGACGGGGGCTCGGTCTATTGGTTCGCTTGTGTCGGTTGAGTTCAAGCCGAGGTCCGGGATGCTGCGAGTCCGCCCGCTGGAACAGGGGACATGCCAGCCGCACGCGCGACAAGTGGCTCGACAATTGCGAGAATATATGCATAAAGTTCATCGCAGGCCGTGCCGCGACGCTGATTGACCAGTACCGCGCGATCGGCTGGTATCAGACTGCGCTCGACGCAATCGGGGGCTACGGAATAGAGACGAACGCCCTTGCCGCCGTCGTTGAGCCGCTTGTCGCGGAAAACGATCTTTCCGACAAGTGGCTTGTCGAGATGGCGGAAGGCAGTGAAGCAGTCCGCAACGGACTTTCCTCTTTCCGAGGCGGCAAAGACGCGATGAGAACCTGCGTGCTGGCAAATGTCGTGCCGATGGACGAGCCCAATGTTGAGGTGGAGATACGGTCGCTTTCCATCGGTGCAGACGGAATACCGACCATCGGCTGCGACCTGAAGCTTGGAGGAGAGCCGGTCTCGCATGTAGTAAACGGCACGATACGCGTCTATCGCGCGGACAGCATCGGGAAACTCAAGTCCGCCCCCGATGTGGTGGAGCTCGGACGCGCATTCCCTGTGGACGATCGGCATTCGCGGCACGCACGACGAGCCTATGGCGGGAAATGGCGTGGACGACAAGATTGCAGTGATGCACGATGTCTTTAAGACGCAGCTTGGAATGTTGGGGAATGGGGAACGGGGAATGGGAAGGTGGCGATGAACTTCATTCCGTACAAGGAAGTGCTGCCGCTGTACGAATCCGGGCTGAAGGTCCCGAAAGGCGCCTCGATCATGTGGGTGGACGACAACTTCGGCTATATCCGCCGTCTGGGCGGTCCCGGGGTCGCCGACTACCCGTTCGGGCGATGGCACAGGGGGAGTTGATAATGATAGAATAGCGGCATGAAAAAGACACTGTCCCTTTCTTTGCTTCTGCTGTCTGTCGCGTCGAGCGCGGCGGAGAGCTTGATTTGGTCGGACCAGCCGTGCCGCGACTGGGTTGAGATGTATCCCGTTGGCAACGGATGGATGGGCGCGATGAAGATCATGGACAACCTCTTCTCGCTTCAAGAAGGTAACAAAGGCGGCCTCTACGCCAATCTCTTTGACGCGCATCCGCCGTTCCAGATCGACGGAAACTTCGGCGTCACCGCGGGCATTGCGGAAATGCTTCTGCAAAGCCACCGTAGAAGCGAGAAGGGCGAACACGTCATCGACCTTCTTCCTGCGCTTCCGAAGGAGTGGGCTGCGGAAGGTTCGTTCAAGGGGTTCCGCGCGCGCGGCGGCTACATCGTAGGCTGCGCGTGGAAAGACGGAAAGGAAACACACAAGAGGATAAGAAAGCCATGAATAGGCCGGTCCTTTGTGCTTTGCTTTTCGCGGCGGTGACTTTGCCGAGGGGGTGGAGTGACTGCTACGGTGCGATAGCCATTGCCGCGCCTGCTGCGCCTATACACGTTTCGGGGCGGCATCTTGTAGACGAGAAGGGGAATTGCGTACGTCTCGCTGGCGCAATGCATCCGTTCCATCCGTACTTCTGCGGAAACCGCTGGGGATGGGGGACGGACGACGCTGCGGTCGAAAGGTGCCTTGACTACTTTGACAAGCTCTGCGCTGGGCTTATGGAACGCAAGCAGGGGCTTTACGCGAACATGATCCGCGTCACGGACGATGCCTACTGGTGTTCGGACGACAGGCACAAGCCGTCGAAGGACGCGCACTACCACACGGCCTTCGACCGTCCGAAGTTCGACCGCTACGTCGAGAAGGTCCTCGTGCCGTTCACGGAGAGGGCAGTGAAGCGCGGGCTTTACGTGGTCATACGTCCAAGCTATTGCGCGCCTCACGATGTGCGAATAGGCGACAGCTACCACAGGAACATGATCGAGGAGTGGTCCGTCATCGCGGCGAACAAGCGCATCCAGGCGATGGCGGGACAGGTGCTGCTGGAACTTCAGAACGAACCCGTGAACATTCTCACGAAGGACGGACAGAAATCGTCGGCTGCGCTCCCGGAGTATTGCCAGAAGATGATGGACATGGTCCGTCGCAAGGGGTTCAAGGGAGTTGTGCTTGTGCCGGGCTCGGGATACCAGTCGAACTTCCGCGACTTCGCCGAGCATCCAATCAAGGACCCGCTCAAGAACTACGGCTACGCAGTACATGTATATCCCGGCTGGTATTCGCAGAACGACGACAACGCGGACCCGGAGCTTTTCATGAGGCACTTTCTAGACAGTGTGCCGGTAGTAAAGGACTATCCGTGTGTCGTCACCGAATGCGACTGGAGCCCAGAATGCCCCGGCAAAAGCAAGCTCAACGAGTTCGGGCAGGAGGTGAAGGCGAACTACGGAACGTGGGGGACGGCGTCCACCTCGAAGTGGGGCGGCGCATACCTGAAGATGATCGAACGCCTCGGCAACGTCTCGACAATCTGTGGCGACATAAACCTCCTCTTCAAGATCGACGACTGGCTGAGGGATGGGAAGATCGTGATACCGTTTGACGGCAATCCCGAATGCAGTCCGCGTGCGTTCTTCGACCTGTACGCGAAGTGGGGGAAGATGAAGCCGGCGAAACCGTCCGTCCGCGATGCCAACATGCCGCGTTCGCTCGACGGCGTAGAGGTAACGCTCAAGTACACGCGGCATTTGACCACGCGGTTTTTCCGCATGGCGACGGGGAACGACGAACTGCGTCTCCCCGCGAAAGACGGATCGCTGGATTTCGGCTACGGCCCTAAAAACCCCGTTGGGCGGAGCGACGGTTTTGCCGCGCTCTTCAAGGCGGTTCCGCACAAGTCCAATGACAAGACGTGCTACCAGATCAGGTGCTACGGCAACAACTGCGTCTTGCGGACGTGTTGGCTCGAGGGCGGCAATGGCGACACGCTCTGCGCGCATCCGGGCGGCGGTCTCATCGAGGGCGTGTGCCGCGAAAACGGCAAGCACCGCTACGGGCAAGATCAGGACGGGGACGGGCTTTGGGAAGTCGAGGAGGTCAAGGGTGGCTTTACGTTTAGGAGCTGCGCAACCGGCAAGTACCTTGGCGGGCCCTCGGCCAGGCAGTCACAAACGCCGGTTGTTTGGGAATGCACGACAAGGGCGGTTCCGCCTAAGGGCGCGCGTCGTTGAACTGGCTCTGAAGGGGATGTCGCTTGAAGAACTCCCAAAGCTCGTGTGTCGTGCTTGCGCTGTGCGCGGGGTCCTCGGAATGCCAGTGCCCCTTGTCCTCGAGGGCCAGCAAGCCGATCTCGACTTTCGAACCGCGCTTCTTCCAGGTCGTCAGCGATGCATGTGAGTCCTTGCGTGGATAGTTCTTCTTCTCGGTCTTGAGGTCCAGCTTCTGGTGGTTCGCCCATTTGCCGACATATTCGGGGATGGATGGATATCCGCCGGAGGGATGCTTGAGGTCGCCTTTCCACCAGAATACGTTGTCGCCCGTACCGTGAACGTGCAGGAATGAAACGGGTTTGGCCGACTTTGGCGGACGGTTGTCGAAACGGACGCCGCTCACGGGGCCGAACGCCGCGACTTTCGTGCTTAGGTGCTCCATGCACTGGTAGGTCATCATCGCCCCGAGCGAAAAGCCGGTTACGTAGATGCGCTTGCGGTCGATCTTGTACCGCTTGGACATCTCCTCGATCACAGCCTCGACGAACTTGACGTCGCGCATCCCGCCGACGTCCCACCACGTGTCGATGGCGTTGGGATAGACGACGACGAACTTGTTCTCGTCCGCGCAGGTGTTCCAGTGGGACTGCCCGCGCTGGAAGAAAGCGTCCTGGCGGAACCCGTGGAGCGAGATCACCAGCGGCGCGCCCTTCTTCGGCAGTCCTTTCGGCGCGTAGACGAGCATCGTCCTCTCCTTGCCGTCCACGGTCAGCTTTTCCAGCTGGTCGGCTGGCTTTTCCTCCGCGAAGACGCCTCCGAACATGCAGGTGATGGCGGCCAGCAGAATATGGATGTTCTTCATGTGCTTCTCCTCCGTCAGGGCAGATGGATTTCAAACCCCTTGTCTGTGAATGCCTGTAGATGTCGTAGGGAGATTATATCAAGTTATTCGCCGTTGTGGTATAGCCCGAAAGAATGACCGCCACTGTCGGGGCGCATCTGCGAATTTCACCGCAATTGTCTTCCTGTCTGTTTATGAACTCCGAAGGCTCGCAAAGGGGCTCCACTACCGTTCCGCCTTATGCTTCGCACCGCCGAGCCACAAGTAATCGGGCACTCTCATATTATTGTTGGCCGTGTTGATGCTTGGGAGTTGGCTCGCTTCGCGAGCTCACAGATGAGCAACAAGCTTCGACCACCAAACAACCAAACCACTTAACCACATAACTAGGCTGTACAGGACAATTCACTTGCAGCCTCCGAACGAACAGCGGCGAAGCCGCCTATAAAACAAACTCAGGAGATTGATTGTGCTTCGGACGTGCGGAGCTAGGCGGAATGGTAATGGAGCCTTCTTTGCAAAGCATCGGAGTTCAATGGTTCGGCGGCGATCAGGAGATGGAGAGAGTGGCGGTGAATTATGGAGATGCGCCCCCACTGTCGCTGTGTTCCCGCTATCGCCCAAACGGGTAATGGCACGGGAATGGGATGTTTCGTATAATCATAACATGAAAAACATATCAACGATTGTAGCGCTCTTCGGAGCGGCCGCGCATCTCTTTTCGCTTGCGCTTTGCGCGGACGAGTCGCCGACCGTTCGGGCGATGGAGTGAATGACATGGCGCGCCGGCATGAAATTTGGTATTATAGCTGTGTGAGAAAGATCTTGGCATCATTGATTCCCGCGGCGGCGATGTGTGCGACTGCCTTCGGAGCGCCTTTGGGTTTTCGCGACATCGCGGGAAAGGGGCGCGACGAAGTCGTCGAAGGTGCGCGCTGTTGCGTCACGGGAGTAGTGACGCTTGTTTCGGGCTGGCGCGGCCATTCGGGAGTCGTCGCCGACATTGACAACCCAAACGGACATTCCATTTGGTTCGCCGGCGAAGTGAACAACACGGTCGTTGCAACACTTCGTGGGGCCGAAACTCTACACGTAGGCGACGAGGTCGAAATCGTGGGAGGCGTTTCGCAGCTTGCGTTTGCGCCGGGGCTGAAGGCCGAGACGGTGACTGTCTTGAGCTCTCGCACGCTTCCAGCCGCTCCGCTTTGCCGTCTCAGGGACTTCGACTGGGGGTTGAAGGACAACAGACGTGCATGCATAGACGGCGTGCTGATGAACGTCCACGAAGAAGCGGGCGGGATGGCTCGGTTGCAGCTTGGGACGTCGGACGGCATGTTCGTCGCGCGTGTCGGCACGGGCGTCGGAAAATGGCGCGAACTCGTCGACGCGAACATTCGTGTGCGCGGCATAGCGATGAGCGTATTCAACATAAGGAACGAATTTGTCGGCGTGCAGATGGAGGTCCTGCGGGCGGATGATGTCGAAGTGCTTTCTCCTCCTCCGGAACAGGACGCGATCCCCGTCGTATCCCTTGGGTCGATACTCTCATATTCGCCTGAACCCCCGGACTGCCACAGGCGTCGGGTTCGCGGTACGGTGACGTATGTTCGAAGCGGGGACTTTGTCTGCGTTCAGTCTGGCGAAAGCGCATTGATGGTGGATACGTCGTCAAACGGTTTCTCGGTCGGCGACGAAGTCGAGGCGGTTGGCTTCCCGTGCATTGAGGACGGACTTGGCCGTATGATGTTCTCGCAAGTGTTTAAAGTTGGCGGAGGCTCGCGCCCGACACCAGTTAGGATTGGCTGGGTGGAGCTCAAAACTTATCCTGTAAAGGAAAGCGGAGCGTTTCAGGACTTCAACACGAGGTTTGTCCAGATGTCGGGCACGCTTGAGTCGTTTGCCGAGATCAACGGAAGGACCAAGTCTACGCTGATGGTTGAAGGCTATGAGGTGGCCGTCGAGATGGACGATGTTCTGCCGCGCGAGGTGCGCGACTGTGCAGACGCCCGCCCGATGCTTTCCGTTGTTGGAATTGTCTCCCTCGTGCAGGAGCGCGGCTTGCCCAAGGGACGCATGCCGGCCATTGCGGAAAGACGCCTCCTGGTGTCGTCCGCCTCTGATGTTGAGCTGGTTCGGGACGAGACGTGGCAATCTTGGCGGCGCGGACGGTTGCTGCGTCGGCTGACGTGGGGCGCAATGGCCCTTGTGCTGGTTGTGCTTCTCGTCTTGCTTGTCCGCTTTATCCGCTTCCGCCGCGACTATCTGCGCCTGGGCATACTTACGCAGGAGCGCAAGCGCATGGCGGGCGACCTTCACGACACGATCGAGCAGTCGCTTGTCACGGCAAAGATCATGCTCGACACGTCGGTTTCGCTCTCGCCGGATGCGCCGGAGGAGTTGAAGCGCGGCGTGGCGGCGGCACAGGAGATCCTGATGTCGGCGAAGGCCGAAATCCGCGAGCGGGTGTTCAACTTGCGCGACGACGAACTGTTCAAAAACAGCGCACAGCAAATACTGAAGGCACATGCGCGGAAACTTTCCGGGCCCGGCATCGTCCGGGTGCGCGCCCAGCTGCGGGGGCTTCCCGACACGTTGCCCGCCGCCCTCATGTCGGACATTCTCTTCATCGTGCAGGAATCGGTCACGAACGCGATCAAGCATGGCCACGCGAAGAACGTCATACTTGCGGCCGACCCGGCCGCAGGCGGTCGCGGCTTTGTGCTCCGCATCGTCAACGACGGTGCGCCTTTTGACCCGCGGATGGCGCCCGGCCCCGAGTCGGGGCACTTCGGGCTTTCGGGCATGCGCGAGCGCGCGCGCCGCGCGGGAATCCTGTTCTCGATCACAACCGAAAGAGGCCAGATGGCCGTACGACTGGAGGTGAAACCATGACGACGCTCGCAATTGTCGACGATCACGCAATCTTCCGCATGGGGCTCAAGTACGCGCTGACGCTTGCAAAGGACATCCAGCTCGTCGCGGAGGGCGAGGGCGCGGACGATGCCGTTCGCATCGCACGCGAAATCAAGCCCGACGTGATGCTGCTCGATGTCAGGATGCCGGGCGAGGACGGCGTCGCCGGATTGCGCAGGCTTCTTGAGGAGAACGAGTCGCAGCGCGTAATCATGCTGACTACGAGCGATACCGAAGAGGACATCTTCCAGGCGGTGAAGGCGGGCGCGATGGGCTACATTCTCAAGGGCGCAAAGCCTGAATCGCTGATTGACGCCATCAGGCGCGTTGCGGCCGACGAAATGGCTTTCCCAAAGGAAGTCTGGGACGTCTACAAGATGCGCTCCGAGATGCGATCCGTCTCGCCGCGCGAAAAAGAGGTCCTTGAGCTTATCGCAAAAGGGTGCTCGAATCAGGAGATCGCAACCATGCTCGCCATTTCGCCGAATTCCATCAAGATCCATCTCAAGCACATCTTCGAAAAGCTGGATGTCGTCGACCGCGCTGAGGCCGTCGCCACCGCCCTGCGCCGGGGCGTGATTCAAAGCTGACATGTACCCGGAGTGGCAGAGAACATTCATCCCCCATTAGGGTAATGACTTAATGGGATGTGTTTTTGGTACAATTCAAATGGACAGTCGAACTAATGGCGGAAGGCCAAGTTAATACACTAAGTTAGGATACGACGACATGAACATGACAAGAACAGCGCTGGCAGTCATTTGCGGACTGCTCTCTATCGGCGGGCAGGCCGAAACCAAGGTGACATTCTATGCGCCTGACATCGCGCGCATCGTGAAGACAAAGGACGGCGGAGAGCCTGTACACCGTGTTGAGACCGTTACGGCGAAGCCGCAGAGCGTCGAGGTGAAGACGCGGACGGTCGACGGCGCGACAAGGCGCGTCGTTTACGCGGGCAAGGAAGTCAACATAAAGTTCTAAAAGCGAGGTAGTGCCGTGAACAGTAGCTTTAAGATATCGGTTGTCGCAGTAGGGCTGGTCGGTGCGGCGGTTTCCTGCTTCGCCGGCGGGAAAGTCGAGCTGGTGCCGATTTCCGAGGTGAAGATCTCTGGCACCAGTGTCTTTGCGCCGGCGGTGAAGGCCGACGTCGCGTATGTCCTCGCGCTTGATCCCGATCGTCTTCTTGCGCCGTTTCGCCGCGAGGCGGGGCTTCCCGCGAAGGCGAAGAGCTATGGCAACTGGGAAAGCTGCGGACTCGACGGGCACACGCTCGGGCACTACTTGAGTGCGCTTGCCGGACTCATTGCGTCCGGCGCCGATGCAGACGGGGAATTGAGGCGCCGGCTCGACTACATTGTCGACGAGCTGGCTGCCTGCCAGTCGGCGAGCGGAGACGGACGGCTTGATGGCGTACCAAATGGAAACGGCTGCTGGAACGCGATCCGCTCTGGAAACGTTGAGCCGATCTTCAAGTACTGGGTGCCGTGGTACAACGTCCACAAGACGTTTGCGGGCTTGCGCGACGCCTATGAGCTTGCGGGAAACACCAAGGCGAAGACACTCTTGGTGCGGCTTGCGGACTGGGCGATGGATGTCGTCGCGAATCTAGACGACGCAAAGATGCAGCATATGCTCGACCAGGAATACGGCGGCATGAACGAAACCTTCGCCGACGTCTACGCGATCACAAAGGATCCAAAGTATCTCGATGCGGCCCGGCGCTGGGAGCATCGGCGCGTCTTCGATCCGCTCTACCGCCACGAAGACAAACTGACGGGCTTGCATGCCAACACGCAAATCCCGAAGTTCGTCGGGCTCGCGCGCACGGCGCAGCTGTCCGGCGACGTGCGGCGCTGGGACGCCGCGGATTTCGCGTGGGAGACGATTGTCACGCGCCGCAGCGTCGCGTTTGGCGGCAATTCCGTCGGCGAGCATTTCCATGCGCTCGACAGCTTTGCGAAGCTGATGGCCGACCGCCAGGGGCCGGAGACGTGCAACACGTACAACATGCTCCGCCTCACCGAGCGGCTGTTCGAACACGAGCCGAAGGCGGAATACGCCGCTTTCTACGAACGCGCGCTCTTCAACCACCTGCTCGCCTCGATCAATACCGAGCGCCCGGGGTTTGTGTATTTCACGCCGACGCGCCCCGCGCACTACCGCGTCTATTCGACGCCCACGAACTGCTTCTGGTGCTGCGTCGGCACCGGGATGGAGAATCCGGGCCGCTACGGGCGCTTTATCTACGCCCGCGCCGGGAAGAACGTGATCTACGTCAACCTCTTTGTCGATTCCGAACTTAAGGGCGTGCTGCGCCAGCGCACGGACTTCCCGGAGGGCGGCAAGACGACGATCGAGTTCCTGCGCCCGTTCACCGGCACGCTTTACGTGCGCGAGGGCGACACGTACACGGCGCACAAGGGGGCGTGGAAGCGCGGCGACAAGATTCGCGCGTCGCGTTCCATGGACTGGCATGTCGAGCGGCTGCCGGACGGCAGCGCATGGGGTGCCGTGATGCGCGGCCCGATCGTCATGGGCAAGGATTGCGGCAAGGACCGGCTCGACGGACTTTTTGCGGACGACAGCCATGTCGCCTGGGGTCCCTTGGTCGACGCCGACAAGGTGGACTACCGCGAAGAAGGCCAGCCCTTGGACACAAAGGGCCTTGTGCCGTTCTACAAGCTGCAGGGCTGCCGCTACCAGATCTACTGGGAGTTTACGACGGCCGCGAAGATGGCCGAGCGCCGCGCTGCGCGCGAAGCCGCAGCCGCAGCCGAACGGGAGCGCGAGCGTCGTACGCTTGACCGCGTGATGCCGGGCGAGCAGCAGCCCGAGACGGAACACGA
>Ga0129306_1003824_pt1 | contig 10640 bp, 9 predicted proteins | sample P827metagenome_FD_94438 | JGI IMG/M metagenome (GOLD analysis project Ga0129306, IMG submission 94438) | Capybara group fecal microbial communities from Wisconsin, USA - P827 metagenome | ecosystem: Host-associated > Mammals > Digestive system > Large intestine > Fecal | place: USA: Wisconsin...
CCTCCGTCGTCACGGATATGGCTATCCTGATGATGAATACTTCTTCTTGAAGATCATGGATATGAGTCGGAAGGAGTATATCAGGAATCAGCCATCACATAAAATTTGTGATTGAGCCTTTATTTACATAGATTCCAATTACAATCCCGATAGAGGACGCGATGATGAGATATATGATCGCGGTCTTATAGAGCTGCTGGTTTATACCCTCCCGCAGAACAAAAGCGGCCAGGATGTTATAAGCCAACAGAAGAATGATATTAAAGGCGGGCGGCAACACGAAAAAAACCGGGACGAGCACGACCGCAATAAACATGACAACTGTCAGGGCATTATGCTGAAGCTGCATCCTCGCAGCCCACAGGCCGGCACCGAGAATAGCCGCATCAACCATAAAAGCGGAAAGAAGGATCAGTCCCTGCACTTTGGGAGCAAGAAAAGCCGCGAAGATCAGTGCGGTCAAACAGAGTACAGCCGCCATAATGTATGCACCGCGGCAGCGGGTAAACGCTTCATCCCGGAAGGACATAAAGAGGCAGTATCCCCAATAGACCAGCTGGGCCCTTGACCAGATAATAACAAACTTTCGATCGTCCTCTATGATATGCTTCTGTACAGCCTGTTTCTCCCTGCTTGGGATATCCCCGTGCATCAGTATATTTTTCAATCTTGCCAGCATAATATACTCCTCACTCTTCAAGCAATTATAACTGTTATCCGGACAATTGTATTAATCTAAATAAGTATAGCAGAGCAATCGTTACGGATAAAGGAATTAGTGTAACAATGTAGCAGAGCCCTCTGTGGCTCTGCATAAAAAAAAGGACACCTTCATGGTGTCCTTTTTTGCAATAGCGAGAGGGGGATTCGAACCCCACTCGGCTCTAAAAAGTCGCGTAAATTCAATGTTTTTCAGAGGGTATGTCTCCAAAAGTCACGGAAAGTCACGGATTTATGCGTTAGTGGTCGCTATAGTGCGATCCACATTGAAGAATTTCAATAATGTCTCCCTCTATACGAAATACAATTCGATTCTTCTCATCAATTCTAACGCTCCAAAATCCAGCCAAATCCCCGGTTAATGGTTCAGGCTTACCAGTGCACTGATAACCATTTCGATCTATATCCTGAAGAAGACGATTAATTTTGTTGAGGGCTTTCTTATCTTGGTTCTGCCAGGCAATATATTCTTCCCAGGCTTTGTCATGCCAACTTTTGTGCATCAATCCACCTCAATAAGATCATGCTCATGCATATTCCGGCCTGCACGGGCATCATCTATGCGTGTTTTAAGCTCGGTCATATTCTCCTGGCTATAGAAAGGATCCGCTGCGACTATAAACGGTAATCTGCGATTACGCAGCACCTCCTTTACAAACATATTGATGCATACAGAAACATTCATACCTGTCTCTTCACAGAATTTTTCAAACTCTTTTTTATTTTCACTATCCACTTTTGCACTCAAAGTTGATAAAGCCATATTTATGCCCTCCTTGTAGTATTATATTATCATACATTATCATACGCGGTCAACCAATGGCATCCCTGTGCGTAATTCCATACTTACCATTTTTCTACACTCATACAAAGATTATCCGATTTTATGTTCCAACGTTCATGCCGACAAATTTGAATTTTTGGGGAATAGAATTCAGTCTTGCACAGGAGTTTTATCATCTCATAGGATTGTTTTTACGATTATTGCGGAGGTTCACCGTCGGGTTTCTGCGGAGGTTCTCCATTGGGGGCCTGAGGCATCTCTCCGTCAGGCTTCTGAGGGGGTTCTCCATTGGGCGCCTGAGGCATCTCTCCATCAGGTTTCTGAGGGGGTTCTCCGTCAGTGGCCTGAGGCATCTCTCCATCGGGCTTCTGAGGAGGTTCTCCATTCATTTCCGGAGGTTCGTTTCCGTCCGGACTCATTGCATTTCCTTCACTTATCCCGATTTCCATTGCTTCTCCGGTTGAAGCGGTTCCGGCTGTATATTCTTTTCCGGCCACCACTAAAGTGTAGCCGTTAAGGTCTATCGAATCGGCATCACAGGTCAGTGAACTGATATAAGAATCACTCGTGAGCGTCCACTTGGAACCACCGGTCAGTTCAACGTACACATCCCCTGCTTCTCCGTCGGGATTGATGGCGCCCGTCAGAGTGCTGCCGTCCTGCAGATACAGGTTCAGGATCGAAACATCATCTGCGAGCAGATCTCCGTTGATCGTCTGATCGGATGCTGTCAGATTGACTTTTCCGCCATTCTCACCGCCTCTGCCCCAGCCGGCTGCCGCAGCCCGCAGGAAAACCCCACCGCCGTTATTTGTAATATCAACATCGGTAAGTGATATATTTGTGGCAGTGTTGTTTACAAAGAATATATCGCCGTTCGTGTTGGATATGCTGCCGCCTTTAGCGGTAAATTCCGACAGTCCGGTATCGGCATCTCCCGACATCGACTGATATATCATCACAGCCTGATAATAGTCGGATTTGTCACTGTTTTTCGTGGTATTGCTGGCGTTGAGTACGACGTTATTAAGCGTGACCGAATTTCTGCCTTCCACGACCACGCCCTGAGATGCCGTGGATGTGAGCGAAGCTTCATTTACCGTAATATCGGCGGTAGAATATATCGCGGGTGAGCCGGTGCCCTCCGTCGTGTAATTGCCACCGCTAACCGTCACGACACCGCCTCCGCGGTCGGATCTTATGGCCGCCGACGAATTTCCGGTCGTGTGAATGGTCAGATTCGAGGCATTCATGGTTCCGCCTCCGGTAGTCATGAGCCCGCCGGAGCAGTTCCCGCTTGTTTCGATCGTCGAATTCGAGATATCGACCACGGTTCCCTCTCCATATGAAAATACGGCGTTGGCGTGGGTCCCGTTCGTGGAGATATTCATGTTCGACAGCGTGAGTTTGGCGCCGTTTGTCGCAAAAATCGCAGAATTTTCACCGTAAAAATCCGCCTCATCGCCATCTGCTTCACCGGTCTTCGTGACGGTCGCGTTACTGTACTCAGCCGTCACGCCATCAGCTTCTATGGCATGCGCGCCGTCTTCGTCATTAGCAAAAGTTTCGCCGGTCCCTTTCTCCGTAACTGAAGATCCGTCGGCCTCATCATTGCCCGACTGCTGCACATCGGTATGAATTACGGCAGCATCCGGATCTGATGCAGGGGCAGCGCTTGAACAGCCCGCCAGAAGCATCGATGCAGATAATGCTGCCGTCAAAATCTTTACGATTATTGTTTGTTTTTTCATTCGCAAGTCCTCCATATAGTGATCAATGCTGTAATACGAATATTACATGTACAAAATGGAGGTATTGTGATGAAATTATGAAAAAAATGTGTTCTCGGTCCGTAACTTACTATTGCTTCAACGGAAAACTACATAAATACAATAAAAAATGGCACTCCATCCAGCTTGATGAAATGCCATAAAATTGAGTGGCGAGAGGGGGATTCGAAGATCCCTGACTCTTATAAACACAACAGAATCAAGGGTTCTAATGCTGCCTAATCAGATAGTTCTCTGATTATCGGTCCGGTATGAATAGCATGTGGCGGAAATCCGATTTCAGATACTCGATTATTCAGTTGAGTTACGCTGTCATAGATATCAACGGATTGATCATGAAAGACCATCGAAACCATATAATATGGCGATAAATAGTTATAGTCTCCAAAATCTCCGGACTCATCTATAAAAATACTAAGATTCTTTTCCATACCTATAAAAATAGCGGGGTATATCCCCGCTGTGTGGTGGACCAGGGTCTTTCGACCAGCCCTTTACCATATTGTAACATAGTATAATTCAAATTCAAGACTCATAAACACATATTGAGCGCATTTATAGATCGTCTTATGAACGGTTTACGTGTGTATCTTATCATGCCCCCCTATGATTCGATGGAAACGATAACACCATCTCCTCCTTCGTAATCTTCGTCCCCTTCATACAGGCTTAGATGTGCTCCTAACTGCTATAATTTGCCGGTGATTCTTTCTTGGAACACTTAGGGCTCAAACAGTTTGCTTTTATATTACCCCTATATGTTCTGTCATGAAACAGAATGCTGAGATGTCTTTATATCTCCCATCATCTGCATAAAATCGTGCATGACATCCAGCATCTTATTGACATCATCTCTCGTTTCGATGATATACATGCCTTCCCGTCGCAGCATATCCATGACTTCATTTCTGTTTACCGAATTCCTGCGCGGCATTATCGACTCCCATCACTGTCAGAAGAAAGCGCCAGCAATCTCGCTGTAAATTCCTCTGTGGTCTCATCTTCATTTCTTATGGCGTACCTGGTCTCTATCTCCGGTATATCGCCCTGCTCGGACGCAGATAGTTTCACTCCGTTTATCAGCAGACGGATGACCGATTCCTTCTGAGGACCTGCCATGAGCAGGAATTCACCGTCTCCGAATGAGAATATCTCCGAGTCCTCGGGTTTGAAGCTGTCTAAAACAGGGATGAGCCTGTCCCCGCTTCCGGGAGCTTTGAACAGCACTCCCGTTCCGTTCGGATAACCGCTCTTCTCCATATACTCGTTCATGGACTTAAGAAAATCACGGTTGAAAAATCCCGTATAAGGATCGACATATTTATAGCGGTTCGTGACACTCCGCCATGTCAGAACGACAGCTATCGCAAGCCCCAGGCTCCTGGCATCCCATTCCTGCAAAAATATGGAAAAGAAGCTCGTCAGATAAGTCAGTACAACCGGGATGATAAAGCCGTCGAGCCTGAGAAACGAAGGCGGCTTCCTGGTCTTATGAGCCTTACGGACAGCTAGTACCGATCTGACCATAAAGTAGATCCCGACAGCGAAAAACACGATCATCGCCACACTTAAGATACTTATCAGATTTAAACCAGCGCCGAACAGACGGACTGCGAGCAGATATACGATCACGAATCCGATAGATACGGCTATCCCGTAGTTCTTAAAGAGCCTGCGTTTCTTTGCCTCGTAATCGTTGCTTCTGAATATCGCATATTCAACAAAAAGATTCCATTCGATGACCGCCTGTGCCGCGAGCATCTCCGCAATGCATCCCCAGGTCAGGAAAGCGTACGGTTCGTCCTTTAACACTTTGGGAACCATGTGTTTCAATGCGCTGAACTTGCACAGTCCTTCCGTGAAATACAGCATGGCGATAATGATCGTAATGACCGATATGCGGAATATCTTTTCGGCCTCAGGCGTATCCCGTTTTCTTAAATGTTCATCCTTAAGCAAAAGAAACGTTATGATGATGATCGGTGTTAATTGCATCACACAAACGTTGAACATAAGACGATCTCCTTTTCTTTACCGCTTTTTTGTTCCGAAGACGACAGTCTCTCCGGTTTTACCGGGGAAAAGTTTCTGCGCAAGCGCTCTGACGGAATCATTGTGACGGCGTACTATGACCCCGGTATCCGCGGGATATGATGACAGCGCCTTCTGTGCGCTGTAACAGATCATATACAGGATATCCTTGCGCGCATCGGGGCCGATGGCCGTCAGCAGCACGGGCATAAATACACCTGACGGGAAGCGGTGTACCAGGAACAGTCCTGAAACCTTATTGTCCGTTATCACGCAGCAGGATACATCTTCGGCAAACCAGCCCTTCTCGATATATTCCAGATCCTCCATGAGACCCTTTTTGCAGTTAAAGATACAGTTGGTAACACCCTGCATGAACTGTATCTCCTTAATATCCTCCAGGCCCTCCACGCTGACGGGGATCTTCCTGACCATGGCGGCCAGTTTGGATAATTCGGAGACACTGACAAGCACATCACGGCTTTCGGCGCTGTTAAGCGTAAAGCCGTGATCCTTAAATGTGCCCGATACAACATCTGAAAGCGCAGCAGTCTCAAAGAATACATCCCCGACGTTTTCTTCGGATGCCAGATCGGAGAACTCCGTCAAAAGGGCATCCGAACTGTCACTCGAATCTGCATTTATATACATGAGTTCGGCAGAAACGCCGTCGTCTTCTCCCAGATTCCTGTATTCCCAGATCAGGGCTCCGGCGGGAGGATTCCCCTCTTCGGAAGCAACGATCCCGTAGTAAAACTCCCTGCCCACACTTTCCGAGATATCCTCATCAAGGATATCTTTATAATCCGATACATTGTCAGCATTCAGATCCGTGATCTTCATAAACTCCTCCGGTTAAGATCAGATGAAGGTATCTATATAGTCTCCATGTTCCTCAGTTTCGTAATACTCTTCGCCCGTATTCTCATCTTTACGTGTATATATTTGTTCTTTTCCCGCTTCAAACATCACCTGGTCCAGTTCATCCGAAAGCGTCTCATTTTTATCAAAGGCATAATTTGTGATCCATGAGAAGAATCTGTGTACAATATTCGAGTTCATAGCGTTTTGTTTTGCCCTGCGTTTAGCCTCTTGCACTCTATAGACAGCCCAGGAGGCCGGACCCAGATATTTTGCGATTATCTCCCTGTCGGTATACTCTTTTCCGATCTCATCTTCCTTCTTTGCCACACGAAGGGCCAGCGCGTCATCCATACCGGGGATATACTTCTTGAGCTGCTTCGCGCGGTCTTTGATCTCTTCAGCCTTCTCCTTTTCCTGCCTTTCTATAGCGCTCTGCTTGCTCTCCTTGCTTATGAGCTTATCGGCCAGCTTCATATCTATCGACCTGTCATGTCTGACGAGTCTTATCTCTCTGTTCCTGATAGCCAGTGCCTCGGCCTCCTTGAAACTCATGGCCGGATAGTAGTCTCTGAGCGTATCGATCACGACTTTCGTCTCAGGCAGATATGATCTGTAATTCGTCTTTGCAGCAAGTTTTCTGTAGTGAGCATCCAGTTCGGGAGCATAGTATGTCTCATCAGCTTTGATGATCCTGGTGCGTTCTTTCCTCTTTTCACGAAGCTGCTCGTCGGTCATTTTGGCTTCTTTGGCCCTGATCTTGAAAAGTTCGAGATCGGCCTGCTTTCTGATCGCCTTGACCTCCTTAAGCCTGCGGCCTGCGTCCCCGAGCCGGAGGAATGATATCTTCCCGCGTGTGTATTCATCACAAACTCTGATGATCGTCTCAAGCAGATTCGACTCGACAACCTCTCCTTTGTGCTCGAGGTAGCGGTTTATCGCATTCTTTACAGCTGCCATCTTCTCACTGTCTCTCTCAACGACTTCATTGGTCCTATGCAGACTGACAAACTTAGCCTTATCATCGAACTTCTGCTCCGGGACAGCCTTGATCTTCTTTTTGTCATAAACCTTAACGGAATCTCTGAGCACGATCTTCATATTCTCGATCTTATCTTCCATCTCGGGATTCGTTTTTTTTGCTTCAAGTTCGTCCAGACCTGTATTGATTTTAATCTCCTGGATCGGAACATCGCCTTCATGCATCTCGCCGACGTTCATAAAGGCATTATCCTGTTTTTCCTCATTTATCAGGGTATTGATCTCAAACTCTTTGGATTGTTGTTTCATAAGATCTTTTGAATCCATATTCTTTATCTCCTAACTGAAAACTTATTTTTACTTCTTATCACTTATCGCCGTCGGATGCTTCATCTTCCTTACTTATCGCCGTCGGACGCCTGCTCCTCGTTTTCCTCAGGACCGCCCGGCACCGTCAGAAGCGATACTGCCATTTCGAGATCCACATCCTCTTCGGGAAGCGGAGCCGAAAGTGACGCTTCTATCATCGGTTTCCTGAGCTGCACTTCAAACGTCTCATCAATAAAAGCTGCAAGTTCATCCGACTCTACCGGCACTGAGATCATGGTTCCGTTGCCGTATACTTCCAGAGCCTTAACCGCAAGGAAGCTTACAAGCCCTTTGAGTGCCGGACCGCTTCCTTCGCCCCATCCGAGATACTCGGTCCTGACCAGTCCGCTCGGAAGCCTGTGAGCCAGAAGCATGCCCTTCTCGGTTTCTCTGCGTGTAACACAGCTGAGCTTCGGATCGAAGTAATCCGGCGGGAACTCGCCTTTTAACATCCTGTCGAGAGTTTTTTCCGAAACCAGTTTCTTCGCAACATCCCTGAACTCTTTCTCGGTCAGTTCCTCAACCGACCGGGCGGTATATGCCATTGCCTCTATATTCTTCTTTACGGTATCTTTTGTGACTTCTGTCACAAACTCTGGAGAAAGCCCCGTTGTAAAGCTGAAGTGCCAGTCACTGAGCAGATTGTAATATGCCTGTGCATATTCGGATTCCTCCGGGAAATCGAATGTGATATTCTCGATCCCAAGGTCAACACACCTGCTTATGAGATTACCGAGCAGCATGTCAGCGATACCCTCACCTCTGAATTCTTCGGCAATATAGAGCCATTCGATCCGGATCACCACATTCTCCTGCAGGAGATCGGTATCAACACTGTAAGCAAGGATACCTGTCGCATATACCGCACCGTCACGGTATCTGAGTGCCGCCATGGCCTGGGTTTTGCCTACCATGATATCTTCCATGATATCATCGGTAAGGAGCGGTTTGTATTTCCTTATGCTGTCATCCGTAACAAGGGTAATGAGCGCACCCACGCTGTCCTCATATTCCTTCTGCGTATCAAGCGCGCTTTTGAGTACCATCCTGCCAAACTCCGACATCGGATGAAACAGTCTGGCTGTCTGAAGCTGGAGGTTGATCTTATCCAGATAGACAGCTTCCAGCTTATCTCTGAGTTCAAACTCTCTTAAGTCCTTACCTTCAATCTCCTCTTTGACCGCCTTTAAGACATCGTCGATCATGTCGATCGAATAGGCCCTGTCGGTTACCTTGCGAAAATACAGATCGTTTTGAGCCATCTTCAGTTCTCCTCTTTACTTCTTCTTGGACTTTTTCTCATTCTTCTTCTTTTTAGCGTCTTCTAAGGAATCTCCGATCTTCATTATGGTGTCGTATGTTTCACTCATAAAATTATAACACAGTTATGTCACAGTACTGTCACAGCATTTACACTTCATCCTCACGCCTGTCCGGTTATGCCTTCCAGGCCTTTCCTTTTCTCTGTCTCAGCCGCTCTGCGCAGGCCAAAGAGTTCATTGGCATCGTCGATCAGTTAAATCACATCTTTGAAGCGTTTCATATACTCGTCATTTCTCTTTGTGTGGAACTCATGGAATTCTTTTTCCATCTTTGCAACCAAACCACGGTCCAACCTGTCAAAGAGTGAGCCTGCGATCTCCGATCCGAGACTGTTCTTTGCTTTTAGTTTTTTATCACCCTTACTCAGCTCTGCTTCGATATCCAGCAAAGCATAGAGCGGGTTATCCATATCATCATCCAGGCTCTTGCTTGTAAACGAGGTTTCGGAAAAGTGCCCTGACATGGCGTTCAACGCGGATGCCTCGGCAAACAGATCCGGGTTTTCCTGCCTGGCTATGAGCGCTGCATATTCTTGTCTTACCCTGGCGGTATTCTTTGCGGATTTCTTGTTCAGGGCATTCTCTGCTTCCGGCGGGACCACAAAACCCGGATCATCAACCTTGGCCTGCACCAGTTCGGCAACTCTGACAAATACCTCGGTCTTTCGACGCAGAAATGCAGTCAGAAACTCTCTGTCCGCTTCTTCCTCCAACACTCTGTGCATCGCTTCATTTATAATCATGATATTCTCATCTTCTATATGATTGCCGGCATTCATCCGCCAGTTACAATTAATGAGCAGTTCGACCTTCTTGTCGTAAGTGTCTGCTTCCCGATATTCCGCTTTAATGGAATCGTAGATCCGGAAATATTCCTGTTCGCTTTGTCTCTTAAACTCCTCATCAGGATCCCCGACACCGTATAAACCTTCGTGCAAAGCACCTTCTATCCTTGTATCTCCCATCAGCAGATCAGGGAAAAGCTGTTTATTTTCGTTTTTCAATCCGGTTTCAAGTTTCGCCCGGACATCGGTTCTTTCCCAGTCTTCCTGCTTTAAGATCGTGCGGTCCTTCTCAGGCAATTTCCTGTCCTGCGCTTTTCTCTTCTTAAGCTCGGCCTGAATATGAGCAAGCCTCTCACCAAAGCATTCGACTCTCTCATATTCCAGAAGGCCGCCGGTGATCTTATACAGATCCTCTGCCTTAAGTGCAAGAACCTTATCCACAAATACCTCATCCAAAAACGGTATATCTATGTTCTCAAACGAAGGCAGGCTTCCCTTTCCCTTTTTGAGTTCATCAGCCGTCATTAAAGTAAAACACTCATCGGGGGTATTAAAATATACTCCTGACACATAGTAATTGGTATCAATGGTACGCTTTCCTTTATCGGTCTGCTTTTGTATCAATTGCTCTGAGAACATCATCGTGTATTGATCCGTAGGATCAAAATTAGTTCTGCCCATTAATGCAAGCAGCAGCGACAGATTACTCATCTGACGTATAGCTTCCGGTGAATAGACCAGATTAAAATCGATTCCCGGTGTTCCGTATTTATCACACAACCGAGTATACCATTTGTGGTCTCTGGAGTGATTCTTTTGACGGTTAAAGCCCCAATGCCTTCTTCCTTTTGCATCTGTGGTATAAGCAATGTCCGATTTGTTTGTGTTTTGTCCCATACCCATGTATTCCATGAAACGGCTGCCGGCAGTGCTTCGATCTGCAAGGTACGGCATAGTCCGGACTGAAGGAATAAAAGAGTACTCAGATTCTCTCACA
>Ga0129306_1003825_pt1 | contig 10637 bp, 10 predicted proteins | sample P827metagenome_FD_94438 | JGI IMG/M metagenome (GOLD analysis project Ga0129306, IMG submission 94438) | Capybara group fecal microbial communities from Wisconsin, USA - P827 metagenome | ecosystem: Host-associated > Mammals > Digestive system > Large intestine > Fecal | place: USA: Wisconsin...
CTTCTGTTTCCGCCGTAAGCCGTGTTGCATTCTACGATGGTTGCGTTCAATTCATCCTTTACAAGATTTTTGATAAGGGCAGGGCGGAGGTAATTTGTGTTTTCACTTTCGCCTGTGCTAACCTTTACGCCTGTCTTTCCTTTTGCCTTGTAACCGGTAGCCTGATAAACTTTTACCAGGGCTTCCGCCGTGATGTCCCGAATAAAGTAAACGACTGGAACTGATTTGTCGCTGGCCGGGGCTTCGTATGTTTTGTAACTTGCGGCTTTTGGATTGTCCTTGGCAAAAAGACTAAAAACTGTCAGTGTGAAAAATGCTGCTAAACAAACTGATTTTAATTTCATTTATTTCTTCTTAGTCTGCTATTTCAAACACTGCCGTCACATCGCCTTTTCCCAAAATCTTTTTGAGCTCTGCTTGTGTTAGTCCATCCAGTTTTCCAAGCCGGGTAAAGTTCCAGCTGTTTGTGTCATAGTAAATTGTAATTTGATTTCCCTGATACAAAATGATGTCGCCTGCAGTGGTTGTTATCTGCATGTCATTTCGGGGAAGTGTAGTTCCAAGCTGGCCAACCTTTTCAAAGTTCCCGTAGTCGCTCATTTTGATTTTAGCAGGTGCTTTTTTCAAAAGTTCGTAAAATGCACGCGCAGAAGAGTTGTCTGACAGTGTTGCTGTCAGCTTATGATTACCGCTGTCACTTATAATTTGAATTGAGATTTTCATTTTAGAAGGTTCTCCTTTGTCTGATGATTTTGCTGCTTTGATGCTGCCGTATGCGCATAACATTGGGGTAAGAAAAAGAATCGTTAATAAAATTAAAGATGTTTTTTTCATAGAAGACTCCACATTTTTTGTGTTTGTATCCGACGGTTGTATTAGTAACGTTGTGTCACTTAACTTAAATGTATGGCATAATTGGTGACTTGTCAATACTAAAATTGGCTTTTAGTGACGGAAAGTTGCTTATTGCAAAACTTTAATCTGTGTGCTATTCTATAGGCATGGCAGACTTAAGCGGCAAAGCGGTTTTTATCCGCGCAAGAAGCGACGAACACAAAGAAGAGCGCCTTTCTCAAATCAAAGAGGCAACGGCAGAACTTTTTGCATCCTGCCCTTATTCAGAAATTACGCTTACAACAATTGCAGAAAAACTTGGCTGGTCTCGTGCCAATCTTTATAAATACGTTACAACCAAAGAAGAAATCTTTTTGGAAATCTCCGCAGAAAAAATGGCTACCTATTACAATGCATTGCTTTCGGCTTTTCCAGATGGTAACAATTTTACGCCTGACGTGATTACTGAAGTATGGGCTGGAATTGTAAATGCAAATCAGGATTACATGCGTTACGTTTCTTATCTAAATCCTGTGATTGAAACTAATGTAACGGTAGAACGCCTTGCCATTTTCAAAAAGAAATATTATGACCTGGCCTATGCCTTCCGTGACAGACTTGCACAAATGCTGGGCACTAATCAGGATACTGCTTACAAAATCCAGCTGGATGTATTGTTTTATGCTTCATCAAATGCAGTCTGCTGTTACAAAAATCCTCTGGTTCAGGAAGCTCTCAAGCAGATCAACATTACTCCGCCGCCAATGGATTTTTACAGGGATATGAAGGACTTCCTTAAAATGCGACTTGGATGGAAAGAGTAAGAGCCTAAGAAGTAAGTGGATTTTTCACTTGCTCTTACTGGTGATGTTCCCCGTGGTGGTTACACTTAGCCTCAAAGTTTGGCTTTAGCTCGCCTTTTGCAAAAAGTTCTGCGGCTTCATCTGCATTGCCTGTAATACCGGGAAACTCCTTAAGTCCGCTTGCAGCAATTGCTCCGATGGCGCCCTGCCCGCGGTTGCCAAGAATCAAAGTTTCTACACCAAGGCTTTTTAAAAATGGAGGAAGTGCATGATGCCCGTTTCCGCCGTTATCAATCACTTCTGAAGAAATGATTTTTCCGTCTTCAATCTGATAAATCTTAAAATACTGAGTTTTTCCAAAATGCTGGAAAATGTTTCCGGTTTCTTTTTCGTATGTTACTGCGATTTTCATGCTAAATAATATAGAAGAAAAAACGATTTGTGTCAGGATAATGTAAGTCTTAACTTGTTCTGATATAATTTATAAATGAAAATAAAGAGTTTTTGTGCGGACTTTTGGAAGTGATGTAAGATGCCTTCCTGATGCGAAAAATGGCCCGAAAAAAAATCATTTTTTTATTGCCGTTCGCTATAAATTTTTATATCTTTTATTTTGTAGCTGATTGCTAATAAATTCCCGTTCGGAATAAGACGGACGGACTAATAGATAAAAAACAGGAGTCTTACTATGGCTAAACAGTTATTATTTAGTGAAGAAGCTCGTGAAAAGCTTCTTTCTGGTGCAGAACAGATTGCAAAAGCAGTAAAAACAACACTTGGTCCTTGCGGACGCATGGTTATGCTGGATAAAAAATACGGCGCACCAACAATCACAAAAGACGGTGTTACAGTAGCAAAGGACATTGAATTAAAAGATCCTTATGAAAATATGGGTGCTCAGTTTGTAAAAGAAGTTGCTTCTAAGACAAATGATGATGCCGGTGACGGTACAACAACAGCAACTGTTCTTTCTTATGCTTTCGTTCGCGAAGGTCTTAAAGCAGTTGCCGCTGGTATGAAACCAATCGGTGTAAAACGCGGTATGGATAAGGCTGTAAAGCTTGCCATTGAAGAAGTTAAAAAGAACAGCCGTTCAGTTAAGAGCGAAGCTGATGTTACAAATATTGCAACAATTTCTGCAAATAACGACCCTGAAATCGGTAAACTCCTTGCTGATGCAATTCAGAAAGTTGGAAAAGACGGTGTAATCACTGTTGAAGAAGCAAAGAACATGGAAATGACTGTTGATACAGTTGAAGGTATGCAGTTTGACCGTGGTTATATTTCTTCTTACTTTGTTACAGACCGTGAAACAATGGAAGCTGCTTACGAAGACGCTTACATTTTGATTTACGATAAAAAAATTTCTACAATGAAAGACCTTTTGCCGCTTCTTGAAAAAGTTGCAAATGCAGGTCGTGCACTGGTAATCATTGCTGAAGATGTAGACGGTGAAGCCCTTACAACTTTGGTTTTGAACACAATCCGTGGAACAATCAAATGCTGTGCTGTTAAGGCTCCAGGCTTTGGTGACAGACGTAAGGATATGCTTCAGGATATCGCAATTCTTACAGGCGGTACAGTTGTTTCTGAAGAAGTTGGACTTAAACTTGAAACAGCTGATGTTTCAGTTCTTGGTCAGGCTAAATCAGTTAAGATTGACAAAGACAATACAACAATCGTTGGCGGTGCTGGTTCTAAGAAGAACATTGCTGCACGTGTTGAAGAAATCAAACACGCAATTGAAAAATCAACATCAAGCTATGATAAAGAACAGCTCCAGAAACGTCTTGCAAAACTTTCTGGCGGCGTAGCTGTAATCAACGTTGGTGCTGATACAGAAACAGAAATGAAGGAAAAGAAATTCCGCATTGAAGATACAATCGCTGCAACTCGCGCTGCTTTGGAAGAAGGTATTGTTTCTGGTGGTGGTCTTGCACTTATTCAGGCTGCAAAAGCTTTGGAAAAAGTTCCGGAAGATCTTACAGAAGACGAAAAAGTTGGATTCAAACTTGTTCGCCGTGCTTTGGAAGAACCAATGCGCCAGATTGCAGACAATGCAGGTCTTGACGGTGCTGTAATTGTTGACCGCGCTAAGAATGAAAAGAAGGGTGTAGGATTTAACGCTTACACTGGTGAATGGGTAAACATGGTTGAAGCTGGTATCATCGACCCTGCTAAGGTTACATGCTCAGCTTTACGCAACGCAGCTTCTATTGCAGGCACAATGCTTACAACAGAATGTGCTGTTACAGATATTCCTGAACCTCCGGCTCCTGCTCCGGCAGCTCCAGCTGGTGGTATGGGTGGAATGTATTAATCGATTTTACCTCCGTGTAAAATCGATTAAGAACAGAATGTGCATTGCACATTCTGTCTTCAGCCTGCCATCCTTGGCAGGCTTTTTTTATCGACCTCGTGTCGCGCCTTTTTTCTAGTTTGCTTCCCTGCCACCCTTGTTTAATCCACTAAATCAAACATTTTGAAAATTTCAAAGTTGGAAGGGCTTGTTGTTCAAAGTTCTGTTACGCCTGCTTCTGCAAAGGCTGCTGCCATATTAAAACTCTTACTTTCCACTTGGTACATTTTTCTATAAAATAAAAGCATGAAGCTGTTTTTAGTAATAACCTTTTTATTTTTTGCAGGAAGTATTATCGGCTGGGGAATCGAGCTTGTATTCCGCCGTTTTTTTTCTAAAAATAATCCTGAGCGAAAATGGATAAATCCTGGTTTTTTAACAGGTCCGTATCTTCCGCTTTATGGATTCAGCCTTGTAATTTTGTTTTTACTTTCTTTTATTGATGTAAGCTTCATACAGAACGAGTTTTTACAACGAATTGTTTTGTTTGCATTAATGGCACTGTGCATTACAGGTTTTGAATATATCGCCGGAATGATTTTTATTGTCGGCATGAAAATCCGTCTTTGGGATTATTCAAAGAACTGGGGAAACATAAAAGGAATTATCTGTCCGCAATTTACGTTTTACTGGTGGCTTTTAAGTGCCATTTACTTCTTTCTGATTCATCCGCGCATTCTGGAATGGCTTTACTGGTTTACAAATCACATTGAATTCAGCTTTGTAGTAGGATTTTTCTACGGAGTTCTTTCTATAGATTTGAGCTATTCTTTACAGATTATGGCAAGGCTCCGCCGGTTTGCCCGTGAAAATGAAGTTATAATTCATCTGGCAGAAATTCAGCGGAATATACGCCTTAAGAACGAAGAAAATAAAGAAAAACTGCATTTCTGGCTTACAATGAAATGCGAAAAATTACCTTTGCATGAAATTGTAAAACAGATTCGGCAGAAAAAAGAAGAAAAGATTATTCATTTTTAATTCCCCTTATTTACACAGAAGCTTCTGCCATGTAATTTCGGTAAAATCGTTTATAATGATATCCGCATAGGGAGCAATGGAAGATGCACTGTTTGTTGTTGCAAGCCCAACGACTATTGCACCTGCGCTTCTGCCGGATTTCATTCCGTTAAAAGAATCTTCAAAGACAAAGCAGTTTTTTGCATTCGCGTTGCAGACTTCGGCCCCAAGTAAATATGGTTCCGGAAAAGGTTTGCTGCGCTTAAAGTTTTCTGCGGTAAGGATGTGGTCAAAAAGCTGTGTAAATTCCGGATGATTCAAATAGACGCTTTCCATCTTTTTTGCATTGGAGCTTGTAACAAGGCTTGTTGGAACATCGTTTTCTTTTAAAGACTGTAAAAAATCTTTTGCACCCGGAATATATTCCATCTGCATTGAAGCTTCAAATTTTTTAAGGCGGGAAGTAATTTCCTGCTGTTCTTTTTCCTTTCCGCTGAAAAGTGTTGCATAAATATGTTCAAGCGTATTGCCTTTTATTTTTTGGCAAAGATTTTCATCACCAAGGAATTCCTGGCAGATTCCTCCCCAGAACTTTGTGTACTGTGCTTCTGTATCAAGAATTACGCCGTCCAAGTCAAAAAGACAGGCTGTATTTTTATTTGAATTCATTGGTTTTTCCTCGAAATGCCTGATTGTTACTGTTTTGTGCGGCTGATAAGCCGCACCTTCAATTTATATAAAATTCGTAGTGCCGGTTCACCGGCTGAAAATTATAAATCCGATTTTGGGTGTAAGTTCAAAATTCTGCATGAAGCCGGAATCTGAATAGTATGTTGTGGTGGTTCCTCCTGAAGTGCATCCGCGTTTTTCGCCGCCTGCAAAATCGTAACATACGTTCAGCCCGGCAAAGTACCAGATTGAATCGCTAAGTCTGTATTCTCCGTGGATGAATGCGCCCAATCCGAACATGTTAGATGAAGTTTCTATATTTGTGACTTTGTTATAGTTGAGTTTGTAATGTAGGCCAAACCCATAAGGAACATACCAGTTTTTTGATTCATAGGCCAGAAAGTATGTTCCTGCCTGAAAATCGGTGCTCCAAATTTTTGAATAATCGGAAGATTCTGAACTGAGTGTCTTTCCTGAACGTTTTTCTGTTATGTTGCGTGGTTGTGAAAAGCCGAATTGCGCAAAAAAACCGAACGGCAAGCCATAAGGTTTAAAACGTCCTTGAACTTCTCCGCCTGCACCTGAAGTCCTGATTGTTTTTGAATTGTCGTTCCAGTCGTTTTTTTCAAAAGTAAAAGGGAAGGTTAACGATGCGCTGCTTGACAATTCTCTGTTATATTTGAAGTTTGCGGCAAAAACAGAAGCCGCTGCAATTAGTGTAAGAAAACAAAATAATAATTTTTGCATAAACTCCCCGTCGGATTATTTTTTTGCAACTATGACCATAGTTCTTGCAGTATGGTCGTAAGGCGAACAATCAAAATCGCCATAAACTTGAGCCGAAGAAAATCCTGCATCTAAAATCATATTTCTTAAATCGGCCGCCGAATAAAGTCGCTGAACGAATACGTGTTCGTAGCGGCGGCCTGTTTTATTATCGATTAAAATCCACCTTGAACGCAAGCCTTCCCATGCGCCTTCTACGGTAAATTCTGTAAGAACGGTCTGCCCTTCGCGTTCAAACCATTCGCCTTCGGTAAAATACATGATTGCAGTTTCCCTACTTGTACATTCCATGATGAAAGTTCCGCCGCTTTTTATTGATGCGGCGATATTTTTGAGGATTGTAAAATCTTCTTCTATTGTGTCGCAGTAACCGAACGATGTGTAAACGTTGCAGGCTGCGTCAAATTTTTTGCCGTCATTTACTTTTGCATTTCTTCTGAAGTCTTCGGTAAAAGTACGCAGATCGGCGTTTACAAGATTTAGTTTTACATTTTCGTCTTCTGCGGTTTCTGCTGCTGCATCAAGTTCGTCCTGAATTATATCTACACCTGTTACATTCAAACCGAGCAGTGCAAGTTCTATCGCAATGCGTCCTGGTCCGCAGCCTGCATCAAGAATTGTGCTTCCTTTTTTTAAGTCTGTAATCCTGCAGATTCGTTTTGCAACGCCCGGAGCTTCTGCCCAGCGCTGGCTGTCAAACATAATCGGCCCGAAATTCAGCCAGAATTCAGGATTTTCAAACCACTGCTTTTTTTTTACTGCCTTGCTCATAAATACAGTATAAAGGTACCCGATATTTTGGACAACCTTGTCATGGAATGTTTGTATTGAACTGCTGCAAATTTTAATTTTTCAATGTACTCAGGATCTTTTTAAGAATAATTATATTTTTTCTCTTGCATTTTAAAAAAATGGTTATATAATGATTATCTGTGAACAGGTTTGTGCGTTTATGGATGTTTAAACCTGCCATTTTTGAATGTTTATAAACACCTGCGTTGCAGGAATATTATATGCTGCTGTTTTTTATATTCTTAATATGAAGAACGGTATTTGTTTGGAAAGCCGGGAAAACCGGCTTTTTAGGGGGATTTGTGAAAACAAATAATATTCTTAAAGTAGACGGAAAATTCTACTATGGCTGGGTCATGCTTATCTGTGGATTCATGTCGATGTTTATCTGCTACGTTATTAAAGTCAACTGTAGCCCGCTTTTTATTAAGCACATCTGTGAAGAATTCGGTATTAACAGAACGATGTATGCTCAGGTAAATACATTGCTTACTGTTTCGATGATGATTTCTTCTATGTTCATCGGAAAAGTTTATAAAAAGATTCCTGTAAAATTTGCTTTGTCAGGATGTGTTGCTATTGCTGCTTTATGTTATGTTGGAATGTCATTCTCTCATAACATTGTTCAGCTTTATATTCTTGCAATAATTCAGGGTATAGGCTGGTCAGGAGCTACTAACCTTCCTGTAACAATTATCGTAAGCAACTGGTTCGGTCCAAAGATTAAAGGTACTGCAATGTCTATTGGTATGCTTGGTAGCGGTGCAGGTGCTTTGGTTTGGATTCGTGTTATTGAAAAAGTAATTGAAGCTCATGGCTGGAGAACAGGCTATCTTGCAATGGCAGGCTGTCTTGCAATCATGATTCCGATTGCATTGATCTTTGTTGTAAGTATGCCGATTGATAAAGGTTTTGAAAATCGTGTTGGTGATCCAACACCTGAAGAAAATGCAAATGCAGTTCCTGCTCAGAAACAGGGTATTACAGGCGGACAGGCACTTAAAACAGCACGCTGGTGGTGTCAGTGGTTTGCCGGTATGATTACAATGATTGGTGCTTCTGCATTCTCTTATGAATTCAAAAACTACTTTAACATTGTTCTTGGTGATAAAGCAAAGGCAACTGCCCTTTATGCAGGTGCTCTTGGTACATTGATATTAGGTAAATTCCTTCTTGGAGCTCTTTCTGATGTTCTTAAAATTAAAAGAACAGCCGTTATTGCTCCATTGTTCTACTGTGGTGTATTCCTTTGTATGGCATTCTCAAGCACAGGAAGTTCTCTTTTCCCGAAACTCCTTGTTCCGTTATACATGCTTGGAGGTGCACTGCCATCTGTAATTCCATTCCTTATCACAGCACACAACTTTGGTGATAAAGAATACGGTGTTATGTCCGGCTGGATGAATATGGCTGGAAACGTTGGTCAGATTCTTGGACCAACAATCGTTTCTATTATTCTTGATATGTCAAAGAGCATTTATGGCGAAGGACAGCAGGTTCTTGCTTATGCATTGTTCTGGAAGCTTGCCGCAATCCTTATGGTTGTAGTTGCAGTTCTTTACATGCTTTCAACTCGAGTAAGCAAAAAACAGATTCAGGCATTGGGATATACACCAGCCGAATAATAATAGTAATAATTGGAGGAAATTAGATGATAAATTATTTTGACCTTAAAGGAAAATGTGCAATTGTAACAGGAGCCTCTTCAGGTCTTGGAAAACAGTTTGCTCTTTGTCTTGCTGAACAGGGAGCAAATGTAGCTATCGCTGCCCGCCGTGTTGAACGCCTTGAAGAAGTAAAAAAGGAAGTTGAAAAATTCGGCGTAAAATGTGTTGTTTGTCCTTGTGACGTTACAAACACAGCACAGATTGTAGAAGCTGTAGAAAAAACTGTAAAAGAATTCGGCAGAATTGATATTCTTATCAACAATGCAGCAGGTGGCTTTGCAACACCTGTTGTTGAATGTGATGATCAGACATGGCAGAACGTAATCAATACAAACGTTAACGGTGTATTCTATTTCGCACGCGAAGTAGGCAAAGTAATGCTTAAGCAGAAATACGGAAAGATTATTAATGTTGGTTCATTCCATTGTCAGGTAACAATGAACGGAGTTCCACGTTCAGGCTATTCAACTGCAAAAGGTGCTGTTTACATGATGACAAAAGCTCTTGCTGCTGAATGGGCAAAATCTGGAATTACAGTAAACACCTTGGGACCTGGATACTTTGAAAGTGAAATGTCTGCAAAAGTTGCAAATCAGGCTTATGAAGACGGAATCAAAAATAACTGCCCTATGGGACGCCGTGGGAAACCTGGTGAACTTAACGGTGCAATGCTGTTCCTGGCTTCAGATGCTTCAAGCTATGTAACAGGTCAGCTTCTTCTGGTTGACGGTGGTTGGACAATCGTCTGATGCGACAGATTTTAAGCTGCTTAATGCTTTACTCTAGGCTTTTGCTTATGACATCTGGCTTTCGGCAGCTTAAGTTATTTTAATTTCTATTTTGGAGCTGCAAGCACTCCGGCAGCTCCTTTTTTATGGACTTTCAATGACTTCCGGTATTATTGCTTTAATCATTCTTGGAATTTGTGTTTTTCTTTTTATAACGAAGATTTTTCCTGCTTCAGTAGTAGGATGCATGGGCTGTCTGCTGATGGTTTTGCTAAAAGTCTGTACGTTAAATCAGGCTTTTTCAGGTTTTTCAAGCAGCATACTTTTCCTTATGGTCAGTTCTATGATTGTCGGGATAGCAATGTTTAAAACCGGCTGTGCCCAGATGATTGGAAGTCTTGCCATAAAATGGTCTCATGGCGATGAGAAAATTTTTCTTATAGCTGTCTGCCTTATTTCAGGAATTCTTGCAATGTTTCTTGCAAATACGGCACTTTTAGCAGCATTTTTTCCTATAATAGACAGCGTGTGTATGAATTCTTCAAACAGAATGAAACAGCGCAATATCATTTTACCGGCTGCCTGTGCCGTAATGTTCGGCGGAAGTTCCACTCTTGTAGGCTGTACACCACAGCTTACAGCGAATGGCCTTTTACATAAAATTTCAGGAATTGAAATGGGAATGTGGACTTTAACAGGTCCGGGGCTTGTTTTATTTGCGCTTTTTATGATTTATCTGATTTTTTTCGGCTATAAACGCGGCGAAAAAATTTGGGGAAAACGCACTTTTACAGATTTAGGCATCAGTGAAGAAAAAAAGAAGAATGCCCTTAGAATTGATTTTGACAGAAAAAAAGTCGTAATCATGTTTGTAATTATGACTTTGATGATAATTTCGTATATAACAGCGTTTATTCCAATTGCCGTTACGGCCATGTGTGCGGCTTTGCTTTGTGTACTTTTTAAGCTTTGCTCTGCAAAAGACATTTACGAAGATTTAAACTGGGAAACAATTGTTTTTCTTGGCAGCTGTCTTGGA
>Ga0129306_1003828_pt1 | contig 10633 bp, 7 predicted proteins | sample P827metagenome_FD_94438 | JGI IMG/M metagenome (GOLD analysis project Ga0129306, IMG submission 94438) | Capybara group fecal microbial communities from Wisconsin, USA - P827 metagenome | ecosystem: Host-associated > Mammals > Digestive system > Large intestine > Fecal | place: USA: Wisconsin...
ATACTATTTTACTTCTGAAGAAGGAAAAGGAATTTATAGAGTTTATTGTTTAGAAAAAATGGGTAAATATTTACTAAATTCTAAAGAAATAGAATGTAAATGGCAACCAACAGATAATATAAAACCAGTTGAAATGATTAAGAAAAGATTAGCAGGAAATCAAGTTATACTTGCTTATATGAGAAAATCATCTAACTTTGCTGGATATACAGTAAAACCTCAAATCAAAGCTAAAATGGCTGGAAAAATAATAAAAGCCAATGGGGAAGTAAAACTTAGCAAAAATGGAAAAGGTATTAGTTTAATTTTCGAATGTGTTAGAAGAGATATTGATTGGGAAACAAAATTTATAGATAGAATGAAATTATATAAAGATTTCTATGACAACTTTATTCAATTTGATTGTGGATTCCAATTACCACCTCAACTTATATTTGTATGTGAAGATGATAAACATACAGTTGAAACATTTAAAGAATTAGTTAAAAAGGGAATAGAGATAGATAAAATAAAATATTATTTTACAACAGATTTAAAACAAAATTCTACATCTTTAGAAAAATCTTTAATAGAATTTGTAAAAGATGATGCAGGAAAATATAAAGCTAAAAATGTTGAAATTAAATTATTAGGATAAAAAAAGGTGTTAATATAAAAAAATAGCCATACTTTTAAAGTATGGCTTATTTTTTATTTATTTGAATTGTTATTGTTTTTCATGTTTTGGATTGGATCTTCACCATCAAAATTATAATTAGATTCTGGATTATATTGTATTGGATCTGAATTATTTGGGTTAGATGTTGTTCCTGAAAAACTTATATTTTTTAAATCAAATTTTGTTTTCTTTTCTTTATTATCATCATTTGCATTGCCTTTTGTAAATTTTGTGAAATTATAGATTTTTGGTTTCTTTTCATCTTTATAGCTTTCATCTAAGAAATCAACTTTAGCTTTACCGACAATGTTCTTTCCTTTTGTGTCTTTTGTTTTATATAAAATTTGTTTGAATTTTAATGATTGAACTTTTCCAGCAGAATAATTATCAACCCATTTATAAGAGATACTCTTTAGTGTATTTGTATAAGATGGTCCTGATTGCCCACCTTCTTTAATTTTTTCTCCCATTTTTGGAGTATCTGCAAGTGGGGCAACAGGTTCATAATCTCTAGTTGCTTGCCATTCTCTTTTCTTACCAAGTTCTTTTTCCCACCAATCGTTATCTTCTGGAGTGTTATTTCCAAATACGATTTTTGTAGAACAGTTTGCCATAATTGTTTGACGGTAATTTGCTCCATTTGGTGTACCGAATTGAGATAAGTTTTGAGCAGATATAATTGTTCCAACACGATATTTTCTATATAAAGTAAATATTGTTGATGTGCTTCTTGATAGGAAAGGAGGGAATTCATCAATATATAAGAAATGAGGAATTCTTGTTCTTTCTGTTCCTGGTCTTGAAAGTACAGAGTGTTGCATTAAAAGAAGTAAGAAAGTACCAAATGCTCTGTGAACACTAGCACCTAAATCACCACGTCTTGTACATACTAGGATAACATCACCATTTTGAAGTGCACTATCATAATTTATATTATTTGTTCTATTACAAATTACATTTTTTATACCAGGATATCTAATTAAGTTTGCAAGTTGAGCACTAATTGTTTGAACTTGTTTTTGTGTTTCTGCAAGATTTGGTGAGTCATGGTAAAATGTATTTTTATAATATTGAATTTGTATTGCATATTTTTCTGCAAGTTCTGGTATAGAATTCATTTTTTCTGATAATCTTTCGATTTCAGGGAAGTTGTATAATAATTTTAATAAATCTTCTAATGTAGGTAATTCACCACTATGTTCTTTTGGATAAGTTTCACATAGTAAAAGAATTAAGTTTTCTATTGCTTGAGCAGCTAAATTGATTGTGAAAGTATCTGTCATAGTTTGAGAAGTTAATTCTGTTTCTTCTTGGAACATTACTTTCATTACAGAAGATACTGCAATAGAAATTTTTATAGGATCTTTTAAAGCAAATGGGTTTATACCTTCTGATTTTGGATCTGTAGGATCGATTAAATGATATTGTATACCAAATGCTTTAGCAACTTGTTTTATATTTTCTATTGATTCGTTATCAGGAGCGATATATGTTAAACCTAAATCTTTGTATATATTTTTGTTATCTTGATTTGATAAGATAAGTTTTGACATATATGCTTTATATAATTTTCCTTTTGATTCATTTGGTGTTAACATATTTAAACTGAAATTATCGTTTAGATATTCATTAGAAAATGGGGAATTAAGATTAGCAAGACCTGTACGAAGAGCAGTATATCCCATTTCTTTAGATGCTTCTTTAAAGAAGTTTTTCTTTTCTAAATCTCTTGCAATCATAGGTTCAAATATCATACTAGTTTTACCAGCACCAGATACCCCAACGACAAGAGTTGATTCATATCTTCTTTCTTCTGGAGTTTTTATACCTTTTCCTGTTTCACCATCTTTGCATATAAACATTTCGCAAGTATATGGTCCCCAGCCTTTATTTTTATCTGATAAATCAATACCACCATAATCGAATATAGAATCTCTAATGTCTTTGGTATCGTTAATATCAGTATAGATATGTAAAAATAATTTATAAAAAGTAGTTAATGGTAAGTACCAAGCAATTGCTGAAAATGCTGGACGGATTAGTTCTCTGAAGTTTGTAATAATTTCAGAGTAATTTGGAACTGAAAAGAATGCAGACCACATAAGAACATTTGACCATTGAATTGCCATTGATGTTCCAATGATATATAAACCAATCATATGTAAATATAAGAAAGATAGTTTTTTTCTATCTTCTGTTACAAATTTTGAAGAACTTGAGAAGTGATAAGCAAAAGTAACACAAAAAATCGCAAGGGTATATTTTATTGGCCCCCATAAATCAACATACATTCCTGTTGCTGCAATAAAAATTACTTCAACCACTCTATCAATGCAAAGATAAAAAGAGATTAAAGTAAGAACATATGTAAGAAATGTATTTCGATCGGTTTTTAATTTCTTTAAAAATTTATCTATACGTTCCAAAATTTTCACCACTTTCTTTTAATATCATACACCTTTATTATCTTATAAAATCGCAAAAAAATCAAGTGTTTTAAGGAAAATCGTGGAAAAATATTACTGTTTTTTGGAATTTGTTTTTGTATGAGAACATATATTTTAAAAAATGCAATTTATTTGTTTCTTTAAGGAGATTATTTTGAATAAAATAAAAAAAGAAAATTTTTCAAAAAGTGTTACATATTTGCTTGTTTCTCAAGGATTGATAAAGGTTTTGGGATTGATATATAGTTTATATTTAATAAATAAACCTAAATTTGGAGATGAGGGAAATGCAATATATTTGAGCGGATATCAGATTTTTATATTTATGATTACGTTTTCTTCTATAGGAGTTTCGAATGCAGTTTCAAGTATTGTTGCAAAATGTGAAGATTATAATAGTATAAAAAAAATATATAAATCTGCCATTTTAGTGTATGTTTCGATTTCTTGTATTAGTTGTTTTTTATTGTATTTGTTATCTAATGTTATTGCAGAAAAATTTATAGGAATTGAAGTAGTATCGTATAATTTAAAGATTTTAGCTCCTATCATTATTTTAAATGCTTTTGAAAGTATTGCTATAGGCTATTTTAATGGAATTAAACAAATGAAAATAACTGCAAAAATTCAATTTTTAGAACAATTATTAAAATGTATTTTTACAATTGGATTGGTTGAGAGTTTTTCTTTAATAACTGATGATGCAAATGTTTTGAGTATAGGGGCAACATTGGGAGTAGCTTTATCAATATTATGTTGTTTTTTGATTTGTATATATGAAAAAAGAAGGGTTTGTATTTATACTAAAAAATTTGAAAATATTGAGTTGAAAACTAAGGATATTGTTAAAAATTTGTTGAAATTTTCTATACCAATTTCTTTTGGAGCAATGTTGGTTGGAATTAATAAAAATATTGATTCTTTTACAATAATGAATTTATTGGCCAAAAAAATTAATAAGGATTATGCTCAAAAAATATATGGGATAATAGCTTCTAAAGTAGATGTTTTAATTGTTTTTCCTTTAGCATTTAATTCTACTTTTTCGGTAGCTTTAATTCCTAATATTTCGGAAGCTATTAACAGTAGGAATATTGCTGATGTGAAAAAATATGTTCAAAATTCGATTTTTTTGAGTATTATAATTGGAATTACATCAACTGTTGGGCTATATTTTTTTTCAGAAGAAATTTTTGCATTACTTTTTTCTAATTCTCAAAATGGTTCTGATTTTTTAAAGTTGTCTGCATTTTCTGTTTTTTTTACAGTAATGAATCAAACTTTTTGTGGCATACTGCAAGGATTAAGAAAAAATAAAATTCCAGTTTATGCAATGTTTTGTGGCATGGTTAGTAAAGTGTTTTTAAATTTCATTTTAATTAGTAGCGTGCATTTTTATGAAAATGGCATAATTATTAGTACTATAATTTCAAATATAATTATGTTTTGCTTTTTATATTATGAAGTGCAAAAAAATATCAAAATTCATTTTAAAAGATTTTCTTTACTGATTTTTGGAGTTAGTCTTATTATGGTGTATACTTCAATATTTTTAAGAAAAAAATTTTTTGATAATTACTTAAATTCTAATATTTCTTTTATAATATCAACAAGCATAGGAGGAATGTTATATATCTTTTTGTTAACGAAAATTAATATATTTTTTGACAATTTTTCACAAAAAAGTAAAAAAATGAAAAAAAACATTAAAAAAATATAAAAAAGAGGGAATTTTTGAGAGTTTGACGAATAATCTTATTGTGTAGATTTTTTTTACTATACACATGAAAACATTTAGGAGGTATTAAGAAATGAACAAAGCTGAATTAATCGCAGCAATGGCTGCAAAAACAGGAGAAACTAAAAAAAATGCAGAAGAATCACTTAACGCATTTGTTTCTGTAGTAACAGAAGCTCTTAAAAAAGGAGAAAAAGTACAATTAGTAGGATTTGGTTCTTATGAAGTAAAAACAAGAGCAGCTAGAAAAGGTAGAAATCCACAAACTAAAGAAGAATTAGTAATACCAGCTTCAAAAGCTCCAGTATTCAAAGCTGGAAAAGCTTTAAAAGATTTAGTTAACAAAAAATAATTAAAATTTATTATATAGAAAGAACTAGGAAACTAGTTCTTTTTTTATCTAAATAAACTAATTAACAATTTTTGCTATTGAATTTATATAATATATTGAATATAATAACAATATATTAAAAGCAAAGGAAAAAGTTTAGGAGTTTTCATGATAGAATATTTAGAAATAGTAAATAAAATTAAAAATGTAAAGGAAGAATCAATAGAAGATTTTAATAGAACAGTAAGTATACCTTTGATTTTATCAAATCAGGAATGTTTTATAAAACAAATAGATAACAATATTATTATTGAAAAAAATGGAAAATCTTTTGAATTAACAATTGAAGATAGACAAGCTTTTTCAGAAGTTATTTTTATATTTAAAAATATGGATAAAGATTTATATGATAAAGTAGATTATAAATATGTAGATTTCTTTGAAAAATTTAAAGATATTAATTACAATTTAGAATATAATGGTAGACTTGAAGAAATTGAATTGAAGAAATTAACTTTAGAAATATTAACAATTTTAAATTTAAAATTTTGGTGTATTGATGATGCTGATAGAAAGGGATTTTTAGAAAATCTAAAAGAGCGCATTATAAAGCCAGAAGAAAGTGAAGAAGTTGTTGTTGAAGAAAAAAATATAGAAGAAATCGAAGATGAAAATCTTGAAATGATAAAAAATACTTGGTGGATGAATTTATTAAATAAACTTCGAGATATAAAGAAAAATATGAAAAAATAAAAGTGCGATAAATTAAAAATCGCACTTTTTTATTTTGAAATGAAAAATTCGTTTAAATCGTTGGAAATCAAAATGTTTTTATCAAATAAATTGTAATCAGAATATCTTAATGGAATGTCGATATTCATATTGTATTTATATAATTTATTTTCGTTAGAAACAATATTTATACAAAATGAAATTGTAGATTCTAAATCAAACAAATTTATATTAGATTTTTTTAATATTTGACCATTAAAAATAAGTGGTTCTGAATTTGCAACTTTATAATTTTTTAAAATATCTGAATTTACATATTTTAAAGTGATGGGTAGTGAGCAATCAACGAAAAAATTTGGAGTAGAATAGTAATCGTAATTTTCTTCGTTATCAAAATTTAAAATATTATAATTTAAATGAGTTTCAATTAGATATTCAGAAGAAACTGCATCAGTGGCAAATTTTTTGGGGTTTTGATAATAAAGTGATGGGGTTCCAACTTTTGGCATTTTTTCATATTTGATGTTGTCTATATAAAGAGCACTTATTGTATTTGAATCATCTAAACTTGTTGAGGTCGTTGATATATATATTGCGATATCTGTATATTGTGAGATAGATAAATTCCAATTTTCACTGTCATTATACGATGTGCTTTTTGGTAGAATTCCTGAATAAAACATTTGCTTTTTTATTTTAAAGGGAGCTTCTGGATTTTGAGAAGCATCTTTGGAATTAGTTATTTTATTTGAAAAAAATAGTATTGCTAAAATAATCAAAAATAGCAATGTTAAACTAAATTTTATAATTGATTTTTTCATAAAAGTTCTTCCTTTGTTTTTTATAAAAATAATATACTTTAAAATTGTTTTTTCTTCAATAGAAAATTGTGAAAAAATGCTTGAAATTCAGTTGCAAAAAATATTCAATTGACAAAAAAATATATTAATAATAAAATTTTTTTGGAGGTTTTTATGGGGAATAATAGTAAGAAAATTCTAATAATTTTAATAATTTTACTTTTTTTCTTTCTACTATATGCTTTTGTTGTATCTGTATATGCATATCCTATTACAACCTTTGAAGAAGCTAAGGTAAAATATTATAAAAATAAGAATCCTATCAATTTAGAAAATGTAATTGAAGAAAATACTAAAATTGAAAAAGCAGAAAAAATTATTGTTGAAGATATGGATTTAGAATATAAAACTTTATATAGGGAAAATTCAAAAATGCCAAATGGCTATTTTAGAGTAGTTCAAATTGGTGAAAATGGTAAACAGTCAGCAATCTTAAAACAAAGTTATGAAAATAATAATTTATTGAAAGAAGAATTGGTTTCTACAAATGTTACAAAAAATAGTACGGAAAAGATTATAGAAATTGGTACAGGAAAAGGCTTTATAGATGACAAAGTGGAAGAGGGAAATATAGTTTTTGTTTCTGCTAATAATCTAAAATTAAAAGCAAATCAAGATATTAATTCATATAATTTACGAAATTTGCCTGAAAATTTGGAATTAGAAATTTTAGAAATATATGATAATTGGTATTATGTAAGTACGGGAAATGAAGAAGGTTTTGTAATAAAAGAAGGTGTATCAAAATATAATCCATCAAAAGATTATACGATAGCACAATCGGATAATTCGGTATATTCGAGAGAGGAATTATTAGATACTTTAGATTTTAATATGGATGTTGGAAAACAAAGTAATTTATCATTAGAACAATTTGAAAAAATGTTTGAAAATATTTCATATGATACAAATGATGTTTTTAAAAATAATGCAAAATATTTTTATTATGCTGAAGAACAATATGATATAAATGGAGTTTTTTTAGCGGCTATTGGAGTACATGAGAGTGCATGGGGAACATCTAGTATTGCTAGAAATAAAAATAATTTATTTGGTTTTTGTGCATATGATGCAGATCCATATAATAGTGCTACTAATTTTGAAACATATGCAGAAGGTATTGATTTAGTTGCCAGAGTTTTAAAGAAAAATTATCTTAGTCCAGCAGGTACTGTTTTGCCAGATGGAAGTACAGCTTCTGGAAGATATCATTCTGGAAATACAATTTCTTCTGTTAATGTTCATTATGCAACAGATAAAAATTGGGCGAATTGTGTATATACTTGGATGCAAAAATTATATCAAGAAATTCCATAATTTTGAAAATTTTATTGGATAAATTTAGTAAATTTGGTTGATATTTTTTTATATATATTGTATTATATAATATATGTATAATATTGAAAAATAGTACGAAACAAATGAATAGAAATTTGAAAAAAAGAAGAAAGGAGAACTTTATGAAAAACAAAATTAAAAGTGTTTTAGCCGTAGCTTTTGTTTTATTAGTTGTTGTTACTTCTTTTTATTCTATTTCATATGCTGCTACTGATGAATATGTAGACGAAGCAGCTTCAACAGAATTGCTTGAAATGAAAGAAAGTACAAAGGGAAAACTTGAGAATTACATAGAAAAATATGGATCAACTCCATATGGAATTGTTGCATATGTATTAAATGGTTTAAGAATTTTCAGTATTCCTTTTTGTTTTTTAGGTATTGCAGTTGGAGTTATTAAGCAATATGTTACAGGAATAAGAAGAATAGACATTAGAGACAGAGGATTTTATTTAATAATTTCTTTTGTTACTATATTACTTGTATGTCAAGTATTACCGCTAATATTTACAATTGTTGTAATGCGGATGGAGGGGGTAAAAACAAATGAAAGTTTTATTTGCAGTAAAAAATGAGAGCCTTTCTAATGCGATTATAGAAAAATATCGTAGAAAATATAAAGAAATATTAACATTTAAAAATGTTTATTATTATAATGCGATTATAAAAGAGTTACAAAAAAATAAAGATTACGATAGAATTCTTATAAGTGAAGAGTTAGAAGATTTTGCAAATAATAACAATTATGATACAATAGATAAATTTATTTTTGATAAATTAGACAGCATAAGTGATGAAGCAAATGATGCTAATGGAAGAGAAATATCAATAATATTTATATGTACAGACAGAAGACAAAAAGGTGACGAATTGTTATCAAAATTGTTTAGTATAGGCGTATACAATGCATTAATAGGGGATGATAGAACATATGATTCTGTATGTTCTCTTATAAAAAATCCAAGAACTAAAAAGGATGCAAAAAATTATTATAAAATAGATATTGAATCTAGTAATTATAGAGCAGAGAATGAAAATGGAGTAAGTGAAGTTGAAATACAAAATATTTTAGCTCACTTTAGAAGATTAGGAAAATCAACAGAAAAATTTGCAAAATCATTTGATAATATTGCTGCTCAATATAATGAGGAACAATTACGAATAATTGCAAATTGTTTACCTCCAAAAGTAAAATCTGTTTTAGCAACTACATCTGAAAAATATAAAAAGTTAGCAACAACAGGTTTTGGATTAGGAATGGTAAGCGAAGGAAATTCTAATTCAAGTAAAAAACCGAACGGAATTAGAGTAAACACTTTAGATAATACTACTACAAAAAGTAAAATAACAAAACCAATTGTTATACCTGCTGGAGTAAAAAAAGTAAAACCTAAAAATGTTGAAAATTCAGAAGAAACTACAAGCGGAATTAGAATTCAAAGAAAACCAACATCACTTCAAGAACAAATTAAAAGGCGTGCAATTGATGAAAAAGAAAGAATTGCAGCTTTGAAAAAACAAAAAGAAATTGAGATGCAAGAATTAGGAGAAACTCAAAAAGTAAAAGAGAAAGCTCCCGAAAAAGAGAAAAAGCCAAAAGCAGAGGTAAAACCAAAAGAAGAACTTGAAGATGAAGATATTTTTGCAGATGAAATTTTCAATGATGAACCAGAAGTAAAAAATAAAGCTGAAAAATTTGATGAAGATATTTTTGATGATGTTTCTGATAAAAAAGAAGAAATCATAAAAAAAGTTCCAGAAAAAGTTGAAAAAGCAGATTTAACTTTAGATGATGAAGAAGATGATGATTTCAATTTTAATGAAGACTTTTTAGAAGATGTTGAAGATGTTATAGATGCAGAAGATGAACCTGAATTTGAAATAAGAAATGACGAACCAGAAGAATTTGAAGACGAAGATGAAGTTGAAGAAGAATCAACTGAAAATGATTTTGATGATGATGGTTTTGATTTTGATGATAGCATAGAAGAAACAGAAAATGTTATAGAAGCACCTAAAACAAAAGCAAAACAACCAGAAACTGATGAATTTGATGATGATGAAGAATTTGATTTTGAAGATGCTGTTTTAGAAACTTCAGATGATATAGAAGTAAATAATAAGCCAGAATCAAAAAGATCAGAGCCAGAAATAGAAGATGACGAAGATGACGAATTCGATTTTGCTGATGATGATGACGATATGTTTGGAGATTCAACAGATTTTGAAGAAGAGCCAAAAGAAGAACCAAAAGAAACAGAGCCAGAAATAGAAGAAGACGAAGATGACGAATTCGATTTTGGAGATGATGATGACGATATATTTGGAGATTCAACAGATTTTGAAGAAGAGCCAAAAGAAGAACCAAAAGAAACAGAGCCAGAAATAGAAGAAGACGATGATGATGATGATGAATTCGATTTTTGTGATGATGACGATATATTTGGAGATTCAACAGATTTTGAAGAAGAACCAAAAGAAGAACCAAAAAAATCAGAACCAGAAGTAGAAGAAGATGATGACGAATTC
>Ga0129306_1003829_pt1 | contig 10630 bp, 13 predicted proteins | sample P827metagenome_FD_94438 | JGI IMG/M metagenome (GOLD analysis project Ga0129306, IMG submission 94438) | Capybara group fecal microbial communities from Wisconsin, USA - P827 metagenome | ecosystem: Host-associated > Mammals > Digestive system > Large intestine > Fecal | place: USA: Wisconsin...
ACATGGACGCCATGCTGAAGGCTTTTACCGAAGCCGGTGGACCGAACGACCGGGAGCTGGCGTTCGCCAACGCCGTGAATTGCGGCACGTGGGTCAACTTCTTGAAGAAGTTCACGAAGCTTGTCCTCACATGCGGCTATCCGAGCAAGACTGACCGCAGTCGTAGGCTTGAGTTCGACGGACCGCATATCGACATCGGATGCGGAAAAACGGAATGGGGTGCCGTTCCAGACAAGAAATACTTCGTGATAACGTGGAAAGATGCTTAAAGGAGGCCGCCAAATGGCGGCCTTTCTTATAAACTGATGGGAAACGAGACAGGGTTTCCTATGACCGAGTATCAGAAAACATATTCAGCATTTATCGAAAGTGTCTGCCAGAAGGTAGGGTGTCCTGAAGCGGTAGAGACACTTCAGAACGGATTTAAAGCATTTTGCGAATCGTACGACCCGGCCAGTATTGCCGAACGCAATCGCGTCATCGGGCAGCTCCGCAACAACATCAAGGTGACGTCACCTACCGGGGTGGTTCGACCGAACGTTGCACCGAGCGGAGAAAAGGAACACAAGACTACTGTAATTGGTGCTACCAAACCCATGACGAGGGACGACATTGCAATGCAAGTCGATGCTGAACATCCGGAATTCACGAACGAGAACGGAAACGTCAATCTTGATTCATATGGAAATCGACAGCAGCTGATCGCTCAGCGTCAGCGTGAACAGTTCCAGAAGCACAACGAGGATATCGCTCGCCAAAACGCGGCCAAGATTGCTCGCTACCCGTTCTACCAGATCAAGCAGATGTTCCCAGACGCGTATTGCAAGGTGCAGGGCGAGGTGTGGGTTCGCAAGTTCTTGAAGAAAGGAAAAGACCCGAAGACCGGCGAGACGAAGGTGATTGGTGCGGTAGGAAGCTGGGAACCAGATGTCGACCCTATGCGCTACGCCAACCCGACTATGGCCGTCGACGCGGCGAAGCGCAAGTATACGAAGGGGCACTGGGAAATCTACACGGTCATACCCGAACTGCAGGCATCGATTCCGAACGTCATCGACTCCGACCGATAATTGCCATGCTAAACAAAAGAAAATATTCCCGAGCGGGAATATTTTCTTTTTAAACAGCCCCAAAATGGTCGGTATTCCCGAACGGGAATATTTTAGGCGACCACCAAGTGGTGTACCGTGTTGATCTTCTCGCCGGTGCTGTACATCACCTTCTGGTTCTTCTTTGGACGGAGGAATGCGCGGGTGATGGCGGTCTTCACGGCGAGGTGGCGGCGACGGCGGTCCGGAAGGTACGGGTCGAAGATTTCGATGCCGGCCTTACTGATGTAGGACGTGATGAGGTTGCCGTTGAGGCCACGGAGACGACCGTAGTTGCTGACCTTGTAGCTCTCGTAGCCGGGGACAGATTTCCACTTCTCGTCGATTTTCTTGTTGATGATGGCGTCAACGGTATCCACGCTGATGTGGAGCATGTTGTGGATGCGGCTTATGCGGGATTCGTAGCCGCGTTCGCTGGGGACGGCCTTCAGGTCGGCTGCCATCTTCTCGGCCATGGTGATGATGCGGTTGGTGAGTTTTTCGTATTCGATCATGGTTTTCCTCTGAGGTTGATATTGAAACATCAATGAACTAATTTTAGTAATAAAGAATTTTAAATGCAAATATGTACAATTTGGCCAAAAAACTGGATGTTTTCAACGTAATCCGTTTTAATCCGGAGTATCACAGCTATACTTTCGACGGACATCGGACGGTTTCCGTAACCCGAGTGACCGGCTCGGTCAACCCGCCGTTCGATGAATTGGCTCGTGCCACGGCTACCGCAGCAAAGATGAGGGCGGAAGGTCAGGACATAACCGTAGACCAGCTGAGGAAGCAGTGGAAGCTCGGCAATGTGGTGGCTACGGCAAAGGGTACAGCCGTCCATAACTATATCGAGAACGCGTTGGCCCAGAAGCATTTCAAGTACCCGCTGTACGACGTGATGTACGAAATTTCCGACAGGATGCGCAAGGAGGAGCTTTTCAAGGACCTCTTCGTCGATACCAAGTTCGTGGCTGGCGTAGACCCGGATATCTTCGCCAAGCTGTACGATGGTCAGGACCCAGTTTTTCCCAAGTACGTCAAGTGTACGGCTCTCGTAGACCAGTTCGTGTCCGATATTCGGGGGAAGATGATTCCCATCAAGTCCGAACTGGTTATCGGTAGCCCGAAGTACATGGTCTGCGGCATGGTCGACCAGCTTTTCTATAATTTGAAGTCGAACCAGTTCGAAATATGGGACTGGAAGACTAATACCAAGTTCGACACCGAGTCAAAGTTCCGTCTAAACGCGCCTTGCGAACATCTCATGCAGTGTAAGCTAGACGAGTATTCACTTCAGCTCGCTTGCTACAAGCACATGTTCCAAGAGATGACCGGTATCGAAATCGGAAACTGCTATCTTTGCTGGTTCAGCGAGGACCAGCCGGCCTACAAGGTGTTCAAGTGCAAGGAACTGCCGAACGAGGCCGTGCAATTATTAACCACTTACGGAGGAAACCATGTCTAGGAAGGACTCTGGTGACAAAAGCGGATTCTTCTCAAGTATTATCGATGTGATCTGCGCCATACTCGAAGCAATCTGGATATTTGGAGACTGATATGAGCCAGCCTAAACCGGAAGACATCATACGGTCTTTTACTGACGACCAGAAACGTCTTTACGACGCAATGATGGCCGACGAGAACAAGCTCTTCGCCGACTGGAAGGGATGCCGCGACATGCATGCCAACGCGATGAAGGTCTTGAACGACAAGGACATCGGGCCGCAAGTCCGGATGTTCCTGATGGCCATCGCCACGTACTGGTCGGGTCGGAAGAATATCATGGAAGAGATGGTGCGCTCGCTCGGCAAGCCGGAACTGGTCAACAAGTGGTACGACAATGTCAACGAAACCAAAAAGTGAACCGTTAGTAATCGACGCCGAGATAATGATTCTCGACAAGCCGACGAGGCTGAATCCGGACGGCAGCGGCGGTAATGTGTATCCACAGTCCGTCGCCGAGCGCATACTGCTCGAAGTGATGACCGGAAAGAAGAAGTACGACATTGAGGAAGTGTCGCCGGTAGAACGACGTCTGAAGAAGAAGGCCCCGTTCGAAGCGTGGCCAGAACATGCGATGGCCGAGTCGGTCGGCGCGAGAATAGACGACGGTCGGTTCGTGATGTCGTTTAAGGTCAATGATAACAAGTACGGGAAGCTTCTGAAGGATGCCATCGGTACTCACGGTCTGGAAAAGCTGGATTTCTTCCCGGTCGGCAAAGGTAATCCGGATGAAAACCACGTGGTGGCGGATTACCAGCTGTCCTATGTAACGTTTGAGGTGAAAAAGTGAATATCGATGTCATTATGGCGGTCAACGCCGATGGCCGTGTCATACAGCGGAACATCTTCGCTCTTCCGGAAAAGGTTTACAGCTGCGAGGGTCTGAACCGTGTTCTCGACCACCGCTTGGTGATGATTCCGAAATCTATACTCCCTAGGATGTATGGAGGCGTGCCGCCCGTGCAGATGGGCGTTTTCACGACGAGGGTGCTCGTATCGGCTTCGGAACGCGCCGCAGCTAGGCTCACCGTCGGCTTCCAGCACAAGAGCGAGGAAGTCGACCTTGGCGACGTCGCCATCATAGGTACGCCGTGCATTACGGAGACTCTCGATGGGATGGGTGTCGCGTACAACCTTGCGATAGTGGCTCCGCTCAACACGTCCATTCCGGAAGACCTCTATGACGGGTTCGCACGTGACGGGTCGTTCGGCGACGAGACCTATACCGTGCACTACTTCAAGCCGAGCATATCCGAGTCGACCGACTTGAAGATTTCCAACATCATCGACGGTCTGGAACGCGGCGACGAGCTGACCGACGAGGAACAGCAGATTGTCGACCAGTTCGCCGACAACTTTTCCGCTGCATACGACCTCGAGATGTCGGAGGACGATTCGGCAAACCGAGTGGATTCCTATGACGACGGCAACGACGAGGGAATCGTGGACGACGAAATCGGCAAGGAACTGGGTAAGATGTGGAAGTCGCTCGACATGACCGCGTCCCAGATAAAGTTCTGTCTCAAGGAGAACAAGGAAATTGCCGACGCGTTCAACAAGTTCTGCGCAGATTACAAGGCGGCGAAGGATGCCGAGAAGTACACGACGCCTGTTTACAATGACATGCTGCCGAACCGTGTCACTTCGCTAGAAGGATCTTACAACGGGATCGTCAACCAGTTCTCCGCTCTTAAAAAGGAGACCGACGAACATGTCGAAAAACTCGAAACCAAGGTGAAGCGTCTGTACGTCGCTATCGCACTTCTCGCCGTGGTTTTCGCTATCCTCACGGTGGTATTCTGATGCATCCTACTATCTATTGCAAGGCAGGGGACGGTCGACGCCACAGAGTCCAGAAGGCTATACCCGGTTTTCCAATCGGCACGACTACGCTTTGCGGTAAGCGCATAACGGCGATACCGCACGACTGGTGTAGCGACAAGGAACGTGCGAAGAAGCTGGGCGAGTGGAATGGGATGAAACTTCCACCTTGCGAGCATTGCGAACATTTCGACGACTGATGATTATGATAAACTAGGGTATAGCTGAATATCCGAGTTTTTAAATGTCTGAAAAGGAAATCTTCTTCGAGGCCGTAGACCGCATCTGCGAAGCGTCCAGCCTCCCCGCGGTCGCCGAGTCCGTCAAGCAGCTGTACGAAGCTACCGTAAACCCCGAAGAATCTACAATCAACCAAGTTGACATCTCCAAGCTGTCCGGCGACCAAGTCGCCGAACTGCAGGGCGACGTCGCCAAGGTGGCCGAGGCCAAGAAACAGGCCGACACTGCGAAGGAGGCGCTCGACGCCGTCAACGCGGAAACCGCCGCCAAGACCAACGCAGCAGCCGCTCAGGCCGCTCAAGACGAGCAGAACAAGCAAGAAGGTGCGTAATGTCTAGCCGTTTCGTACAGATGCTGGAAAGCATGAGGACGGACTCGACGGTCGCCGCGTCCGCCATCGAGCTGTACAAGTCACTGTGCGAGGCCGACTATTCGAGGCACCTCACCGTGCCGTCCGCGCAGAACGCAGTCACACCCTTCCCGAACTACAAGAACATCATGAAGCTCCAGCCGACGGCTAGCTCCACGTCCCAGCCGGACGTACAGAAGCCGTACGAGTACCAGCCGTGCGGTGGTAGGTGCTCAAGAGACCCGCTGGAGGACACGAACGAGGCGTTCAAGAACGACAACACGCCGAAGACGGTGAAGCTTAACCCTAGCTCCAAGGTCAAGAACCTCATCAAGAGAGCGCAGGACCACCTACCGAAGCCGGTCGAAATGTCGGTCGCGTCGTTGCGCAGCGAGCCCGTCTCCGGTTTCAGCACCAAGGCGACCTTCGCCGGACCCGGAGCTGCCACCATCAATGGCGTGGACGCCGGATATGGCACCCCCTCCGCGCCGTCTGCGCCGTCTGCGGCGACTGCGCAGTAACGAGAAATTGGCGAACTATATAAACTTGTGGGAAACATCACCACAGGTTTTTATTATGAAGGCTACCGAATATCTTACCCGTCCGGAACTCGGCCTATCCAAGGCTCAGGTCGAGAGCGTGACGAAGCTTGCGCGTATCTGCGGAATCGACTCCATGTTCGAAGGAATCAAGATCGGCGGCGTGTCCAAGGAGGTCGAACAGCCGAAAGTGGCCGAACCTACCAAGAGCGTAGTCGGAAGCGACGACACCTCGGCAGAAGAGGAACTGTCTTTCGAGAACCCGAACTACAGCGCGACAGCGCAGTCCGACGAGGAAATCAACGCCGGTAGCATCGACGACCCCTCCACCAACATCCCGGACCCAGACGCGTTCGCCAACCAAGAAGGCGAGGAAGCCGACGCGGCAGCCGAGAACGCGGTGAACGACCGCCTCACCGAGGAACTGGTCAACACTATCGCCAGCATCTACGGCCACAACAAGACCATGGACGTGAACGCGTATCTCGCCACCGAGGACAAGGCTCGCCAGTACGTGCAGGGCTACATCGAGAACATGTCCACCAACCTCCGCTCGACCTCCGGCGACGACATCGGGAAACGCCTCACCGGCGACGATGAGGGTACTGCTAGTCCCGCAACGCTCCGGAAGCTCAAGGGTCTCCTCAAGCTCTACAAGACACGCGTGGCGGCCACCGACCGTGAGTCAGGCGTGATCAAGGCTATCGACGACTTGGTCGGCGCGTTAGACAACGGACTGAAGTGGTTCGACGACGAGGCCAAGAAGGGTTACGGCGACGGCGACGCCAAGGAACAAGCCCTGCGCTTCGTGCTCGGTGTACCGTCTAGTACAAATGTCGCACCAGCTCGCAGCCGTATCGACCAGATCAAGCGCGATCGACTCCGCAAGCTCCGCGAACAGCACATGGCCACTTCTCTGGCCTAGTCAAGGAATCTCATTTCGACAGCCGCCGGGTCACACCGACGGCTTTTTGTATGCGCGTGTCAGCGAGTCGCATACGCTCCGGGCCGCTCTCAGCCTCGCATCGTCCAGCTGCGCCTCGGTTACCCATATAGTAGAATCGTTCAGCTTGCGCGACCAACGTGCCGCCGGTGCCATGTACAGCTCGTCGAAGCCGATACCCTCGGCGAATGCCGGCACTTTGCGCATGTCGGCGAAATTGGCCTTGCTTACGGTGTACATAAGCTTGGTCGTCCAGCCGGTAGCCGTCTTCATGTCGTGAAGCAGTCCCATGTTGGCTAGCCACTTGCCGAAGTCACCTCCGACACGTATGGACTCGTATACTTCCTTGGTCGTGCCGTCGCACGATATGTGGACGCGGTCTATGTTGTCTATAACCGATTGCGGCAATCTACCCCAGAACTCCTCGTTGAGCAGCGTACCGTTGCTCATGACGGTTATGCGCTGTCCTCCGGTCAGTCCGCACAGCAGCTTCCGGTAGGCCGGCGATACTGCCACCTCGCCTTCCCCGGCTATTACGACACGCTTCGCGTGGACGAGGTAGGGAACGACGTTGTCCGTCATGTCGGTCGTGGCTGTCTTGGCCAGTGGCAACCCGCGTGGACGGCACGTTACGCACGTAAGGTTGCACGACGTGTCGAATGACAGTATGACGGTGTGAGGGTACGGAAGCCGCCCGGAATCCCCTCCACGGTAGGCCATGACGTCGTCCGCCACTTCTGGGAATTTCTCGCGCAGCTCCGACTCGTCGACCCAGTCGGAACGCTGTTGGCAGAACTCGCAGCTCGCGTAGTCGTCGTCGCCTATTCGTCTGCGCCATCTGGACCACTTGTCGCTGTTCCACGCGGAGTCCGGGTCGGATAGCGGGTCGATCTCGAGCATCATGCGCTGCAATAAACTGTGGGACTCGCTGCAGCACGGGTACAGCTTCGGCCACGTGAGGTTGAGCGTTGTCAACGGGTATATACAGAATCGTTCTCCCATGGGCTTAAATATAGCTTCAAAAAGTATAAACTACAAATGTGAATTTCGAGAGGCTGCTACATGTCTAAACGTAATACCGGTGTACTCTGGTCTGTCGCTAACCAAGGTCTGAACTCCACCGAGAAAAGCAACGCACGTGGTAACATCGGTGTCGATTTGACAAACCCGGCTGCATCCGGTACCGCAACCAGCTTCCTCAGCGACATCGCGACCGATGCCAACGGCAATATCTCGTTCCAGAAGAAATCTATCAGCGGCTCCGACACCGTGTTCGAGTACGATGGTCAGCATACCGAACGGTTTGAACCAGTCACGACCAGTGGTTTCCTTTTCGGTGACGGCCTCGTCGCGCATAGTACGAGATCTATGCCAACTGGCTGGCCCGCTAATTATTGGGATATACCCGTAAATAGCGCGAACGCTCCTACTATCGTCGAAGCACCGTCGGTTCTCTACGCGATGACTACGCTTATCGAAAATTCTTCCCAGAACTGTCCAGACGAGATCTGGAACAAACACCGAATTAAAGAATATGACACGTGTTCGCTGTGCCGCAACGTCACTCGTTCTCCAAATAATCTTAACCCGTCGTATAATACAACGTCCACTACTAGTGAAGGACCTATGCCTCAAGCAGCAATCGCTTTCATACCGCCGAAACACTGGGCTTTCATTTCCGGGGTTCTGACGGTTGATAAGAGCCAGATAACCCAGTGGAATATTCGAAAGCATATCGTCCAGACTTTCAATTTCCACTTGACTGACGCAGCCGAAGTTTTTCACCCGACGACATTCACGAATATGATACTGGGTTCGGCTGGTTCGCTGCATGGCTTCGATATCGAATTTGATTCGAATGCTGACTTCCCCTTGAATAACCACAACTTCAGCTTCTTCGCGTATAACCCGTCGGACAGCGTCGGAAAGTACGTATTGCTTACTGCGGCGACACCGATCTCCGGTAATGGTGCCGGCGGTGCTCAGAAGTATGTGGTGTATCATGTCCACAAGCAGATCATGATTTTCAAGACTCCGGAACATGATGGTTATGATTACGTATATGACGACCCTCTACATGTCGCTCCGCCCAACTGGAAACCGTCACCGTAGTGTGATGCCGCTCACCGGTTCGTGGAAAATCATAACTTTTTTCAAGAAAATTGCAAAAAACCCTTTACGGAGTTAAAAATATTTGCTAAACTTTAATGCGAACACAGGACCCGGCATTCCGCCGGACTCTGAATCAAGAAAAGAATTATGCAACACTTATATTCAATTAACCTCGAACGCAATAGTAAGTTGGCCCCCAAAGCCGACTGGTGCTTTGCATACGCAGGTCGTACGGGATATAAGCACAAGTTGCACCGATGATTTCCTTGAAGGTTGATGTTTGATGGAAACCCCGGTTGCAGCCAAAGCAACCGGGGTTTTTGATAACTAGACGTCATGGGGGCGCATGTACCAAGGCGGCGAATGACTCTTGCAAAGTTGTTGGAAGGATTCGATTTCCTTCGTCTCCACTAAAAACGACGAGCTCGTGAAGCTTGTCAGCAGATTGACATTTCGGATAACCCTTATTCGCTCGCGCCCAGCAATGGGCGTGGGCAAAACAAAAAACAACTTAGGGCATTAGCTCAGTGGAAGAGCGTTCACACTTGTGAAAGGTCACGCAATCGAAATGCGTATGTCCATTATTTGGGTCTGTGGCAGAATGGAATTGCACCTCCATGGCATGGAGCGTTCTTACGGGTTCGAATCCCGTCAGTATCCACTAATTTATTTGGGCTGCTAGAAGCACGGGCACTGCTTAGACAGATAGGAATGGGTTGCGGTTACCAGATACCAACGACGTTGTTGCCGACGCCGAGTATCAATGACGGAACCGTAAAACTTCCGGGACTGGGGTCTAGGCGAGGCTGGTTCGAGTCCAGTTCGGTCCACGAATTTTATGGGGGTATAGTTCAATGGTAGAACCCTGGCTCCGCAAGCCGGTGATATCGGTTCGAATCCGATTACGTTCCATTATTAAAATAATATAATTGCGCCCGTATAGCTTAACTGGAAGAGCCTCGGACTACGAATCCGACGATCGAGATTCGACTTCTCGTACGGGCATTACTTTTGGCCTTGTCGACCACGTTGGCTAAGTCACCACCCTTTCACGGTGGAGAATCCGGATCGACACCGGACAAGGCTACTATGTTCGTCTAGCTCAATTGGTTAGAGTACCTGGCTGATATCCAGGCGGTTTCACGTTCAAGTCGTGAGGCGAACACTAAAATTGCTACGCGTTCGATTACCACACGACGCGTGTCAAGGGGTAACCGCAGTGGCGTTGAAAACCAGTGGTCGCGGATGCCCAAACCTTTATGCCTTTCTAGCAAAGATGGTCTATGCGCGGGACTGAAAATCCTGAGATTCCCGATCGTTACGGGAGGGAGGCACTAACAAACTTATGGGTTACCAACTGTAAACAAAAATTTTCACAAAATCCATCAAAATTTAACTAAATTTACAAGTACGATACTATAAACTTTAATAGGACAACCACAATGCAGCGTATGAAAGTAGTGCGAGTAACAAAAGACGAGGTTGAATTCGACGACGGGAGCATTCAGCCGATGATGTTCGACCTGGATTATGTTCCGACGGTGGAACAGATGCAAGAACACTGGGATAGAGCAGCAAAGTGCCTTGGAATTGAGGTGGAAGATGGGGAAACGGATAAGCATAAGCAAGGCTAGTGGCCTACTGGGTGTGTCCCAAAACACTGTCCGTGCATGGGAGAAGGAAGGTCGTTTTCGGTCATATAGGAACGGCAAGAAAGGTCATAGACGCTATGATGAAGATGAACTTAATTCTTACCTCGGCAAGCCAAACGGAAGCGATGGTTCGTCCAATCTAGGTGTGGCAATCTACTGTAGAGTCTCGTCAGCAGACCAGAAGTCACATGGTGACCTTGAACGGCAGAAGCTACGACTACTTGAATACTGCGCTACCCAGCATTACCGTGTTGACAAATAGGCGGTCGCAAGCTCACGCCCTTTAGGGCGTGGGTAAGACCCGCCGTAACAAATGTAAGAAATAAATAACATTCGAAAACCTCACAATTATTGTATCTTTGAGTTAAGATACT
>Ga0129306_1003830_pt1 | contig 10629 bp, 9 predicted proteins | sample P827metagenome_FD_94438 | JGI IMG/M metagenome (GOLD analysis project Ga0129306, IMG submission 94438) | Capybara group fecal microbial communities from Wisconsin, USA - P827 metagenome | ecosystem: Host-associated > Mammals > Digestive system > Large intestine > Fecal | place: USA: Wisconsin...
AAAAGCAGTTGCTTTTTACATGACGGCAAAGCCTAACCGATTCGTAAAGACCTCAAAATATATACAGAAACAGTTAAGCGCGATTCTTTGTCACGAAAGCCAGTTTCCGAAGGATTCGGAGGCTTTTAAGTCGCTGAATACGTATATTAAGCTGCGGGCCGTCGATTTTGGGCTCAGGAGCTTCAAAGGTAAGGCCGAGGGCTTCAGGATTCTCGGCGGTACCCACATGCACTGCCTGCCCGAGGCGGGATTGTAATCGATGCCGCGGTTTACGGGCGAAATGCCGATTGCTCGATGCTTGCGACTTTACGGGCGAAATGCCCGATTGCTCGAAGCTTGCGACTTTACGGGCGGATGAACCGATAAATGGAGTTTTGAATGAATACATCCCTTGTTTTTACCGGAGATATCGGATTTGACAGATTTATGGACGGAAAGTGGGAGGACGAGAATCTGATTTCAAAGGATGTCCTCGATTTCCTGCATTCGGGGGACCACGTTATAGCAAACGTGGAGGGCCCTCTGGTTTCTGCACCCGCAAATACCGCAACAGAGGGCGCCGTGCAGCTTATGCACACCATGAATCCCGGTGCCGTAAAGGTTCTTAAAAACATGCACGCGGACATCTGGAATATCTGTAACAACCACATTATGGACGCAGGAGAGGAGGGAATGAAATCCACCCTTTCTTATGCGGCATCCGAAGGTGTTACGACACTGGGCGCCGGAATGGATATTTCGGAGGCATCAAAGCCTGTGATCATCCCGGAAGCAGGCGGTATCGGCCTTATCGGTGTGGGCTACAGACGCGGTTGTAGGCCTGCAGGTCCCGAGAAAGCAGGCTGCTTTGACTGGGGCGACTTTGATTTGATTAAGGCCCGTATCGACGAAATAAAGAAGACCTGCCGCCACTGCGTGATTGTTTCTCACGGGGGCGAGGAATTTACGGCGCTTCCCAATCCTTACACCAGGGACCGCTACCTAAAGTACCTTGAAATGGGCGCAGACATAATCGTTGCCCACCATCCCCATGTTCCCATGAACTTCGAAAACGTGGGTGACAAAGCAATTTTCTATTCCCTCGGAAACTTTATTTTCGACACTCCTTACCAGAGAGCCCAGTATAATACCGAATTCGGTGTGCTGCTACGCCTTGATTTCACCGAAGAAGGCTTTTCTTTTAAGGCTTTCGGAATAAAAATAAACAGGACCGCGGAACACATTGAAAAATGTGAGCTTCCGAGGATCTTTGCGGATGTTCCGGAAAAAGAGTATCAATTGCTTGTTCCGCTTTCGGCAAAAATGTTTGTTGAAGCCACGAAACGCCAGCAGATTTTCATGAAGAACATGTCCGAATCATCCACAGAGGAAGAATGGGCAGAGCACTTTGCCAATCCCAAAAGGAGCGGAAGAGTGCCGGGGGAAGCCCTTGATTTCTTTGAGATCCTGCCCCTTGCCGCAAAGGCCGAAGCGGGTGAGTGGAAAAAGAGCCGCCTTGAAGATATCAAGGCCTATATCTTAGAGCAGATGGCTCCCAAGGGAGCTGTTTAAACAAAAATCATATATGAGGGAGGGTTTCTTATGTTTCAATTCTGGGGAGACGGTTCCAATACCGCCAAAAGTCTTGTGGACGCCATTAAGGTGCGCAGTACGGAGAATTTCAACTGGACTTTCATTTTCATTCTGGCCGTTGTTTTCTACGTTTACTGGTCTGAGGCACACAAGAAGAACTATGATGTGATCTATGCGGGTTTCGCACTCTACGGCGTGCACTGGCTTTATGAAATCTGCAATGCGATAATCGGCCATGTTTTCGGTTATCCCCTTTGGTCTGTGTCAAATCAGTCTACCACCTTTATCCTGCTGGTGGGGGTGTGCTGGGAGCTTTCCATGATGTTTTCTCTTGCGGGAATCATTTCTTTCAAAATGCTTCCTCAAGACCGTACCAAACGGTATTTTGCAAAGAACGGCAAGGGCGGTATCAGCTGTAAGCTGGTGGGCGCCATCGAAATGGCGCTTTTGTTTGCTTTGTTCGAGTCGTTCCTTGCGGGAACGAGCAACCATTCCTTTATCTGGGTCTATAAGTGGTGGGGCGTACTTCCCGTATTTATCACCACCTATGTGCCTTTCTTCCTGGCAAGCAACTACGTGCCCGACATGCCCCTTAAGAAGAGACGCACGTTCCTGGCAGTGGAATGGGGTCTTGTGGCGGTGCTTTTGATTGTGCTGATTCCCCTTGGAATAATCTAGTTTTTGCGAAAATCAAATAAAGGTCAAAAATCGGCATCGCTGTTCAATAATAGCATGTCGATTTTTGTATTTTTTTTGATACTATAAGACCAAGAATGTATTTCGGTTAAGGAGGGTTAAAGATGTACGGAATTCCTGATTTTGTACGGATTGTCAAAGGAGACGACCAAAACTACGCGACAGCCAGAAACGGCAATCGTTTCCTTCTTGACGACATATGCGTAACCGTTGATGAAAACGAATCGCTTGATATCACTGTGGAGGCAAAGACCAGCGCCATTCGCTTCGTTTGCCTTCGTTACAATCGCACGTGGGAAAAGGATACGCTTTTCTACGGCGATGAATTTGAGAGAAGCTACGGCAATCTTTGCTGGAGCACCATAGTTAACGAAAGAATATTCACCTGGTATTTTGTGGCTTCAAGCCCCGATAAAATGGAGGCTTTCGGTGCCAAGACCGCGCCGAATTCCATAGTATTTTTCTCTGCGGATGCCGAGGGTGTTTCGGTATGGCTGGATGTTCGTTCCGGCGGTACCGCCGTAGAACTTTGCGGCAGGGCTTTAAAGGCCGCATCCCTTGTTTTTATGGGTAAATCCGGCGGAAGAGAGGATGTTTTCGGCTTCATGCACCTGTTTTGCAGGAAGATGTGCGATAATCCCATTCTTCCCGACAAGCCCGTTTACGGAAGCAACAACTGGTACTACGCATACGGTGACAGCTCCGAAAAGCAGATTCTTGAGGATTCAAGGATCCTTGCCCGCCTCACAAAGGGCCTTGAAAACAGACCTTTCATGGTAATAGACGACTGCTGGCAGATGCTTGCAAGAACCGGAAGCGCCATGGGCCGTCCCATCACCTGCGGAAACGAACTTTTCCCGGACATGAAGGGGCTTGCGGACAAGATCCGCGCCATGGATCTAAGGCCCGGCATTTGGTTCAGACCTTTAAAATCCAGCGAGATGTTTCTTGACAGATCCCTGTTCAGCCCCGTAAATCCCGAGGCTCTCGATCCTTCCAAGGATGAGGTTTTGGAGCTTATTGCGGAGGATACGAGAAGACTTACGCAGGAGTGGGGATATGAGCTTATCAAGTTTGACTTTGCCGTAAGAGATTCCATCAACACTTACGTTAAAACGGCGAGAGACGTGCTTTCTTTGGATGAAAGAACCTTTTCCGACATCCACAGAACAACTGCGGAAATCACAAAGAAATTCTACGACACCATCCGGGATAACGCAGGAAATGCACTGATCATCGGATGCAATGTTTCGGGACACCTGGCAGCCGGCAAGATCCATTTGCACAGAAGCGGTGACGATACCAGCGGCGAACATTACGACAGAAGCATCAATCGAGGTGTAAACGCCCTTGCTTTCAGACTTCATCAGCACAAAGCCTTCTTCGAAGTGGATGCGGACTGTGTTTGCGTAACAAAGGCCATTCCCTGGGAGAAAAACAAGGATTTCATTGATGCCTACGCAAGAAGCTCGACACCTTTCTTTGCTTCCATCGCACCCGATGCGCTTACTCCCGAGATTGAAGAAACACTTGCTGAAGCCTTCAAGAAAGCCGCAAAGCAGGATAAGTATTTTGAACCCCTTGACTGGTTCTCCACCACAGTCCCCGAAGAATATCTTTCGGACGGCAAGATTGTAAAATATAAATGGATGCAGGATTACGGCAGAGATTATCCGTACATCTGATTGGAAATTGAAAGATGAAATGTGAAAAAGTAAAACTTAAACACGCAGGGGATGACAAAGAAGCGTTTATGGAAATCCTTTCGCAGGAGTATGAGGATGAGTATTTCCTTAAAAAGCTCCCCCTTGCTTTGATTTTTCCGGGCGGAGGCTACGGATTTATAGCCGACCGCGAAGGAACTCCAATGGCCCTCATGTTTGCCTCCTGGGGTTACGTTACTGCAATCGTCCGTTACAGTGTACGGCCCCGGGAGTATCCCTCTCAATATTTCGAAGCCTTTGATGCCCTTCAATATATGACGGAGCACGCGGAAGAATACAATGTGGACGTAAACCGCATTGTTTCCGTAGGCTTTTCCGCCGGGGGTCACCTGGCTGCCATGCTGGCAACGGGCCTTAAAGACCCGGTGGTATTAAAGGAATTCGGCGTTTCCGAAGATTATTTCAAGCTTGCGGGAATGGTTTTATCCTACCCGGTGATTACAAGCGGGGAATTTGCTCACAGAGGCTCCTTTAATTCGATCCTCGGCGACAGAAAAGATGATGAAAAAATGCTTGCCGCCATGTCAATCGAGAACCGAGTAACCGCCGATACTCCCAAGACCTTCATGTGGTCCACCTTCGAAGACAGCGTGGTACCCTGCGAGAACGTGCTTCTTCTTGCAAAGGCCATGAGAAAGCAGGGTGTTCCCTTCGAACTTCATGTCTTTCCCGAGGGCGGGCACGGTACGTGCTTGGGAACCGCAGTTACCATGTCACCCACAGGCGGCGGCTTAAATCAGGCAACGACTTCCTGGCCCGAACTTGCACACTCCTGGCTTGAGCGGGAGATCGGTTACGAAGGATTATAATTAAAAAGAAGCCTGCATGTTCCGTATTTTTTCTTTGTTACAGTATATGCAGGCTTATTTGCACCAAATTACCGTATATTTTTTTGTCTGTTGTATTATAATGTTTACAACAACAAAACAAAAGGTTATTGAAACCTCCCCGATGATGCGCAGGCACGTCATCGACGGACACCATGCCTGCGACAGGTAATAACAATGGGAGTATTTTCAAAGTATCACAGATTTCGCGAAGCAGGCGAAAGCGCAAACGTAAACAATGTTGAGCGTTTCGGTGAACCCGTACGTTCGCTTTTTACCTCAACAAAGGTGTTCACACTTCACCATCACATTGACATCACGGATAACTGCGATACGGTCGTTTATCAGTCAAATTCTAAGTTTTTCTCGATTCATGACAAGACTGTGGTGACTGATGTGCGTGGCAATCAGGTGGCTTACATCTGGCGCAAGTTCTTCACTCTTCATGAACGCCACTTCGTAACCATGGATGACGGCACCGAATTTGAACTCTCAAATGAAATTTTCCATATCTACAAGGATATTACAAATATTGAGGGTTTGGGTTGGCAACTTCGAGGCAACATGTTTGGCTTAAACTTTGAACTTTACGATGAAGAAGGCAAGGTTATCGCAGTAATCGGCCAGAAGATGATTTCACTTCATGATAAGTATTGCATCGATATTTATCAACCCGAGCATGAAAAGAAGATCGTTGCGATCCTGGTGGCTCTTCAGCATATGATGAGAGACAGAGCAGCTGCCTCTTCCGGAAGTTCGGGCGGCGGAAGCGGATCTTCGTCATAGTATCGTAACTAAATAAAGCCTTTAAGGGAGCCGGCAAAACGGCTCCTTTAAATTTACAAAAATAAAAATTTATCGAAAAACGATAAAAAGTTGTTGACAAACGAAACCATGGGTGATATAAATGGATTATCGATAAACGATAATTAATTAATGTTTCGAAAGGACAACAATTATGGAAAACAACAAAATAACCAAGATTCAGAAAGCTGCATCGACCACTGCAAAGGTACTTAACGTATTCAGAGTCATTCTTATTGTGGCACTGGTAATCACTCTTGTTTCGGGCATAATGCTCATTACGGGTCTGGCTTATTTTGACCGGACACTTGTGATCTTCGGAAAAACCGTGAGGGTATTGGGACCCTTCGGAGGGCTCGAAGAAGGCATCGAGGCTGCAAGGTTTTACGGCTTTGATTTCATCAATGACCTTCACATCGATAACCTGATGATACATTCGTCCCTTAACTGCTTTGTGGCAGCCGCTATCGTGGCAGTGGCTCTGGTCTGCGTGATCTTTATAAAGAAAGCCTTTATGGTCATTGCGGAAAGCGAAACACCCTTTAATACCGAAGTTCTTAAGTACGTAAAGATCGTGGGAATTTTGGTGACGGTGCTTGTTTTGACGGAATCTGTCGGAATCGCCGCAATAGTAGCCCTTACTTTCTGGTGCATCTATTGTGTATTCGATTACGGTATCGAACTTCAGAAGAGCGCGGACGAAACATTATAGGGGGTATGTATGGGGAAAATAATATTAAGGCTTGACCGTGTCATGGCCGATCGGAAAATGAGCTTAAATGAACTCTCGGAGCGGGTTGGGGTTACGAATGTGAACCTTTCAAAGATGAAGACCGGCAAGATAAGTGCCATCAGATTTTCGACTCTTGAAGCCATCTGTGACGCACTTTCCTGCCAGCCGGGAGACATACTTGAATACGATCCCGACGCAGTAAGCGACGAAGAATAAAAGCACGTATCAGATAAAGAAACCCAACGCCAGATAACAAAGCGAGGTGATTACCGTTATGATCGCGCTGTAGGATATACGTATCTTTCGCGCCGCCACGGGGCTTATGCCCACGGCAGTGGCAATATTTACAGCTTCTGCGGTGAAGGGACAGTTCTTTTCGCCTGCGATTCCCGCAGCAGAAACGGCGCCCACAAAGATCACGGGATTTAAGTGTAAGTAAGTCGCTAGCCCGATAACAATGGGGAATACAATGGCGTACATTGCCCAGGACGAGCCTAAAACTATAGTCAAAAGCGTGGAGAAAACAAAGGCCGCACAGGGAAGCAGGAACTTTACTTTGTCAAACACATCTATGATCTCTTCAAAATAGCTTGCCAGGTTAAGTGCATCCAGCAATGAAGAAAAGCACATGGTAAGGAGGTAAAGCATGATGGGAAGGGCCGAAGCCGCAATACCGTCGATCATACGCTCCGTAAACTGTTCGGGAGACATGATGCCCCTGAAAATGTAGAGTATGAACATAAAAGCAAGGGTAGTCGTGAGCCCCACCGCACTGTCAACCGCGAAGCTCTTGGTAAATATACTGCGGATAGCAAGTGAACTTATTGCCAGCACCAGGATCGGAAGGAGCACGCTTGAGATCTTGCCCCAGACTTCGGTATCTCTGGTACTTAAATACTTTTCGGAACCCTTGGGCCAGAGAAGGCCTGTTTCTTCGTATCTCTTTTCAGCCTCTTTCAGCATCTTGTTTTTCGGCAAAAGACCGAAACCGAAAAGCAACATGGCGATGATCACTATTATTGAAAAAAAGTTAAAAGGTATGCTCTTACAGAAAAGAAAGAGCGTATCTTTTTTTACTGTCGCAGACAAAGTACCGATAACGAAGATTCCCCAGAGCGAAAGCGGGAAAAAGGAACTTAAAACCGTGGGGAGCATGCTGTAAAAGAGGGCAAGTTTTTCCCTGATAATGCCCTTTTCCTTGGCAGGATTATGGCTTGAATAGGACGCACAAAGCATGTTGAGTCCGTCATCGATGGAGGTGATGGCCATGATTCCAAGGGAAGACAAGAATATCCCCCGCTTCGTGTTGTTAAACTTCTGGGCGGATTTTTCGAAGGCCGTTACACCGCCCGAACAGATCATAAGGTTAACCACAGCTCCCATCAAAGCCATTACCAGCACGGTCCAAACATTGTCCATGGAAGCCATGGTAGCCATTAAGGCATCCGTGTACCCGGCAAAGAGGCCTGTCCTGTATACAAGAATCGCCGCCAGGATTCCCGAAGCGATGAGGGATTCAAGGGTCCTTTTGGTAATGAATACGTAGACTAACAGGAAAACCAGCGGAAGCAGGAATACAGGCTGCTTTGTATTGGCAGGAACCAGCACTGCCGCCAGAATATAGAAAAGCAAAAGTACGCCGTAGTGGATTATTACGTGTTTCTTTGAGAGGGGAATGGCATTGGAAGGGTGGGAAAGAATGCCCCTTTTCATGCCGGAGAGTGCCAGGATCTGTGAATGCTTCAAAGAAACCTGATCATATACGCGCTTCATTAAATCGCCGTATACGTCGGGATGTTTTGAAAGGAAGGCAAGTACGTCCTCGCTTTCCATTTTGTAGGCTACGGTGCGCCCCAAAGACCGTACGGTGGTAAGGCGCTTCTGGTGTGCAAGAACGCCGTATTCACCGAAATACTGGCCCATGTGGAGAATGTTTACCTGCTCACCGTCGCGGCCCAAGACCACAGCGGTACCCGACTCCAAGAAGAACATGCCGTCGGCGTCGGAATCGATGGTGATGATATCCTTGCCGTTTTCGAATACCATTCTTTTTAATTTGCTCTTGATCTCGGCAAGCTCGGCTTCTCCTTCCGGAGAGTCGTCAATGCCGAAAAATTCTTTCAGATAAGCGGAGTTGATCTTTTCCATAAAGGCCCTCGCATTCGGAATTATCTTTCAAGATTTTAACACGCGGGAAGAATTTGGTAAATAAGCTCTTTTGTGGTATAATATGCCCGATTTACTCAAAAAATAAATCATTGAGAGGAGACAAAAATGTCCTGTACAACAGTTTTGGTAGGAAAAAAGGCCTCAAACGACAATTCTACGATGATATCGAGAACCGATGACGGCCACTTTGATGTGAAAAAAATGATCTCGGTTGATCCCAAAAAGCAGCCGAAAAAGTATAAGTGTGTGGAATCCCACCTGGAGATCGAATTAAAGGAAAAGCCCATGCGATATACGGCTTCTCCCAATGTTGATAAGTCTGAAGGCGTCTGGGCCGCAACCGGCATAAACGAAGCGGGCGTTGGAATGACGGCTACGGAGACCATTACTTCAAACCCAAGAGTCCTGGCGGCGGACCCTTACGTCGAATATCAAAAAGCAAAGGGTAACAGGAAAGCCGTCCCGGGCGGCATCGGGGAAGAAGACCTGGTGGTGCTGGTACTTCCCTATATCAAGACCGCAAGAGAAGGTGTGCTCCGTCTCGCTTCGTTACTTGAAAAGTACGGTACCTACGAACCCAACGGTATCGCCTTCAACGACGAAAACGAGGTCTGGTGGCTTGAAACCATCGGAGGACATCACTGGATGGCAAGAAGAGTGCCTGACGACATGGTAGTCATCGCACCCAACCAGTTTGCCATGGATTCCTTTGATCTTAAGGATGCTCTCGGAGAGGGCAAAGAAAACCTTTGCTCCAAGGATTTAAAGGAATTCATCAAAGAAAATCACCTTGACCTTAATCAGAAGGGCAAGTTCAATCCCCGTGATATTTTCGGCTCTCATCGCGATATGGATCACATCTATAACACTCCCAGAGCCTGGTTTATGGGAAGGTATCTGGCACCTTACTCCTATAAGTGGGAGGGGGCAAATGCGGACTTTACGCCTGAAAGCGACAATATTCCCTGGGCTCTTGTACCCGACAGAAAGGTTTCCGTTGAGGATGTGAAATACCTGCTTTCGGGTCATTACCAGGGTACGGACTTTGATCCTTACATCAACAGAGACACGGGAAAACGCGGCATGTATCGTTCCATCGGCATCAACCGCACGGGTGTTACATCCATCTGCCAGATAAGAGACAAAATGCCCAAGGAACTTAGGGGTGTTGAGTGGATTTGCTTCGGTTCCACCACCTTTGATGCCATCATTCCGATTTACACCCATACGGCGAAGATTCCCGCATATCTTTCAAACGTATCCCTTGATGCGTCCAGCGAGAATTTCTATTGGGTAAGCAGGCTTATCGGCGCTTTGGCGGATTCACAGTATTCTTCCTGCGTACAGCTGGTGGAGCGCTATCAGCTTGCCGTAATGACCAAGGGCAGAGAGCTTCTTAACGAGTACGATAAAAAGATGTTAAAGACAAAGAAATACGACCTCATCACAGAGGCAAACGATAAAATTTGTGCCATGGCCAAAGAAAAGTCCACCGACGCACTCACAAAGATTCTTTCCGAAGTCAGCAAGCACATGAAGAACGGCTATAATCTGGCCGACAACTAAACGGAGGGGGAAATGAGCGAAGGAACAAAGAAAACGGGACTGGTACTTGAAGGAGGCGCCATGCGCGGACTTTTCAGCGCAGGTGTTTTGGACGTCTTCATGGAGAACGGCATAACTTTTGACGGGGCTGTGGGAATATCCGCAGGGGCTGTTTTTGGTGTGAATTTCAAATCAAATCAGATAGGCCGTTCCATCAGATACAATCTTAAATACTGCAAAGACAAGCGTTATTGCAGTTTTAAATCCCTTCTTACCACGGGAGACCTTTACGGCGTTGATTTCTGTTACAGAGAGCTTCCCTACGAGCTTGATGTTTTCGACAGCAAGGCATTCAAAAAGAACCCTTTGAAGTTTTACATCGGCGCCACGGATGTGAATACCGGCAAGTGCCTGTTCCATCTTTGCTCCGACGGCGGAGTTTCCGACATGACCTGGATGAGAGCTTCCGCCTCCATGCCCCTTGTTTCAAGGATCGTGGAAACCGAGGGCTTACAGCTTCTTGACGGCGGTATTGCGGATTCGGTTCCTTATCGCTTCA
>Ga0129306_1003831_pt1 | contig 10628 bp, 7 predicted proteins | sample P827metagenome_FD_94438 | JGI IMG/M metagenome (GOLD analysis project Ga0129306, IMG submission 94438) | Capybara group fecal microbial communities from Wisconsin, USA - P827 metagenome | ecosystem: Host-associated > Mammals > Digestive system > Large intestine > Fecal | place: USA: Wisconsin...
TCAATCTGTGATTTGTTCCTTATTTCTTTAAGCAAGGCTGTATCTTTAAGCTTTCTGACAGCATCACTCTTTGGAAACCCTTGTCCAAACGGTTCTGAAAAAAGCTTTTTGATCGTCAGGATCAAATTCTCAGTACCATGCCAGGTATATTCCTCACCCAAAGGAAGGGAAACTGCATTTCCGTTGTTTATCTGGGCGAACAGGTATGCATCATCGGGAGTAGGAATATAACCACAAAGCACACCAGGCATATTGTTACATGCAAGCATCATTCCTTGCCCCGAAGAACAACCGGTAACAACAAAATCAACGGATCCGCTCTCAAGGAGCATTCCTATCAAAATCGAGATTTCAACATAACTATATTTCTCAATATCATCTCTAAAACATCCGAAATTAACGATTTCTGAATCACCGGCATATTTGTGTACTGAATCACATATTAATTCGTTCTTATCACTCTGTGAGCTAGCTTGAATTATTCCTATCTTCATTCGATCTGTTTCCTGTATATAACTGTTTAATATTCTCGTTAAGTATTCTCAAAGAACTCTATTGTTCGTTTACATACATCAACCATAGTTTCATCTGATGGCAGATGTTTACTGTCTATTTCAACCATCGTGACAGGTCCTGCAAAGCTTTTCCCTGCCATGATCCACAGTCCATACTCATCCTTCTTGGTGATTATTAAACGAACTTTCCGTTCTTTATATTGCCCATAATACGTTATCCTGAAAAATAATTATGTACCTATTTTATCATAATTCTTAACGAAATCAATGGGACTAGGTATAGTCAAAACGAGCTGCTACAGGTTTTCTTAGTGCCTGCGGGCACATATGTAGCGGATGATGGATTGAAGCGCATGTTGACTAACTACATCTACAGATGTATAATATTATACATCTAAAGGAGTATAATTTATGGTTTTATATCACGGATCGGATAAAATAATAGAGCAGCCAAAATACCGCGGAGGTAAGCCGTATAATGACTATGGTTACGGTTTTTATTGCACGGAGTTTTTTGATCTTGCCGGAGAGTGGGCAGTTTCAGAGGAACACGACGGTTTTATAAACAGTTATGAGTTTGATTCCGCCGGACTTTCAGTATTAAACTTAAACGATCATTCGGTCCTTTCGTGGCTGGCGGTATTGCTTGTAAATAGGACATTTGCTACTGAAACGGCGCTTGCAAAAGAAGCCAAAAAGTATATAATATCAGAGTTTTTGGTCGATTACGAAAGTTACGACGTAGTAAGAGGATATAGAGCTGATGACAGTTATTTTTCTTTTGCACAGGATTTTGTGAATAATTCCATTTCTGTTGAGCAGCTTAAAAAAGCCATGTATTTGGGCAAACTTGGTGATCAGATAGTTATAAGATCGGAAAAAGCTTTTTCGCATCTAAAATATTTGGGCGCAGAAAAAGTTTATAGAGATCAGTGGCTTGAGAGAAAAATAAACCGGGATATGATTGCAAGAAACAGCTATTTTGCTATGAATAGAGAACAATATATCCCCGGTGAAATATATGTGGCAAAGATCTTGGATGAGGAGATGAAGAAAGATGACTCACGCTTACGATGAAATATATCTTGGAAGCGCGCAAAAGGTTATGGGGAGCATGTTCCACTTTGCCGTTTATGATCTTAAATGGAATTTAGACAAGTTTGTAAACGCCTTTATTTCCACAGGGGTGGCGAACCTTGTGCAAAAAGGATATCCTGAGATGGTGGCGGGCAAGTCGGGTTATGAGGTCGCATACGAGGTATATTATCGTCTTACCGGAAGTTATTGTGAGATAAGACCGGATTTTTCCTTTAGCAAAAGTCCCGAGTTTTTCGCAGGGTGGTCCGGCGCGTATTATTCCTGGTATAAAAACATGCCGTATGATGTGCTTTTTGGCGAAATTTCAGCAGAAACTATGGTAAATATGTATCATCCCTACCACGAAATGGATGTTATGCAATTTGTGGATTCAATAGATGCGCGCTTAATCGAGAGACAAAAAGACTCTCAGCTAAAAAGGCTTCGTATGTATGCAGATTTGACGCAAAAGCAGCTGGCAGTAAGGTCAGGTGTTTCTCAAAGGATGATAGAGCAGTATGAGCAAGGAAGAAAAGACCTTAATCACGCTTCTGTTTCAACTGTAAAGCAGCTTGCAGGAGCAATCGGATGCAGCATCGAGCAGTTACTTAAGTAAAATGCATCTATAAAAATTTAAGGTACGAAAAACGGGGGTTGTATATCTGATGGTCAAACACCCAAAGAGGCTCTAGCAAATTTGTATACTTTAGAGTATTATACTTATGAGTATACAAATTATATTTGTCCAATGAGTGGTTTTTTTATGATAGGACGTGAAACTGAATTAAAGAAGCCCTTGCGAAAAAAGAAAACACACGTCAAAGGGCACCGGCTTAAAGGATCACTCCAAAGCCTTAGTTAAGGATGCTCCTCCCCTGTACATATCTGCAAATTTAGATTCATCCCAAGTTTCATAGTATTCCAGAGTGCTGTCTGACAAAAGGTATGAATACTTACCATTATCTGAAACCAGATTTATAACGTAGTTGCCGGAATCATTTTTATGAGCGCTTACGATCTTTGCAGAATGCTCCTGTGTGAACTCGTCGTTATTAAAAGCGCCATATTCGGCCTCAGCTTTCTCACCGATATGGAACTTCACATAATATTCAGGCCCTGCAGTTTCACCTTCCGTTACAATAGAATTAGTCTGCCATGTTGCTGACAGCATTTCCTCAGGAATCATAAAATCATAAATATTAAATTCTTCTCCGGTTTTCTCTTCTTCAGAAGTTATAGGGTTGATCTCAGCCACATAAACATCACCTGAAGGCTTGCTAATGTAAAACAGAGTCTTGCTTCCTGTGTAAGATCTGTAGGAAACCACTGTCTCGGTATCAGTGTTTGAAGAAATCTCCCAATATATAGGGTAAGTTTCTCCCAAAACCATATCATAAAGATCACTGTTGTTTGCAAAGCAATAACTCTGAATAGCAAACAGGGCGGTTTCATCGGAAACAGTTACGCTTTTCTCATCTGTCTCTTTCTCAGTTACATCTTTCCCGGCCATATCTTCCTCAGCCGTCCCTTCCTCAGTCGTCTTTTCCTCAGTCGTCTTTTCCTCCGCCGTATCTTCCACGGACGTCAATTCCTCGTTCTTTGCAGTCTCATCTAACACTGCCGTGTCAGCAGCATTATCACTCTTCTTGACATTCCCGCAAGCCGCAGCCAAAAGAACCGCCAAACATAAAAACAAAACAAAAACCTTTTTCATAACTATCCTAAAACCTCCTGTACTAACAACTGCATAAAAGCTACAATCTCAATAAAACACATTCAAGCATACACCAAAATATCATCAAGTATAACACCCACTCCCCGCATAGTCAAATATATTATTATTTAAACCTTCCGACATCCTTTTATTCAGGGGCGCCTTTTAGCTGGGACGGCCTTTTAGTCGGAGCGCCTTTTAGCCCGGGCGGCCTATTAGCTGGAGGTGCCTTTTAGCAGGGGTACCTTTTAGCGGGAACGCCTTTTAGCCGAAACGAACATCGCTTTCATTTTGAGCATTCAGGAACAAATCCCATTTTCTAAAGGTTTTAAAGCTGCTTTTTAGGTGCGTGCGAGCGACTTGTTCGAAGACAGATGGGCTATATCGTTTATCAAAGGTGGGCATAGGACCGCTTTAGCGGGACGTAAAAAAAATAAGTATGGCACTCTAAAGCTTGCTTTAAAGAGTGACATACTTTATTTTTTAAGGTGCTGCAGGCACCGCATGACCACCTGCAAGACCACAGTTCATACCATCTGGCAAGTTTCAAGCGAGCATGCACAATAAAAGAAAAGCTGCAAAACCTTTTTAAGAAAATGAGGATCTGTTTCTGGCGAAAAAAGAAAACGCATGTCCGAAATCTGCGGCTAAAAGGCATCCTCACACAAAAAACATCACAAAAAAGGCCCCCTAAATAGGGGGCCTGAAATCAATCAATCTTACCGTCGGCTTTAAGCTCAGCCATTCGCTCTTTGGCTTCGCCCGCTCTGCCGCTGTCAGGATATTCATTAATGAGCTTGTTGTAGTACTCTACCGCCATATCATACTTTTCAAGACGGTGGTAAGCTCGGCCTGTAAAGTAGATAGCCGAAAGCTGCTCAGGGTTCATCTTAAGAACTTTTTCAAAAACTTCAAGGGCTTCCTCGTACTTGCCGTCAGAGTAAAGCTTGTGACCTTCCTCGTAAACCTTATCAGCCTGCTCGGCAAAAAGCTCGGAGGCAAGCTTGTTGTACAGCGTTACCGCTTCAGGAAGTTCAATTTTTTCTGTGTCCACTTCTATAAGCCTGTCAGCAGCCTTGTCCTTTTTGTCCATAAGGAAATACGAAGCCGCCTGCATAAGAGACTCATACTGTGAAGGCTCTTCCTGTACCTGCTGGTCCTCTTCAGGAACTTCAGGGTTATCAAGCTTGTATTTTGTTTCGTCATAATCCTGCTTTAAAGAAGCATACTCGTTGTCCTTTTCAGTCACTTCAGCCTCAAGCTTTTGTATCTTTTCTCCAAGGGCAACAATCTCTGTTCGCTGCTCGGATACCGCATTTTTCTTGATACCCGGCACCAGGGCAACTAAGATAAACGCTGCGCCCACTATAATACCGATAACAAGATTTACCCATGCTATTACATTTGGTCTTTCTTCGCTGTAAGCACTTATCGGAGTGATCACATCATTTTCCTTAACGGAAGTCTTCGCAATGGCGCTTCCGGACGATGAAGGCGCCGAAGCCGTCTTTGTATCAACTCCTGTGGTAAGCTTTATGTAATCAAGATATTCAAGTGCGGATGTATTTGTTACATCAACCTTAAGAACTTTGCTTATAACTTTCCTTGCTCTGTCATAATCTTCCGCATGGATATAAAGGAGCGCCAGAAGAAGCAACGCCTGGACATAGTGCGGATTCATGGATATGACTTTTTTAAGCTGTATTATGGCAAGGTCGTCTGAGCCCTGCTTTGCGTACGCAAGAGCTCCGTTGTATCTTTTAACTATCTGGTTTAAAGAATCAAGCTTTGTAGGAGTTTCCTGAACAAAATTCATGTAATAATCCGCTACAGGATTCTCCGGCTGAAAATGCTTGCTTATAACAAACTCGGAAAGAGCAGATACTGTCTCTCCCATCTCAAGGTAGATAAGGCCTAAAAGATTTCTTGCATCCGTATGCTTTTTATCTATCTTAAGTGCATTTTTAAGATCTACTATCGCCCCGGAAAGGTCGCGGATCTTGGCTTTCATAAGGCCGTTGTTGTAATACTTGTTGGCGGCCATATATAATTTTTTAAACTTTGAAACATCTTCACCGCATCTGTCGCAACGGTCACGCTTAGATAGGCGGCTGCCGCAATATGGACAGATCATTTGTTTTTAATCTCCTCTACAAGATCTTTTACGATATCGGTCACATCCGACAGATCGTTGTGATATATGGCTTCCTCTGCCTGGTCTACCTCAAGACTCGGCTTAAACTTCTCCAGTTCTTTTTCAAAATCTAACATTTCCTTTTCCCCCGTTATCTGGTATTAGGTGTCATAACAACTTTATCATTTAATTTCTTTATGGTTACACTGTTTACTACTTCCTGTATCCTTACAGGCATACCGTTTACTAACACCGCAACCCCCGGATACATCTGGCTGCTTGCGGTAACATGGGCATTAAATGCCTTTTCTATATTTTTATAAAGCAGGTTGATCCTTGCTTCTTTTTCGGAAATACTTGTCTTAAGAGAGATCTTCACTCGAAGGAGCTGCTTTTTAACATCAGCCACGCTGTCAAGATTAAGACCTTTCTCACCGACCTCGTCAATAAGCTTTATCTTACCGTCGGTCTTGTATAACTCCATGGTATCCATCTTTACTTCGTCCTGGAGCCTTTGAAGTTCACTTTCGGTATCTCCCTCGGTACCAACCTTTATCTCTGTGGCAACATTACCCATATTGCCAATATAGGCGGCTTCAACATATGTAGATGAAACGGTCTTTCCGCCAACAAGAGCTCCTAATGTTCCCTCTACTTTAACACCCTCTTCTGCGGTTATATCACACTGCAAAATAGCATTTGCATGAAGCGTTCCGCCGCACCTGATGGTGGTCTGCTCAAAGAATTTTCCTTCCACGTCGCCCTTGCAGTCAATGACTCCCTTTCCGGAGCCCTGCATGCCGTTTTTAAGGATAACTCCCTTTCCTGCGATAAGATGAGCACTTTCCACATGACCGTCCACCACTAAAAAACCATTGGTCTTGATGGTCATATTTGGAAAAACATCTCCCTTTACCTCTATGTCGCCCACAAAATCGATATCGCCGTAAATGTGGTCCACATTGCCTTCAACCACAAGGTTGTGGGAAACCACCATATAAAAATTCGAATAATCTACACGGCCGTCTACATTTGCGTAGTACTCAAGACCGTCTTGAGTCATATAAAAGCCTTTGCCCTTTATAGGCTTAAGCTCCTGACCTTTTCGCCCCGGTATAACGTGGCCTCTGACGTCAAATCCGTCCTGGCCCTTTATACCCGGTATATACTTACAAATGAGGTCATCTTTTTTTACAAGAGGAATAGCATTGTAGTTTGAATAATCCACAGAACCGTTTTCAAGGATACGCGGTTTACGCTGTCTTTCCACCTCTACGAAAAATTCAAACCTTCCGTCGGTACCGACGATATTAGGCTGACCCTTCGCAACAACCACATCTTCAAGAAAAATACGGTCTTTAAGAATACGGTCTATTTCTTCTTCAAGTATACCTTTTACGATACCTTTCTCACGAATGAACATGATAAGTTCCTCGGCAGTGGCGCCCTCTTCATGAGCAGAAGGCCAAAGCATAAGGTGAGCTTCCATACCGTCTTCAGTGATAGAGACTATTGAATTGGCATACCAGGTCTTGTCTTTGATATTTGCCATATTTTATGCTCCAAACGTAAGGTAACGTATACAAAAATGGTATCATACTATTCTAATTGTATGATACCATATTTGGTGTAGCGCCTCAACACTAAAATGTGTATTTGGTGCTTTTTTGCGATAATTTGATTTTATTTCTTAAGAGACTTAAGTCTTTCCTCAACCTGAGCAAGTGTAGCTTCGTATTTAGCAAGTTTATCTTTTTCTTCCTGAATCTTTTCAGCAGGAGCTTTAGAAACAAACTTCTCGTTTGAAAGCATTCCGTGGCTTCTCTTGAGTTCTCCCTCAAGGCGGGCCTTTTCTTTCTCAAGTCTTTCGATCTCTTTTTCAATATCTACAAGTTCTGCAAACGGCATGTAGATGGTGGCATCTGCAATAACGGCAGATACGGCGTCTTCACCGATACCGCTCTTATCAGACTGTATCTTTACTTCGCTTGCATAGCCGAGGGTGGCAAAAAATACTGAGTTATTCTCAAATATCTTTCTTACTTCTTCTTTTTCTGAAACAACGATAACTGTAGCTTTCTTTGAAGGCGGAACGTTAAGACCTGTTCTTACTGCTCTTATTTCCTTTACAGCTGTCTTTATCTCTTCTACGGCCTTTTCATCGGCATCAAAGTTCCATGCCTCATCATAAACAGGCCAGCTGCTTATCATGATAGATTCCTCGGCATCCTGAAGGTTGCAGAAGATCTCTTCTGTGATAAACGGCATATATGGATGAAGAAGCTTAAGAGCGTTGATAAGTACGTTCTTTAAGGTCCAGAGAGCTGCTGCCTTTGTGTCATCCTCATCGTTCCAGAGACGAGGCTTAACCATCTCGATATACCAGTCACAGAACTCTTCCCAGATAAAGTCATAAACTTTCTGTACGGCAACGCCAAGGTCGTAGCTTTCCATATTTTCTGTAACTTCTTTTGCAAGGTTGTTTACTTTGCTTATGATCCACTTATCTGCCTGAGTAAGGTTCTTTGGCATTTCACTTGAAACCTCGGCCTTATCAAGGTTCATCATGATAAATCTTGATGCGTTCCAAACCTTGTTTGCAAAGTTACGGCTTGCCTCAACTCTTTCCCAGTAGAAACGCATATCGTTTCCCGGCGCATTTCCGGTAATGAGGGTAAGACGAAGTGCGTCAGCGCCGTATTTGTCGATCACTTCAAGAGGATCGATACCGTTTCCAAGGCTCTTACTCATCTTGCGTCCCTGACTGTCTCTAACAAGGCCGTGGAAAAGAACCGTATTAAACGGGATCTCTCCCATATGCTCTATTCCTGAGAATATCATACGGATAACCCAGAAGAAGATGATGTCGTAACCTGTTACAAGTACGCTTGTAGGGTAGTAATACTTAAGTTCCTCTGTATTTTCAGGCCATCCGAGTGTACTAAACGGCCAAAGAGCTGATGAGAACCAGGTATCAAGTGTATCATCGTCCTGATACATAGGCTTTCCGCACTTTGGACAGTTACAGGAGTTTTCCTTTGTAACTACCATCTCGCCGCACTCATCGCAGTAAAATGCAGGAATTCTGTGGCCCCACCAGAGCTGACGGCTTATACACCAGTCGCGGATATTTTCAAGCCAGTTGTAGTAGGTCTTATCCATGTGCTCAGGTACAAGTTTTATCTTTCCTTCTTTAACAGCCTTTATGGCAGGCTCTGCAAGAGGTTTCATCTTAACAAACCACTGCTTACTTACTCTTGGCTCTATAGTGGTGTGGCATCTGTAGCAGATACCAACGTTATGTGAATAATCTTCGATCTTAACAAGTGCGCCCTCAGCCTCAAGATCTGCAACGATAGCCTTTCTGGCCTCGTAGCGGTCCATACCTGCATACTTAGGGTAATCTTCCGTGATCTTCGCATCCTCTGTAAGAACATTGATAACAGGAAGGTTATGACGAAGACCAACCTCAAAGTCGTTAGGGTCATGTGCAGGAGTGATCTTAACTACGCCTGTACCAAATTCCATCTCAACGTAATCATCAGCGATGATAGGTATCTCTCTGTGTACGATAGGAAGGATAACTGTCTTTCCTACCATGTCCTTATAGCGGTCATCATTAGGGTTAACAGCTACCGCAGTATCACCAAGCATAGTCTCAGGTCTTGTTGTAGCCATCTCGATATAGCCGCTGCCATCTGAAAGAGGGTAGCGAAGATGCCAGAAATGTCCTGCCTGATCCTCGTACTCTACCTCAGCATCAGAAATAGATGTAAGGCAGTGAGGACACCAGTTGATGATCCTCTCGCCCTTATAAATAAGGCCTTTATTATATAAATTAACGAAAACTTCCTTAACTGCCCTGTTGCAGCCTTCATCCATAGTGAAACGCTCTCTGTCCCAGTCAGGAGAAGAACCAAGTTTCTTAAGCTGGTTTACGATACGTCCGCCGTACTCGCGCTTCCAGTCCCAAACCTTCTCAAGGAATTTCTCTCTTCCAAGTTCTTCTTTTGTAATGCCCTGCTCTCGAAGCTTTTCAACTACCCTTGCCTCTGTAGCTATAGAAGCATGGTCTGTACCCGGAAGCCAAAGAGCTGAATAACCCTGCATTCTTTTCCATCTTGTAAGAATATCCTGCATGGTCTCGTCAAGGGCATGGCCCATATGAAGCTGACCTGTGATATTTGGAGGCGGCATCATAATGGTAAATGGTTTCTTCTTTGGATCAGGCTCGGCATGGAAATATTTTTTTGCTTCCCATGTCTTATAGAGTCTGTCTTCAATCTCGTTAGGATTGTAGTTTTTCTCAAGTTCTTTCATAATATTTCTCCTTTAAAAATACTAAAGGCAAGCCTGTCACAAAGGACGAGGCTTGCCACCCGTGTTACCACCTTATTTTACCGCTTTTACAAAGGAGTTATAAAAACGGCCTCATTGCGTCTGTAACGGGACTTCCCGGAGTTTCCTAATCAACGTTTCTCAGAAACTCTGTTTGAAAGCTACCTTCGGAAAGCCCTTAGCAAAGCCGCTTGCACCGGGTGCGGCTCTCTCTGAATGCTGTAAGCAAACCTACTCCTCTTTCGCATCACATTTTGTTCTTTATAGTGTCAGATGATATCGCAAAATGCCCATAATGTCAAGCATTTAATTATATCAGTCTTCAATAAAAAGCCACTTCTTCATGTTCTTTTTCTCCAAAGCCACAAGGAGAATGGAATCCTCCTTAAATGGCACCTGCGGATCTACAAACTGCCAGTTTTCGCCCTTTTCCTTTACTGCTATAACGTTCATATTAAGAGTATTTCTAAGGCCAAGCTCGATAAGGTTCCTGCCGATCCACTCCTTTTTTGGCTTCATCTCTGCCATATACATATTTTCATCGATCTCAAAGAAATCTTTAAAGGATGACATAAGGATGCGGGCAGAACGAACGCCGCTCTCTTTCTCAGGGTCAAGAACTTTATCTGCTCCAACCTTGTAAAGAAGGGAAGTCATACGCTTTGAAGATGTTTTTGCAACAACCGTCGGAACCCCAAGTTCCTTTGACACACCCACCACAAGGATACTTGCCGCAATGTTGTTTCCCATCGGAGAAACCACCACATCCCCGTTCTTAAGGCCGAGAAACATGATCTCACCCTCATTTTCAAGGTTTGCCACTACCGCAGAAGCACATTTACTCTCAAAA
>Ga0129306_1003832_pt1 | contig 10618 bp, 7 predicted proteins | sample P827metagenome_FD_94438 | JGI IMG/M metagenome (GOLD analysis project Ga0129306, IMG submission 94438) | Capybara group fecal microbial communities from Wisconsin, USA - P827 metagenome | ecosystem: Host-associated > Mammals > Digestive system > Large intestine > Fecal | place: USA: Wisconsin...
AGCGAACTTTTAAATTATATCACTTGACGACCAAATTGTCAAATTTATATATTTCTATACTAGTATTTCAACATTATATTCATCAAGCCACATATTAACTTGTATCAAATATGCCATTAGTTGAGGCCCAGTCATAAGTTGCCCAAACCAAGGTCTTGCAAAAGCTTTACCATCTGTATTAATAATATTCCAAATATATTCTTCATCAAGTAATTCTTTTATTCTTGAATTTTTATTATTCATTATATTGGTTAATTCTCTTTTTACAATTTCTAAATAATTTGGATTATGAGTTTTTGGATATGGACTTTTCTTTCTATAAATAATTTCTTTTGGAAGCAAATTCTCCATTGCATATCTTAACAATCCTTTTTCCCTACCTTTAAAGGCTTTCATTTCCCATGGCACATTCCATAAGTACTCAACAATTCTATAATCACAAAATGGCACTCTGGCTTCAAAACCATTATACATACTTGCTCTATCAGTTCTATCTAAAAGTGTTTGCATAAACCAGTTTGAAGTTAAATAAATTAGCTTCCTATGAAGTTTTGTTTCTATTGAGTCTATATCTAAGTATTCAACTTTATTAACACTTTTTGAATATTCTGTATCTACATATTCTTTTAAATCTATTTTTTTAGAAATTTCTTTATTTAACAAGCTTTGTCTTTCTTCAATCGCAAGCGACCATGGAAATGTAGTACTATTCAATCCATCTTCTCTAAAATACCATGGATATCCTCCAAAAATCTCATCAGAGCATTCTCCGGTAATTCCCACAGTCATACCATTTTCTTTTAATTTTCTAAAAAGAAGTAATATTGAAGAATCTACATCTGCCATTCCAGGAAAATCTCTAGCTATCAAAGCATCTTTTAATCCTTCAAATAAATCTGGAGTATCCAAAACTATTTTTGTATGTTCAGTTTCAAATTCTTTTACCATTAAATCTATATAATAATTGTCTGAGTTTGGTTGAAAATCACTTTTTACAAAATTTTTATCTTGATCTACATAATCAACAGAAAATGTTTTTAATCGTTTTCCTTGTTTTTTATATTCTTTACTTGCAATTGCAGTAATTATACTAGAATCTAATCCACCAGATAAAAGAGTACATAATGGCACATCAGAAACCAATTGTCTTTTTGTAGCATCATTTACTAGAAATTTTATTTTTTCTACAGTAGTTTTAAAATCATCTGTATGTTCTTTAGTTTCTAATTTCCAATATTCATTATCATATATACTATCCTTGGTTATTACCTTAAAATGAGCTGGTTTTACCTCTTCTATGTTTTTAAATGGAGTTCTTCCTGGAGTATGACTTGGTCCAATTCCCAAAAGTTCATTTATTTCTTGTTTTGATATTCGAGCCCTAAACTTTGGAAATTTTAATATACCTTTTATTTCAGATGAAAAAATAAAATCATCTTCTAAAATTGCATAATATAACGGTTTTATTCCAAATTGATCTCTTGCTAAAAAAAGTTCTTCTTTTTTAGAATTCCAAATAGCAAAAGAAAAAATTCCATTTAAATGATTACAAACATCTTTACCATAAAAAATATATGCTTTTAATAAAATTTCAGTATCTGAATATCCTTTAAACGAAAAACCATTATCTTCCAAAATTTGTTTTAATTCATCACAGTTATATAGTTGCCCATTATACACAATTGTATATGTATTATCATTAAATATTTGACTCATTGGCTGTTTTCCATTTTCTTTATCTATTATACTAAGTCTTCTATGACCTAAATTAACATGAGATTTTAAAAATAGTCCCCATTCATCAGGACCTCTTCCATTTAAAGTTATTACCATATCAGAAATTATTTCTTTTTCATTAGAAATATCTCTTTTAAAATTTACTCTACCGAACAATTCCACACATAAAAAAACTCCTTACACAAAATATATTATTATATTTTATGTAAGGAATTTTAATTTATTCCAATACTTGATTATATTCATCTTGATCATAAATTTCTAAAATTTCTGGTTCAACAATTTCTTTACTTAATTTGTTTATCTTTGGAAGTATCCATCTCTCTGATAAAATTTTACTTTTAAATTCATCTTTTCCTAATAATGTTGGAATTTCTTTACCTCTATAAATATAATACAAATTACCAGAAGGATTATTTATAATAAAACATGTAGCAAAATCTTTATATTCTCTTTTCCATCTGTTTTTTCTATTTATATTAAACCAATGAAATTTTTGTTTTTCTTCATGCACAAATACACTATCAATTGCAGTCATAAGATAATCTCTACCAATCATATACTCCAAATTATCTAAATCCAAATTTTGAAGTAAAAATTCAAATTTATATCTTAATATATATTCTAATTTTTCTTCCTTTGACTGTGGCATATCTTTATGTTCTAATATATATTTACTAACTCTTTCATTATCTGATAATTCTTTAAAAAATAATTTTAAATATTCATCAGTATACATCCCACATTTTTTATATCCCACAACAGGAATATCTAAATATTTTTCAATATCATCATCTGTTAAATATTCACAATTAAGTAAACTTCTAACTTCCCAATCTTCTGGCTCATGGCCAAAACTGTTTTGAATTTTCCATGCGGTTGGAAAATTATATCCAAATTGTTGTGTTTTCATTCCAGTTTTTATATTTTTTAAATCTAAAGTTAAATCTGTATATATTTGCTGCCCACTACAAAGTTCTATAATATTTCCAACATGATTTACATCATATCCTTGAGCAAGTTCTACAGTAACTGCATCAATTCCTATTAAATTTAATGCTTTAGCATATATTTCTGCAATTTGTTTACAAATGTATTTATTTTTTTCTATATTCATGTAATCTACTTTTTCGTAATAAATTTTCTTTCGTACTTTTTCAGAACTAGCTGCTGCAATATTGTAATTAAAAAATTCGCCAAGTTTTATATATAACCATCTTGCTTTTCTAAGTTGAATTAAAGCATTTTTATCTCCAATAAAAAAATCTAATTTTTCATCTTCTGGTACACTAAAATCTTGGGGCATATTTTCCAGCAAATCCTTTAATGATAAATTTTCCATAACATGTCCTCTTAGTATTTTAAAAATTTCAATAATATTTTAATTATTCTATAAATAGAATATCTTTAGTATCTTATTTTATTTTTTCTTTTATCTTAACTAAGGCATTTAATGCATCTATTGGGGTTAATTCATTTACATTTATCTTATCAAGCTCTGATGCAATTTCAGCAAGTTTAATATTGTAAAAATCAAATTGTCCATCAACTTGTTTTTTATCTTCTTTTTCTTCTTTAAATTTTGCATCTGTTCTTTCCAAGCTATTTAATATTTTATTTGCTCTAGTAACAACTTGTTTTGGAACTCCAGCAAGTTTTGCAACATGAATACCATAACTTTCATCAGTTCCGCCTTCTACAATTTTTCTTAAGAAAATTATATCTTCACCTTTTTCTTTTACAGCAATTGAATAATTCTTAATACCATCTGTTTTATCTGCCATTTCTATAAGTTCATGATAGTGTGTAGCAAATAAAGTTTTACATCCAATTGAACTTATATATTCAGCTACAGCCCAAGCAATTGAAAGTCCATCATAAGTAGATGTTCCTCTTCCAATTTCATCTAGAATAACTAAACTATTTTCAGTAGCATCTTTTAATATATTTGAAACTTCCATCATTTCAACCATAAAAGTACTTTGTCCAGAACTTAAATCATCTGATGCTCCAATTCTTGTAAATATTTTATCTACAATACCTATTTTTGCACTTGATGCAGGAACAAAACATCCAATTTGAGCCATTAGAGTAATTAAAGCAACTTGACGCATATATGTAGATTTACCAGCCATATTTGGTCCAGTAATAATTGCTACTCTATTTTCAACTTTATCTAATGTAACATCATTTTCAACAAACATTCCAGAATCCATCATTGCTTCAACAACAGGATGTCGACCATCTTTTATTTCTATTCTTCCTGAATTATCTACTTCTGGATAAATATAATTATTGTTTTCTGCCACTGTTGCAAAACTGCATAATACATCTATTTTAGATACACACATAGCTGATTTTTGAAGTCTATCTATATTTTGTGAAATCTGATTTCTTATATTTACAAATTCATTATATTCAAGAGCAACTATTTTTTCCTCTGCTCCTAAAATTTTAGTTTCTAATTCTTTTAATTCTTCGGTAATAAATCTTTCACCATTTGTTAAAGTTTGTTTTCTAATAAATCTATCTTCTGGAACTTGTTTTAAGAAAGATTTTGTAACTTCTATATAATATCCAAAAACTTTTGTATATCCTACTTTTAAATTTTTGATACCTGTAAGTTCTCTTTCTTTAGTTTCAACATTTAAAATCCATTGTTTTCCATTTGTAGAAATTTCTTTATATTCATCTATTTCTGGATTATAACCTTTTTTAATTATTCCACCTTCTTTAACACTAATTGGTGGTTCTTCAACAATAGATTTATCTATAAGTTCATATATATCTTGTAAAACATCTAAATCTTCATAAATTTTCTTAAGCATGCTACTTTGTGTAGTACTTAATATTTGTTTAAGTTCTGGAAGTTTACTTAAAGAATTTTTAAGTGAAATCATATCTCTTGCATTAGCATTTCCATAAGCTATTTTTCCAGCTAAACGTTCTATATCATATACTTTACGAAGAGCTTCTATAATATCTCCTCTAAGCATAATACTATCTTTTAATTCTTTAACACTATCTAATCTACTATGTATTTCTTTTATATCTAAAAGAGGATCATTTATCCATCTTCTTAAAAGTCTTCCTCCCATTGAAGTTGAAGTTTTATCTAATACCCAAATTAAAGTTCCTTTTTTAGATTTATCTCTCATTCTTTCAGTAAGCTCTAAACTTCTTCTTGCATTTATATCTAAAGACATATATTTTAAAACTTCATATATTTTTATTTTATTTATATGACCAAGTTTTACTTTTTGAGTTTCTGTAAAATAATTTAAAAGGCCATTTATTGCAGATACTGTAAAAATATCTTCTTTATCTAATTTTTCTATTATTTCATCTCTACTATCTACTAAACTATATAATTTTAATAAATCTTTTGATTCTTCTGAAAAAATATCATTTTCTCTAACTGTTACAAAAGTATTTGATCTGTCTTTCATTATTTCAAGCTCTTCTTTTGAATTTCCCATAGCTTCATTTACAACAAGCTCTGCTGGAGTAAATCTAGCATATTCATCAAGAAGTTTTTCAAAATTACTTTCATCAAGTTTTATTTTTGTAGCATAAAAATCACCTGTACTAATATCACAAACAGCTATACCATAATATATTCCTTTTTTTACAATACTCATTATATAGTTATTTTTCTTTTCTTCTAACATGTTTGATTCTATAACAGTACCAGGAGTTACTACTCTAATTACATCTCTTTTTACAATTCCTTTTGCTGTTTTGGGATCTTCTAATTGTTCACAAATTGCAACTTTATAACCTTTATTGATTAATCTTGATACATATAAATCAACAGCATGATGTGGCACTCCACACATAGGAGCTTTTTCTTCTAATCCACAAGCTCTTCCTGTTAAAGTTATTTCTAGTTCTCGTGATGCAGTTAAAGCATCATCAAAAAACATTTCATAAAAATCTCCTAATCTATAAAAAAGAATACAATCTTTATAATTTTCCTTTGTTTGCATATAATTTTGCATCATAGGTGAAAGTTCTGCCATTTTATTCTCCTTAGTGCTTTTAAAATAATTGTAATTATTTCAAAAACTTATTTATATATTTTTGTGCATATTTTATATCATCATATCCTACATATCCTACTTTATCATTATGTATATATACTATTGTTTGATATGCCTTTTCTTGTGTATATTTAAGAATTCCTCTATCTTTATAACCTTTATACATATATTTTCCAAAACCTAAATATACTGTTGTTAAATCTGTTAAATATTCATTTTTTTGTGTATCTTCTAATTTTATATTTTTTGTTAATAAGAAATGATGTGTACATTCATGTATTAATATTGATATTACATTATCTATAGAAGATTCTTCATCAATATTTACCACAATTTTTCTTCTGTTTTCAGTATAACTTCCTGCAATACCGTTTCTAGATTTATAAGTTCTATTATTTACTACTAAAGTTATTATTCTTGTATCTAGGCCCATATCCATATATTTTAAAATTTCATCTAAAACACTTTTAAGAACCTTCTCATCTGTTTTTGCTATTTCTAATCTTGTTTTCAAATATGAATCTAATTTAAATTCTTTTTTTCTTTTATATCCATACTCTTTTAATTTTTCATCAATAAAATTCAAATACCATTTTATCTCATCATCTTTTAATCTTCTTTTTACAATTTTTGAATTTATTTTTTTTTGAATATTTTTAGAAAATTTTAATTTTCCTATTCCTGATTTTATATAATACTTTATATGATATCTATATGTATATAAAACTATAAATCCAATTACGATTACACATACACAAATAAATGATTTAACCATAAATTTATTTTCCTTTTTTAAATTTCTTCAAAATCTATTTCATCTTCATCTGCTTCAAATAAATCAATTCTTTCAACAATTAAAGTTTCTAATTTATCTTTTAAACCATTTTTAATAAAGAATTCTAATCTCTTTTCTAAATAATCTGAATTAAATGTAAAAATTTCTCCATTACCTTTTAATAAAAATTCAAAATTTTCCTCTGACAAAATTATTTTTAACATTTTAATATTTTGTTCAAAATAATCTTTTTGAATTGTTAAATATTCTGGATTCATTTCAATTACATTTGCAATTTCATTTGAATCAACATATTTTTTCAAAATATTTATATTTTTTTCCATTTCTTTTGGTTCACAAGTAATAAAAAATGGATTTTCAACAATTTCATCTTGAATTGCATTAACACTAATTCCTTCATGTGTTAAAATTTCAAATTTTACAATTATGCTATTAAAATCATTCTCTCCATATAATACATCTAAAATATATTGTGTTATATTATCATCAATATTTAAATCTAACATATATTTTTTAAATTCATTTACATCACTCATAATAACTCTCCTTCTAAAAGCACACACATTTTATATCATTTAGGCTCTCATTTCAATAGATTTATTAAGAAAATTAAAACATTTTATATAAGTTAAAAAGGCAGAAAAATTTCTGCCTCTTTGGAAATTATTTTATTACGCTATTATTTGTTTCCTTACATCTTTTCTTGTCTTCGTACATTCTTTCATCTGCTAACTTCACAGTTTCCTTTACTGATGTTAAACTATAATGATTATTTTCAATACTATTAGATTCAACATCATATAAACCAGCAAATATTGCATATCCTTTTGAAACACCAGCACTAAGCATTGGATATTCTTCACACTTTTTTTTCAGTTGATTGTCAAATGATTTATTGATTTCATCAATTTTAATTGAAACATTCCGTTTGGGATTTTCTTTTATAAATTGATCAATCATATTTGGTTTTAGAATTACACAAAATTCGTCTCCACCTATTCGGTAGCAATAGCCGTATTTTCTATAACTAGATAACAATGTTTTGGCTATAATTTTTAGCATATTATCTCCAATTTGATGTCCATAAGTATCATTGATTTGTTTAAAATCATTTGCGTCTAATACAATAATAGCTGTAGTATAATCTAATTTCTTTAATTGATTCTCATACGATTTTCGATTAAATAAACTAGTTAAAGCATCAACTTTTAAAGATATATCGCTATAATACATTATAAACAACAATAAAGTAATTGCTACAATAAGCCAAGTTGAACATATAGAATTATCACTTAGAGATACTGCCAATCCACTAATTAAAAATATAATCATAGAAATAAGTGAAGCAAAATTTCGGCTTTGATATCTCTTGGTGTGTTTTAGTAAAGCAACTATGAAAATGAATATTTCCAATGCGTTTATTACACAGAAAACTAAATAATATCTACCATGGTGATAAATATTATTCAAATCAATAAAAAAAACGACTGGAGTAAATAAACTTATCCATACACAGCTAGCATTAATGAAACACAACGAAGACATTAGAACTTTTTCTCTCTTCTCCAAATTCCGATTTTCAACTATTCTTACATACTCAATCGGGATTAAAGGAGCAATAGAAAGTTCAATTGCTCTGATTATTGCATGCGCATATCTAGAGCCATCTGGAAATTCATTTAAGCGTATGCCAAAAAATTCGCATACCACTCCAATGATTGTGAGAACAGCAATAAAAATTAATTTTTGCTTAGTTCTCCGGCAAAGAGTTTGATTTTCAACCAATTGAATAATATTGGTGGCCATCATTGTAACAGTTATAAAAACTATTACAGCAAAATAATTTGACATCAAGCATTTCCCCTTTCGTAACGTTTAAATTAAATACGTATATCGAAAAAATTGTTTATTTGCTTACTTGACAAATATAGCACATTTTTTTAAAATTTGCAATTATTTTTTATTTTTATCTCACAAAACACCTTAAGATTCAGCATTTTCTTTTTGCATTTTTATGTAAAGCGTGTTGTAATACTGTTTGTAAGTTATTAAAACTAAATAGTTCACCCTGTACTACACAAACAATTACTAAGATTCAAAAAAGAGTCAACATCGCTGACTCTTTTTAATATGTTTTATATTATTTCACCTTCTAAATACCATTTGTGATTTGCTAAAATTTTTACTTTTACTAAATCTCCTATTTTAGCATCATTTTTTGGTTCAAATACAACAACTTTATTTGAATCTGTTCTGCCAGTAAACATTTCACTATTACTTTTACTTGGACCTTCAATTAAAATATCTTGTATAGTTCCCAAATATCTATTATTTATCTCATCTACCCTTTGATCATATAATTCTTTTAATTTATCAAATCTTTTATGTTTAATTTCTTCTGGAACTTGATCTTCTCTTCTAGCTGCAACTGTTCCATCTCTTTTTGAATATATATACATATAAATTTGTTCAAAATCTACTTTTCTTACAATATCTAATGTATCTTCAAATTCTTCATCGGTTTCACCTGGAAAACCTACAATTAAATCTGTTGTAAATACTGCATCTGGAATTTTTTCATTTACTTTTTTTACAAGTTCTAAGAAATCTTCTTTTGTATATCTTCTATTCATTTCTTTTAAAACTTTACTATTTCCAGCTTGAAGTGGCATGTGAATTACTCTAGAAATATTTTTGTATCTTGCCATAACATCAATTACATCATCTTTAAAATCACTAGGATATGGAGATTCAAATCTTATTATTTCTATTCCTTCTATTTTTGCTACCTCTTCTAGAAGCTCTGCAAATGTTTTTATTTTATCATTTCCAACATATGAATTTACACTTTGACCTAAAAGAGTAATTTCTTTATACCCTTCTTTTGCTAGTTCTCTTATTTCATATAATATTGTTTCAGGCTCTCTACTTCTTTCTCTACCTCTAACATAAGGAACTATACAATATGTACAAAACTTATTACATCCATACATAATAGTAACAGAAGCTTTAAATTTATCAATTCTTTTAATTGGCATCCCTTCTACAATATCACCATCTATATTTATAACATCTTTTACTTTTTTTCTTTCTTTTATAACTTTATAGATATCCTCTGGTAAATTTTGAATTGTATGTGTTCCAAAAATTATATCTACATATTTATAACTTTGTTTCAATTTTTCAACCATTGCTGGCTCTTGCATCATACATCCACCAATAGCAACAATTGTACCCTTTTCTTCATTTAGTCTTTTTATTTCACCTAATTTTCCAAAAAGTCTTTCTTCTGCATTTTCTCTAACACAACAAGTATTGAATAAAATTATATTTGCCTCTTTATAATTTTCTGTTCTTGAAAATCCCATTTCTTCAAGCATTCCACAAATTTTTTCTGAATCGTTAGAATTAAGTTCACATCCGAAAGTATTTATATTATATGTGTAATTTTTTCCTTCAATTTCATTTTTTACTTTTTTAGTAAATTCATCTGAATATTTTATCAATTTTTCTTCCTCCTAATTTTTTGCAATTATATCTTTTACTATTTCTCCAGCAATTATTAAACCTGCAACTGATGGAACAAAAGAAACACTTCCTGGGACTTGATTTCTGACTGCACAAGTTCTTTTTGAATCTGGTGGGCAAATACAATTTGTTTTGCAACTTGATTCTGAATTGTTGTCTGGTTTTATTGGTTCTTCTTTTGAATAAACCACTTTTAATTTTTTTATCCCTCTAGCTCTTAATTCTTTTCTCATAACTTTTGCTAATGGACATACAGAAGTTTTATAAATATCTGTTACTTCGAATCTAGTTGGATCTAATTTATTTCCAGTTCCCATTGAAGATATTATTGGTATATTCAATTTATTGGCTCTTACTACTAATTCTATTTTACCTGTAACTGTATCAATTGCATCAACAATATAATCTATTGATTCATCTAAAATTCCTTCTGTTTCTGGATTAAAGAATTCTTTATATATTTCTACATTTGCTTTTGGATTAATATCTAATATTCTTTCTTTAGCCACATCTG
>Ga0129306_1003833_pt1 | contig 10615 bp, 9 predicted proteins | sample P827metagenome_FD_94438 | JGI IMG/M metagenome (GOLD analysis project Ga0129306, IMG submission 94438) | Capybara group fecal microbial communities from Wisconsin, USA - P827 metagenome | ecosystem: Host-associated > Mammals > Digestive system > Large intestine > Fecal | place: USA: Wisconsin...
GCATTTATGTTTGCTCCAATGGTACATTGGCCAGAAGTTATGGTAACATATGATACCACTAATGGTGTATTATTCTCTGCTGACGCCTTTGGTACTTTTGGTGCATTAGATGGTAAAATGTTTAATGACGAGGTGGACTTTGATAGAGATTGGATTGATGAAGCTAGAAGATATTATACAAACATTGTAGGTAAGTACGGTGTTCAAGTTCAAGCTCTTTTGAAGAAAGCTAAAAAACTTGATATTAAGATTATCTGTCCGTTACATGGACCAGTATGGCGTAGTGATTTAGGATATTTCTTAGATAAGTACGATAAATGGAGTCGATATGAGCCTGAGGAAAAGGGTGTAATGATTGTTTATGGAACAATGTATGGCAATACCGAAGCTGCTGCCAATAATTTAGCAACAAAGTTAGTTAAAAGAGGAATAATTAATGTGGTTATGTATGATGTTTCAAAAACTCATGTTTCATATTTGATTTCTGAGACATTCAAATATAGTCATGTAGTTCTTGCTTGTGTAACTTATAACTTAAAGATTTATCCACCAATGTTAGGATATATAATGGATATAAAGGCATTAAATCTTCAAAAACGTACTTTTGCTCTTATAGAAAATGGTTCTTGGGCTCCTCAATCAGGAAAACTAATGCGTAAACATTTAAGTGATATGAAAGAAATGACTATTTTAGATAATGATATATCAGTCAATTCCAGTGTGAAAGAACAGGATGAAGATTCAATTGATGACGTTGCTGATAGTATTATTCAGTCAATGAAATAATTTTATAAAAATATAAATTTAGGACCAATTCATGGACAATTCTGGTGAGTTGGTCCTTTTTGAATATTTGTCAAAAACAAAAGAAAGTGTTATATTATCAAGTGGTTCTAAATTTTAGAACCTGTAAAATTTAATCCAAAGCCTAGCGCTATAATAAAATTTTAAAAATTAAAATTTAAACTATGAAGGGAGGCATGTCTAAGCTTTTCTAGGCTTTTATTAGGCAAGAAAGAATATGAAAAACAAAATATCTACAGCAGAAATGATGGAGAAAGAGAGTATATCAAAGGTGCTCTTAAAATTATCAGTACCTGCAATAATAGCTATGTTAATTAATGCTATTTACAACATAGTGGATACTATGTTCGTGGGAATGTTAAATAACACTAGTGCTATTGCTGCCGTATCTATAGTATATCCACTATTTATGTTTATTGGAGCTATAGGGGTTATGTTTGGTGCAGGAGGTGCTTCCTATCTATCAAGATTGTTGGGAGAAAAGAAAAAAGAGGAAGCTGATAAGACGCTAACATCTACTATAATAATTGGATGTATATTCAGCTTAATTTTTACTGTGATTTCTATAATATTTTTAGATAAATTTTTATTAATGTATGGAGCAACAGAAACAATAATGCCATATGCCAGAGAATATGGATATACAATAGTATTAGGAGCGGTTTTTACTATTGGGACAGGAATAATGAGTAATACTATTAGAGCAGAGGGAAATTCAAAATATAGTATGATTGCTACCTGTATAGGAGGAGTTATAAATATAATATTAGATCCTATATTCATGTTTAAATTTGGTATGGGTATAAAAGGTGCTGCAGTTGCTACAGTTATATCACAGATAGTATCTTTTGTTTTTCTTTTAAGATATTATTATTCTAAGAAAAGCTATATAAAATTAGGAATCAAGTTTTTTAAACCAACTTTTAATATGTTTTTTGAAATACTTAAGATAGGTATTCCTATTTTTGTAACTCAAGTATTGGCCAGTTTTGCTTTAGGTTTCATGAATTTAGGAGCAAAACCTTATGGAGATGCAGCTGTAGCTGCTATGGGAATAGTATTTAGAGTTATGTCTATAGGATTTTATATAGTGTTTGGAATTGGCCAAGGATTCCAACCTGTTGCAGGATATAATTATGGGGCTAAAAATTTTGCTAGATTAAAAGAAGCTGTAAAATTATCTATTAAATGGAGTATTATATCTGGAATTGTTATATCTATTTTATTTATAGTTTTTGCAGAAGGGTGTATGCTCATATTTACAAGGGATAGAGAAGTTATAAATATAGGAATAAAAGCCTTTAGAGCAGCAAGTTTGTTGTTCCCACTTTTTGGATATATAAATACTTATGCAGTATTATATCAAGCCTTAGGTAAGGCTTTAGGAGCCTTTATATTATCTATTTCTAGACAGGGTATATTTTATATACCTTTAATATTTATATTACCAAAATTTATAGGATTAGAAGGAGTAATATTCTGTCAAACTGCAGCGGATGGCTTGGCGTTTATAGAAACTTTTATAATGGCAATTTGGTTAAATAAGAGCCTAAAAAAGGAAATGGTTGAAGAGACTAATTTAGACTCAGTAAAGAAAGTTTCATCCTTATAAAGACCAGATTGAAAGTATATATATGGAAAAATGTTTACAAATATATGTTAGTTAGAGTTTCTCAAAAGTCTTATTTATTAATACAAATAAAAATAAGCAAAAATAAAAGGTGGCATAGTATATGTGTCACCTTTTATTTTCGCTTATTTTTTTATTTAATGAACCTAATGTAAGCGATATCTTTATTTCCCTAGAGTTTTATATTATACAATTTTTAAAATTATATAAAAATTTAAAACACTATTATATACATATTTAAATGGGTTAAGTAAATTCTTTTAATATAAATAGCATTAATAAAAATAATATTTATATGCACGAAATCTATTATTTGCTTTTTTTACCAGAACATTTCTCACAATATCCATAGAAATTCATTTCCAAATCAGTAATTTTGAACAAAAAGTCTTTATTTATTTGATTTTTAACAGTATTAATAAAGTTATATTGACTAAAGTCATATCGACAATCTATAATTTTTTTACAACCAAGGCAAATAAGATGAGGATGATGTTTATTATGAACTTCAAAATTTGTATCTTCATTAAAAAATAGTTTATAACAATTAACTCTACCTTCTAATAATAAATGTTCTAACAAATCTAGTTTTAATAATGTTTGAATGGTTCTATAAACAGTAGCTAAGCCAATTGACGGACAAATTTTTTTTACTAAATAGTAAATTTCATTTGCTGTTAAATGATCATTTTTATGATCAAAGAAAATTTTTAAAATCATGATTCGTTTAGTTGTAAGTTTGATATTATTAGAGTGAAAAATATGTTTATAAAATTCTAATTCCTTTGACATATAGATTCTCCTTAAACTTTGGTGTTAAGTAATAAGCATAAAATTTGGATATAAAGACATTATATTATTGTATTTATTTAAATAAAATCATTAAATAATTTTTGAAAATTGGATAAGCATCAATTTATATCATAAAGTTGTTTATGCAACATTATAATTATATATTGATGATTGAAAAAGGTTAAAAGTTAAAATAGAATATACATGTAGATGATAATTAATATCAATTACTTATTAGGTAAGTATATAAGGTTATTAGAGAGAAATATTAGTGAATTTATGTTATTGTTAATAAAAAATTATAGTATTTATTTAAATTAAAATAAGAAATTAATATCTAATGTTAATGTTAAATCGAATTATTTCAAGCATTATTATCAAATTATTATAAATTTAAAAAGAAAAATTAATTTTATTAGATTTCAATATTGATATCTTCATCAATTTTGTAGATAATGATTTTATGATAAATCCATTATATTTTAATAAGAGAAGTACGTTAATGTTCATATAATTTATCAGAAAATTGATTCATATTAGGAGTGATTATATTGTTTGAAGCACAAGATTTAAGAGTTGTAAAAACATTAGATAATATAAAAAATAGTTTTTTACAATTAATAAAAGAGAAAAGTTTTACTAAAATTACCATAAAAGATTTAACTGAGAGGGCACGAATAAATCGATCAACTTTTTATAAATATTATCTAGATAAATATGATTTAAAAGAAAGAATAATTAATGATTTTTTAAAAGATTACGAAAAGGAATTCAGTCTAGATTATATCAAATCTACACATAACAGTATTACCTTGAATATAGATGAATTGGAAAAATTAATGTTATATTTTCAAATAAAAGAAGAAATGATTATGTCGTTGTGGGATGAAAATATGGAAGATTGCGTTTTATCGAAAATGCAGGAAATTTTAGAAGAAAAGATTGGAATTTGGATTAAATTAAATACAGATACAGAGCAATTAGATAAAAAAGATGAACTATTTATCAGAATATTTTCGTGTTCTTTTTTAGTAATTATTAAATGGTGGTTTGAGTGTGCACCCAAATGTTCGGCCAGAGAAATTGCACAACTTGTATCTGATAGTAGAGATTTAGCACATGGAAAATTTTTGCTTGATAATTGTGATTTGTAAAGGGAGTATTATAGAGATAAAACTAGATAGTATGGTTTTTATTATGGAGTATGTATAATGTTATGTTGGATAAAGAATGGAGGATATATATGTTAGAATTGAAGAATGTTTCTTTTGGGGTGAAAGAAGATAATTTGCAAAAAGATATATTAAAAAATATTAATTTGAAGATTGGAGAGCAGTTTGTTGTTATTACAGGACCAAATGGAAGTGGTAAATCTACTCTTGCAAAATTAATTGCTGGAATTGAAAAGCCAACTAGTGGACAGATTCTGTTTGATGGACAGGATATTACAGATTTGAGTATCACAGACAGAGCAAACATGGGTATCAGCTTTGCATTTCAACAGCCCATTCGCTTTAAGGGAATTACCGTTAAGGATTTAATTACATTGGCATCAGGAGAAAATCTGAGTACAGCAAATGCCTGCAAGTATTTATCAGAAGTAGGGCTTTGTGCAAGAGATTACATTTATCGTGAGGTAAATGCTAGTCTTTCTGGTGGAGAATTAAAAAGAATCGAAATAGCTATGATCATTGCAAGAGGTACAAAGCTTTCTGTATTCGATGAACCAGAGGCTGGAATTGACTTATGGAGTTTTAATAATCTGATTCAGGTATTTGAAAAAATGTATCATAAAATTCACGGCTCAATTATTATTATTTCCCATCAAGAAAGAATTTTCAATATTGCAGATCAGATTGTTGTAATTGATGGTGGTGAAGTAAAACAAGTTGGCAAGAAAGATGAAATACTTCAGGGACTATTAAATAGTTCTAAAAGTTGTAAATTTTACAAAGGAGAATGAGATGATGAATGCAATACATAGAAATTTATTAAAAGAAGTAATAGGATTTCACGAGATTCCCATAGGGGCTTATAATATTAGAACAAATGGAAAAGCAGTTGGAAGAAATACAACTGAGAATATAGATATTGTTATCAAAACAGATAAACCGGGAATTGATATCATTATTAAACCTAATACAAAGAATGAGAGTGTGCATATACCTGTTTTATTAAGTGAGAGTGGTTTTAAAGAAATGATATATAATGATTTTTATGTTGGAGAAAATTCCGATGTAACTATTATTGCCGGTTGTGGAATTCACAATGATGGTAGTAAAGAATCTGAACATAATGGCATACATAGTTTTTTTATTGGTAAAAATGCGAAAGTAAAATATGTAGAAAAGCACTATGGAACTGGCGATGGTAATGGAGAACGTATTATGAATCCTACAACAATTATAAAAATTGATAATGGTGGTTATATGGAAATGGATACTGTACAGATTGAGGGTGTCAATTCTACAAAGCGTGTAACAAAGGCTACTTTGAAAGATAGTTCTACATTGGTTATTCAAGAGAAAATAATGACTCATGGAAAGCAAACTGCTGAGACAGAATTTGAAGTGGATTTAGATGGTGTGAACTCTAGTACGAATGTAATATCAAGATCTGTAGCAAAAGATAATTCACATCAATTATTTTTATCCAAAATTAATGGAAATAATAAATGCGCAGGACATACAGAATGTGATGCAATTATCATGGATAATGCAAGTGTAAGAGCAATTCCTGAAATTGCAGCCAATTGTATTGATGCAAGTTTAATTCATGAAGCAGCTATTGGCAAGATTTGCGGTGAACAGCTTATTAAGCTAATGACCTTAGGACTTACGGAAATAGAAGCAGAAGAACAGATCATTAATGGATTTTTAAAGTAATTATAGGATATAGTGAGTGAGATTATGTTTTTTACAGAATATTAATGCATGAAAAAGATATTGATTAAAAATGAATAAAAGGTAACATAACATAAATGTCACCTTTTATCTAAATATATATTCTTCATCCATTTTATTTAATGTAAGTTATATTTTGATTTTCTGAAGAATTTATATTATTTAATTTTTTAAATTCCATGGCTAAAAGAACAAGAGAAAGTACAAATACTATTGAATCAGTAACTGAAGAAGATAACCATGTTCCTTTTATTCCTATAATTTTAGTAAGAATTATAGCTATAGGCATAAAGAGTATTACTTGTTTTAAAATAGTTATTAGTGCAGATTTTCCGCCTTTACCTATTGATTGGAAAAATGTCATAGACATAACTATAAGTCCTGATACTGGGAAAGTTAAAAACATAAGTCTAAAAAATTCGTATCCATTTTCGATTATAGTCTTATCATTAATAAACCAACTTAGAACAACTCTAGGTTTAAGCATATAAAAGACCCATAATATTCCAATGAAGATAGTAGAAGCTATACTAAAGATTTTAACAGCATCTTTAACACGATCATATTTTTTAGCTCCAAAATTCATTCCTACTATAGGTTGAAGTCCTTGTCCGATTCCCCAGATAGGTATAAATGTAAACATTAAAATTCTAAGAGCTACACCCATTAATACCAATTGTTCATCCCCACCATATATTGAGGTGAGCTTATACAAAGCAGTTTGTTGTACTAGATACATAAGTTGCATCATTGCAGCTGAACCTCCTATGGATAATATCTCTGGCATTAAATCGAAAGCAAACTTTAATTTATTTACTGATAGGATTGATTTGTTACGTTTAAAGTATATAAATGTAACTAGAGCCTGGATTATTTGTGCAATTATTGTAGCTATAGCTGCACCTTCAACGCCAAAATTTAAAGTCTTTATAAATATTGGATCTAAAATGATATTTAATATTGCACCTAATGCCATAATACTCATAGCTTCTTTCATCTTTCCCTCTCCTCTTATGAGCATATTAGCGCTTTGTGAAAAATTAACAAAGAATGATCCAATATAAACTATTCTTAAATAGTTTATGCCTGATTTTAATATTTCTCCTGTAGCTCCTGAAAATCTAAGTAAATTTTCTGAAAATAAGCATCCTAATATAGTTACAGCCAATGATAATACTAATACAGACAGTATTAAATTTCCTAAAATTTCATTAATAACTTTATCATCTTTTGATCCAATAGCTCGAGATAAAATTGAAGATGAACCAACACCTACGAGTACAGCAATACAATTGTTTATAAAAGTAAATGGAGAGGATATGCTTACAGCAGCCAAGGCAGTTTCTCCTACTAGTTTTCCGACAAAAATAGCATCACATAAATTATATAATCCTATGACTAGCATTCCTATAATGCCTGGAATAGAAAGTTTTAAAAGCAATGTAAGCATATTACCATTAATTAATTCTTCGCGATTTTTATTCATATATATCCTTCCTTTTTTAAAATTATTTTTTATGATAGTGAGTATTAGTAATTTTGTGATTGATTATATTTTTATCTACCTCCCTTAATATCAATGAATATATCCTCTAAGGTTTTTAATAATGATTGTCTGTATCGATTGTATAAAAAATTAGTATATATTATCTACTCATATGAGGATTTAAAATAACGAAAAAAGGATTATTTTAATTTATATTGCTCTATTATAAAAAAGCTAATTTTGAATTGAATAGGAGAAGTTGGAGAAGATACATTTTTGTAAAATGGCTCTTTTAAAAACCAATTTAAAAGAGTTCAGAGAAAAGACAAACATGAAGCAAAGGGAATTAGCTGATTTAGTAAGAGTTAGACGGGAAACTATTATGCATCTTGAAAATGGAAAATACAATTCTTCACTAAAACTTACTGTGGATATTGCTAAAATTTTAATATGTAGGTTGAAGATTTGTTTGAATTTATAGATTGATATGTATTTATTATAATATTTAGGGGTAAAACAAAAAACATTTGAAATAATATATCTTAGGTAAATATATATAGATTGGAATAATAAAAAACCAAAGTATTATATAAAATTAAGTGATAAAGTAATTTATGATAGTATTTTAAGTAATAAATAAAAACCTACAAATATAAATATTTATATATTTGTAGGCTTTTAAGTTATATAAGGAATATAGTTTAAGTTATAAAGTAATTTATTTTTTCATTAATAGTTTCATTTGAGATACTAAAGGATCAGCTATAGTGCCAACCACTATTTGGAAATTTTTATCATCAAGCTTCATAATTCCATTAGCGCCTAATTCTTTAAGTTTAGCTTCATTTATTTTGCTTCCATCAAAAACAACAAGTCTTATTCTAGTTACACAAGCATCTATAGAATCAATATTTTCAGAATTACCGATAGCGTTTAGTATTCCTTTAGCTTTATCTTCTAATTTAGAATGTCCACTTTTTTTGGACGTATCAACATTGATATTTGTATTAACTTCTGAATCTAATTCCCTTCCTGGTGTAGGTAAATTGAATTTCTTTATAAAGAACAAGAATAAAAAGTAGTATATTGCTGCAAATATTAAACCTATGGGAATTATAAATAGTGGTTTAGTTGATATACCAAAATTAAGACCATAATCTATAAGACTTGCAGAAAATCCAAATCCACATTTTATTCCTAAGGCTGATGTAAGGGCTAGAGCTATACCAGTTAACAAAGCATGTATTGCATAAAGAACAGGAGAAATAAACATAAATGAAAACTCTATTGGTTCAGTAACCCCTGTAAGAAATGCAGTAAATGCTAACCCTAAAAGCATACCTGAAACAGCTTTCTTATTTTCTTCTCTAGCAGCTTTTATCATAGCAAAACAGGCTGCAGGAAGAGCAAACATCATTATTACAAAGAATCCAGTCATATAAGTACCTGCAGTAGGATCTCCAGCGAAAAATCTATTTAAGTCACCATTAGCAATTTTACCTGCTGGATTTTTAAATGTACCAAATTGGAACCAAAATATTGTATTCATAATATGGTGTAATCCAGTTGGAATCAAAAGTCTATTAAATAATCCAAAGAAAAATGCCCCAATAGCTCCTGCTCCAGCAACTGCGTTACCAAAGTTATTTATAACATTTTGAATTGGAGGCCATATAAATCCAAATATAATTCCTAAAATTAAAGAATATAGAGAAGTTATAATTGGAACAAAACGTTTACCACCAAAGAAACCTAAATAATCAGGAAGTTTGATATCCTTATATTTGTTATAAAGGGATGCAGATAATATACCTACGATTATACCAGATAAAACTCCCATATTAATTGTATCATCAAATTTTAAAGAAACATTTGTTAGCACAAGGTAGCCAACAGTAGCAGAAATTGCAGCAACACCATTATTCTCCTCTGCTAATCCTACAGCTATACCTATAGCAAAAATAAGGGATAAGTTATCAAAAATAGCAGATCCAGCTGAAGACATCCAAGGAATACCGCTTGGTAAAGAACCAACCCAAGTCCAAATATCAGGCTGTCCTAATCTAAGAAGTAGGGCAGCTGCTGGCAATACAGCTATAGGGGTCATAAGAGATTTACCTAACTTTTGAACCTTTGATAAAATTTTACTGTTTTTTGCCATGTTTATACCTCCTAATACATGTTTAATAATATATTTCCATTTAATTTGTATAGATATTTTAGTAGAATACATCTTTAATTAACTTAAGAATTTATTTATTATTAAGTAAAAGTATTGCAAAAGAATAAAAAATGAAAGAAAATTCTTGAAATTAACCCTACAGATGCATTTCTTAAAATAAATATACTTATAAACAGAGTTCTTGGCTTCAGAGGGAGTTTTTACTCCATTAAAGCTTAGAAATCGTTATCCAGAAACATAGCCGCTCTTTACTCCCACTTTTAAGAAGATGGGAGTATTAGAGTGGGTAGTCATCGGATAAATATGAATTTAGTTAAAAAATTGTAATAAAAAAAGCCGAAAAGGTATAGATAACCTTTTCAGCTCTTGCCCAACGTTGGTTGCACGCCGATAAATTAAGTATAAGCTATAAAAATAAAAATGTCAATATATTATACTTAATTAATTTTTTATAATATATTGACATCAATGGATTTAGATTATATACTGATATAAGTATTAAACGTGTAACTGTTAGATCAGGCATAAGTTAGAGATAACTTGTGCCTTTTTTTATTTCAATTTTTATAAAAATGTAAGTAATATTTGTATTAGATATATTTAGGAGGTTTTAAAAATGTTTAGTTTTTTTAAGAGAGAAAACAAGATTGTCGCTCCAGTTTTAGGGAGAGTATTAGAATTATCAGAAGTACCAGATGAAGTATTTGCAAGTAAATTAGCAGGAGATGGTGTTGCTATTGAATGTGAAGATAATACTATTGTTGCTCCAGCAAATGGAGTAATTTCTTTAATATTTAAAACTAATCATGCTTTTGGTA
>Ga0129306_1003834_pt1 | contig 10614 bp, 11 predicted proteins | sample P827metagenome_FD_94438 | JGI IMG/M metagenome (GOLD analysis project Ga0129306, IMG submission 94438) | Capybara group fecal microbial communities from Wisconsin, USA - P827 metagenome | ecosystem: Host-associated > Mammals > Digestive system > Large intestine > Fecal | place: USA: Wisconsin...
CTCCAACATATTCTTTACCTATTAAATATACGTTTGCTGCTTTAACCATAGCATCTGCTGCTTCTATTGATCCTACTAATCCTTTTGTTTCTATCATTCCTAATGCATCATATTTCATTTTAAAATCCTCCTAAAATATCTTTTTTTATTTATTTTAATTTTTAATTATAAGCAATTATTTATTTAATTTTTTATTTTACTATTGTTACTTTTGACTTTGAATTAATACCCATTGCGTTAGCTTCTTCAATATCAAGATGACATTCAAGGCTTGAAGCGTCATTAGCTCTAACAGCTACATTATTGTATATTCCGCCTCTTAAATCTTCAAATTTTATTGACACTATTTCTCCATCATGTACTCCTAAATTTTTAGCATCTTCAGGTGTCATGTGAATGTGTCTTTGGGCAACTATTAATCCTTCTTCTAATTGAACAGAACCCTTTGGTCCAACTATTGTAATAGGAGATGTTCTATTTAAATCTCCAGATAATTTTACATGGGATACGGATCCAAGCTTAATGCAGTCTCCTGCTAATACTTCAACCTGAGTCTTGCTTCTTACAGGACCTAAGATTCTAATTTTTTCAATTGCACCCTTTGGTCCGCAAATTGTTACAACTTCTTTGCAAGCATATTGTCCTGGTTGAGATAAATCTTTGATCTTAGTAAGCCCATAATTTTCGCCAAAAAGACTATCTAAATCCTTTTGTGAAAGATGTATATGTCTATTAGAAATCCCTACTGGAATCTCAGATGAATTTCTGTTAACTGCATTATTTAATTCTTTACCTTTAACAGCTTCTAGTAAAAGTTTTAATACTTCTTCACAATTATCCATTAGTTTGCCCCCTTCATAGCGGCAACTATTTGATTAACTAAATCTAAAAGTTCTTCATTTTTTGTATTTTCACTACTGCATTCAGTACAAGTATTAGTGCTTTGAGCACAATTATTAGCCTTATTTAAAACTTCTGCGGCTGCTGCAATTTGTGCTGGGCTCATATTCATAAGTTGATTTTGAACTCCATGACAGTTTTCAGCAGTTTTTATGCAGTTAAAAGTTGGGTCATTAGATGCTAAGTTTGTGCAATCTTTTATACCATAAGCAACTCTTTTGATGTTCATAAGGTGCTTTGGAGTAACATTTTCAGATACTGAGCTTCCTCCCCAAGTACCGCATCCTAAAGTAAATGAAGGATTAAGTCCTGTACTTGCACCTGTTCCACCTTGAGTTCCACCAGTGTTAACAAGGATACGAGAAGCTGGTTTTCTAGCAAACTTCATAACCATATCTCTGTCTTCAGTATGGATGCTCATAGTGTGACCAATTCCATTTTGAAGTAATTCAATACTTAATTCACATGCTTCATGCCAATCTTTTACTGTATAGAATCCAAGAACTGTTGTAAGTTTTTCAAAAGATAATGGGTAACCTTCTCCTACTCCATTTTGTCTTCCTATAAGTACTTTAGTTCCTGCTGGAATTGTGAATCCTGCAGCACTTGCTATAACTTGTGGACTTCTTCCAACAAATTTAGCATTCATAGCATTGCCTTTTTTGAATAATAGTTTACAAACTTTTTCAGTTTCTTCTTCTGTCATGAAGTATCCGCCTTGTTTTTTAAATTCTGCAACAACTAGGTCATGATTACATTCTTCACAGATTATTGATTGTTCTGATGCACAGATTGTACCATTATCAAAAGTTTTACTTGCAATAATGTTTTTAACAGCTTTTTCTACATTAGCAGTTCTTTCAATGTATGCTGGAGAGTTTCCTGCACCAACACCAATAGCTGGTGTTCCTGAACTGTAAGCTGCTTTAACCATTCCTGGACCACCTGTAGCTATTATTATAGCTACTTCTTTGCTTTTCATTAATTCATTTGTAGCTCCAATTGTTGGAATAGTTACAGCACTTATAATGTTTTCTGGTGCTCCAGCTTCTATTGCTGCATCCCTCATTAATTCAACTGCTTTAATTGTACATTTTGCAGCAGCTGGATGTGGTGCGAACACTATAGCATTACGAGATTTGATTGAAATCATAGCCTTGAAAATTGCGGTAGAAGTTGGGTTTGTTGAAGGTACTATACCCATAACTAAGCCAACTGGTTCAGCAAGTTCTATAAGCTTATTTTCCTTATCTTCATTAATTACACCTATAGTTTTCATATCTTTAATTGAATTATAAAGTATAGTGGCTGCTAAGTGGTTTTTGAAAGTTTTATCTTCAACTTTACCAAAGCCTGTCTCTTCAACTGCCATTTGTGCTAAACAAACAGCGTTTTCTTCTGCAACTCTTACCATATTACGTAAAATTTTGTCAATTTGCTCTTCAGTATAATCAGCAATTTTATCAGCTGCTACTTTTCCAAGTCTAGCAAGATCTCTCGCTTGTTGTATTGAACGCAAATCCTTATCAAAGTTTTCCATTATTCCTTACTTCCTTTCGTAACCTTTAAAATAGCTAATTTTTCTCGTAATATAATTTAAATTTGTTAATTAATAAATTTTTACCTGCTTTTGAAATTGTTCTACCTGCAATTCCAAAATCCTTATATTCACGAGCTAGATTTCTAAGCTTAACAACTTTTAGCTTAGCTAATATTAAAATGGTTTTTTCTATACCATTTTGTCTTATTAAATTGTCTACATCTTCTTTGTTTAGATTTTCTAAATTTAACTTATGTAGTTTATCTAAATCCCCATCTAATCCATGTTGATTTTCTTTTACATTATTTTTAGTATCTACATGTCCTGTGTTATCTACAGACTTTACATCTTTTACAGTTTCAGCTTTTTTTGTATTTTCTACATTCTTTGCATCTACTATATCTTTTGTAACTTCTACGGATTCTGTATCTTCCACACTGTCTACAGCTTTTGTATTTTCTACCTTTTCTGTATCCTCTGCTTTTTCTACAGCCTCTGTATCTTCTGCATCTTCCACATTTTCTGTATTATCATTAGATGATGGATCTTCTGGTGGAGTATTAGGTCCTATTATGCTTTCCAGTTCTTCATGGGGACGTGGAATTACATGTTCTGAGACTAAAAATCCTTCATCAAGTTTTTTTACAGCTGCTACTCCAGCTTCTATAGATGCTTTTACTGCACCTACATCCCCTGTAACTGAAATTGTAACAAGGCCGCCACCTACATAAGTTTTTTCGATAATACTTACATCTGCTGATTTCACCATTGTATCAGCTGCCTCAACAGCTGCAAGTAATCCCTTTGTTTCTATTAAACCAAGCGCTTGCATAGGTAAATCCTCCTAATCTTCTATAAAAGATCCGCCCAATTTGCTGGATATGTTGTATAAAATACCCTAGCTTTATCTGGGGATCCCCAAACCACTTTAGAACCTGATGGTACAAACAATACATCTCCAGGATAAGCTGTATATGTCTTTCCATTAATTTCAACGGTTAAAGTTCCCTCAATAACATAATCAATCTCTTCATAAGTTAATTCCCAATCAAATTTTGAGTTTTCGATAATTAAAAATCCTGCACTCATTTTTGATTCTTCTTTACTTACTAATTCTTGAAATTGAACCTTTGCATTTGGATTACCAGTATCAAATACATCCATTTTCACTGAATTTCCTCTAACAACTTTAAGTCCATTAGGGTCACACTCAGCTTTAAATGGAAGATCCTTCCCTTTTAAACATTGAAGCATTTCTTGTAGAAGACCCTTGTCCATCATTGCTCTAAGGAATTTAAGCATCATTTCACTATCAATGCCCTCTATACTTGGAACATTTTTACCTATTAAATGCTCTACTTTAGGTGCAGGAGCTTCTGTAGTAATTACTATTCCATTATTTTTTACAAGATCCTTAGCTGATGGTGTTATTATTTCAGTACCATCTATATAAAGTACTTTTTCACCCTTTAATATTAGGGCTTCAATGTCTTTTGCAGCGATTAATTTTTTCATGTTCTCACATCCTTTCAAACTTTCAAATAATATCAAAATCTCTATATAAAACTCCTTCTCATATAATAGAATGAGTAAGCTAGCATATCAAAACCAATACTCTGTGTAAGTGATCACTTCAAAATTGTAGATTTTGCATGCTTATTTAAGATTTTGCATGTGTTTTAAATATTATGTTTATTTTAAGAAAGTTGTGTTCTAACCAAAATTGCAATCCTCATCAATTATTCCAATAACAACTGCATCTACAGGAATATTATCATCACCTAACATTCTGCGAGCAGATGATCCAGTACTAACAATAACTCTATCACCAATACCTGCACTGATAATATCAACAACAATAAATCTGCGTCCTTCATCTATCCCGCCAATTTCCTCAGCAAGCATAAATTTAAGTCCGCTAAGGGATTCTGCTTTTCTAGTGGCCCATACATTATCAATAAGTCTTGCTGCTATCATATTGCTTTTACCTCTTTCATTTTTAATTTAATCTCATTTAATGCGGCTTCAACTGATGATGTGTCACCAAAAATACCAAGTAAAACCATGTGCTGAGGACATGTGCCTCTAATATCTTCAACGGTAACTCCAACAGCTTTCTCAGCAATATCTGCAGCATAAATCATATCGATAAGTTTACCTTGAACAAGTCCTATTGCATCAGCACTTTCTAAATCCGTTTTGCAGTTTCCACCCATTCGTCTTCTAAGAATATCTTTAGTGCTACTAGAAGGTGATTTTATAATTCTAAAATCCACTTTTAAACACTCTCCTTATTAGGCACATGAAAATAAATAACAAGTCAAAGATGGCAGTATATTTATTTTCATGTGTCTTATTCTATAATATCTTGTGTACAGCTTAATGCTATTCCAAGTGGTGTAACGAACATAGGATTTCTAGGCTTGTGAGTATATACTCCTGTTTGCTTTTCAATAATTTCTTCAATTCCTGTTAAACAACAAGTACCACCTACTAAAGAAATTTCATTAACATCATAATTTTTAATATGAGTATTAATAATTGATGACACCTTTTCAACCACTGGTTTTAGTACTGGTAAAATTTCCTTGTGATTTTTATTATCTCTTTTGTATTCATCTGCTTTATTAAAAGGCATTTCATATGCACCTGAAATAACTAATGAAAAATGAGTACCACCTGTAGGTTCATCAACAACATAAACAACTTTTCCATCTTTTAAAATTGATATTCCAGTTGTTCCACCGCCGATATCTACAACCGCACCATTTTGAATTTTAAGTACAGCATTAGCAGCAGTAGGTTCATCTAAAAGACATGAGAGTTCAAATCCTGCTGATTGAACTACATTTTTAATTGCTCCAGAATCTAAGGCATCCGTTCCAGGTGGAATTGCAGCAGCAGCATAAATAAGTTCTGTATTTAATTTTTCTTCAATTTCTTCTTTAAGTTCTCTCACAATCCTTACTGCTCCAATATAGTCAACAACCATACCATCACGAACTACATCAGCATATCTATATGCACCCGCCACTGGGTTGTAGTTTTCATCTAAAACAGCTAATACCACACAGGCAGTACCTAGGTCCACACCTGTGTAATAAACAGAAGACCCATTAACAATTGGCTTTTCTATAACTTCTTCAAACTTTCGAACCATATTATCACAATATTCAAAAGTTAATTTTTCCTCTGACATTCTTTTCCTCCTACTGCTAAACAAATTAATTGGGACAGTGAATTAATTATTAAATTAACATTGTCCATAATTTTGCTTTTTAAACTTTCATCATCACTTTTATATGTGTCAATTATTTCAAACTGTAATTCCTGCACCGAACAACGAAGTACGTTCATTTCTAAAATTGCATTGCTTTTTGGAAGCTGCATATGAAATTCTGTTATTTCAAAACAATCATCAAGATCCGCTTCAGAATTTGATGAATTCATCCCGGTACATTCTTTTAAATAAATAGGTTCAAGAGTACCTTTTCCATCTAAAACATTTCTGATGTTTGATATTTTCCTACCTAAATTTATAATATTCTGTGCTAAAATAATATCTTCTTTTAATATTTCACTACTAACAACAAGAAATTTAGCCTCCATGGATTTCAATTTTAAGCAAAGCTTCTTATTCAAATTGAATTTTATATCACTATTTCCCACATCTTTTATTATTTCCTTAGATGTTTCTTCCGGTGTTTTTGCTGAGTTTTTTGGGAAAATATTTGCATTTACTTTTGAAGACTTATTTACTTTTGAATCATCACTCAAGTTTATTCCTTTATCAGATAAATACTCAGCTGCTCCAGGGGTAAGGCGCTGTCCTTGTTCTAACTTGTAGGTATTAAAAGGTTCTTTTCTATATAAATCTCTTAAATACTCTTCCGTAATAAATTTCATCATTGACCTTTACTCCTCACCTTTTTCAAATAAATACTTTTTTTAAAGCATCAATTCCTGTTCCCATTTCAAAGCTAATATGAAAATATGGCTCTGATACCCCTATTTTTTTTAATTGCATTTCACATTTTTCTTTATTTTTAGGCATCAAATCACATTTTGTTATAACCCCAATTACTGGACATCTAAAAGACTTTGCAAATCCATGGGAGTATATTTCAGTGCAATTAGATTGGTCAACCAATATAAGCACACAAGATGCATCCTGAGCTGCTGCAATTATATGTTTGTACATCCATGCATTCTCTATATAGGAACCTGGAACATCAATGGTATTCTTACCATAAATCAAATCTGGTGTTCGCCTTAATGGACCATCATAATCGTTTAATGCATTAACTAATGTAGTTTTGCCGCATTTTGAAGGGCCAATTACCATTATGCGCTTTTTTCTCATGTTCTTGTAATGGGAGCGGTGGTAAATCCAAGCATATCCTTTAGCGTATCATTAACTGCACTAAGAGCTGTTTCAACACTTTGAACATCACCACTTATTACAACAGAGCCTGTAAAACGATCAAGAAATCCAATTTCAACATCAGAAGCCTTTGTAGCAATATCTGCAGCAATAATAGCTGTTTCAAAGGGTGAAAGAGTTAAAATACCTATTGCTCCTTTTTCATCAATTCCAAGACGATCATATATATCAGGCATTGGTGATGCAATAACATGAGCTATAGTAATCTGCTTTCCTGGCACTGACTCTTGTATAACACGCTGTATATTTCTATCAGAAAAATCTCCCATAAACCTTACCTTCCATCTTATTATCTATTTGAAAATTATTTAATGGCGGATCACCTTTACAGGTAAATCATATTTTTTAATCCAAGATTCTATCCTATCTAAATCCTCATTTTTAAGACTTGGATCATCTTTTATAGGATATTCCATTCCTAATTGGTTATATTTATTTACCCCCATCTTATGATAAGGAAGTAAATCAATTCCTTTAAAGTTTTTATAATCTTTATAAGGTAATAAAAATTCCATAGTTTTTTCAATCTCATCTTGAGAATCATTTATACCTTTAAGTAAAGGCATACGAATCTTTACATTATATTTATTTTTAAGTAATTCTTGAAGATTTTCTAAAATCCTCTCATTTCTTACTCCAGTTAATTCATGATGTCTATCAGAATTAATATTTTTAATATCAAATAAGAATAAGTCTACAAATTCTGCAACCTTAAGTATTGTTTCAAGTTTTGTATAACCACAAGTTTCAATTGCAGTGTTTATACCTTCTTGCTTACATGCCATTAGTAAACTAGTAGCAGCTTCTGGCTGCATTAAAACTTCGCCACCACCTAATGTAACTCCACCGCCGGACATTTCATAAAAGGTTCTATCTTCTTCTACTATTTTTAAAAGTTCAGAGATAGTTTTTTCTTCTCCAACTATTGATATAGCAGATTTAAGACAAGCTTCTTTACACTTTCCACATCCTATACAATCTATGTCACGATTAACTTCATGCTTTAGAGTTTTATTAGAAATAGTATGAATTCCTACAGGACATGCAGAAACACAAGCTCCACAATTTACACATAGATTACTTTTAAGCATAACTCTATATTTTTTTTCTAGTCCTTCAGGATTTGCACACCATTTACATCTAAGTGGACATCCTTGAAAAAATACTAAAGTTCTTATTCCATCTCCATCATACATATTATATTTTTGTATATTAAAAATCCTTGCTTTTCTCTCGATTATACCTAAATTTCCATTACTCATATTACTCATTCTCCAGTTTCATTTACTTTGATTTTTAATATATATCTTAATTTACATCTGCAATCTACAAAACAGGCTGTAGATTGCAGACTTTATATAAATTATTTTAAAGGGACTAAGTTATATATTTTCTATAAGTTATATATTTTCCATCAAATTTTTATTAGAAATGTGTAAGCATAGTTCTACTTATAATTTCATCTTGAACATCTTTACATAACTCAACGAAGAATGCACTGTATCCAGCAACACGAACAATTAAATCACGATATTGATCTGGATGTTTTTGAGCTTCTATTAAAGTCTTGTTGTCTAAATAGTTAAATTGAACTTCTCCAAGTTGAAGGGCACACGCACTACGTAATAATGTAATGATTCCTTGTTCTCCTTCTGGTGTATCAAGAAGACCAGATATTAACTTAAAGTTATGAACCATACCTATATTCATATCTTCACAAGACATCTTAGAAACAGATTTTATTATAGAAGTAGGGCCTTTAAAATCAGCGCCTTGTGATGGACTTATACCATCTGATAAAGGCATCCATGCTCTACGTCCATTTGCTGTAGCTCCAGTCATTTGTCCAAATGGAGTATTGTTTGATATTGATAAAGTACCATGACTAAGTACTGAATATAATGTCTTATATTTACGATGTTCTTGTTCTGTAAAGTTAATTAAATCAGCAGCAATTAAATCTGCATAATCATCATCGTTACCATACTTAGGTGCTTCTAAACAATCTTTTTTTAATTGTTCATATCCAACGAAATCAGCTTTTAAAGCTTCGTTCATTTCTTGTAGTGTGTATTTCTTATCTTCAAATACTAATTTCTTTATAGCTGCCATGGAATCTGTATAAGTAGCAAGTCCACTCCATACTACTCCTGGTCCGAAGTTGTACATAGCTCCGCCTGCTTCTACCCCTTTACCATTTTCCATACAACCTTCATACATCATAGACATAAGTGGTTTTGGTGCAAGTTCCTTATGAACACGTTGAGAAATTACTGTAGCAACACTTGTCCATTTAGTAATGAATTTAATTTGCTCTTTAACAGCTGCTTCAAATTGTTCGTAAGTTTTAAACTGGCTTAAATCTCCCATATCTGGGCATACTTGTTTACCATACCATAATGGTACACCATGGTTTAAAACAAGTTCTATACATATAGGCCATTGAGTGTATCCTGTAGAAGTCCATTGATAAAGTCTTCCGGATTTTTGTGGTTCAACGCATCCCATTAAGCAGTAATCTCTTGCATCTTCTATAGAAACACCTTTAGCTAACATAATTTTTATATGAACATCGTCAAAGTGGCATGCTGGGAATCCCATACCTGCACGAATAACGTCAACTATCTTTTTAAGATATTTTTGTGGTGATCCTTTGTGTATACGGCAAGCTAAAGATGGTTGATATATTTTAACATGACGAACTGCATCCATTAAAAGGTATGTTAATTCGTTTGTTGCATCACGACCTTCTCTAGTAACACCACCTAAACACATATTTACAAATGGTTGGTAACCTGCGAAGAATTTAGAACCACCTTCACTTGTTATCCACATCATTTCAGACATTTTTATAAGCATACAACCTGATAATTCAAATGCTTCATAATCAGTCATGCGTCCAGCTTCAATATCAGCTTTGTAGAATGGATACATGTATTGGTCAACACGTCCTATAGACATACCTGTTTGGTTTTCTTCAACTACAAGTAATGATTCTATAGTCCAAACTGCTTGGATAGCTTCCCAGTAAGTACTTGGCTTATGTGCTGGAACTCTAGCATTTATTTCAGAAATCTTTTGAAGTTCTGCTTTACGCTTAGGGTTAGTTTCTTTTTGAGCTAATTCAGCAGCATAATCTGACATACGTTTAGCATATATCATAACACCTTCAGCAGTATCAATTAATGATTTGTAAAAATAGATTTTATCTATATCTTCTGGATTTTCATATTTAAGTTCAGCTAATTTTTCTTCTGCTTCTCTTTTTATGTCAAGCATACCTTTTTTCATTAATACAACGTCATATCCTGGGTTAGAGTCTCCTCCACCATTTACTGCGTGGTATGAACAATCTGAAACAAAAGATTCTCCTGAAAGTTCCCATACTCCTGCTTCACGATATTGATCTTCGCAGTATTCATCAACGGATTTACCCGCCCAATATGGGAATAGTTCCTCACGCATAATTTTCTTATCTTCTTCTGAGATGTAGAATGGATCTTGTGGACGAGTTCCTATTGTATCAATTTCATCAACCATCCATCTCCAAGCTATATCAGGAGAAAATGCTCCTGCACGAGGTTTTCCGTTTGGTGCTCCAACAATAAGTTCGTGGTCTTGAATTAAAAGTGGTGCAGTTTCGCAACAATGTTTAAAACATTTACCACGTAAAACTGATTTAGGAATACCAGGGTTTTCTTTAGCTATTTTAGTAATAGCTCTTGCTCTA
>Ga0129306_1003835_pt1 | contig 10612 bp, 10 predicted proteins | sample P827metagenome_FD_94438 | JGI IMG/M metagenome (GOLD analysis project Ga0129306, IMG submission 94438) | Capybara group fecal microbial communities from Wisconsin, USA - P827 metagenome | ecosystem: Host-associated > Mammals > Digestive system > Large intestine > Fecal | place: USA: Wisconsin...
CTTTGCGCGGATGTCGTCCGCACGGATGCCGGCGGTCTCGTTGCCGAGGTCGTAGATGACGTCGTCGATCTTCGCCGTGCCGCTCGTCAGGCGCTTCACGGTGCCGGAGACGATGTCGAGCGCGTCGGCGATGACGAGGGAGGAGGTGTTCTTGTTGTAGTAATAGAGGACGTATTCCCCGTTGACGATGTTCTTCTCGTTCTTCACATCGACATCCCCTCGTCCGTCGGCGAGGTTCACGTGCCCGTCCGCGTCGATCCCGAGTCTGCCGACCTTGTACGGGGTGAGCATGCCGATCTTCGCGGCGTCATCCCCTTCCGTGCAGAGCAGGGAGATCCGACAGAAGCCGAGGAGCGGTTTCAGATCTTCGACGCTCGCGATCTGACCGAGGACCGCGTCGTCATCGTAGACATAGAGCTTGAGTTCGTTGTCGTTGGTCGCGAGGGCGTCGGAATAGTCCTCCACGAGGGTGTAGCGGTTGTCGCCGATCTTCACGGTTTTCTTGTCGATCGCCGCGCCGTCAAAGTCCTCGCGCACACTCATCGGGACTGCGGAGAGGACCGCGCGCACGCCGCCGTCCGTCTTCACGATGAGGCGGAAGGTCTCGCCGAGGTGTTCGTCCGCGTCGCCCGCGATCTGCCGGCCGTCAACGGTCATGGCTTTGCCGTCCGCCCCGATGAAGCTGACGAAGCCGTTCTTCACAACGGGTGTGCCGTCGATGGCATAGCGGTTGGTGGCCACAAGGACCGCGTCGGTCATCTCATAGCCGAAGACCTCTTCGATGATGGAGGTCGATTCCTCGATCCGCGCGCCGTTCGGAGCCGTCTTCGGAATGAGGAGCTCGGCAGTGAGCGCGTTATAGAGGATCATCGCCGTCTCGCCGCGCGTGAGGGTCGCGGTGTAGGGGACGTCCTCGAGGTTCTTGTCGAGGCCGAGGCGCACAGCCTGGTTGATGTAGGACCACGGATAACCCGCGTTCATGTTGTCGCTCTCCTGACCGAGCGCGCGGACGATCATCGTCATGGCGTCCTGTTTGGTGATGCCGCCCTTCGGGTTGAAGCTCGTATCGGATGTGCCGCGGATGTATCCCGCCGCGTTGGCCCACGAGATCGCGCCGTTGTAATAGGGATCATAGAGATCACGGAACGCGGTGGTGTTTTCGCGGCCCGCGTCGTCCCGTCCCATCATCAGGCGGAAGAGGAGCGTCGCCATCTGTTCGCGCGTCACGGGCACTTCGGGTGAGAATTCGTTCTCGGACGTTCCCCGGATGACGCCGATGTCCGATAGCATGGAAATCTCGGTCGCCGCGCGGCTGTTCTCCGGCACGTCGTCATAATTCTTCGCACAAACCGCGGTCGCGCCGGACGCGAGGGTCAGGGATGCGAGCACGGCTGCGAAAAGTTGTTTTTTTGTCATGGAATGCCTCCTGTGGTAGATTTGCGTTTTGGTGTTTCTGCGGCGTCGGTCTCACTCACCGGCGCGAGAACATCATATCATGCCGCGGTGGCTAAGTCAATGGGATTTATGCACTTGAAACATAAGTGAAACATTTGTTCATCGGGTTTTCATCATTTTACACATTTATGCCAGTCGTGGAATCGTCTGCGGGACAGAATCGGACGGCGCGAGGAAACGGAGGATTTCGCTGGCAGCGCGGTTTTGACGTGGCGGAAGGATCCGGGTGAATTGTTGATTTTTTGTAATTACACGGCAAAACGGAAAAAGAGCCGCGGCGCCGCCGTGACTCTTTCGATTCTATCATGGATAATATTCTATTTCGACGCGTAGACGGCTTTGGTCTGATCGACGACCGTTGCGAAGAACGCAAACGCCGCGTTGCCGCCGTCTTCATAGTCGGTCATGATGACGATCACGTACGGCTTTTCCGCGTAGACGATCGCCATGTCGTGGAACGCGTTGACGTCCCAGCCGTACTTGTGCGCGACGGTCCCCGCCGGATAATAGACCGCGATCATCTCTCCGTAGCGCGAGCGCGTCATGAGGTCCTTCATCCAGAGCGCGTAAGCCGATCCGGTTTCAAAATAGCGGTAGATTTCCCCGAGAAACTTGCCGCAGTCGCGCGCGGTGAGGTACATGAATCCGGCGGACTGCCCCTTGATCCCGAGCTGCCATACGAGCGAATTGAACGACGTGAAGCCGAAGCGGTTGTAGATCTGGCTGAACGCGATGTTGTCGCTGTAGAGGAGCGCATACTCAAAGAGCTCGCGCCACGTCAGACGGAAGCCCGCTGCCTTGTTCATGATCTCGCCGGAGCCGTCCGCTTTCATCGTTTCGGGATCATAGACCCATTCTTCGTCGAGATCGTATTTCTTTTCCCACGAGCGGTAGACGATTTTGCCCGCTTTGTCCCTCTCGGCGGTTTTCTCAAAGTTCTCGATCTCCCGCAGTACGGTGAGGATGTACGGTGCTTTGATGAGGCTCGCGGCGTAGAGGATCGTGTCGGCGTTGTAGGCCAGTTCCTCGGAGCCGTCGATCGCAGCGGTGTAATAGGCGACCGTCGCCTTCACCTCGACGAGCTTGGTCTTGTTGTCGGTCCAGTCCCAGCGGTCGGGGGCGTTCGCAAGCGTGTTCAGCAGCGTCTTTTCCGCGTTGTTGTATGCGGCGGGCTGGGTTGCGGATGCCGTACTCTTCTTCTCCGTCACGGCCGGGACAAGTTTTTCCTCGGCGGTTTTTCGCGCTTTTTCCGAGGCGTCGAGGGCTTCTTTGGTATCCTTCAGCTCAGTCTTTGTATCGTCCAGTTCCGATTTCGTGTCATCGAGTTCGCTCTTTACGTCTTCGAGCTCATTCTGCGCGTCGTTACGTTCGCTCTGCACGACTTTGAGCTCGGTCTGCGTCGTCATCAGCTTCTTTTTCGCGTCGGTGAGCTCGGATTTCTTTTCGTCGAGGGCGTCCTGCGCATCGGACAATTCCCCTTCGAGGGATTCTACGGCTTCCGTGAGCTTCTGGCTTCGTTCGCGGAGGACGGAGGCTGCCTCCCGTTTGGCTTCGACGCGGCGGTTGAGGGACTCGATATCCTCCCGCAGAAGATCCGCGACCCGGTTGGCCTCCTCGAGCTGGGCCGTGAGCTCGTCGTTTTCGCCGTTGAGATTCTCGCGCTCGCTGTTCAGACCATCGATGAGCTCTTCGAGGGATTCGATCTTTGCGGTTTTCACGGACAGGTCTTCCTCGGAGCGCTCGCGCTCGGATTCGAGGCGATCGAGCTCCACGTTCAGGCTGTCGAGCTCCCCGCGCAGGGTATCCGCGCTGACCGAGAGGCGGTCCCGGGTCTGCAGTGCTTCCTGCAAATCCTTCGCCGCGCGGACACAGAGCACCGTCAGGACGATGGTGGCTGTAGCCAGCAGAACGCAGAGGACGGCGAGGATCCAGATCCGGCCCCTGCCCTTGATACGGTCCATATCGATTGCTGCTCCTTGATTGATAGAATCAAAAGACGGGGGGATCCTCGCCTGAGGTTCCTCCCGCTTGCCCTCCGGATTTGGCCCGAAAGCCGGTCAGTTATCATCGGTGCTGTAAAAGACGATCTCCTGCGGATACCGGAGTCCGAGTTTCTCGCGCGCGATCTCCGCGACATAGTCGTTGTCGAACGGGCGGGCGATTTCGGCTTCGAGTTCGTTGATGGTCTCATTCATCTGACTGATCTCCTGATCGAGCTGCTCGGCTTTGAGGAGAAGGTCGTTCTGCTTCAGGTGCAGGGAGACGAACATGATGACGAACGCCGCAAGCAGCACGAGCATGCAGATGCGCACGAACATATTCCGGAAAATGTTTTTCACGAAATCTCTCCCCTTTCCCCGAAGGATAGATCCTGTCTCAGCGCCCGGCGCATCCGCTCGGTCCTCCGGATCGCGTGCTGTCGCTTCATCGCGCTGAGGACCCGCCCGCCCGTGAGATGCCAGAGCGTCCGCGCGCACCGGATGAGGATGCGTCCGAGGAAGCGGAGCGGTCTCACGACGAGAAGATCAAAGACACGGCGCAGAAAGGCGGCGATCGCTTCGGCACAGAGCATCGCGACCCGTCCGAGGGTGGCATGCCAGACGGCAAATCCGGCGACGGCGGAGAAGGCGATGAACCACCGGAACGCGCCGTCGTTCACGCGGTAAACCCAGACGGAGAAGACCGCGCCGACGAAGAGCATCCAGCAGAAATCGGTAAAAAAGACGAGTAGAAACGGAACGATGCCCCGCCTCATCCGCCTTTTTCCGCCGCGGTACGACACCAGCGAGCACAGGATGTGGTTAATCCTAATTATATCGTAACTTGCGCCAAAAATCAAGCCCAAAATGAAAGAAGTTGCGACAATTTGCGCCTGTTTTTCAAAAAAAGTTTCGAGATACTGCATTTAATGAAAGATCCGCCCGAAAAAGCCGTGGCGCCTGCCGTCGTCTGCTGGGTTTTCATAGGAAAAACCGTCGAAATCGCCGAGAATGACGAGCGCGCCGCGTTCGGTGGAGAAGCTCTCGATCTTCAGCGACGATCCCTCGACGACGACCCGCCCGAGAGACGTCAGGAGGACAATCTCGGCGTCGGTGAAGCTCTCGACCTCCTCGACGCCCGAGAGCTCCATACGCTTGCGGGAATAGAGAATGACATCCTGATCCATCATGGCCTCCGCTGCCCTTGTTTTGTTCGATTGTATGCGCCGGCGCTTTCGGGTAGAACGAAGGGGCGGCGGATTTCCCGCGGAGAACGGACAACAAAAAAGGACCGTACGGTTCCGTACAGTCCTCAGGGGAAGCGCGTTATTCGATCACTTCGTAGAGCGACGCGGCGTCAGCCTTCCCGGCGTGTTCCTTCACGTCCAGGACGCGGAATTTCAGCGTCCGGTCGCCGTAGGTCACCGCGATGACGTCGCCTTCCTTGACGTCGTAGGACGCCTTCGCGCGGCGCCCGTTGACCTCGACGTGCTCGCTGTCGCAGGCCTCGTTAGCCACGGTGCGGCGCTTGATGATGCGCGACACCTTCAAAAATTTATCCAGTCTCATGTTTCGTCCTTTCTGTTGTCCTTCTTTCCGTCAGAACTGCGCGACAAAAGCGTTCAGGCGGTCTCCGAGGTCCTTTTCGGGATCGGCGTCCGGTCCCGCGAGGATCACGGCGCGCCAGATCAGCTCGGTGAGGAGCTTCCCCCGCTCATCGCCTTCCGCCGCGGCGATCTGCTTCGCGAGCGCTTCGATTTCCGCCGTCTGCGCCGCTTCGTCCCCGAAATCGACGCCGCCCTTTGCCGCCTTCTTCGCGATCTTCTTCGCGCGCAAAAGAGCCGGGTACTGCTTCGGGACCGCTTCGAGCTGTTCGCGGAGCGTCAGGCGGGATTTCTCCTTCGTTTTGAGCATCTCCCAGTTGTCGAGCACTTCGCCGGTCCCGGAGACGGTGATGTCGCCGAAGACGTGCGGGTGACGGTAGATCATCTTGTCGACCACGCCCCGGACGACGTCGTCCATCGTGAAGGTTCCTTTTTCCTCCTCCAGCTGAACGTGGAAGAACACCTCGAAAAGGACGTCGCCGAGCTCTTCCCGGAGAAGATCCGTATTTTCCGTGTCGATCGCCTCGATGACCTCGTAGGTCTCCTCGATGAGCTCCGAGCGAATGGAGTGATGATCCTGCTCGCGGTCCCACGGACATCCCTCGTCCGAGCGGAGGATTTTGAGCAGCGCGGCGAGCGAATCGAGATCATGCCGCTCCTCCGTGAGCAGCTTTTCTTTCAGTTCCCTGACGGTCATATCGGTTCCTTTCTTGTGAGTCCTTGTGTTTTCTCCGCCCCGCGAGCGACGCGATCTCCTCCCTCGTGATCCCGCCCGATAGGAGCATGGAGGCCGCATAAACGAGGACGGCGCATCCGATGGCGAGGACGCAGGAAGTATGACTGCCCGCAGACCCCTCCGCCATCCGGTAAACCGCTCCCGCCGTGCATCCGCAGAGGACGGCACATGCGAGCGGATGGACAAAATCGCGTACCCGGACAGCCCCATATCCCGCCCGGCGGAGGAGGAACGCAAGGTTCATCGCCGTGACGGTGAGGTAACAGAGGAAGGTGGAGAGCGGCGCGCCCCGGATGCCGATGTGTCCGAGGAGGAACACCTCGCTCACGGCCTTGACGCACGCGCCGACGGCCATCGAGAACACGGGCTTCCGCTGATCCCCCGTCGCGTGGAGGGAGGCGTTCGTGACCGCGAGGATGCAGAGCAGGAACGAGGACGGCGCGAGAAGCACGAGAAGCGGCGCAGCCATGTGTGCGGAATCCGCCCGGTAGAGAAGCGCGAGGATCGGCTCCGCGAGAACGGCAAGCCCGATGGCTGCCGGAATACCGATCGCAGCCGCATACCGGAGAGACTGCCGGATCCGCCTGCGCGCCCGATCCCGGTTCCCTTCCGCGAGATCGGCGGCGAGGGAGGGCGTGAGCGCGGCGGCAACCGGATAAAGGAAAACGGGCGGCAGGTTGAACATCGGGACGGCGAGGGAGGTGTAATTGCCGAAAAGCGCAGCGGCCTCTTCCGCTCCCGTCCCGGACGCGCGGAGCATCCGCTGGATCGAAACGGTGTCGATCATCGACGAGAGACTCATGACCGCCGCGGAAAGCGTGACGGGAAACGCGATGGAGACAAGCCGCCGCATGGAGGCGCGGAGGGGAATGTCCGCGTTCCGGAGATATAGATCGCCCCGCAAGAGATCCCGGTCGCCGCGGATCAGGCGCACGGCGAGGAGGTAGAGCATCCCGAAGAGCGCGCCGACGGTCACCCCCGCTGCCGCTGCCGCCGCGACTTCGGGTGTGGAGCATCCGATCCGGATCGCCCAGAGCGCGCCGCCGACGCCGAAGAAGAGCTTTCCCGCGGCTTCGAGGAGCTGGGAAACGGCAGTCGGCGTCATGTTCCCGCAGCCCTGAAAGGCGCCGCGGACCGCGCTCGAGACGGAGACGAAAAGGACGGCCGGCGCGGTGACACGGATGGCGGCCTCGGCGTTTTCCGAGCGGAGAAAGGCGGCGAGCGGTCCCGCGCCGAAGAACATCAGGGCGGAGAACGCGCCGCCGAAAAGGAGGAACAGGAGGGCTGCCCGCCGCTCGATCTGCTTTGCCCCGCGGACGTTTCCCACGCCCCGCGCCTCCGCGATCATCACGGACAGCGCGACGGGAAGACCCGCGGTCGCAATCATATAGAAGAGGGCGAAGAGCGACGCGGCGGCACCGCAGTATCCCATCCCCGCATCGCCGACCGCGCGGTTCATCGGGATCTTGTAGAGAAGTCCCGCCGCCTTGACGAGAAGGTTCGAGACCGTGAGGACCGCGACGCCGGAAGCCATGCTCCGTTTTTTCACATCCGGGGCATCCTTTCGCATCGTTCCTCCCGGATCTGACGGTTATTCCTTTCCGCCGATGAACTCCCGGAAGAGGGAATTCTTCGGGACCATGGATTCTTCAAAATAGGGGCAGTGGAACTCCCGCAGCTCGACGAGCACCTCATCGGCGGCAGGACGGTAGCGGCTGTCCTTCGGGACCGAATCGAGCATATCCACCCCGTATTTCGCAAGGAGGAACGGCTCGTATTCGAGGAAGGATTCAAGGTGGAGATCACAGTCCTTCGCGTTCGGGAAAATGCTCTTTTCTTCGTTCGCGCGGACGGTTTCCCAGAGATGCAGGGTGAACTCCGGCGTCGCGCCGCGGAAGAGACGGTCGCGCACGGTGCGGCGGAGGAGACGGATTTCTTCCTTTTCGAGGATCACGCCGTCGTAGACGCAGTCCTCGTTGACGTTGATGAAGATGCTGCGGTATCCCTTCCCGAAGAGGCGCGTCACCTCGGGGTAGACCGCTTGGATCCCCTCGAAGAGATATATATCCTCCTCGCGCGGAATATATTCGTGATATCCGACGCGTCCGGTCGAGGAAAAATCGTAGTGCGGCACGAGGACGGGCAGACCCGCGTTCAGCCGCGTCATAAAGGTTTCGAGGTATTCGAGGTCGAGCGCGGCGACGGAATCGTAGTCGGGCGCTTCCCCGTCCACGACGTTGCGTTCTCCGCGCGAAAGGAAAAAGTCGTCGATCGAGAGGACGACCGCCTGCTTCCCCGCTCTCTGAATGCGGCGGGTGATTTTTTCCGCCGTGGTGGTCTTGCCGGAGCAGGTCGGACCGGCGAGCGCGATGGTCTTGACCTCGCCGCCCGTAAAGATCCCTTCGAGGGCTTCGTCGATGTTGTCGGAAAAACGCTTCTCGCATGCGAGAATATAGGCCTCGGCTTCCTCTCTGCTGTGGATATCAATCTCAATCGTTCTCATGGTTCCTCCTTCTGAGGGTCATACGCAAAAAATGCTGCGGCGGCTTCCCGGAGGGCGCGGCGTTTTCTCTCGCCGCCGTCTTCGCGGTAGTCCCGGAGATATTCATACGGGTATTTCGGCTGAAAGATGCGTTCGATCCGCACGCTGCCGTCTTCTTTCGGGACGGAGACGAATTTCGTGACCGCGGACGCACCGGAGGCGAAGATGGAGTGGACTTCCTCCATCATGTAGATGTTGTAGAGCCCTTCGTGTCCGGGCTTCGCGTAGCCGACGTTTTCGAGATTCCCGACGGTGTTCTTCTGGCGGTACATATAGTACGGCAGATACCCGGCGGCGCGCAGGGCGGATTCGGAATAGTCCACGCTCTCGGCGGCGACGGCGGACGCAGGATCGAAACGTCCTTCGGCCTTGAATTCCGAGGATTTCTTGACGCTGAACGTGTGTACCGTGATGTTCTCCGGATCGAGCGCGACGACGCCGTCCACGGTCTGCCGGAAGGATTCCGCCGTGTCGAAGGGCAGTCCGGCGATGAGGTCGACGTTGACGTCCCGCACGCCGCTTTCCCGGGCGAGGGCATAGGCTTCGCGGAACATTTCCGGGGTATGCGCCCGTCCGATCTTTGCGAGCACTTCGCCGTTCAGGGTCTGGGTATTGACACTCACGCGCGTGACGCCGAATTCGACCGCCGCGGCGAGCTTTTCCTTCGTGATGGTGTCCGGGCGTCCGGCTTCGAGGGTGAATTCCTCGAGATCCCCGGCATGTTCCCGGATCTTTGCGAGCAGACGGCGGAGCTGATCGGCGGTGAGGATCGTGGGCGTGCCTCCGCCGATATACACCGACGCGAGGCGCAGGCCCGTCTCCCGGATGACGGAAAAGACGCCGTCGATATCCGCGGCAAGGGCGTCAAGGTACTCCGGAATCAGCTTCAAGAGGCCGGGGGAGGCGTAGGAAACGAAGGAACAGTATGCGCACCGGGTCGGACAGAACGGGATCCCGACATAAACCGAGCAGGCCCGGCGGCTCTCGGGCGTGATGATGCGTCCTTCCGCGAGGGAGACGTCCACCGCGAGCCTCGCCTTCGATGCCGACGCGCCGTATTCCCGCGCGATGGCGTCCGCGGCTTCATCCGGCATCAGGCCCGACGCGAGCAGCTCCGACACGACCTTCGCGGGACGCACGCCCGTGAGCATCCCCCACGGCGGACGGATCCCGGTCATCTCTTCCCCCGCCTGCATGAAAGCCTCTCCGGCCGCCATCTTCCGGATGCGGTCGCGGTCTCCGTGCGCACTGTCCCAGGCGACAGCGGCAGATCCGGAGGTCTCGCGATCGCCGTATCGCAGGGTGACGGAGGCGCGGACTTCGCACGCATCCTCATCGAGGGTGACCGTCCCCTCCGGAATCTGCGGCGATGGCTCCTCCCCTTCCGGGAATTTCACGCCGGGGAAGAAGATCATCGCGAGAGTCTGGACGTAATACGGCTTCAGCTTGCCGTGAATTTCGAGGATCATGCGGGCGTCCCCTTTTTCGGCTGTTTCAGGACGTTCGAGTCAAGCTGCATGGTGACGGGGCCGTCGTTGACGATCGCGACCTGCATATCCGCACCGAAGCGTCCGGTCGAGACGTTTTCCACGTGTTCCCGGATGCGGGCGGTGAAATACTCGTACAGCGGGATCGCCTGCTCCGGACGCGCCGCCGCGAGATAATCCGGGCGGTTGCCCTTGCGGTAGGCGGCACAGAGCGTAAACTGCGAGACGACGATCACCCCGCCGCCGACATCGGTCACGGAGCGGTTCATTTTTCCCTCCTCGTCGGAGAAGATGCGCAGCTTGACGATCTTTTCGGCGAGGAGCGCGGCGTCCTCTTCGGTGTCCTCGGTCGTGACGCCGAGCAGGATCAGGAGCCCGGGTCCCGGGCATTCGGCGAGCAGCTCGCCCTCCGCAGTCACGCGGCCTTCCGAGATGCGCTGGAGCAGTGCAAGCATGGGGTACTCCTTAGGAAATCCCTCTCTCGATGTTCTCAACGTGCGGGATCGAACGAAGGCGGGAGAGGATGGAATTGTAATGGTCGATGTTCTTGCAGCCCACGGTGAGCTGGATGATGATGTCGCTCTCCGTGCGCTTTTTCGTATTGATGCCGAGCAGGGTGACCTTCATGTCGGCAAGGGCGGTCGTGATGTTCGAGAGCAGGCGGATGTCGTTCTCCGCGTAAATCTGGAGGCCCACCTCGTACAGCGGCTTTCCGCCGGTCGGGTATTCGTCGTTGTCCCATTCGGCATGGAGCCAGCGGTCCGCCTGTTCGGGCTTCGACTGTCCGGCGACGGCGTTGGGGCAGTCCC
>Ga0129306_1003836_pt1 | contig 10610 bp, 10 predicted proteins | sample P827metagenome_FD_94438 | JGI IMG/M metagenome (GOLD analysis project Ga0129306, IMG submission 94438) | Capybara group fecal microbial communities from Wisconsin, USA - P827 metagenome | ecosystem: Host-associated > Mammals > Digestive system > Large intestine > Fecal | place: USA: Wisconsin...
CACACAGCCTCCGCAGTCGTGCGGTTCTGCCCGAAGAACAATCGCTCTATCGACATAAAATGAGGGGAGCAGTTTTCAATCTGCTCCCTCACTCCGTCATACAATGCTTTGATTCGTATCGCCGTTTCCTGATGAGGAGGCGTTTCAAGGCAGCCGTAATCAAGAGCGGTGTACTTTCCGCCCAACTGGCTGACAACGCCCCAGCCAAGCCGGCCAATACCAGGGTCGATGCCCAGACAGACGAGTCCTTTAGTCGTCGTTGGCAATGGCCTCGTTCACCTCGTCAGTAAACTCAAAATTGGCGAAGACGTTCTGCACGTCGTCGTGACCTTCAAGCAGGTCGATCATCTTGACCATCTTGCGAGCCTTATCTACGTTGCTGATCGTCACCGTCGTCTTGGGCACCTGAATGACCTCGGCATCAGCGATCTTGTAGCCCTTCTTTTCAAGCGCCTCACGAACGTCCATCATCGCGCTGGGGTCGGTCGTCACCTGCGCGCCCTCTTCGGTCATCGCAACATCATCGGCACCGGCGTCGATAGCGTCTTCCATCAACTGATCCTCGTTCAGCTCGCCCTCGATCATGACGCTTCCCTTGCGCTCAAAATTCCAGGCGACACTGCCGGGAGTGCCCATCGAACCGCCGTTGCGCTCCAGTATAGCACGAATCTCCGGCGTGGTGCGGTTGCGGTTGTCGGTAAGCGACTCGCAGATGATCGCAACGCCTTCAACGCCATAGCCTTCGTACGTGACTTCTTCATAGGAAACGCCTTCGAGCTCGCCGGTGCCGCGTTTGATAGCGCGAGTGATCGTGTCGTTCGGCACGCTGGCGGCACGGGCCCGGTCAAGCGCGGCCTTGAGGCGCACGTTCATGCCCGGATCGCCGCCGCCTTCCTTGGCAGCGATGATGATTGCCTTGATCAGCTTCTGACGCTCATTGCCCTTCTTGGAGTCCTGAGCGGCCTTACGGTGTTTGATATTAGCCCATTTGGAGTGTCCCGACATAAAAATCACCTCATGAAAAGTTTGAAAGAGTCCGCTTAACGGCTCTCTTTGTACATGATTGAAAAACGTAAATACTAGATGTCGCCGATGATACACTGCGGCGGCATTTTTTTCTTGTGTGCTGAAATCGCGACGCGGCGTTCGATCTCGCGCTGTGAAGCCTCATCCACTGACTGCCCGGATACGTACGCATCAAGCGTCTCGTAAGTCAGCCCCATCTCCTGCTCATCCGTCTGACCCTCCCACAGCCCGGCAGATGGAGGTTTGTCGATGACAGGCTGCGGCACGCCCAGAACTTTTGCAATGGCGCGCACCTCGGCTTTGGTCAGATCGGCCAGAGGCATAAAGTCACTGCCGCCGTCGCCGTACTTGGTGAAATAACCGACGGTCACTTCATCTTTGTTGCCGGTGCCGCACACCAGATAGCCCAACGTCTGCGCGACAGCATAAACCGTGGTCATACGCAAACGCGGCTTGATGTTGGCAGACGCCAGTTTAGACGGAGGCATAACGCGATTCAGCATTTCCATATAGGCGTCATAAGCGCCAGACAGATCGGCCTCGATCATCTTTATGCCCAATGCTTCGGCCGTCAGACGCGCATGTTCGCCGTCGAGCGGCAAACTATGACAGGGCATCTGTACAGCCAACACCTTGTCGGCGCCCAAAACTTCTTTGAGGAGCGCAGCCGCTACAGCCGAGTCGATGCCGCCACTGAGACCGATAACGGCACCGCCGGCCCCTGACGCGGAAATGATCTGACCGATCCATTTTTTGATAAAGTCGATGAGCTTTTGCACGTCTCTCATCGCGCGCACATCCTTTCATTTAATCTCATCACGCAGCCCAACGACAGAGCCTTTCCGCAAAAATGTTTTGCAGCGCTGCCGCGACAAGAAAGACAGTTTGACGTTTTATTTTACCACAACGCCGGTGATTGCGCACAAAAAATGCCATGCCGGATTTCGACATGGCTTCTTTTCTTAATATTTTTTGGGGAGATGACGCCGCAGCGCGCCGATCACGTCGGCCGAACGGTCGAGGCGCTCGACGATCTCGCCGTTGCTGAAGACGATCAGCCCCGTCGGTGAGCCGGCAACGCCAAGTTGAGCGTGACGGGCCTCACGCAGTCCGTTGACCTCGCACCCCATCACCGCCAGAGTAAAACCGTCTGGCAACTCCGGAGCCAACGCCGCTACCTGCGGAACTAACTCTGCGACCTCCCACTGACGGCGCCCGCAGGTGGGGCACGAAACGATACGCCCGCCGCGCTGGCGCAGATCAAGGGCTCGCAGGATGCTGTAAGCCGTCCGAACTTCATCCACAGGATCCTGCGTCAACGAGACGCGCATCGTGTCACCGATACCAAGCGCCAAAAGCCGCGAAAGGCCGCACGAACTTTTTACCACACCGTCGAGCCCGCTTCCTGGCTCGGTGATGCCAATATGGAATGGAAAATCGCCATAGCGGCGGTTCAGGATTGCGTTGGCCCGTAATGTTTCACCGATGTCGGTCGATTTGGCGGAAACGATCACATCATAAAACTTGCGCGTCAGAAGCATCTCCATCTGCTCCCCCACAGCAAGAGCCAGCGCAGCGCCGCGATCCCCGCGGGCCTCGGACAGCTGCCTGTCGTTGACCGAGCCGCTGTTAGCTCCAATACGGATGACGACGCCAAGATCGCGGGATTTAGCAACGACATTGTCAAGCCGCTCCGGACTGCCCATATTGCCCGGATTGATACGGATCGCGGGGCAGCCGGCGTCCAACGCGGCCATGGCCAGATCGGGATCGAAATGAATGTCGGCCATCAACGGCAGCGGCGATTCTTTCAAAAGAGCGCGAAGACACTCTTTCAATTCCAGCGCGGGGAACGCCACCCGCACCAATTCGCACCCCTCTGCGGCTAACTGACTCAACTGCTGCAGACACGCGGCCGTGTCGGCAAGGCGCGTTTTCAGCATCGACTCGACGCGGACAGGAGCTCCCGCGCCGATCGTCAGCGATCCGATATGCAGAGTTCTCTTCATTGCAATGCCCCCTGGAACAGCCTGATGATATCCTGCCACGTGATAAAAATGATCAGTGCGCCGAGGATCATGAAGCCAATAAAATGGATCTTCCCTTCCAGATCAGCGGAAACATTGCGTCCAGTGACCATCTCAGCCAGCGCAAAGACGATATGCCCCCCGTCTAGCGCCGGGAACGGAAGCAAGTTGATGATGCCAAGATTGAGACTGATGACCGCCAAAAACGACAGCAGCGAGTAAAACCCCTCGCGCGCCGCCTGGCCTGCCATCGCCGCTATGCCGACCGGCCCCGACACTTCAGCGGCATGAGGATGGGTAAACATATCCTTGAGCCCTCGGATCATCATGAGCGACATCTGGAACGTAAAACCGACCGAACCGCGCAGCGCGCTCAGCAGTGACAGTTTCTTGATGCTCGGACGAATACCGATCAGCGGTGGCTGGCCCGGCTTTTCGGATTTTGTGCCCATGCTCAGGGCGACTGTTTCGCCGCCGCGACGCACTTGCAGTTTAAGCGTCGCACTTTTTTGCGCCTGTGACCGGATCTCGCGCGTCATACTCTGCCAGTCGGTCACGGAAACACCGCCGATCGACTCGATCACGTCGCCGGCCCTCAGTCCGGCCTCTTCAGCGGGAAAGCCCGGCATCAGTTCGCCGACTGCAGACGTGGAAAGATCCAGCACGCCGCGCGACATCAGCAATACCGTCGCCAACACAACGACCAGAAGGATATTATTGAAAGCGCCGGCCGCCAGGATGATCAGTCGTTTCCAGGGCGTTTTATCTAGAAACCCCTCGCCGGGAGGCACATCCTCGCCCTCGTTTTCCTCGCCCATGCCGCCCAGACGCACAAAGCCGCCGACGGGGATGGCACGGATCGACCAGAGATTGCGCCTGCCCTTGCGCTGATACAACAGCGGTCCCATACCAAATGAAAACTCGTGTACTTTGACACCGAACAGGAGTGCCGTTAAATAATGTCCAAACTCGTGCACGATCACACACACAAGGATGATGAACAAAAACGCCAGCAAAGAGACCATCAGCGCCATCCTTTCTTCACGGCGCCGTTTAGGCCGCCAGAGATCACATACTCGGCCGTAAATTTCTGGCAACGATCATAGAGAGCGATTCGCTCGTCAAGATCATCGGCCGTGCCGCCTTCATACAGCTCGACAACCGCGGCGACGACGCGGGCGATGTCAGTAAACAAGATGCGCCCGCCAAGGAACATCGCCACAGCGATCTCGTCTGCGGCGATGAGGATCACGGGGTACGGTTCGCCGCGACTGGCAACATCCAGCGCAATGGCTAGCCCGGGAAAGCGTTCGAGATCGGGTGATTCAAAGTGAAGATCAAGCGGATCAAACCCCACAGACGGCATGTTCCGCATGCGCTGTTCCAACCGCAGCGGCCACGCCAGCGCCGTCAACGCCGCCAGCCGCATATCGGGCGGACTCAACAGCAGTTTTGAAGTGCCGTCTACGAACGAAACAAGCGCGTGGACCTTTGAGCCCGGATGGATAACTGCTCCGATGCGAGTGCCTTCAATGCCGAACAGATAATGCGCTTCGAGCAGTTCAATGCCCTTGTTGATCATCGTGGCGCTGTCAACGCTGATTTTTTTCCCCATCGGCCAGACTGGATGCGAAGCAGCCTGCTCCGGCGTCACCCCGGACAACTCGGCAAGCGGTGTACGCAGAAAAGGCCCGCCCGAGGCCGTTAGTAACAGCTTAGCAACATATTCGCGACGTTCGCCCATCAGGCACTGCCACAGGGCATTGTGCTCACTGTCAAGCGGGCGAAGCTGCCCGTTTTGAACATAGGGCGCTATCCTGTCGCCCAAAAGCAGCGCCGATTCCTTATTGGCCAGACTGACCTCAAGTCCCAGCTCAAGCGCTTTCAGCAGCGGCTTGACAGCCTTCACGCCAGAGGAAGCAAATACAAAATGATCTGCTGCAGCGCGGTCTATCAGCTTCATCAGCGCATCCTCGCCGCACTGCAGTTCGATCGATGCCGGCAGATCGCCGCGAGAAACCCGCAACACTGCTTGTTTCGGCATAAACTCACGGCACAGCGCCGGAAAGGTATCGCGCCCGGTATCCGCCGCCAGCGCCGTAACGCCAAACCACTCAGGATACGTGCGGCACACATCGAGAGCTGCGCTGCCGACGCTGCCGGTGCAGCCGATCACCGCAACTTTTTTCTGTTTCATGATCACACTTTTCGCCTCGCCGGATCACAAAAGGCAGACCCACCAGATCAGCCACGCGCACAACGAGTTGACAAGCACGCTGTCGAATCGGTCGAGAAAACCGCCGTGTCCGGGCAGGATATGGCCGCTGTCCTTGACGCCGTTCTCGCGCTTGATCAGTGACTCGACCAGATCGCCCAACTGCCCGGCGCTGCCACAGGCCGCACCGACCAGCACAAACGCCCAGGGGCTGAAGCGGAAATACCATGCACATAAGCCGCCGCACAAGACGCTGGCAAAAAAACCGCCGATAAAGCCTTCAAGACTTTTATTGGGGCTGATATGTGGGCAAACATGCACCGTTCCCCAGCGTGAACCGACTAAATAGGCTGCCACATCGCACGACCAGGTGCATAAAAAGATCGACAGCACCGCCGCCCAGCCGACGGGGTCGGGCAGCTCGCGAAAACGGATGAGACAATACCAGGGCACGATCGTATAGATCAGTCCAGTCATCACCGGTCCGACACTGGTATTGGAATGACTGTCGGCTGTAAGCTGACGCCGCGCCAGTTCGATAAAATACACGACAAAGCAGCACAGGCCGAAAATCGCCATCAGTCCTGCCTGCGAGATTTTCTCAGTGGAAATAAGCACGATCGCCGCTGTCACAAAACCAACAAAAAAATCACCGCGCGGTACGCCGGGCGCCATGCGGTAAAACTCCCATAACGAACCGAGAGCGACGAACGCCGCAAAAGCGTGCCACCAAATACCGCCCAGATACAGCATGAGCAGCATCACGGCGACAAGCGCGGCACCGCTGAGGGCACGTACGATCAACGTGTGTTTAAAGCTGTTCGACTCGGCCATATCGGCGCTCCCTCCCCGCATATGAATCTAACGCTTTTTTAAGCTCTTCTTCGCCGAAATCCGGCCAGAGTGTATCTGTAAAATAATATTCGCTGTACGTCCCCTGCCACAGCCAGAAATTGCTCAGCCGCAGCTCTCCGCTGGTGCGCACGATCAGGTCGGGGTCAGGCAGATCGGGCAAGTACAAAAAGGCCCGCAGATCTTCCTCTTTTTCGATACGCACTCCGGCACTTTGAGAGGCAGCGATCGCATCGATGATTTCCTGACGGCCGCCATAATTAAAACAGACAACCAGCGTGATGCGGTCACACTGTGCCGTTTCTGCCTCGCTCCACTCAATGACCCGCAAGACTTCCGTCGGAATTCCCCTGTGCGAACCGCAAAACCGCACGCGGACGCCGCTGCTCTTGAGCTCGGGAACTTTCAGTTTTGCAAACCGCTGGAGCAGCTCCATCAGTCCCGCGACCTCCAGCTTGGGGCGGTTCCAGTTCTCGGTGGAAAAAGCGTAGACTGACAGGACAGACACACCCATCTGAGCAGCCGCCCTCAGCGTGCGTTCCAGCGCCTCGATACCGGCGCGGTGACCAAGCAGCCGGGGCAATCCTCGCCGCGTCGCCCAGCGGCCGTTACCGTCCATGATAACAGCAACATGCCGGGGGATTTTTTTATTCTCCTGTTCCATCGGGACCTCCCATCAAACCCCTGTAGCGGGCATAAACCTGTTGAATATCGCGCCACGTCAACGCCTTGGGACTGTCCTGCGCACGGCTCTCGTTGCGCAGCAGATAGCTGGGATGAAACATCGGCATCAACGCAGCGCCCCGCCAGTCAAACCACCGGCCGCGCACTTTGGTGATACCGCCAGTAACATGCAGGAACCATTTCAGCGGCGTGTTGCCCAGCGTCACAATGATCTTCGGCCGCAGCAACGACAGCTGAGCTTCCAGCCAGTTCTGGCATGTGATCACCTCTTCGATCTGGGGGACACGATTTCCCGGCGGACGACATTTAACGATGTTCGTGATGTACACATCTTCTCTTTTAAAGCCTGCCGCTTCGAGGATGCGCGTCAAAAGCTGTCCGGCAGGACCGACGAACGGACGCCCCGTCTCATCCTCCACCTCGCCGGGACCTTCCCCCACGAACATGATGCGCGAAGTCAGACTGCCCTCTCCAACGACAACGTTGCGGCGAGTGCCGCACAGGCCGCAACGTTCGCAACGAAGCACCGCCTGTCGCAGCAGCTCATAAAGTTCGGCCCGCTCCTGCGGCTGACGCAGGGCTTTATGAAGCATCTCAGTCATTGAACGACACCTCGGATATTGTGACATCGACGCGGGCGACTTCCATGCCGGTAAGCTGTTCCACAGCCACGCGCACCCGCAGTGCAACCTGCCTCGTCAGCTCACGCAGATTGAGCGAACCTGTTATAACTGTAAGCGCCAGGGCAATCACAAGCCTGTCATGCTCCTCGCGTACGCGCGTATCTTTGACGGAATCGACCTGAGCCGTGCCGCGAGCCACGTATTCGCTCAGCTGCTGCACGACTTCAGGTTCGATCTTCAGCGTGCCGTAATAGCTGAAGGGCGGACGGACGATCGTCTTTTCGGTCTCCTCACGGCTGGAGAAGAGATTTTTCAACCGGCCGACAAGGCGTCCCGTGTAATTCTTCTGGATCTGCGTCTGCGCGACAGGGATGACATGGCGTTTGTTCTGCTTGCGCTCGTAAAGGGCTTTTTCGATCTCGTCATCGGAAGCCACGTCTTCGATGCGGATGTACTCCGATGGTTTCGGCAGGCCCAGAATCGTGCAGATATCGTCACTCATGCCGCGTGAGGTGGCCAGCACCATCACACGCGCCTGTTTGAAGCGGGCAATGCAGCGGCGCACCTCCTCGCGGTGATCGGGAAAATGGAACATCGCGCGACGGATAGCGCGGACCATGTTCGGCTCGGTCTTGGCACTCTTTCCTGCAAGGATGCGCCCGCGCGAGATCACCAGCCCGTCGTCGATAATCATGTCGATCTTCTTTTTTGACGCGACCATTTGTGACCTCATGCTCTTGCCCGTACCGGCAGGTCCGTAAAAAGCGATGACATGATACTGTCCGGGGAGCGGCGGCGAAACTGTTTTTACTGCCATACTCTCTTGCCCCTTTCACGCGCCGCTTGTCTGACGTCCATCAGGCTATCGGTTCGTCCTCGGCCGTCTCCGCGTTAGCGCCCAAGTTCCGCAGCGCCTTGTCAAAATCTTCATAACCGCGCAGGATATGCTTGAGCCCGTGTACGCGTGTTTCTCCCTCAGCAGCCAACCCCGCCAGCGTCAAAGCCGCGCCGGCGCGCAGGTCAGTTGCCTGAACGTCGGATCCGTTCAGCGAAGGAACACCGCGGATGACGGCAGAATTGCCCTGGATGTCGATCTCCGCCCCCATCTTGCGCAGCTCGGGCACATGCTGGAAACGCGACTCAAAGATACTCTCCTTCACAACACTCGTACCGTGCGCAAGACACAACGCTGCCATCAGTTGCGGCTGCACGTCGGTGGGGAAGCCCGGATAGGGCATCGTCTTCACCGACAGACTCTTCAATTTTTCGCGAGACGGATATACGGTGACACGATCTTCGCCGCGTTCGTAAGCCACTTCAGCTTCTTCCAGCTTGGCAAGCAGCGAGTCAAAATGCTGCGGCATCACGTCGGTAACGGTGACCTCGCCATCGGTGATCACGCCGGCAAGCAGGTAGGTGCATGCGGCGATGCGGTCCGGGACGATCTTCACCGTGCCGGAAGCCAGCTCGGGTTTGCCGTTCACCTGAATGATGCCCTGATTATCCTTTTTGAACACCACGTCAGCGCCCATAGCCTGCAGCGCCTGCACAAGGTTGGTGATTTCAGGCTCGCGGGCGGCATTTTCGATGATCGTCTCGCCCTCCGCCAGTGCTGCCGCCATAACAAGGTTCTCTGTGGCGCCAACAGAAGGAAAATCCAGATAGATACGGCAGCCGCGCAGCTTTTCTGCCGTCGCGTGAACAGCGCCATGATGAAGCTCGATTTGCGCGCCCATTTTAGCCAGCCCCTTGAGGTGCAGGTCGATCGGACGAGCGCCGATCGTGCAGCCGCCCGGCATCGGCATCACTGCACGTCCCTGCTGCGCCAGAAGCGGACCAAGGACGATCGACGACGCGCGCATCTTCTGCACCTGGGCAGCCGGCATCTCGTGCGACAGCTCGCCATTACGTGTCACCGTCACCGTGCCGTTTTCAAACGTCACCGACATGCCCAACGCCTGAAGCAGCGCGGCCATCGTCTCAGTATCGCGCAGCTGCGGCACGTTCGTGCAGGTCAGCGTTTGCCCCTGTCCCAGCAGAAGCCCCGCAGCGACGACCGGCAGCGCGGCATTTTTAGACCCCTGCACAGAGATCTCGCCGTGGAGAGGTGTGCCGCCGACGATCTTTAAATAGCGTGAACTTTCCATAAAAACCCCACTCCTAATGCATTTCGGTTTTAAGTTAGAACCATAGACATTATACAACAGTTCCTTCTTTCGTTCCAACTGTAAGAGACTGGAAAACAACATGTCTTGATAAAAAAAGCAGCTCACGAAAAAAGAGCCTCTCAGTTCGAGAGACTCTTATGATGATCGTAAGCCGCATTTCGCGACTTAAGGAGACGCTGATTAATTCGCCCGCACCCCGCCGGGCCTTTCGCCGCTGGTTGCGTCAAAGCTCATCGACATAGCACCGCTATGCCTCTTCGCTTCTCCTTGCCAAACGACGAAATCCCCTGGCGGGGCATCGGGCTCATTTAATCAGTGTCTCCTTAAGGAAAATATGGATTTGAAAAGAGAAATCAGCACACAGCCTTATATCTTGCACAGCACCGGCTCACAGATTCGCCAGCAGATAAGCCATGCTCAGACTGCCCGCCTGCAGCAACGCCAACAGGCCCAGCACGCGGGAAGGCGCAAGTCCGCAGTCGAGCAGACGGTGATGGATGTGGCTGCGGTCCGGGTAAAACGGCGACTTGCCTGCCATGACACGGCGCACGATCGCGGCAAGCGTGTCGATCACAGGCACACCGCCGGTCATTGCCAGCAGCAGAAGAAAACGGAAAAAGCCAAAATGAGCGTTGCGCAGCCACAAGGCGGCGTTCATGGCGATGTAATAGCCCAACAGATAAACACCGCCGTCGCCGACGAATGTCCTCGCCCTGGGGTAATTCCAGAAGAACATCCCCACAGCGATCGAAGCCGCCGGCACCCCCCAGGAGCTGCCGCTGCACAGCCCCAGAAAGATGAGGCACAAAATGGCCATCGTCAACGAAAGTCCGTTGAGTCCGTCGATAAAGTTGTACGCGTTCGTCACGCCGGCGATCCACACCACCACGAGGGCCGTGCGAACGATTCCCATGTCGCCGGACAGCGGCAAAAACAGCAGCGCCGCCAGAAAATGTGCTGCCAGCCTCCCAAACGGCGACAATGAGAACATATCGTCGATATAGCCGGCGTAAAA
>Ga0129306_1003837_pt1 | contig 10609 bp, 8 predicted proteins | sample P827metagenome_FD_94438 | JGI IMG/M metagenome (GOLD analysis project Ga0129306, IMG submission 94438) | Capybara group fecal microbial communities from Wisconsin, USA - P827 metagenome | ecosystem: Host-associated > Mammals > Digestive system > Large intestine > Fecal | place: USA: Wisconsin...
GAAGTCCTTCGCGGTGTCGGCAGGCTTGGTCTTCAGGCCGATCTTGAACGAGCCGAGGCCGTCGAGGCTGACGCGGTACGACTCCTGGAGCCAGAGCTTCATGACGTTCACGAGCTCGTCGAGTACGGCGATGACGTCGGCACGCTTCACGCTGACGTTGTCCTGGATCATCTGTGCGAGGTCCTTGGTGTTCTTCGGGGTCTTCGGATAGATGGCGCGAGCATACCACTTGCCGCGGTTCTTCGACTCAGCGCGGTTGTCTTGATAAAGTTTGTACTTGATTGCCATAGGATTTTTAGTTTAAAGGTTAAAGGTTAAGGGTTAAAGGTAATAGGTAACAGGTAATAGGTAATAGGTGATGATTAGCTAGCTAGCGCAATTCGGAGCGAGGCGCGGGCGGATTCGACATCCTGACCGGTCATTTGGGAAGCAAAAACGTCGCTGCACTTGTATCCTGATTGCGAGTACAAAGTTACGAAAAAATCTTGAAACTTACAATTTATAAGCAGAAAATTTTGGAAAAATTTTGCATCGGCGCTGTATCTTACTATGTATCAAGTAGTTACAGAGCACGTTTGTGAAAACATCGTGTGCAAAGGTGTTTTAGGCGATTTGCAACCCCATGCAAAACTACCATTTTAACCCCATTCTGATTACAGATTACAGATTACAGTTTATTTATGAGCCCATCATCTGGGGCTGGAACTTGAGAAAACGTCAAAAAATGTAAGTAAAAATATTTACTATTATATATATAATATATATATATTATATATAAATAGTAACCTTCATTTTCACCCTCTTTCACCCCTCCCCTACAAAACTGTAATCTGTAATCTGTAATCGGAGAAGGGTGAAATGAGGGGAAGTAGCAAGGGGGGTAAGACCAGCATGCGAAAGGGGGCTGCGCAGCATCTCTGGCTACACACGAAAAACACACTCTTATGACAAAAAGAATAAAATTCTTTTGTTTTTCTTTGCATTCTCCCCACTAATTCGTATCTTTGCAGGTATAGAATAATCTATACATAAATTAGTATTTAACACGTAAATTAAAAATCTATTATGATAAGAACAGCTATTAAGAAAAAGTTATCTCAAAACATTAAGAATAGCTTTATAGAACTATGGAAAAACGCTCCCCAGCAACCTGCTTTTATTAAAGAGCGTGGTTTTGATGATCTTAACGAAGGATTTTCCCAAAATTCCTTGCTTTTCGTTGGCATTAATCCGGCCTATAGTGAAAAACCTATAAAGGAAAGGGATTCAGAAAAAAAATATCCATATTTTCAACACATTGAAGATGCAGCCAAACGATGTGGATATGGTGACAACTTTAGTGTTATAGATGTTTTGGCAATAAGATGTACCAAGTTGAAAGATATAAAAGATGCTATAAATAATTATCCAGGTGTCAAAGATTTTTGTGTTGAGCAATTCAAAATTTTCAAGGCCAGCGTAAAAGAGATTAACCCCTCTGTCATTTGGGTATGCAATGCTTATGCAAGAGAATGGATAATAAATAAGGAGTTTAATCCAGAAGCATTTACAGTGAAATATGATGAGATTACAGGCGTTCATTATATTCAGGATTCAGGATTGAAGTATACTCCGATTATTTTTTCTGGGATGCTTGGTGGATCTCACCCAATGGATAAGGGGTCACGTGATGAGCATGAATGGAAAATTAGGTTTTTGAAAAAGAAAAAGCGTTGCTAACTATATAAAGAAAAGCAAGATGGCTGAAACAATAGACCTGTTTTGACACAGCATCTTGCCTCAGTAACAGTGTCTTGCGGAGTAGCTGTGTCATTCCGCATGCCTCTCTCAGAGGTTTCGCCAGTGTCCGTCGTATTGTCGAGGACACTGTTTTTTTGTTCTATGCGCTCTACGTCTTGCAATCACTTCAAGTTTGTTCTTTTTAATGAGAAAGCCAATCATTACAAAATTTCCGCTTCGTTTTGTTTGTTTTCCGATTTTATTTGTATCTTTGCAGGTTAGAAACCTAAACGCAAATAGGAAATATGGTCAATCTGAGTTCATTGTCTGAGGAAGACATCAAGTTGCGATTCATCACGCCTGCCATCCTGCAAAAAGGCTGGTCGGTGGAAGACATCACGATGGAGACGAAGGTGAAGCTCACGGATGGCAAAATCAACATCAGGGGAAACCTCGTGGCTCGTGAGAAGCCGAAATTTGCCGACTATGTGCTTTACCACAATCGCGCAACTCCCATCGCCATCGTCGAGGCGAAGGATGCCAACCACTCCGTGGGCTTTGGCCTGCAGCAGGCAATGGAATATGCCCGGATGATGGATGTGCCGTTTGCGTTCAGTTCCAACGGACAAGGCTTTCTGGAGCATGACTTCCTCACGGGCGAAGAGCGTTCCTTGTCGATGGACGAGTTTCCCACGCAGCAGGAACTCTATGCCCGTTTCCTCGCCGAGAGCCACGACGGGCAAGGCCTTAATGCCGAAGAGCAGAAGGTCATCGAGCAGCCCTACTGCACGGGCAAGGACATCTATCCTCCCCGCTACTACCAGCGCAATGCCATTAACCGAACCGTGAACGCTGTTGCCCAAGGGCAGAAACGCCTTCTACTCGTGATGGCAACGGGCACGGGCAAGACCTACACCGCCTTCCAAATCGTCTACCGACTTTTGAAGGCAGGGCTGGTGAAGAAGGTGCTCTATCTCGCCGACCGAAACGTGCTCGTCGACCAGTCCGTCGACCAAGACTTCAAGCCATTGGGTAAGACCATCCATAAAATCAACTACCAGCAAGACCTCGGTTCGGGCATCACGGCCTACGAGGTTTATTTCGCACTCTATCAGCAAATGATTGGGCAGGGGGGCAAGCAGAACTATCGCGAGTTGTTCAAGCCTGAGTTCTTCGACCTGGTCATCGTCGATGAGTGCCATCGCGGAAGTGCGAAGGACGACAGCAACTGGCGCGAGATTCTCGAGTACTTCACCGATGCCATCCAACTGGGTATGACTGCTACGCCGAAGGAAACGCGCTATCAGTCGAACATCACCTATTTCGGCCGGCCTCTCTACACCTACAGCCTGAAGGAAGGCATCGACGACGGCTTCCTCGCACCCTTTAAGGTCATCAATATCACCACGAACATCGGCGACGAGTGGCGCCCCACGAAAGGGCAGCGCGACATCTTCGGCAACCTCATCGAAGACCGCATCTACAACAACTCCGACTACGACTACAACATCGTTATCGAAGACCGCATACGCGAGGTGGCACACGAGATTACAGGCTATCTGAAGAGCACCGACCGCATGGCGAAGACCATCGTGTTCTGTGCCGATGAAGAACATGCCGACCGCATGCGCACGGCTCTCGTCAACGAGAATGCCGACATGTGTCGCCAGAACCCCGACTATGTGGTACGCATCACCGGCAGCGACCCCTACGGCCAGTCGAAACTCGGCTATTTCATCTCCACCACGTCAAAATATCCCGTCATCGCTACAACCAGCAAACTGCTCTCTACGGGCGTTGACTGCAAGATGGTGAAACTCATCGTCCTCGACCAGCGCATCAACTCCATGACCGAGTTCAAGCAGATTGTTGGTCGAGGCACTCGCATCCGCGAACGTGAGGGAAAGACACATTTCGCCATCATGGACTTCCGAAACATCACACGCCTCTTTGCCGACCCTGCATGGGACGGTCCCGTAGAGGTGCATGAGGGGTATGGGAAACCCGACGATGGCGAGAAACCCGACAAGCCCTATCCGCCATTCCCCGACGACGGAGACGGTGGCGAGGGTGTTTCCGAAAAGCCCTTCGTCGACAAGAACGGCTGCGAGGTGAGAATCATCAACAAGGTTGTATCAGTCTACGACACCAGCGGCAAGTTGCTGAAGACAGAGAGCATCACCGACTACACACGCAAGAACATCAACGACACCTACGCCAGCATCGACGACTTCATCCTCCATTGGAATGCTGCCGAACGCAAAGCAGAGATCTCAAACCTCATGCGCGAGAGCGGCATCGACCTCCAGGCATTGAAGGAGGCACAGGGCATGAAGGACGTCGACGACTTCGACTTCATCTGCCACGTCGCCTACGGCCGCAAGCCGCTCACACGTCGCGAACGGGCAGAGAACGTCCGCAAGCGCGACATCTTCAGCAAGTATGGAGGCCGTGCGCGCAAGGTGCTCGAGGCCCTGCTCGACAAATATGCCGACGACGGCATCAGCCAGCTGGAGAACCGCCTTGTGCTGAAACTCGACCCGTTCCGTCAGATGGGCTCGCCAGCTAGCATTGCCAAGTTCTTCGGTGGCAACCAGCAATATCTCGAAGCCGTCCGCGAACTAGAAAAAGAACTCTACTCCGTAGGCTAACCATCAACTGTAAACTATCAACTATCATAAATGGCACTCACAAACTTTGTAAAGAACATTCGCAACATCATGCGCAACGACTCTGGCATCAATGGCGACGCACAGCGCATTGAGCAGATAGCATGGATGTTGTTCCTGAAAGTATACGACGAAAAAGAAAACGACTGGGAGTTCAACGAGGACGACTACACGTCGTTCATCCCCGAGCATTGCCGATGGCGCAACTGGGCAAAGGACGAGGGCGACGGCAACGCCCTCACCGCCGATGCGCTGCTCGACTTCGTCAACAACACGCTCTTCCCAACGCTGAAGAACCTCGAGGTAACACCCGACACACCCATGCGTAGCACCATCGTGCGAACCACCTTCGAGGATGCCAACCAATACATGAAGGACGGCGTGCTGCTCCGACAGGTCATCAACGTCATCGACGGCCTCGACCTCGGCGACTACGAGGAGAGCCACGCCTTCGGCGAAATCTACGAGTCCATTCTTAAAGAAATGCAGTCGGCAGGCACAGCGGGTGAGTTCTACACGCCGCGCGCACTCACCGACTTCATGGCCGAGATTATCCGCCCGCAGGTGGGCGAGCAGATGGCCGACTTCGCCTGTGGCACCGGTGGCTTCCTCACCTCGTGGCTGAAGGAACTCGACAAGCAGGTACGCACCGCCGAAGACCGCGAGGCCTATGCGCAGTCCATCTTCGGCATCGAGAAGAAGCAGTTCCCCTATATGCTCTGCGTCACGAACATGCTTCTGCACGACATCGACTCGCCGCAGGTGAGTCACGGTAATTCGCTCACGAAGGACGTGCTGAACTATACCGACGACGACCGCTTCGACGTCATCCTTATGAATCCGCCCTATGGCGGCAACGAGAAGAACGACGTGAAGCGACACTTCCCCTCCGACCTCTCCTCCAGCGAGACCGCCGATCTCTTCATGGTGGTCATCAAGTATCGCCTGAAGGAGAACGGACGCGCCGCCGTCATCCTGCCCGACGGATTCCTCTTCGGTACCGACGGAGCGAAGCTCGCCATCAAGCAGAAACTGCTCCGCGAGTTCAACCTGCATACCATCATCCGCCTGCCAGGAAGCATCTTCTCGCCCTACACCAGCATTGCCACCAACATCCTCTTCTTCAACAACGAGCGCGCAGAGGGAGCTGCAGAAGGCTTCAGCACCGCCGACACGTGGTTCTACCGCCTCGACATGCCTGAGGGCTACAAGCACTTCTCGAAGACAAAACCCATGCTCTCGGCCCATTGCCAGCCCATTCGCGACTGGTGGGACGACCGCCACGAAATCGTTGATGCAGCAACAGGCGACGAGAAGTCGCGCCGCTTCACCGCCCAGCAACTCCTCGACCTCGGCTGCAACTTCGACCAATGCAAGTTCCCGAAGGACGAAGAAGAGGTACTGCGCCCTGAGGAACTGCTCCAGCAGTATCACGCCCAGCGCACAGCCCTCGATGCGAAGATAAACAAAACACTCACCGAGATAAAACAACTGCTAAGCCTAGAATTATAGCAACCATAGTAACGATACTCGAAATAAATTTAATATTAACAATTAAAATAGTTAAAGTGATGAATAAAAAATATGCCTTTTGTGTTGCTTTTTTAAGCATCCTAGTTGTTGCATGCGGCAACAATAGTAATCCGTATTCTGGGGGTTCTGATAAACCTCAAGTAGTAGAAGAAGAATGGGAGGATTGCGAAAAGTGTGATGGTAGAGGGTATTTTACCTATACTTGTTCTACATGTGATGGCTCAGGCCGACTGATCGCTTCTTACTCACACACGCAGACGCGCACATGTCCATCGTGTGCAGGTTTGGGTATTAAACCCTGCACAAGATGTGGTAATTATGGATATATCAATTGTTCTCATTGCTCTATTACTGGAAAGGTTGTCTGTAAGTCATGCAATGGTGCAGGGCATAAGGCTTATAATTTTAATGGGGATGTTGTTTTGTCTGAATGTGGTTTATGTAATGGTGAAGGATATGTTTCTTGCTCCTATTGTAATGGTGAACATCGCATTACATGTAGCGATTGTTACGGAGAAGGACATTTAAAATGTAACACATGTAATGGAACTGGTGGGCCAACTATATCACAATCAGAAACTCAAGATCAAGGTCCATGTCCTTCTTGCAATGGTAGCGGAAAGGTAAGGAAAGCGTGCGAAGAGTGTGATGGAGAAGGAAGAATAAAAGTTGAACAATAATGAACGCACAGCAACTTAGAAACTCCATATTGCAAGAAGCCATCGAAGGGCGACTGGTGCCACAAGACCCCAACGATGAGCCCGCCAGCGTGTTGCTCGAACGCATCCGCGAGGAAAAGCGCCGACTCGTAAAAGAAGGAAAACTCAAAAAGAAAGACCTCGTAGAAACTCCCATCTCCGAGGACGAAAAGCCGTTTGAGATTCCGGAAGGATGGGAGTGGGTGAGGCTTTCAACTTTATCATCGGCAATCCATTATGGATATACGGCTTCAGCAGCACCTGCTGGCAATTCTAAACTATTAAGGATTACTGACATACAAAACGATAAAGTCTATTGGGATACGGTGCCATTTTGCACAATTAAGGATAACGAATTAGAAAAATATCAATTAAAAAATCGAGATATATTGATTGCTCGAACAGGAGGCACTATCGGAAAAACCTATATTGTTCGAAATTTGAATGAGATTTCCGTTTTTGCTTCTTACTTAATAAGAGTTATCCCTTTACAAGAGGTTAATGAAGAGTTTTTAAAGCTATTCATGTTAACTCCTTGTTATTGGACTCAATTGATTGAAGCATCCTCTGGAACGGGACAACCTAATGTAAATGGGCAATCCTTGAGTAAATTAATTTTGCCAATTCCACCTTTGGAGGAACAAAAAAGAATTTTATCAAAAATAGAGGAACTTCTGCCGATGGTGGAGGAATACGGAAAGGCTCAGGAGGCGCTCGACAAACTGAACGCCGAGTTGCCTGAGAAGTTAAAGAAAAGCATTCTCCAAGAGGCTATCGAAGGGCGCCTTGTACCCCAAGACCCCAACGATGAGCCCGCCTCCTTCTTGCTCGACACAATCCGCAAGGAAAAAGCACAACTCGTAAAAGAAGGAAAACTCAAAAAGAAAGACCTCGAAAGTACACCAATCACTGACGAAGAAAAAGCGTTTGATATACCTGAATGTTGGGAGTGGGTTAGGATTCCTGACATAGGTATATCACAGCTTGGCAAAACTAAAAACCCTCATCAGTTATCTGGTCGTAATCTACCATACCTTTGCAGTATAAATGTTTATTGGGAAGGTATAAACCTCACCCAAATAAAAGAAATGTTATTTGATGATTCTGAGATAGATAAATACTCTATCAAAAAAGGTGATTTACTTATATGCGAGGGGGGAGACTGTGGACGTTCAGCAATATGGGATAAAGAACAAACTTTTTTGTATCAAAATGCTTTACATCGTGTAAGATTCTTTGGCAATATTAATAGTAAATACATATTATATTGTTTGTATCTTTATAAGAAAAGCAGCCAATTAGATGATTACATCAAAGGTGAAACAATAAAACATCTAGTTAAGGGGGAATTGGATAGCATTTTATTCCCCCTTCCACCTCTCGCCGAGCAACATCGCATCGTGGCGAAGATAGAGGAACTGTTTGCAGGAATAGAGCAATTAAAGAAATAGAAGAGAATGGCTGAAGTAGCAATCATCATAGGAAATGGTTTTGATTTGGATATGGGGCTGCCTTCCAAATACTCTGACTTTATAGAGAGTCCAGAGTGGAAGGCCGTTGTGAAAAAGGTTGAAATATTTTTGGCTGATGATAGTTATCGCAACCATTCCCTGATCGCTCAACTACAATCAGCATCTAAAGATTCCTTGTGGTTTGATATTGAAGAAGAGATACATCAATTTGTTGCAGCGCACACAAAGAACACAACCCAAGAATTAGAAGAGATTAAAAATGAATTCGGTTTGATAAGAGAAAGCCTGGCAAAGTATCTAAAACGAATATCCCAAAACCGCATAGAAGAATATAAACGACTTTCTTTTCAACTTCTATATCAACTACAAGAGTGTCCATTAAGAATATCTGAGATATACTTTAACTATACTAATCCTGCAGAGTTCATGCCTAAATCCATGTTTTATGAACACTGCACCTTCACTTATGTGCACGGCAGTTTGCGTAATAATGATATCGTTTTGGGATGTGATTTGCAAGATGGCGAGGAGGTGAATCGGCAACTGTCGTTTATGTATAAGTACAACCAGTTGAATAGGGCAAACCATGTGGCACGCAGCATTCTGGAGGCAAAGGAGATTATCTTCTTCGGACACTCACTCAACGAAATGGACTTCGGCTATTTCAGGGAGTTTTTCAAGGTTGCAAGTGCTTCACCCAATCCGATACGGCACCTGACAATCATCACTAACGATGAGAATTCAGAACGTGACATCAAAGACAATATGCGCAATCAGGGCATCAATGTTTCTGACTTATACAGCAACCTTTGGACATTTAGCGTTATACACACAAAGAACGTTTACGATGGCGATATGGACGAAATAAAAGCATGGAAAGACCTAATCGCAAGGCTATTGGCTAAGGACAGAAAGGGTATATAGTTGGGTAGTCCCCTCTACACTAGACGAGCCCAGCCCTTAAACGATCGGAAGAGCGGTTTGCGGCAACCGGTTGTGTATCAGAAGATAGCAGGCGAGGATCGCTCAAGTTAGCAATCGCCTCTCTTTATATTCATATATGCCGAAAAACTAAAATCTCACAAAAAAAATCCGCTTCGTTTTGTTTGTTTTCCGATTTTATTCGTATCTTTGCCAAGCAGTTGGCGAAGCTTTGAACAAACTAAAGCGAATAGCAGCTATAGCAGCTATAGAAGCTATAGACTCTATAGAAGCTATAGTAGCTATAGAAGCTATAGACGCTATCGCTGCTATTGCCATCTATAACATCTATGATAACTATAAAAAGAAAAATCATGAAATCACCCACAGACCCAAAACCTTACAAGAGCATCTTCCGAAAGGTACCGAAATGGCAGGACCTCTGGTTCTACCAGAAGTCGGAAGTGCTCTACCAGATGACATACGTCTTCTGCGAGCGTTTCCTGCCACAGCACGGCGACCGCACCGTGGACCAGATGGTGCAGGCGGCTCGCTCGGGAAAGCAGAACATCGTCGAGGGCTCTGAGGACGGCAAGACATCCACCGAGATGGAACTGAAGCTGCTCAATGTGGCGAGGGCAAGCATCGGGGAGTTGCGGCAGGACTATGAGGACTTCTTGAAGTCGCGCCAGCTGCACCTGTGGACGGTCGGCGACGAGCGCTTTCAGCCCTTGCAGGACTTCACCAAGAGCCACAACCTGCTCAGCGACTATGAGCCGTTCTTCTACCAGTGGACGGCAGAGGAGATGGCGAATGTGGGCCTCACGCTTTGCTTTCAAGTGGACACGATGATGAACAAATACATGGAATCGCTCGAGCGCACCTTCGTCACCGAAGGAGGCATCAAGGAGCGTATGCACCAGGCACGAACGGGCTACCGCCAGCAGCAGGACAGCCGACTCGAACAACTCGAACACGATGTGGCAGCACTCCGGCAGCAACTGGCACAGGCACAAGCCGAGGCCGATCAATGGAAAGCCAAATACGACGACCTGAAGCAACGCGCCCTCAATGCCTACCGCCAGCAACAGGAAGAAATCAAAAGTTTAAAAGAGCAGGCAAAACAATGAAGTGCACACATTTTGCAACCGGTTGTGTATCAGGAAATAGCGCTGATTTGTTGCACAAAACCGCCGAAATGTGCCGAAGGTTAAAATGTATAAAACGCAAATTTTTCTCCACTCTTCTCTTGCGGGATGAGTGGATTTTTTGTACCTTTGCGCTTGCATTTTGGGATGCAAGCGCGAGTGTGGGCTTCGGCTCAGCATAGCTCGAATAAATTCGGCTCTGCGTTCGCCTTGCACCACACTTGCAACGACAAAACACAATCAGGAAAACGCGCTTCAAACACGTCTTACTGAGAGGAGGACAGCAGCAATTGCCAGGAATGAGCGGCGGTTGTGTGGGCACTTGTAGACCCTTGCTGTGCCCGTAAGTAACAATAAAAGTTCAACTGAAAATCCCATCTTCACCGCTATGCCGACCATTGCCGAAACCATGCTGGAGACGATTACCGCGAGCCTGCGCAGCACCCTCA
>Ga0129306_1003838_pt1 | contig 10604 bp, 5 predicted proteins | sample P827metagenome_FD_94438 | JGI IMG/M metagenome (GOLD analysis project Ga0129306, IMG submission 94438) | Capybara group fecal microbial communities from Wisconsin, USA - P827 metagenome | ecosystem: Host-associated > Mammals > Digestive system > Large intestine > Fecal | place: USA: Wisconsin...
AGAATTTCTTTGCCGCCTCCGAAGATTGTCTCCGCCGCCTCCGGAGAATTTCTCCGCTCCGTCCGTCATCGGCTTCGCCCTAGGGTTCAATTCTGATGAATACACAAAATTATTCATCATTTATTTTGAGAAAATGAAGAGGCCTGGGCAAAAATGATCGCCCAGGTCTCTTAGTTATCCTAACAAACGTAAACCTATTTATTAACGTATTTCTTTCCACCGACAATCACCAGCCCTTTGGTGGTGGGACTGACACGCTGACCTAATACGTTGAAGACCTGAGTGCTCTTCACATCGGCAGAACGGTCAAAAGGGACGCGATCAATGCCGGAAGTGGGGCCGCCCCAGGTAGCTTTGGCACCTTCGGTGATACCTGTCATAGCAGGTGTGCAGAATACCGACTTTGAGGCACGGTTGATGACGGTCATGATGCCATCGGAACCTACACTGCTGCTGGCAGGAGTCTTCTGGTCGGCCACGTTGATGTCCCAGACAAAAGGTATCATACCATGTTGGATGGCTTCGCTGACTACAGTCTTATTGAAGGCCTGGATGCTGGCATTATGCTTGTTCTGCACACTCGTGTTGTTGAACTTGCGCCAGTTGGCACCATACTCGCCCAGAAGGACGGGATAACCCTTGTCGGCAAACTTGGACTTCATAAGTTGGAAATAATTCTGAACATCGGACTCCTCACCCCATGTGGCGTTATACTTCGTCCACGTACCTGATGTAACATGATTACCTGACCCCCAGAAGTAGATGGGTGCTCCGTTTTCCCAAACACCAGTAAACTGAGGTGGTGTATAGTAGTGTACTTCGACCATGAGACGACCCGTTCCTGCAGCATCTGTCAGCTGTGTGACATCAAACCAGTTGTTGGTCTTCTCGATATCGGTACCCGGGCCTTGAACAACCAACGTACGTGTAGCATTGTTGCCACCCGTGGCTCGAACAGCATCGATAAAGGCCTGTTCATAGCGAATCAGTACGTTGGTCTGCGCCTGATTGTTGCAGTCCGGTTCATTCAGTCCGCCGAAGAGCAGATGCTCGTCATAATCACGGAAAGTATTGGCAATCTGAGTCCAAATGGCGGTCATCGTGGCACAATTCTTGGTGATGGTAGCCTCACTGAGGTCGGTGAAGCTCTTCTCCACCCAGCCGCCATCATAGTGGTCGTTGAGCTCTACGTAAAGACCAATGCCGATACAGTAGTCAACAATCTCTTTGACACGCGCCATCCACTGCGCATCGATGGTCACCGTAGCGGCATCGCTGATATGGCCGCACACCCAATTGGTGGGAATGCGCACCGACTTGAAGCCCTGAGACTTCGCAAAGTCAATGACTTCCTGAGTGGTCTTGGTACCCTGCCAGGTCGTCTCGCCCGCTAATCCCACATTGTTTGCGAAATTCTGACCGCTAAGGTTGCCCTCCATCGTATTACCGAGGTTCCAGCCAGGATACATCTTGGCAGCTATGGTGGGAGCATCAGGGAGCTGGGCATAGCTGGCGGTGCACGAAAGCACCGCCAGACCCATAATGATATTTCGTAGTCTTATCATTTCTTACCAGGTATTGTTATCTTGTCAACGGAAACCTGAATCTTAGAAGTATCTACGAGATCCTTCCACAGTCCATAGATTTCGATGGTCCATACCACAGCACCCGAGCAGTCGCTGTTCAGATAGGTGTACACCTGATAAGAGCCATCACCGGTGACAGTAGCAGAGCCGTAGTCGGCACCACCCCAGTAAGAAGGCGACCAAGAGGCAGCAGCGTATGACATCTCTGTCTTGTAGGAGCCTGTAGCTCCGCTAACCAGATTGCCATCAATACCCTTGATGGTGAAATCAACATAGCACATACCATTGAAATTCATGCCATTGTAGTAACCCTGAGCTGTAGAACCGCCCTTGCCGTACTCATTGTAAATCTCGATACGGCCATCAGTATTGTTACCATCCTTGTTCTGGAATTCAACAAAGCTGCTGTTTACCGGCTCGTTAACATCGGCGTCAAGCTTAATGCTCAGCACCTCTGCAGTAATCTTGGTAGGATCGATAGCATCCTTTGCGAGGTCGGCAATGTCGATGCAGAAGACGATAGCACCCTCTGCAGAAGACGATGTCTCCATCCACACATTGTAAACGCCGTCGCCCGTTACGGCAGCCTCATACTTACCCATAGTGAGACCAGACCAGTAGCTGGGATCCCAGCTGGAATCAGCATACTCCAGACCTGCCACGTGGTAAGCAGAAGCACCCTCCTTCATATTACCATCGATACCAGCAATGCTGAAGGTTACCACCATGTTCTGCTTGAATTTGATGCTATTGGGCTGAACACATGGGTCAGCCTTCGTTGAGCCATACTCATTGTACAGTTCGATGCGGATGCGTCCGTTGTTCTCCAAGTCACCCACCTTCACCTTACCGGCAACAGGTGTAATCACTGCATACGGGCGGACAGAGCGCAGGTTCAGGCCGTAAGCCAAACTTGACATTTCCATGCTGACAGTCGTACCCAGTTTCATCGACTTGGCATATTCTGGGTTCACATCGCCCACAACGCTGGTCCAGTAATAGCCCGCACCGTCGGCTGTCACCTCACGGCCCTTGCGGTAGCCCGCCATAGGCAGGAAGATACTGTTGCCGTTAGCCGCTGTGAAGCGAATACCAGGCACACCTTCAACAATCTCATTCTCCTGCACAGTATTCTTGATCAACTCCTCCATCTGAGCGGCAGAGGGGATATAGCTCTTCATGGGAGAGTCACCGTCAATGCTGAGGTTATAGATGAAGTCCTCATCAGTTGCCGTAATGCTCCAAGGCGTATACTGATTGGGATCTTCAGAGAAGTTGTAGAACGACTGATCGCCGAATCCCACCTGAATACCGGGTTCAATCTCCGACTCAGCACCGATATTATACTTTGCCCACAGCACGGAGAGGCCGAGATCGACATATTCCATCTCCTGAGCTTCAGTAGTAAACTGCTGTGCATCACCAAAATACAGGCCGTCGCCCAACTTGACATAAGCCTTATAATAATAGGTGGTAGCAGGCAGCAGGCCATCGGCATCGAACTCGAAATTGGCCGAAGCCTCATCCATTGGCAGGTCAACACCCGTCTCAACGTCTGCCTCTGAGGTAGCATACTTGAAGCCTACAACAGCATCCTTCAGGATATCACTGATGCCCTGAGTCTGACCCTTTAGAGTTGCCGAGCAGGCAGAGATGTCGGTAGCCGCAGCGGTAGCCACCTGAGCATCAGTTGCGATGAACGATTTCACCTCGCCATACTTGGTCAATGCATTCTGCAGCGTCACGTATGTTGCATAGTAGTAAGTCGCACCCTTGGTAAGACCTGTGAGTGAGGCCGTCACATTGCCATTCTCGTCGATTGTACCCGACTGGCGTGTGCCACCTTTTGTAGGATCAGCCGTAGTGCTATACACCGTACCCACCTGGTAGCGTGAAGAAGCCATGCTTGACAAATCCTTCACCGTGCCATAGGTAGTGGCCGAGATAGCCGTCACTGAGGCCTCGCCCGTAGTGATTTCTGTAATGATAGATGCTGTCTGAATGCTGTAGTCATCATCACTGTTGCATGAAGTGGTGACGAACCCCATCAAAAGCAGACAGGCACCGATAAAATATCTTGCTTTCATAACTTTCTTTATTTTATTGATTCTACACATATATTACTCAGCAGGGTTCATTTTGTCCTCACCACAGTCATAGACCACCTGAACGGTTACCTCGAGCGTAGATGTGAACGCATATTTCGGGCCATCATCGGCCGTAGCACCCCAAGGATTGAGAATGTAGCGACGTGCCGTAGAAAGGTCTCCATCAGCAGTACCACGGTCTATCAGAGTGTCATCGAATGCCACATCAGAGCCATCCACCTTGATGCTCTTGACAATGACATCGCAATGATTATGGTTCTTGTAGAGCTTAGGAATATCCAGGAAAATGCCGTAAGGAGCAGAAGTATTAACTGAGCCATCTGCAGTCAGTGTGAAGGTATAGTCACCCTCGCCAGAAATGGTTACGCTGGCAGCCGGCAGGAAGCCCCAACCGGTATCGAAGAAGTTCAGGCTACCGACATAGCGCTCTACCTGCTGTCCACCCGTCTGTTTAACCAGATGGTAACCCAGATACTCTATCTCGTTGCCCTGAGCATCATACTGCTTAGAGCCCAACCAGAGGTCAGTGATGTCACCAGTATAGTCGTCTGTGTCGTATGCCAAAATCTGCAGTTCGTTTTTCGCTGAAGCAAACTGAATATCAGTGTTGGTCGAAATAGCATAAATAGGCATTTCTGGGAAGGTAAACACACCAGCATCGCTTAATGTAAAGGTCGACTTATGTTCTGCCTCCTGCGGGTTGATGAATGTTACCTCGCTCTTGCCATCAGCAGCGTTATAATAAAGGGTTATACCCGCATTCTCGATATCAGCAGCTGGTGCAAACTGAGACGCATCACGTGAGAGTTTGTTACCATCAAGGTCGAACCAAGCGAAAGGCTCATCAGATGAGAACTTATACTTAGTCTCACGCTGATTCATCGGCAGAATGTAATTCTTCCAACCATCGGGCAGCGTTACCTTATGCGTTATATCCTCGTGGTAGTTGTCACGATACTCCTTAGAGACGAAGTTCCATACATACCAGCATTCACCCTCGCCAGAAAGAGCCGGGTCACGCTTGTTGGCAATCATCATCTGATTCTCGTCAAGATGGAACACATAGAAGTTGTCGCTGAAACTCTTCGACTTTCCATTAGCCCAGTCGCCATGAACAAATTCTACACCGATGGCACTGACTGAATGATTATCTGGATCAAAAGCAAATGAACCTTCAGATATGCTACCGTCAGCATTCAGGATAGTAAGTGTTGCTCCACCACTGAGTCCGAAGGTCATCTCCTTAGCCAAATCGCTGTCAGTGATGCCGATATCAGAATTGGAAGGTTCCCACCAGGTATAGTCTTTGGCATACCAGTTGTTCAAGCCCTCGTCATGAGTCATGTGCTCATAAAGTGCCTCTGGAGCAAAGCACGAATAAGCGCCCTGCTTCATGCCCACCTTACCATTATCGAGCACCCACGTCTTCGACTTACCGGCACCGCCTGCCAACTGTTGCCAGGCCTCGCCACTAACAAAGTCGGCACAGAAGGTGCTAACCGCAATTTTAACTGTATCACTGTAGACAACACCCGCACGAGTGTTGACACCATAGACAATAGGATAAGTACCCTCGAAAGCTATCTGGAGATCAACCTCTGAACCGGCAGACTGTCCCTTGCCCACCCCAGGGTGCGACCAGAACACGTTATAGCCAGAAAGCAGACTCTTCAGATGAATCAAGTTAGGATTCGACGCATCAGGTGTCACCGTGAATCCTACGTTCTGTGCGAGGTCAGCCTTAGTCAGGCCGGCACCGTCCATATTGTATGAGTCCGGCGTACAGCCAACGAACAGCATCATAGCCAGCGCCAAGACCGAATAGATATATTTATTTACTTTCATAATAGTTACATTTTAACGTTTACATCATTACTCCCATCCGGCATTCTGCGTATAGATATTGCCCGAAAGTGTAATCTGGCTATAAGGAATCTGGAAGAAACCACGCTTTGCACGGATATTATTCTCCACGTAGGTATCAGAGATCGTTGTGGCCACCTTATTATTATATATAGTAATAGGATTGCCACCGGCAATGCCATTGGCATTGGCCTGTCCCATTTGGGCAGCTACAAAAGCATCCATACCCTGACGACGCAGGTCAAAATAGCGAATGCCCTCGCCCATGAACTCCAAGCGACGCTCCTGCCAAATCTGCTCGCGTGTAGGAGCAGCACCAATATTGTTGACACCAGCACCGAAGGCACGGTCGCGCACCTGATTAAAATACTGCTGAGCATTGCTGCTACCCAGTTCGGCAGCCATCAGCAACACGTCGGCATAGCGAATCAGAATCCAGTTCTGGTCTTGGTTAGTCTGCATGTTGCCACCATCCACCGTGGTCTCTGCGGCAGGCATCGACGTGCCGTCGGTGAAAATGAGCGGACAATATTTTTTGTTGACCAAACCCGTATAGTCCATGCAGTCAGTAGTAATCTGCTCCTTATAGGCACCAATGTCCGTACAGTTAATGACAGTTGCCGTAGAACGGCTGTCGCCTGAACGGAACAGGCTGTTAGCATATGGTGTAACTGGGCAGGCTCCCCAACCATTGCCGTAAGGCGCATAGGAGGTGACATTACGCAGACCGAGGTTTATCACAAAGCGGTTACCGTTGATGTTGTCGTTGTTCCAGTTCTGATCATTGTTAAACTTAACCACCCATACAATCTCGTTGCTGGCCTCAACATATGTAGTCTTGCGACCTTCCTCCTTGGTAGATGCTTCAGTGCAGGCAGCGGGCCAGAGATTCTTGAACTCTTGCTCCAAGGAATAGTTCTGTGATGAGATGACATCCTCACAATACTGCAGAGCCTGTGCCTTGGTCAGTCCACCGGGCATCGTGCCACCAGCATTATTGTTGTAAACACCATCATAGAACAGATAGACACGAGCCAGCATGGCAGCAGCTGCATACTTAGTGATGCGACCGAGATTGGCCGACTTGTCCTTATACTGATCAGCCGGCATATTGTCGGCAGCAAACTTCAGGTCTGCCACGATCTGCTCGTAGATGGCATCAGGCTCCGACTGAGGAACGACATCAGTAGAAGCGGCGGTCAGCAAGGGGACACGCTCAAACATACGAACGAGATCGAAGTACTCCAAGGCACGAATGGCACGAGCCTCGCCTTCTATGGTATTGCGGGTATCGTCAGAAGACCAGCTAATCTTATCAATAGAGCCAATGAGCTCGTTGCAACGGTAAATACCCTTGTAATAATCGCCCCACAGTCCATTGAACAAGTCAATCTGGTCCGGCATGTAGCTACGATCGAAGCGATCCATCAAGCGGTCAGAACGGTCATCAGGGCCACCACCACCAAGACAGTCGTCCGACATGGTTTCCACGGCCTGGAACAGCGTGGGCCAACTGCCGTTAGAAACCGTTCGCTGATAGCCGTCATAGCACCCTACAACAGCATATTTTGCCTGCACCTCATTCTGGTAGAACGAGGTTGAGTTCAAGTCCGTCTTCGACGTTGTCTCCAAAAAGCTCTCGGAGCAACCCACCATCATCAGCCCGGCAACACCCAAGGCAATTATATTTATTTTTTTCTTATTCATAATGCTTCCTGATTTTAGAATTTGAGATTAACACCTACAAGGAAAGTACGAGCATGCGGATAAGAACCCGTATCGATTCCCGACATCCATGCATCCTGACCAAATCCGACTTCAGGATCCATACCATTGTAATGAGTAAAGGTATAGAGATTCTGAATCTGGAAATAGAGACGAGCCTGAGAGAGCCACTTTTGAGCAATCAGCTTTGAGAAATCGTAGCCCAGTGTGATGTTGGCAATACGGAGATAGTCGCCCTTCTGCAGATAGAGATCACTGAAGTTAGTCCAACTGATGTCGCCATTGACCAAACGAGGCACCTCATTGGAAGTTCCCTCACCCGTCCAACGCTGGAGGAAATAGGTTGTATAGTTACCCTGGTCGCCATTACCCCAGTTGCGATAGCCTCCGTTGGCCACCTTGAAACCTGCAGCACCGCTCCATACCGTAGAGAAGTCAAAGTTCTTATAGTTTAAGCTCAGGTTAAAACCGAAGTTATACTTTGGAATACCATTGCCCAGATCCACCTTGTCAGCATCATTGATCTGTCCGTCGTTGTTGATGTCGACAATGCGCACATCGCCAGGAGCCGTACCGGTGAGCACACCGTTGCCAGCAGCTATCCAGTTGTCAATCTCCTGCTGGTTCTGGAACAGACCGTCGGTCCTGTAGCCCCAGAAATAGCCCATAGCATGACCGTTCTCACAACGATAGAACTCCGTCTGGTTGTTGAACATAATATTGGTAGAACCATGGATGATACCATCGACAGTTGGGATTTTACCCACCTCATTCTTGTTGTAGGCCATATTGGCACCTACGCTGTAAGAGAAATCCTTGCCGATATTATCGCGCCAAGACAGTCCTATCTCGATACCCTTGTTGGTCACATCACCACCATTGATATAGGGAGCATCGGCACCGGCTGTAGCTATAACAGGAGCCTGTACAATCCAGTCCTTGGTCTTCTTATAGTACCAGTCGAAGTTCACATTCAGACGGCCACCGATGAAACGTGCATCGAATCCGAGGTCAGTCTGTTCAGAGGTCTCCCATTTCAGTTCGTCGTTGCCCAAGCGGTTGGCGTATGCACCTACAGTATTCAGTTCAGAACCCTTGCCTGTGCCAAAGTTATAGCCGGCACCAATCAGTGTGACAGGAGCCGCATAGAGATAGTCACCAATGGAGTTGTTACCAACCTGTCCCCAGCTGGCACGAATCTTGAAGAAGTCGAGCCAAGACTTGGTAGTTTTCATGAATTTCTCCTCTGTAATCACCCAACCGGCACTGACAGAAGGGAACCAGCCATAGCGGTGTCCGTCGGCAAAGCGTGAAGAGCCATCGCAGCGCAATGTTGCATTCAGCATGTACTTGTCCTGATAGTTCCAACCGATACGTCCGAAGTAAGACACACGGCGATAGTCGTTGCTGGGATAGCCTTTCAGTTCGCCAGTATTCAGATTCACGGCATTATTCAGATAGGCTGTGTCCCAGCTATTGAATATATCTAACAGCGTATTGTTACCCGCCATATTGTCGCCTTGGAAACGTTCTGCCTCCATACCAATCATGGCATTGAAAGCATGATCCTTGATGTTCCAGTCATACGTGGCAGTATTGGTCCATGTGAGTGTCCAGCCTTTATACATATTCTGCGATACCGTAGGAACGTCTTGCTTGGAGTTGGTTGTTACGGTATAAGCCGGAGTATACGCACGATAGGAACTGCTGTTATGGTTGAAGCCCAACTGCGTCTTGATTTTCAGATTCTTAATGGGCTGCAGCTCAGCATAAACGTTAGCTACCCAATTCTGATTATCAGAGAGGTTGCGACTACGGTAAAGGCCAGATACTGGGTTGCCGTCATACTGATACCAGTCGGTAGCCACTGAATAAGCATAGCCATTGTTCAGGTCTGCTCGCTCTGGCTGTTCAGCAAGCCATATAGCCTGCAACGGTGAAGTGCCATACGCACCACGAAGTGCATTGTTATACATATTACCAGTACCGATACCCTTCGTCTTGTTGTAGGCGAATGAAACATTCTCGCCTACCTTCAGCAGGTCATCAAAGAGTTTTTGTTCCATGTTGACACGGAAGTTGTAACGGTCGTAATTGGAAGCCTGACTGCCACCTACTATACCCTCCTGACTGTAGTAACCCAGCGATACTGCATAGGTAGAAACAGACGAACCACCATTGACACCAAGCGTATAGCTCTGTGTCACGGCATTGTCCTTAAACATCTCACCAATCCAGTTGGTATTGTTCAATTGACCCGTCTGTTGGTTATAGATTGAAGCATAATCGCTCCATTTATAAGAATCGGATCCCGAATTGCGAGCCTGTTCATCCATTAGAGCCATGTACTGATTGGCATCAAGCATATCAATCTTACGTGCAGCACGTTCCCAACCGATGTATGCGTCGAACGTCACCTGTGCACGTCCCTCTTTACCGCCACGGGTTGTCACAAGAACAACGCCATTGGCTGCCTGCGCACCGTAGATAGCTGCAGAGGCGGCATCCTTCAGCACATCAATGCTCTGAATGTCACTGGGATTAATGTTGTCAATGCTGCCAGGGATACCGTCTATAATATAAAGAGGTGAATTGGAGATGTTAGAACCCTGACCGCGGATAATCACCTTCATACCAGAACCCGGCTGACCAGACTCAGAGATGATGTTCACACCAGGTGTCTGACCCTGCATAGCCTGCAGCGCATTGTTGGTGTTCAACTTTGCTACATCCTCGCCCTTCAACTGAACGGTGGCACCAGTGACAAGCTTTTTCTTCTGAACACCATAACCGATAACGACAACCTCATCGAGAGAGGCTTTGTCTTCATCGAGCACAATGTTAAGGACTGATGCACCTGCTACCTTCACCTTCTTGGTGATATAGCCAATGTAAGAAACTACTAGGGTCTGTCCCTCGTTGGCCTCGATCTTGAAGTTACCCTCAAAATCGGTAATCGTACCTCCCTGTGCACCTTCCACCTGGACGGTAGCACCAATCAGCGGCTCATTGTCGGTTGACGACACCACTGTTCCGGAGATAGCCTTGGCACTAAGAGCAGCCCCCATACCCATTGCCTGCATCGTGAGAAGAGTCACGACGAGAACAATCAATTTTAGAGATTTTTTACTCATAGTTACACTTGTTTTGGTTTTGTAATAATTAAAAAGTTTGTGCAAATTTAATTATTACGCGCCTTACAAGGGTAACAAAATGTTATCAAAAGGGGTATATTTTGTTCTTAATAACTATTTAACCACATTCTTTGCCGAAGTTTCACGGATAACCAGCTGCTGGGGTACAATCTCTTTGTATACTTTTG